>JAABUN010006484.1_pt1 | contig 13432 bp, 15 predicted proteins | sample 5559311 | NCBI WGS metagenome assembly JAABUN01 (sample SAMN10711877, study PRJNA513370) | rock metagenome | isolation source: Antarctica rocks | place: Antarctica: Victoria Land, Siegfried Peak sud | reverse complement strand
GCCGCTCGCGGCGCGGCTTGACAGGGGCGGAGCTGGACCGGACGCGCCGTGCGGCGGGACGCCGCCGTACCGGACGGGTCGAACGGGCCGGCTCTCCCGCAGGCCGCGCCGTGGACGGTGGCGGGAGCGGCGGAGCGAAGGTCGGCGGCGTGAGCGCGTCCGGCTTCCACGGACGGGGCTTGTCCGAGTCGTCGTCACGCTCCCGGGGCACGGCCGGTCGGCCTCAGCGACCGCTGGCGAGGAGGGCGACGTAGACTAGCACCAGCACGCCCAGCGCCAGCACCAGGAGCCCGAGGTCGCGTCCCCGCCGTACGCGCCGCTGCTGACGCTGCCACGCGGCCCGACGGGCCTCGAGGTCGTCCATCTCATCCACGGGTGGAGTGTGTCAGGTCCTGGGCCGGCACCGCGAGAGGCGGGCTGACAGGAGCGGCTACTCGGCGACCAACTCGGTGCGGGCCTGCTTGACCGCGACCGTGACCGGGTCGCCGATCGTGGTCGCGGTCCCGTTCACCGGCTGCACCGGACCGCCACCGATCCGGAACGTGCCGGTCCAGTCGATCACGACGTACGCGCCGCGCGAACCGGACTGCCGGTAGGTGTGCAGGAGCCGGCCCTTCGAGCCGGCCACCGTGGTGCTGTCGGTAGCGCCGTCACCGAAGTGCCAGGTCCAGCGGGACGCCGTCGCCGTGATCACCACCGGCTGGCCGAGGACGGTGAGCGGGATGTCGTAGCTCTCGGGGCTCGATGTCGTGAAGATCGTGTCGATGTTGACCAGGGTGTCCGGCTCCGGGGAGATCTCCGGGACGCCCTTGAGTGCGACCACCCGCTGGAAGTCCCGGTTGACGACCCCGGCGACCGCCACGGCAGGATCGACCTGGGGCGCCTGCGGGCCCAGGCAGACAAACGCAGGTGACGTGACCTGGACGAAGGGCGGGTCGTCACCCAGGATGCGGGTGTCCACCGTGCGGCGGTAGACCCAGAACCGGGTCTGCTCCGCCACCGGACAGCTGTTCAGCGCCGTGTTGCACAAGATGTTCCCGGTGTCCGTCCCGCTGCCGGTGCAGGTCGCGACATACCGGACCTCGTTCCGCAGCGGGGACGCCGGACGGGTACGACGCCCAACGCCGCCCGACCCGGTCGGCCGTTCGCTGCTCGTGTCACCGCTGGACACCTCGAACGCATCACCTGCCGCTCGGCCGCAGGCCGAGAAAGACCTACGGTCACACGTGTCCGGATCCGCCGTCTCGGCTTGCGCGGAGCTCCCTTGCAGAGGGCTACCCAGCACGAGGGCGAGAGTGAAACAGAGCCGGATCATGGAGACACCGGCGTGGCGCGAAATCCGAGCACGATCCATCCTTGCGGCCGACGCAAAAGGCGCATCTGTGCGTCCAGGGGCGGGTCGGGCGGAAGTTCCGCGGTGATCGCGCCCGACTCATTGACGAGTGTCGCCGCCGCACGTTCGTAACGGATGTTGACGACCACGCCGCCGTCCACGAGGGACGGCGACACTGCGTCGAGCACCGTGATGTCGCCGCCACACGTGACCTCACCGGCTTCGTTCGATCCCTTGACGGCTCCGATGAAGTCCCGGCATCCCGAGCACCCGGCATCGCTCAGCGACTCGAGCTGCGTGGCGTCCGCCGTCTGGAACGCCCGACCGATCACGTCGAGGTAGTAACCCGCAAAGGCGTTCGCGGCTTCTGGCGTCGCCGCGTCCGCTTGGGTCGGCAGGGGCAGCGGCGCCTCGGCTGTCGGCGATGTCGAAGGGGCCGGTGGCAGGACGGTCGGCTTCTCGTCCTTCGACGTGCACCCGGACAGCACGACGGCCAACGCCAGCAGCGGCCCGACGGTCCGGATCATCACAGGCGGCAGGGTAGCGGCTTACACGCGAGTAGCCGGGTACGCCTGTGGACAACGAGGTGACTGCCTCTTCTCCCATGTCGCGGCATGCGGTCGGTGCGCCAACCGTTGACCAGCAGCCCGCCCGGACGCGGTGGGTAGCGGCCCGCACACGACCTCTGCCGCTGTGCCGGGCACCAGGAGGAGCTCAACATGCCGGCGAACAGCACGACATCGAAGCGCTCGCCGAGGTCAGGACCCGGGACAGGTAACCGGTCACCGCGACCTCGATATCCTGCCTCCCGATGCCGGGGATCCAAGGCGAACGGTGAGCAGCCGGCCGCAACGACGTACCCAAACGGTGCTCGCGCCCGACCGACAGCAGTGAACCGCAAGGTTAACCGGGTGGGTAGCGTACGTCGGCGCGCGCCAGAGCAGACCGCTCTGCAAACGTCTTCTCCACAACCCTTCCCAAACGGGGCTTCACGATGTAGTATCGAACATGTGTTCGATGATTACGCCAGGCATCGCCAGGAGGGCCGAAACCCGGTCCTCGGCTCTGTTCTGCCGGTCGCGGACCCGGCCGCGACCGGGGCAGCCCGCACAGGAGTGTCTGCCATGGCCCCGGCCGTGGCTGCCGTCAGGTGCGCGCTGTCACCTCCGGTGCAGGCGCTGGCCGACGCGGTCGGGGCGGTGACCGCGCAACTGCCCACCGAGCTGCCCGGCCCGCAGGCGCTGGCCGACGCCGCCGAGCTGCTGGTGCAGGTCGAGCGGTTGCGGGGGTCACTACTCACCCGGCTGGCCGACATCGACACCCGCAAGCTACATTCGCTGGACGGCGCGCCCACCACCGGCACGTGGGTGGCCCGGCAGCAGACCAGCCTGGACCGCGGGGAGCTCGCGCTGGCCCGCCGGCTCGCCGCGCTGCCCTGCCTGGACGGGGCCGTGCAGGCAGGGACGCTGTCGATCGCGACCGCCGAGCGAGTCGGTAAGGCGCTGGCAAGGCTGCGCCGGCACCTCGACCGGTCCGACGGCCGCATCGACGGCCAGCCCGGCGAGCCGGTCATCACCGCGGTCGTCGTGGACGGGGTGCGGCAGCAGGTCTGCGAAGCCCTCGGCGGCCTGGCCGACGACGACCCGCGGCTGGCCGCGCTCCGCACCGACCTGGACCGGATCGCCCACGGGCCGGCCGGCCAGCTGGCCCGGCTCGAAGCCGGCTTCGTCCTGCTCGCCCAGCAGCTGGAGGCCGCCCAGCTGCCCGGGGCACTCGGCCAGCTCGTCGACGCGCTGCTGCCCAACGAGCTCGAACGACGGGCCGAGGACGGCCACCGCAACCGCGGCTTCGGCGTGAAGCTCAAGGAGGACGGCTCCGGCTGGCGCGTCTGCGACGGCGACCTGGACCTGGAGTGCGGCGAACTGCTCGACACGTTCCTTCGCGCCGAGATGGCCGCCGATGCAGACCCGCACGACACCACCGCGTACGAGCAGCTCCGCGCCGACGGCTGGCAGTCCGGGGACGAGCTGCCGACCTGCGGCGGGCCCCGGTCGCTGCGCCAACGCCGGCACGACGCGCTAGCCCACGGCCTACGCCGCTACCTCGACAGCGCAATGACCGGGCTGCGCGACAAGATCGCCCCGCACCTGACCGTGACCGTTGGGGCCGACGCCCTGGACGGCGCCCCCGGCGCTCGGCCACCCGTCGCCGCCTCCGGATGTTCACTGCCGCCCAGCCTGGTCCGCCGCTGGTCCTGCGACAGCGCCCTCGCCCGGTTCGTGCTCAGCCTCGGCGGCAGAGTGATCGAGACCAGCCATACCCAACGCACGCTCACGGCCCACGAACGGCGGGCCAAGCACCTCGAGACCGGCGGACGGTGCCAAGGCGCAGGCTGCAGCAAAGGCCCCGGCCACCGGCTCATCCCGCACCACGCGACCCCCTGGGCGACATGCGGGACCACCAGCCTGGCAGACACCAACCCTTCACGATGCTACCGTCTCGCACATGACGATGACGGCGGAGCGACCGGACGTACAGACCGCAGTGAAGGCCGCCGTCTACGCGCGGATCTCCTCCGACGACGGGACGGCGCTCGGCGTCGCCCGGCAGGTGCAGGACTGCCTCGCGCTCGCTGAGCGGCGCGGTTGGACCGTCGTGGACACCTTCACCGACAACGACGTGAGCGCGACCAGCGGGCGGGTCCGTCCGCAGTACGCCCGCATGATGGAGGCGCTGAGCACGGGCCGTCTCGGCGCCCTGGTCGTGTGGGACGTCGACCGGCTCACCCGTACGCCACGCGAGCTCGAGGACGTCGTCGACCTCGCCGAGAAGCGCGGCGTGGCCCTAGCCTCGGTAGGTGGAGAGATCGACCTGGCCACTCCACAGGGCAGGCTGACAGCGAGGATCAAGGGCTCAGTGGCGCGACACGAAACCGAGCAGCTCGGCCGCCGGGTCAAGCGCAAGGTGGCAGAGCGGGCCGAGGCCGGTAGGCCCCACGGCCGGACTGCGTACGGCTGGCGACGCGAGCAGGTCCTCGACGACCAAGGCCGCCGGCTCGGCTCGAAGGACGTGCTCCACCCCGAGCAGGCCGAGGTCGTCCGCGACGCCGCGAAGGCCGTGCTGGCCGGGGAGTCGCTGCGCGGCCTCGTCGCGGCACTCAACGAGCGCGGGACGCTCAGCCTGAACGGCAAGCCTTGGACCAGCACCACCCTCCGGCTGGTCCTGCTGCGTGAACGCAACGCCGGTCTGCGCCTGCACCAAGGCCACGTCGTCGGCGCCGGGGACTGGGAGCCGCTCTACGACGAGGACACGCACCGCCGCGTCGTCGCGGTCCTGACCGACCCCGGTCGGCGCACGAGCACCGGCAACGCCACGAAGCACCTGCTGGGAGGGTTGGCCCGGTGCGGCGTCTGCGCAGGGCCGATGCGGGTCCTACCCGCGGGCAAGGGCCGTGCGCAGGACACCTACGCCTGCAAGCACAGGTTCTGCACCCGGCGGTCCCGCGAGCCACTGGACGACCTCGTGGTGCGGATCGTTACTGGCCGACTGGCGCAGCCCGATGCCGCTGCGGCGCTCGCCCGCACCGATGGGACCGAGGCGCAGGGAGCAACCGACAGGGCCGCCGCGATACGCGCCCGGCTCGACCTCGCCGCCGACTCCTACGCGGAAGGGGAGATCGACGCCCGGCAGCTGGCCCGGATCACCGGCAAGCTCCGCCCCGAGCTGGAGCAGGCCGAGCAGGTCGCCCGCGCCGCGAGCACCGCCCCGGACCTGCTCGACCTCGCCCAACCCGACATCGCCACGCGGTGGGAGTCCCTGCCGTTGGCCCGTAAGCGCGCCGTCATCGACCTGCTGCTGCACATCGAGGTGCTGCCCGCGACCAAGCACGGCGGCGCCTTCGACCCGGAGTCGGTACGCATCGTCTGGAGGACGTCGTGAGGAAGATCGAGGCGTCCAACTCCTCAGCCTGGCGCGCAATGGAGAAGCTCAGCCATCACCAGATCGTTGGGAACTTGCTCGGCTACGAGCCGTTCGTAGCCGCGATCTCTTGCCCGGGTCGTGGTGGCGACGGTCAGTTCCACCCTCAGCCGCTGGACAAGGACGAGATGCCCGTGGTGATTTTGACCTGCCCGAAGGGCCACCCCATCCGGCGGCTGACGGTGGAGGTCGACCGGTTCGCCAACATAACGGTCACGTCGCCTGGGGGGGGAGATGGACAGTGGGCGCTGGATCTCGCTGCACCGGCAGGAACAGAGACACTTCCCCTCGACCAAGTCACCATGCTGGGGCAGCCGAACTGGCCGGCATCCAGCAAGGAGATGTGGTGCTGCTACCACGACGACTGCGAGACTGCCATCGAGTGGGGTACGGCGTACTGCGAAGCGCACCGAGACGAGCCGATGCCAGACGTTCCCGAGTACGTCTGGCAGGAGCGACTCACGGTCACCTGTCCTCAACCCAAGTGCACGTATCGCGGCGTCCACCGCCGGGACTCGCTGCTGATCGACTACGCAATCGCAGTCGCGACACACCGGCAGAGGATGCGGTTGCAGAGCTGAAGCGCGGACTGGGGGTACTGTCTCGTCCTAGCAGCGGCTGCGGTTCGGCCGGGTCCGCTCGCTACCGACTCGACACGGTGGGATGACCTCCCAGACGTCGAGTACGCGCTCAGCGCGGGTCCTCAGCGGGACTCTCCCTAGGAGAAGTCCGCCCGCTTGGAGAGACCGCCGTGCCGCACATCCCCGTCTCCGTCGATGATTACGTCGCCCGGCTCGTCGCCGCCGCCCAACCGCTCTCCCCTGACCAGCTCGACCGGCTCACGGTGTTGCTCGGCGACCGGCAACCGCTGCACCCGAACGATCTCCGCCGGGATCTCGACTTCCGGGAGGAGCAGGCCGGCCGGTTGCGCCGGCAGGCCGCCGCACGTCGCCTACCCGTCCTCGCCGACGGCCGCCGCGACCCGGCGTCGGTGACCTGATGCTCGACTTCCCGACGCGCAAGTACGCCGACGAGGTAGCCCCGGTGCTGACGCTGCCCCGGCGCACGCACTGGAACGCCGTGGACCTGCTCGCCGAGAAGTTCCCCGAACCGCGCTGGGCCGTGCCCGGACTGGTGGCCGAGGGCCTGACGCTGTTCGTCGGCGCGCCGAAGGTCGGCAAGAGCTGGGCGGCGTGGAACCTGGCCGTGGCCATCGCCTCCGGTGGCATCGCCTTCGGCAAGATCGCCGTAGACGAGGGCGACGTCCTCTACTTGGCGCTCGAGGACACCGGGCGCCGGCTGCAGTCGAGGCTGCGCAAGGTGCTGGCCGGCGACGCACCGCCGGAGCGACTGACGATCTCCACCACCTGCTCCACCCTCGGCAACGGTGGGGCCGAGGAGATCGGCGGATGGCTGACCGCGCACCCCGACGCACGGCTCGTGATCGTCGACGTCTTCGCCCGTATCCGCGGTCGGGCCGGTCCGCAGTCCAGCGCCTACGAGTCGGACTACGGACCCATGTCGGTCCTGAAGGACCTGGCCGACAAGCACGGCGTCGCCATCCTCGTGGTGCACCACACGCGAAAGGCCGACGCCGAGGACTTCCTCGACGTGGTGAGCGGGACGCAGGGCCTGGCCGGCGCCGCTGACTGCATCGTTGTCCTCAAGCGCAGCAGAGGCACCGCGGACGGGTTGCTGCAGGTCACCGGCCGCGACGTCGAGGAGGCCGAGTACGCGCTGAAGTTCGCGGCCGATCTTGGCGCCTGGCAGATGCTCGACGGACCCGCCGCCGACTGGACCCTCGGCGACACCCGGCAGCGCATCCTTCGTCACGTCCGCGAGCACGGTCCTGCCACACCGTCGCAGCTCGCCGAGGCGCTGGGCATCGAGGCCAACACCGCGAAGTCGACCGCGTGGCGGATGGCGAAGGACAACCAGCTCGACACGGCCGAGGGTCGCTACTTCGACCCGCTGCAACCTGCAACCCCTGCAACCCATGCAACCCGGAGCGTTGACGAGGGTTGCACCGACCAGGCACCTGCAACCGAGATCCACGCTCAGGGTTGCACCGGTTGCACGGGTTGCACCTCGTGAGCAACCGTCGGCGGCTCCGTCCACAGACGCGTTCCTCGGTCCCCAGCGCGCTCGACGCGATGACCGGCCACCGCATGCCCGGTGGCTGCGACGACTGCCACGCCTACCAGACCGTCACGAAGCAGGCGACCGGCGTCTATGTCCTCGCGGTCTGCCACGACGACGGCTGTCCGCTCTACCGAGGGATGACCCCATGACCAGCGACCCCCCCAGCTGGCGGCTCACGCGGGACGGAGCCGTACGCCTCTGCGAGTACCTGGCCGCGACCACGCACTGCCCGGACTGCGCCAGCCGGGCGAGCGTCGAACACCGCGACCGGTCCGTGAGCGTGCGACTCACCCACTCCGCGAGCTGCCCGCTGCTCGCCGGCGTCACCGAGGCGCCAGCATGATGAGGCCGTGCGCCGACTGCGGCGTGCCGAGCGACACGACCCGCTGCCCGGACTGCACCGTCGAGCGCGAGCACCGACGCGGCTCGGCGACCAGCCGTGGCTATGACGCAGCCTGGGCACGCCTGTCCGCACGAGCCCGCCGGCTCTCGCCGCTCTGCGAGGACTGCGGCAGCACCGAGAACCTGTCCGTGGACCACACGCCCGAAGCCTGGAAGCGCAAGGCCGCAGGCAAGGTCATACGCCTCCGAGACGTCGCCGTCGTCTGCGCCCGATGCCAAGCACGACGTGGACCCGCGAGAGGCCCACAAGCCCGCACAGACCAGGGGAGGGACCCCTCCCCGAACCGCGCCAGGACCTCAGGTGAGGCGAAGAGCCCGTTACACACCGAGGTCATGCCGTCACGGCAGGCTCTGTACGGCGCTCCTGGCCCACCGGACGCCGCCTGATGCGCGCCGGACCGAAGGCTGCTGTGGACAGCTCGCCGCTGCCCTTCCTGTCGACGACGACCGGCTCGGCCCGGCTCGCCGCGTTCTGCGAGCAGTTCGTGATGGTCCCGAAGGGCACCGGGGCGCGCACCCGCATGCGTCTGCGGCCGTGGCAGGTCGCGCTCGTCGGCTCTGTCTGGGACGCCGACCCGCGTCCGCGGCTGGCCGGTTGGATGCTGCCTCGCGGGCAGGGGAAGTCCACGCTGGTCGCCGCGCTGGCCCTGTATGACCTGCTGCTCGGTGAGGAGGGCGCGTCTGTCGTCGTCGCCGCCACCGATGAGCGGCAGGCCGGGATCGTGTTCGGGATCGCCGCCCGCATGGTGGAGCTGGACGACCGGCTGGCGAGCCGGGTGCAGACCTTCCAGAGCCGCCTCGTCGTGCCCGAGCGGGGCGCGTCGTTCGTGTGCCTGCCGGCTGAGCCCCGGCGCTTGGAAGGCCTCGACCCGACTCTAGCGATTCTTGATGAGATCGGCGTCGTCTCCCGCGAGGTGTACGAGGTGATCGCGCTGGCGAGCGGCAAGCGTGACGTCTCCACCGTGCTCGGCATCGGCACGCCGGGCACGTCTGAGGACAATGTGCTGCTCGGGTTGCGGGACTACGCCCGGTCGCACCCTGAGGACAGCTCGCTGGTCTGGCGGGAGCACTCCGCGGCCGGCTTCGAGGACCACCCTGCCGACTGCGTCCACTGCTGGGAGCTGGCCAACCCTGGCCTGGACGACATCGTGCGCCGGGACGCGATGCGCGCTCTGCTGCCGCCGAAGATGCGGGAGGCGAGCTTCCGTCGCGCCCGGCTCTGCCAGTTCGTCACCGACACTGACGGCGCGTTCCTGCCCGCCGGTCTGTGGGAGACGCTGGCGACCGGGGAGGGTGTGCCGGACGGCACGGAGGTCGTCTTGTCGCTCGACGGCAGCTTCAACGGGGACGCGACCGCCCTCGTCGTCGCGACGGTCAGCACCCGGCCGCACTTCGACGTCGCGGGTCTGTGGGAACCGCCCGCCGGGGACGAGGGCTACCGGGTGCCGGTTGCCGACGTCGAGCAGGCGATCCGCGACGCCTGCCGGCGCTGGCGCGTGCGGGAGGTCATCTGCGATCCATTCCGCTGGACGAGAACGATGCAGGCCCTAGAGGCCGAACGCATCCCCGTCGTGGAGTTCCCGCAGAGCGCAGCGCGGATGACCCCGGCGACGACCGGCACCTATGAGGCCGCCGTGAACCGCGACCTGTCCCACTCCGGGCACCCGGACCTCGCCCGGCACGTCGGCAACGCCGTTCTCACCGAGGACGCCCGCGGCGCCCGGCTCGGTAAGCACCGGCGCGGCAGCACCCGCCGTATCGACCTCGCTGTCTGCACCGTGATGGCGCACTCCCGCGCCACGTTCTACGCCAGCAAGACCCGAACCCGCAGGAGAGTCGTTTCATGGTGAGCACGCTGGATGTCCTGGCCGCCCTCGGCCGCAAGATCGACGAGACAGCGCCGGTGCTGGCGTCCCTGGACGCCTACTACTCGGGCAAGCAGCCGATGAGCTTCCTGAGCCCGAAGAGCCGGCTGGCCCTGGGGAATGGCCTGCGCTCGCTGAGCGTCAACTTCCCGGCACTGGTCGTCCGCAGCCTGGCCGAGCGGCTCCGTGTCGACGGCTTCCGCACCGACGGGCCGGACTCCGCACCGGACACCGAGCTGTGGAAGGTGTGGCGGCGCAACGGGATGGCCGAGCAGTCTGCCGCCGCGCACGTCGAAGCCCTCACCCTCGGCCGCTGCTTCGTCATCGTGTGGGCCGGTGCCGACAGGCGCACCCCGCGCATCACGGTGGAGAGTGCCCGTCAGGTCGCCGTGCAGCGCGACCCCGCCACCCGTGAGGTGACGGCCGCCGTGAAGCGCTGGAACGGACCGGGCGGGGCGGACGGCACCCCCGGCCGCGCCTTCGCCACCGTCTTCGAGCCGGACCGGATCACGAAGTACGTCAGTCAGGCGTCGGTCGTCGACGGCGCCGGCATCCCGCTCGTGGGATGGACCGTGCGGGAGGTGCTCGACAACCGCCTCGGCGTCGTGCCGGTCGTCCCGCTCGTGAACCGCGGCCGGCTGCTCGACCACGACGGCGTAAGCGAGATGACCGACGTGCTCGACCTCACCGACGCCCTCGCCAAGCTGCACGCCGATGCGCTGGTGACCAGCGAGTTCTACGCCCGGCCGCGCCGCTGGGCCACCGGGCTGGAGATCGTCGAGGACGAGGCCGGCGTGCCGGTGAACCCGTTCGGGACCGAGGACGGCCGGGTCTGGCAGAGCGAGGCCCCCGAGACGAAGTTCGGGCAGTTCGAGCAGGCCCGGCTCGACGGCTACGGCGACCTCGTGGCGACGCTCACGCAGGAGATCGGCGCGCTCTCCGGTCTGCCGCCGCACTACCTCGGCCTCAACGGTGACCAGCCCGCCAGCGCCGATGCGATCCGCTCGGCCGAAGCCTCCCTCGTCAGTCGCGCCCGCGAGCGTCAGACGACGTTCGGGGCGGGCTGGGCGGACGTCGCCCGGCTCGTCGTCGCGGTCCGGGACGGCACCGACCCGGCCGCCGTCGACGTCGAGACCGTGTGGGCCGACCCGGAGACGCGGACCCCGGCGCAGGCCGCGGACGCCGCCGCGAAGCTCGCCGGCATCGGCGTGCCGCTGACCGTGCTGCTCGCCGACTCCCTCGGCTACAGCCCGGCCGCGATCCAGCGGGTCCGCGAGGCCCGCCGCACCGACCTGCAAGACCTCGCCCCGATCACGAAGGAGACGCCCGCATGACCGAGCCGACGACCCCCGAGCCCGAGCCGCAGCCCGAGCCCGAGCCGACCCCCGAGCCCGAGCCGGAGACGTTCCCGCGCTCCGTCGTCGAGCAGCTGCGCCGGGAGAACGCCGGCTACCGGACCCGCGCCGGGCAGGCCGACGCGCTCGCCGAGCGTCTACACCTGGCGCTCGTCACCGCCACCGGCCGGCTCGCCGACCCGACCGACCTGCCGTACGACGCCGCGCACCTCGAGGAGGAAGGCGCGCTGACGGCCGCGATAGAAGACCTGATCGCCCGCAAACCGCACCTCGCGGACCGGCGACCTAGAGGTGACGCCGACCAGGGCGCCCGTACGACCTCGGCGGACGTCGACCTGGCCGGGATGCTCCGGAGTCGCGCCTGAGCCCGGCGTCAACCTCGCCCGCCCGGTGCCGACGCCGGGAACGGGACTGGATGGCAGGAGAGCGGTTTTCCTTTCGGGCCGCACAGACCTTGCCAGCGCCGAAGCGGAGTGGCCCGTCCCGCGATGGGGCGGGCCGCTTCCGCGTCCTGGACCGTGAGACGACCGTCCCGTATGCTGAGACAGGCCCTGGCGGCCGTCCGCACGATGCGAGCCCGGCGCTCGACGTGAACCGCAAGCGGAACAGCTGTTCCGCTCCCCCTCACGTCTGGAGTTCCCGATCATGGCCGTAGACACCACCACCGCCGCAGAGCTGACCGCCGAGCAGGTGCAGCGCATTCTCGTGCAGCCGCTCGAGGCCGCCTCGGTCTTCCTGGCCGCCGGCCCGCGCATCTTCGACAGCGCCGGCCCGGTCCGCATCCCGAAGCTCGGCGGTCCGATCACCGATCCTGGCTGGACGGGTGAAAACGAGCTCATCCCCGAGCGCGACGTCTCCTTCGACGAAGTGAGCCTGCTCCCGAGCACGATGAAGAGCGTCAAGGTGCTGACCCGGTACAGCAACGAGCTTGCCCGGCAGTCCGTGATCGCGCTGGACGCCGCGCTCCGTGCCCGGCTCGTGGGAGACGTCGCAGCGAAGCTCGACACGCAGTTCCTGAGCGCGAGCGGGGACGGGATCACCACGCCCAAGGGGCTGTTCTCCTACACCGGCACGCAGACCCTCGCCGTGGGCGGGGCGCTGACCCTGGACCACCTGCACGACGCCGAAGGGCTGGTGCTCGCCGCGAACGTCGACCCCGCCCGCGTCCGGTGGTTGATGACCTCGCGCGAGTTCGTCGGGCTGCGCAAGGTGAAGGACACGAGCGGGAAGTACCTCGTCCAGCCCGACCCGACCGAGGGCGGCGCCTACCGGCTGCTCGGCCACGGCGTGACCGTCACGAACCGCATCCCGGACGTCCCGGCGACGACCGGCACCGGCGCGACCCCGGCGACCGGCCGGGCCGCGCTGGTCGACTTTTCCCAGCTCGCGGTAGCGCGTGATCTCGCGCCGTCGGTGAAGGTGCTCTCGGAGACGTTCGGCCAGTGGGATCAGCAGGCCATTCGCGTCGTCGCCCGCTACGACGCCGCGCCGCTCAACGCCCAGGCCGTCGTCAAGCTCACCGGCATCACGGTCTAGCCATGGCCGTCGTGACCGGCCCCGAGGTCGCCGACTTCCTCGGCCAGGGGGACGATGCCGCGCTCGTCGACCTGGCCTGGCAGCACGTCGAGATCGTGGAGCAGTTCGTCAAGGCGTACACCAGGGGCCGAGGCTTCTCCCTCGTGGGGGAACCGGCCGAGGACCTCGCGGCCGTCATCACCACGGCCACCGCGAGGCTGGTGGAGAACCCGACCCTGCTGCGACAGGAAGCCGTCGGCCCGTACACGCGGAGCCCCGGCGTCCTGAACGGCTGGACGCTGCCCGAGCTGGCCGTGCTGCACCGCTACCGCCGGCGCACCGCGTGATCCCGCGTCGGCTCCTGCCGCAGACCGTCACGGTGACGCCGCTGACCGGCCAAGGGGCGTACGGGCCGATCTACGGGCCGGCTGTGAGCGTCCGGTGCCGGCTGGACCACGAGCGGAAGCTGGTGCGGTCCAAGAGCGGCAGCGAGGTCGTCGCCGAGGCGACCGTCTACGCCCGGCCGCCGTCCGTGTTCGGGCAGCCCGGCTCGCAGGTGACGCTGCCCGGCGGGACGGTGCGCACCGTCATCGGCATCTCGGAGCACGTCGGCGTACGCGACGCGGTGCTCGTCGAGGTCACCCTCGGCTGACACCTGGCACGGGCGAGCGTAGGCGGGGCGGCGCTCATCGCTGGTGGGCCGTCTTCGCCGCGACGAGCAGCGCCCGTGCCAGCTCCGACGCCTCGCTCGGCGTGAGCCGCACGATCGGCCCGTTGTCCGGCGTCAGCTCCACGATCGCCGGCCACGGCGCGCCGTCAGCCGGGACGAACTGCGCGACGTT
>JAABUN010006483.1_pt1 | contig 13433 bp, 9 predicted proteins | sample 5559311 | NCBI WGS metagenome assembly JAABUN01 (sample SAMN10711877, study PRJNA513370) | rock metagenome | isolation source: Antarctica rocks | place: Antarctica: Victoria Land, Siegfried Peak sud | reverse complement strand
GATGATCGTGCCGAGTTGCGCCCCGGCGTTGTCGAGGATGCCGCGATAGATCTCCGGCAGGGTCGGGAAACTGGCCTGTTCCTCCGGTGCTTCGCGGTCGAGTGAGACTTGCAGATAGTTGACCCCCGGCGCGTTGGCGAGGAGATTGGGGTATTGCGCCGTCTCGGCGGGGCGACGCAGATCGATCATCGTTCGCAGCCCGAGGTCGAGCAACGTTTGCTGCGCTTCGGGTGCGAGACGATGGAGACTATCGGAGCGGATGAGAGTGCGCCAACGGGTCGTGCGCCCATCAACCGTCGCGTAGCCGCCGATGTCGCGCACGTTGTACGTGCCGCTGAGGGGCAGATGCCGCCGCTCTTCGATTTTGAGTAGATCGCCAGTCATTGTCGTGTCTGTCTCCTTCGCGCTGGTAATTAACCCCTCCCCGCCGCTACCACAAGGGTGGCCGAGAACCTGCGGGCGACGATCCTCCCTTGAAGCGGGAGGGTGGAAAGCAACCACGTTGCAACGGCTTCCCCCTCGCCTCGAATGGGTGGACGCCCTCTGGGCAGCGGGTGCCGCCGCAGCGGCGGGGGTGGGGGCCGTCCCCTGCCGACTGCCGACTGCCGACTACAATCCCCCTCCCGACCCACGACTCACGACTCACGACCCGCAACCGGCCCAACCACCTCACGCCCGCCCATGTAGGGCTGCAATACCTGTGGCACCAAGAAGGTGCCATCGGCCTGCTGATAGTTCTCCATGATCGCGATGATCGTGCGCGGCAGGGCGAGGCCCGAGCCGTTCAGGGTGTGCGGGTGGACCGGGCGCGCACCGGCCTCCGGGCGGAAGCGGATGTTGGCGCGGCGGGCCTGGAAGTCGCGGAAGTTCGAGCAACTCGACACCTCCAGCCACTCGTCGCAGCCCGGTGCCCAGACTTCCAGGTCGATCTTCTTCGCCGCCGTGAACGAGAGATCGCCGGTACACATCTGCACGGCGCGGTACGGCAACCCCAGCGCTTCCAGCACATCGGCGGCCTGCTGCACCAGTTCGGTCAGCGCGGCGTCGCTGGCGTCCGGCTCGACGAAGCGAACCATCTCCACCTTGTCGAACTGGTGCCCGCGCTTGATCCCGCGCGTGTCGCGACCGCCCGAGAATTGCTCGCGGCGGAAGCAGGCGCTGTAGGCGACGTAGTTCAGCGGCAACGTCCCCGGCTCCATGATCTCGTCGCGGTGCATATTGGTCAGCGGCACCTCGGCGGTCGGGATCATCCAGAGATCGGACGGCTCGTCGTGGTACTGGTTATCGGCGAACTTGGGCAGTTGTCCGGTGCCAACCAGCGATTCGGTGCGAACCAGATAAGGCGGGTAGATTTCGGTGTAGCCGTGCTGCTCGATGTGCAGATCGAGCATCCAGGCGATGGTCGCCCGTTGCAGGCGTGCGCCCAGACCCTTGAGGAAGTAGAAGCGCGAGCCCGAAACCTTCACCCCACGCTCGAAATCGACGATCCCGAGGTCGGGCGCGAACTCCCAGTGCGGCAGCGGCGTGAAGTCGAAGACGCGCCGCTCGCCCCAATGGCGCAGGATGACATTCTCCGCGTCGTCTCTCCCCACCGGCACGTCGCGGTCGGGGAGGTTTGGCATCTCCAGCAACGCCTGGTCGAGACGACCTTTCACCTCGTCCAACTCGCGGTCGAGCGCGGCGATCCGGTCGCCGAGGGCGCGCATCTCCGCGATCTGGCGGTTGCGAGTCTCCGGGTCGCGCTCCTTGCTGACCGCCTTCGAGCCGGTGTTGCGCTGCGCCCGCAACTCCTCGACCTCGCTGAGGATCGCGCGGTTGCGCTCATCGAGCGCCAGGATTTCGTCGAGCGGCGTTTCCAGGTAGAGGGTTGACAGGCGCTCGCGCACCTCGTCGGTCTGTTCACGGAGCAAGCGTAGATCGAGCATTGTTGCCTAACCTTTCGGGGTGAGTTGTCGGTAGTCAGTAGTCAGTAGTCAGTGGGCAAGTGGGACGGGTGGGCCAGTGGACCAGTAGTTCGCGATGAAGTTGCCAGTTCGTAGTTCGTAGTTCGTAGTTCGTACTTATTCGTCATTCGTCACTCATCACTCGTCATTTGCTCCGCACACGCCCCTCCTCACGAGGGGCCGGAACTCCTGCTGGTCTGTGGGGTGGGGCGGCGCAGAGCGAGGCGAGAACGCCTGGTCGGGCCTGCCTGATTTGTTGCTTGGCGCAGTTGTTTCATCACACTCATACAGCGATAATCGGCTAATAAGCTGGGCAGAATGAAGGCCCTACATCGCCAGTAGGGCCATCGGGAAGGATTGTACGTGATCGCGGCGTGGCACGCAGCGTCAGTCCTCCCCCCCATAGGAGAATGAACTGAAGCTGGTCAGCGGCTCGAAGCCGGGGATGAACTTGGACCACTCGTCCTGTAGGGTCTGGCTCAATTTGCGCTGGATCGTGTAGTACGCCCCGGCGCGCGGTCGAAACGGCTCGCGCAGCAGCTGCATCCGCGCCTCCTGCGCCGTGCGCCCACCCTTGCGGTGGTTGCAGGTCTTGCAGGCGCTGACCAGATTCTCCCAGGTGTGCGGGCCATTGCGCGACTTCGGCATGACGTGATCGAGCGTCAGATCGCGCGAGTGGATGCCGCAATACTGGCAGACGTAACCGTCGCGGATAAAGACCTCGCGGCGGGTCAACTTGACTTGTGGTCGCGGTCGTTTAATCAGGGCCGAGAGGCGGATCACCGAGGGGGCGCGGTAATCGTCGTCGATCGTGTGCAGGACGAGACCGTTCTGTTCAAGGACTTCGGCCTTGCCGGTGATCACCATCACGATCGCGCGCTTAACGTTGCAGACGTTAAGGGGCTCATAATTCTGGTTGAGCACGAGCACTTGGGCGTTCAACAGCGTCCCCCTTGTCGGGAACGCGACGATCGCACCGTCGCACCGTTCCGGCTCTTTCTTCAATAGTAACAGTCGGGTTCGGATGTGGCAAGAGGGATCGTGACGATTTGCACGAAACGCCCGTGTGAGCGGGCTGAATGGTCAGCGCGGGGGTGATCAGACGGTCAGTTTGGCGAGGAATCGCTGCCCGTGGACGCCGTGCAAAAGTATCGGCGATGACACGTCGGGTTCCTTTCGCGGCGCGTGTTATGGCTAACCATGCGATGTCGTGCGGAGACTCTGCAATCCCTGCCGCCAGAGGGTGAGCCCCGTGCCCCAGAGGATCACGGCGGAGCCGAAGCCGACGAGCAATGACCGGCCCAGCATCGCCCGGTCGGCCAGGGGGACCGTCACCGGTACGGCGAGGAGGGCGATGATCCCGAGGAGACAGAGCAGCGTCCCGACTGCATAGTAGAACGTGACCCCGAAGAGGCTTGCCAGCGGCAGGAAGTGCAGGCCGACGATGATCGCCATGATCGGGAAGAAGAGATCGAAGCGGTTGGTAACATTGCAGAGATAACTCGCGATGCCGATCGCGATCCCCTCCGCCGCGAAGACGATCCCGAACCAGCGCCTGGCTGTCTCCGCCCCAGGGATCGTTTCGTCGGCTAACCGCTCTGCCCCGTGCCACAATGTGACGCCGCCGCCTAGCAGCGCGACCCCGATAAGGAGGGCGACGATCAGCAGCCAGGGCGCGCCCCAGCCTTGCAACCCGCCCACGCCGATCAGCGACCAGAGGGTGCCGAAGAAGGCCATGAAGATGATCCCGGATGCGATGCCTCGCATGGCGGCGCGGGGGATTCGTTGGGAAGCTTGCACCATGTGCGGCTTTCTCCTGTCGTTTGGGGAAGCGGCCCTCCCCTCTCCCCATTCGAGGAGAAGGGGAGAGGGGTGCATCGTGGGAAACCTTCACCCTCACGCTTCAGGGGCGGGTCGCCGCCGCAGCGTCGGGGAGGGGTCTGCAATCCCGCTAACATTCGCGAAACGCGGTCACCACCGCTAATCCGCCGCGATCGCCTCGCGGGTCTGGAGGACCGGGCGCAGGAATTCGCCGGTGAACGATTTGCTGTTCTCGGCGATCTCCTCGGGGGTTCCTTCGGCGACGATCCGACCGCCGCGATGACCGCCCTCGGGGCCGATGTCGATTAGCCAGTCGGCGCTCTTAATCACGTCGAGATTGTGCTCGATCACCAGGACGGTGTTGCCGCCATCGGCGAGCCGGTGCAGCACCTTCAGCAGGCGGTCGATATCCGCGAAGTGCAGGCCGGTCGTCGGCTCATCGAGGATGTACATCGTCTTGCCGGTCGGGCGCTTCGAGAGTTCGGTCGCCAGCTTGACGCGCTGCGCTTCGCCGCCGGAGAGTTGCGTCGCCGGTTGGCCGAGGTGGATGTAGCCTAACCCCACGTCGAAGAGGGTCTGCAACTTGTTCTTGATCGAGGGGATCGCATCGAAGAAGCCCAGCGCCTCCTCGACGGTCATATCCAGCACGTCGGCGATCGACTTCCCCTTGAAGCGGATATCGAGGGCGTCGCGGTTGTAGCGCTTGCCGTGGCAGATCTCGCAGGGGACGTAGACATCGGGCAGGAACTGCATCTCGATCTGGATGATCCCCTCGCCGCTGCACGCCTCGCAGCGCCCGCCCTTGACGTTGAAGGAGAAACGCCCCGCCTTGTAGCCGCGCAGCTTCGCGTCCGGCACCGACGCGAAGAGTTCGCGGATCGGCGTGAAGAGACCGGTGTAGGTCGCCGGGTTCGAGCGCGGCGTGCGCCCGATCGCGCTCTGGTCGATGTCGATCACCTTATCGAGGTGTTCGAGGCCGGTAATCGCGTCGTGGACGCCGGGCTTGTCCTTGGCACGGTAGAAGTGCTGCGCCAGCTTGCGATAGAGAGTGTCGGTGATCAGCGAACTCTTGCCGGACCCGGAGACGCCGGTGACGCAGATGAACTTGCCGAGCGGGAATTCCACCGTCAGGTTCTTGAGGTTGTTCTCGCGCGCGCCCGTGATGACGATCGCCTTGCCGTTCCCTTCGCGCCGCTCTTCCGGCGTCGGGATCTGCTTGCGACCGCTGAGGTAGTCGCCGGTCAGCGAGTTGCGGTTGGCGCAGATCGCCGCGAACGGCCCCTCGGCGACGATATAGCCGCCGTGCTCGCCCGCGCCCGGCCCGACATCGACGATCCAGTCGGCGGCGCGCATCGTGTCCTCGTCGTGCTCGACGACGATCAGGGTGTTACCGATGTCGCGCAACCGCTCCAGGGTCTTGATCAGCCGCGCGTTGTCGCGCTGGTGCAGGCCGATACTCGGCTCATCGAGGATGTAGAGGACGCCCATCAGGCTCGACCCGATCTGCGTCGCCAACCGGATCCGCTGCGCCTCGCCCCCGGAGAGGGTGCCCGCCGAGCGGTCGAGGGTCAGGTAATCGAGGCCGACATCGACCAGGAAGCCGAGCCGTTCGCGGATCTCTTTCAGGATCTGACGGGCGATCAGCGCCTCGCGTCCGGTCAGCGGGGTCGTGCCGCCGCGCTCGCCGTTCCCTTCGAGCGCCCGCGCCCAGGCGAGGCCATCGGTGATCGAGATGTGGGTCACGTCGGCGATCGACTTGCCCTCGATCGTCACGGCCAGACTTTCTGGCTTGAGGCGCGTCCCCTTGCAGGTCGAGCAAGGGCGCTGGGTCATGTAGCGTCCTAACTCGTCGCGCACGTAGTCGGAACTCGTCTCGCCGAACCGCCGCTTCAAATTGGGGATGACCCCCTCGAAGGTCATCTCGTGCGTACGCGTGCGCCCGTTCGTATTCTCGAACGAGACTTTGATTAGGTCGCCATCGTTGCCGTAGAGGATTAGCTTGCGCGCCGCCTCCGAAAGCTGGTGGACGGGCACCTTGGTCGAGAACTTGTAACGCTTCGACAGGGCATCGAGGATCGCGGCGTAGTAGCCCGACGCGCTCTGCGACGCGCGTACCCACGGCTGCACCGCCCCCTCCGCGAGGGTCAGTTCCGCGTTGGGGACGACCAACTCCGGATCGAACTCCTGCACCAGGCCGAGGCCGGTACAAGCCGGGCAGGCTCCCTGCGGCGAGTTGAACGAGAAGTTGCGCGGCTCGATCTCCCCGGTGCTGAACCCGCAGTTAGGGCAGGCCAGATGCTCGGAGAAGGTCGTCTCTTCCGGCTTGGTGTCCGGGTCGCTCGGCACCGTCGCGACGTTGATGACCCCTTCGCCGAGCTTCAGCGCCGTCTCGACCGAATCGAGGAGGCGGGTGCGGTCGGGATCGGACTCGTCACCATGAATCTCCTGGTCGGCGCTGTGGCGGCGGATCACGACGCGATCAACGACGACCTCGATCGTATGCTTCTTATATTTCGCCAGCTTCGGCACCTCGTCCAACTCGTAGACGGTACCGTTGACCCGCACGCGGACGAAACCGGCGCGTCGCGCATCTTCGATCAGGCCCAGGTGCTCGCCCTTACGTTCGCGGATCAGCGGCCCGAGGATCATCAGCCTTGTCCCCTCGGGCATCGCCTGGAGGGTGCTGACGATCTGTTGCGGCGTCTGCTGCGCGATCGGCAGGCCGCAATTCGGGCAGTGGGGGTGGCCGATCCGCGCGAAGAGGAGGCGCATATAGTCGTAGACTTCGGTGACGGTGCCGACGGTTGAGCGCGGGTTGCGCGAGGTTCCCTTCTGGTCGATCGAGATCGCCGGTGACAGCCCCTCGATATAATCGAGGTCCGGTTTTTCCATCTGCCCGAGGAACTGGCGCGCATAGGCGGAGAGCGATTCGACGTAGCGTCGTTGCCCTTCGGCGTAGATTGTATCGAAGGCGAGGCTCGATTTCCCGGAGCCGGAAAGGCCCGTCATCACGACGAGCTTGTCGCGTGGGATCTGGACATCGACATTCTTCAGGTTATGTTCGCGCGCCCCGTGGACGATGATCTTGTCGCTCGGCATCGTTGTCTCCGTCCTCCGCTCTTCAGCTTCTCGGCACCGTCGGTCCGCTGCGTATCGCGCGATTCGTGCCACGCTGTCAACGACAACGCGGTGCAAGTGCAGTATACCAGCTATACGTACACATGGCTAGTGGCCGAAATGGCAATTTTTCCGTATGGGGATACGGGAAATGGTGGATGAATCATCTGTTCTAAATTGCTGGCTGCGCCATGCACCACTGGGGATAGATTGTCATCTTCGCACCTATGCTAGAAACGCCCCACACGAGTTCGCTATTCCGCTCGATGTTCGGGACCGATACAAGAAAGTGACGAGAGCGGGGTCTGATTGTCCTGCGGCCACCTTCCCGCCGGGCGTCCCCTTCGAGAACCCGGAGCGCGGCGGGAAGCAGGAAGTCGATCCGGTCCCGACCGGTATCGCCCCCGGCACCGATGGTAGCCTCTACGTGACGCTGCTGCCGGGCGCGCTCCTGCCGAATAAGGCGAAAGTTGTCCGCATCAGCGCGGATGGCAAGATCAGCGATGTCGTCAGCGGCCTGACCACCCTCGTCGGCGCGGCGGCTGGCCCGGACGGCAGCCTCTACGTCACCAGCCTCACCGCTGGCTTCGCGGAGAACGGCCCCCCGGCCCCCGGCTCGATCATGCGCCTCCTGCCGGGCGGCAAGTTCGAGGTGGTCGCCACCGACCTGCCGTTCCCGAACGGGATCGTCTTCGACAAGGCCGGTAACCTCTACATCGCCACCAACACGATCAACGCCGGCCCGCGACCGATGGGAATGGTCGTGCGCTACGACGGGATTGCTAAGGTCGCGGCCCCGTCGCCGTCGCCGTCGGCCTCGCCGACCCCCGCCCCTTCGGCCAAGCCGTCGCCGCTCCCGTCGCCCCCACCGACCGGCAATGGCGGGGCGCTCCCCGGCCTGCCGAACACCGGTGCCGGTGGCGGCACCGACACCACCCTGCCGCTCTCTGGGCTGCTCCCGGTCCTGGCGCTCGGCGGTAGCCTCTTCGTGCTGCGGCGTCGCGCGCTGTAAGGCATAAATGACCAAGTAGTTGGCATAAAGCCACTAATAAAGGTTTGGGAGCAATGCGGATAGAAATATTCCCGCATTGCTCCTGAACCACTGCACAACTCTGAATTGCCCAGCGTTCTAGAACTCACTCAACGAGCATAACCTGGGAGTACGTACCTAGCGTACGTTTGACTTCTTTCATGTGCCATAATATACTACAGCTGCTAGTAAGATAACGAGTTGTCTCTTGTCGTACAAGTCAAATAATAAGAAGGTAGGGCGACCATGGTTACGCATGCGAGTGTAGCGGCACGCGATGAGGCTAACATTGCTGTAGATGAACTTATTACGCATATCGCAGAAAAATTGAAGGAAAAGATTAGCGACAAAGGCATCAATACGTTGGCGACGGCAAATTCTCCCGAAGGGCAAGTAATGTCCCAACTTACACGGCTTCTTGCCGCTCGAGAAGGGGCAAAGGAGGCGAAGTAACGTATAAGCAGTCTTATCTCGTACATTATGTTTTCGCCACAGCGAAAGGGACCGCTTCATGCTATTAACGCAAGCTAGGATTCGCGTTTTCAAATCAATCGAAGACAGTGGTCTGGTACCTATTGATTCATGGGTAACGGTCTTGGTCGGCCAGAATGAGGCTGGTAAGACGGCATTTCTACAAGCACTGCATAAGGCTTTGCCCGTTGAGAAGGGACCTCAGTATGATGTAGTTGAGGATTATCCACGTCGAGACCTAAACGCTTATCAAAGGAAACATGAGACTAATCCTTCTGTAGTGGCTGAACTGACCTATCAACTTCAGGATAAGGAAATAGCAGAGATCAATGAGGATCTAGGTTTCAATCTACTCACGGAACTACAATTGACAGTTGGCTACGATTATGCGAATAAAGTGACGATTGGGATGAGCATCGCTCAGGAACCCTATCTAGCTCACTTGTCTAAAACAGCTATTCTAACTCAGAATGTTGCACAGGCTATTGTTGCAGCCTCCTCTATTCGAGGAGCGATTACGTTGCTCCAGTCTTTAGACCTGAATGGAGAAGAAACGGCATTTTAGGTCGCCTTCAACAACGTTTCACTGGCAATACAGGAAACTGGACTAATCTGCTTCAAGGCTACATATATTTTATGCACATCTCGCCGCGTCGTCCGAAATTCTTATACTTTGATGACTACTATCTGCTACCAGGTAAAGTAAATCTCGTTGGCTTGAAAGGGCGCATCGACTCGGATTCTCTAGCCCAGGATGATCAGACTGTACTTAGCTTATTGCGTATGGCGGATGTGGACCTTGAGACACTGCTTGAACCGAGCGGTTACGAACCCGCACGAGCGAAGCTTGAAGCCATCTCAAATACCATTACAGACCAACTGTTCAAATATTGGACGCAGAACAAAGAGCTTGATGTTGAGTTTGATATTCGCACAGATTCTCACGATCAGCCACCATTCGATAACGGCAATAATCTATATATACGCATTCGCAACCGGCGCCATCGTGTGACGGTACCGTTCAGTCAGCGTAGTCGAGGCTTCATATGGTTCTTTAGTTTCCTTGTGTGGTTCGATGGCATCCGAGAGCAACTTGGTACTCAAGCTCCGCTCGTGTTGCTGCTTGACGAACCAGGGCTTAGCCTGCACGCCCTCGCACAGGCCGATCTTCTTCGATACATTGAAGTGCTATCCGAAGAGCATCAGGTGATGTACACCACACATTCACCATTCATGGTGCGGAGTGATCGACTTCATCAAGTACGCACCGTTGAGGATCGGCTAGATAGTGGTACGACGGTCACGGACAACGTAACCGGGGCTGATGCGAAAACGTTGTTTCCACTCCAAGCGGCCCTCGGCTACACCGTCGCTCAAAATTTGTTTATTTCGCCACGAAATCTGCTGGTTGAAGGGCCAGCCGATCTGATTTATCTTCAGTTCTTCTCGGCAGCCCTAGAGCGTGCTAACCGGACCGCACTTCGCGACGATATTACACTCGTGCCAGTGGGTGGGCTTGATAAGCTCGCAACTTTTGTTGCTCTCCTCGGCGCAAATGACTTGGAGCTTGCTGTCCTGCATGATTTTTCAGGGAATCCTGAGCAGCGCCTAGAGTCGCTTGTGCGAGATAAGCTTATTGGCAAACGACAGGTACTCAACTATGCTATGTTTCGTACCGTCCAATCTAGCGGACGAAATAATCCCTCTGTGGCGTTGATTGCTACGGACGTTGAAGATATTATTTCGCCCGCTCCTTACTTGAGGCTATTCAACGCTACGTTCCAGCCAGGACTAAACGGTACAACCATCAGTGAGAACGATCTTCCACCAGGGGATCGAATCGTTCTGCGAATTGAGACCTATCTAAAGACGAATCAGATCAGTCTTCGTCCGAGCGGAGGATTCAATCACTACCTTCCCGCCAGCCAGCTAGCTGAAAAGCCTAGCATACTAGGTCGTATTGATGCGGTTACTCTGAACCGGTTTGAACAGCTTTTCACGACGATGAATGGACTCTTCTCAGATTGACGTGCTTTCATCGATAACGGAGAAGTATTCATAGCCGCGAGGCAATAAATAAGCGTGTGTAACCGGGAGATGTTGGGGCGATTCCTTACGCTGCGCTGTCGTCGTCCCAGGTGATCACGACCTTGCCGGTCTCGCCGCGATCGAAGGCTGGGAAGATTTCCGGCGCGACGTCGAGCGGGACGCGATGGGTGACGATCGATTCCAGCGGTATCTGGCGCTCCTGCACGAAGCGGAGGGTCGGGTCGTAGGCGTCGAGCGGGAAGACGAACGAGCCCATTAAGGTCAGTTGTTTGTCGATGAACTTGCTGGGATTGATCGACGGTTCGCTCGCCCCGAAGCCGACAAAGGCGATCTTGCCGCCGCGCGCCGCTGCGGTGATCGTGGCGGCTTGCATGACCGGCACGCCGGTCGTCTCGAACGAGGCGGCCACGCCGTCACGCCCGGTGAGCCGCCGGATCGCCGTGGTAACATCTTCGTTGGCGGTGTCGATCACGGCCGTCGCGCCGAGTGCGGTCGCTAGCGCCAGGCGTTCGGGGCTGCGGTCGATCCCGATTACCGGCACCCCGAGCGCGCGGGCGAAGAGGAGGCCGGTGAGCCCGACTGGCCCGAGGCCGAAGATCGCCAGCGTCTCGCGGCTCGACACGTTGAGCTTGCCGAGCGCCGCGTAGGCGGTCCCCGCGACGCACATCAGCAGCGCCCCGGTCGTGAACGAGAGATCGTCCGGCAAGGGGAGGCAGTTGCGCGCGTCGGTCAGCAGGAGGTCGGCGTCGGAGCCGTGGATTGGCCCGCCATACCCCTGCTTGTCGGGGCACCACATCAGCCGCCCGCCGCGACATTCGGGACAATAGCCGCAGCCCCGGAAGTGGTAGACTGCGACCCGGTCGCCGATCGCCACGTTAGTGACCCCGTCCCCGAGCGCCTGCACCACGCCGCTCGGCTCGTGACCGGGGATGATCGCCGCGCCGCAGTTCTTCTGTCGCGCCTCCGAAGATGCTCGATAGGTATGGAGATCGCTGCCGCAGATCGCCGCCGCCCGCATCGCCACGACGACCTCGCCCGGTCCCGGCGTCGGGTCGGGGAAGGTACTCATCGTCACCTGGCGGTCGCCGGGGAAAAGTAAACCGCGCATCTGGTCATCCTTTCAGATCCGATTGTTCGCCATGCCCGCGCTCTTTGGTGCGCTATCGTATCACTGACGTGGGGTCGGTGGATCGTCTATGCCGGTATACGCCGATGGTACACTTCCTGCGGCGGTTGTCGTGGCACGCAACGCGGCAGGCCAACAGCGCAAGGAGCGAATGATGCAAGAGCAACTTTTGGGTCAACTGGTGCAGGCGCTCCAAGATCGGGCCGGGCTCGACCCGGAAAAGGCGCAGCAGGTCGCCCAGGTCGTGACCGACTTCGCACAGCAGCACGCCGGTGAACTGATGGGGATGGTCACCGGTGGTGGCGGCGGCGAGGGAGGCGGCGGGCTCCTCAGTAGCGAGAATGTGCAAGGGATGCTCGGCAAGCTGATGGGGCGCTAAGGCGCACCATTATTGCTGAGAGTACAAGGGCGGCGGCGAGATTTTCTCGCCGCCGCCCTTTTTGTGTGGAGGACGGACCTCTCCCCGCCGCTGCGGCGGCGACCCTCCCCGACGCGGGGAGGGTGGGGCCGAATGACGAATGACGAGTGACGAGTGACGAATCACCCCCCCGCCGCCATCACAGGGGTGGTCCAGTACCTGCGGGCGGCGACCCTCCCCTGAAGGGGGAAGGTGAGGTGATGGCCGTTAGTTGCCTTCGCTCTCGCCGAGTTCGACCCAGCCGACGCGCGCCCCGCCGACGATCTCCACGGGGTAGACGGTGGCTTCCTGGCCGGTTTGCTGCGGGTATTCGGCGGCGACTGCTGCGGTGAAGGCGTCGATCGCGTCGCGGCGCAGGAGGGTCAGGGTGCTGCCGCCGAAGCCGCCGCCCATCAGGCGGGAGCCGAGGACGCCGCGCACGCCCCGCGCGATCTCGACCAGCGCGTTGATCTCCGGCACGCTGACCTCGTAGTCGTCGCGCAGGCTGGCGTGTGAGGCCCAGATCGCCGCGCCGACCGCACCCCAATCGTTGCGCTTCAACGCATCGATCGCCTGCTCCACGCGCGCATTCTCGCTGACAACATGGCGGGCGCGGCGCAGGAGGGTCTGGTCGTTCGCGCCGAAGAGATCACTGGCAGCGCGCAACATCGCGGGGGTGACATCGCGCAGATTGTCGATCTCCGGGTATTTCTTTTTCAGGATGGTGACCGCCCCGGCGCACTCCTGGCGGCGGCGGTTGTACTCGCCCCCGGCGATGGCGTGCTTCACGCCGCTGTCGCAGACGACCAGCGCCAGATCGTTCGCGCGCAACGGCAGGGGGATTGGGCGGGTTTCCAGGGTGCGGCAGTCGAGATAGATCGCGTGGTCGGGCTGCCCGAAGACGCTGACGAACTGGTCCATCACGCCGACTTTTGCGCCGACGAAATCGTTCTCGGCCTTCTGGCAGAGGAGGGCCAGTTCGCGCTCGGTGATACTCAGATCGCTCGCCAGCGCCAGCGCGAACGCCGTCGCCACCTCCAACGCCGCCGACGAACTGAGCCCGCCGCCGAGCGGCACGGTCCCCGCGACCGTGGCATCCAGCCCGAAGAGGCGGTAGCCGCCGCGCTGGAGGGCATCTGCGACCCCGGCGGCGTAGTCGTGCCAGGCGTCGCTCGCTTCGAGTTCATCGAGATCGAGGTCAGCCAATCCCTCCGCGTTGAGTGACTGGATCCGCAGGCGACGGTCGGGACGCGGCGTGGCGACCATGACAATGTCGCGGTCGATCGCGGCGGGCAGCACAAAACCATCGTTGTAATCGGTATGCTCACCGATTAGATTGATCCGCCCCGGTGCCTGGGCGACGATCGCCGGGAGATGCCCGAACGTTTGCCGGTGCGCGCCGACCAGCATCTGCAAGCGCGCCTGATCGATATCTGCCATTTGTGCTATCCCTATCCTTCCCCACAGTATCGTCTCGGT
>JAABUN010006482.1_pt1 | contig 13434 bp, 13 predicted proteins | sample 5559311 | NCBI WGS metagenome assembly JAABUN01 (sample SAMN10711877, study PRJNA513370) | rock metagenome | isolation source: Antarctica rocks | place: Antarctica: Victoria Land, Siegfried Peak sud | reverse complement strand
CATGACCCCGACGCTGCGGACCGGCGTCAGGATCGCGAACGACTGCCACAGGCTGCGGTACAGCCCGGCCCCCTTGATCTCATCGATCACGATCCAGTCCGCCTCGCGCAAGGTGTCCAGCCGCTCGGCTGTGACCTCACCGATGATCCGGATCGCGAGTCCCGGACCCGGGAACGGCTGGCGCAGGACCATCGCCTCGGGTAGCCCCATCTCCAGGCCGACCTTGCGGACCTCATCCTTGAACAGGTAGCGCAGCGGCTCGATCAGCTGGAATCGAAGGTCGGCCGGGAGCCCGCCGACGTTGTGGTGGGTCTTGATCTTCTGGGCCGCCTTGGACTCCGAGGTCGCGCTCTCGATGACGTCCGGGTACAGGGTGCCCTGCGTCAGGAAGTCGATCGCGCCGATCTTCCCGGCCTCTTCTTCGAACACGCGGATGAACTCGTCGCCGATGATCTTGCGCTTCTGCTCGGGGTCCTCGACGCCGGCCAGGCGGGCGAGGAACCGCTGCCGCGCATCGACCATGACGAGGTTCATGCCCAGGTTGCGCTCGAAGGTGACCCGAAGCAGCTCCGATTCCTTCTTGCGCATGAGCCCGTGATCGACATAGATGCAGGTCAACCGATCGCCTACCGCCCGATGGACGAGGGCTGCCGCCACGGCCGAGTCCACGCCCCCCGAGAGGGCGCAGATGACCTTCCCGTCCGAGCCGGTCGCCGCGGCGTGCGCGTCCACCCGCTCGCGGATGCCGGCGACCGTGGTGTCGATGAAGTTGGCCGCAGTCCACGACGGCTCGACGCCGGCGATCCGCTGCACGAAGTTGCGCAGGACGTCCTTGCCGCGGGGCGTGTGTACGACCTCGGGATGGAACTGGATGCCGTACAGGTTGCGCGACGGATCGGCCAGGCCGGCGAACGGGGACGAATCGCTCTGGGCCGTGGCCGTGAAACCCTGGGGCAGCCGAGTGATCGAGTCGCCGTGGCTCATCCAGACGGGTTGCTCGCGGTCGATGCCCTCGAACAGGCCGTCCGAGTTCGTGATCGTCACGTTGGCCGGGCCATACTCGCGGCGATTGGCGGCGAGGACGTCGCCGCCCAGCTCGCGGGCCATCAGTTGCGCGCCGTAGCAGATGCCGAGGACCGGGATCCGGCCGCTCCACACCGCAGCGTCCGGCTTGGGCGCGAGATCGTCATAGACGGACATCGGGCCACCGGACAGGATGATCGCCCTCGTCCCGCGTCGTTCCAGCTCCGCGTACGGCGTGTCGTGCGGGAGCAGCTCGGAATAGATGTCGAGCTCGCGCACGCGGCGCGCGATCAGCTGGGCAAACTGGCCACCGAAATCGAGCACGACCACCGGGCCCGGACCGCTCGCCGTGCCGTCAGGGCCGGCGGGCCGGTCGTCTGCAGATCGCGTCGGAGCGGGGGCCTTCAAGGCCGTCTCGAGGTAGGCTTCGACCTCGGCGTCGTCCGGCGCGAGGATCCGGTGGCCGGCGTTGGCGGCTTCACCATGGACGGTCTTGCCCCGGTCCCTGGCCTCCGCCGGGCCTCCCGGATCCGCCGATCGACTCGCCTCGCCCTCGTTCGCCTCCGCCATCGCCGCTGGTGCCTCCTCGCCGTGTCCGCCACCCGTGGCCAGTGTACCGGGCGGCGATCGCCAGCCCCGAGCCGCATTACAGGTCACTCGCGGTCGCGCGTCACTCCCGGTTGCGCATCGCCTCTGCGGCCATGGCGACATATCGTTCCAATTCCGCGGCGACGTCCGACGGCGGGGCAACCTCGGCCAGGGCCGCGCGCATGTGCAGGAGCCATCGGTCGCGCGCATCGGCATCGATGGCGAACGGGAAATGGCGCATCCTCAGGCGGGGGTGACCGCGCTCCGCGTCGTACGTGCGTGGCCCTCCCCAGTACTGCGCCAGGAAGAGGGTGAGCCGCCGCTGCGCTGGCCCCAGGTCCGCCTCCGGGTAGAGGGCGCGCAGGATCGGATCGCTCGCGACACCGGCATAGAAGCGCTCGACCAATGCCTCGAAGAAGGGCATCCCACCGGCGCGCTCGAACAGGCTGCGCTCGCTCGTCACGTCGCCGAGTCTAGCGAGCGATCGCGATCTGCCGGGCCGCGTGGCATCGATTCACGGTCGTGCCGGGCACGCGGTCGCGCCGGGGCGGGGCGAAGTCTCCGGGTGTGATGTCACTCGGCTGCATCACGTTGGCCTGCCACAGCGCGGCTTGGAGATGATCCCGGCTGTTCGGGCGATCCGCCGGCGCATTCCGACAAAATGGGCTGCCGACTTCGAGGCGGTCAGCGATCGACCGTAACGGCAGCCGCCGCGCCGCCCGGCCGCCGCCGCGCCGCCCGGCTGCCGGCCGCGGCGCCCCCACCTCCGCCGATCGAACCGCCCTGATGTAGCCGAGTGACATCGCGCGTCAGACCAGCCCCCGGCGGCGCTCGCGTGGGCACCGCCTGGTGCCGCCGCCGCCCACGGCGCGGCACGTCAGTCGGCGGTGGCACCCTCGACCCTGCGTCGGAACGCCTCCAGATCGAGCGCGACGGCACGCTTGACCTGCGGCTTGGCCATCCCTTCGAACATGCGGTACTTGAGCGGCAGGCCCAACCGCAGGTCCCAGCGCAGGACCGTGGCAAACCCATCCGCCACGGGGTCCGCCACGGGGTCCGCCACGAGGTCCGCTCGGATATCCAGGCTGATCCCATCGGCGTCGCGCCCGCTGAGCGCGAATCGGCCGGGAACCTCGAACGTGGTGATGGTCGCCTGGATCATGCCCGCCCGCCCGGCGACTCGCTGCTCGATCGTCAGGCGGGACTCGGCGGCGACCGGCCCCCCGCCAACGACGACGACCCGCACGATCCCGCTCGCGACCAGCCACCCCGGCCATCGCTCGACCGCGACCAGCGCGTCGAACACGACGTCGAGCGGCTGTCGAAGCCGGACCTCTTCCTGGACGGTGATCGCCATCAGTCGTTCTCGCCGATCGGCTCGAGACGGAAGGATGGCCCGCGTCCCAGGCCCTCGGACGGCGTGCCGTAGCGCAGGATCAGCTCGCGCACGGCGCGCGCATGGTCGACCGATCCCAGCCGATCCGCCGTGGCCTCGAACCGTCGCCCGCCGATCTCCACCTCGCAGGCCGGGTCGGCATCCAGGTTTCGGGCCCAGGCCGCCTCGGGATCGGTCGCGGCCACCAGGATCGAGCCATCGGGCTCCTCGACGAACCCCACGGCGGTCGTTCGCGGCTGACCGGTCCGCGACCCGCTCGTCGTCAGCAAGGCGACCCGCCCATCACCGGCGAGGGAGAGCCCGATCTCGTCCACATCGCGCGCGCTCAGGTCATCGACTCCGCTGCCAGGACTTCCCTTCGGTCTGGGTCGATGGCGCGTAGACCATCTCGACGCGCTGCATCTCCCGGATGGTTCTCGCCCCGAGGGCCGCCATCGACTGGCGCAATGCGCCCACCAGGTTCTCCGAACCGTCGCTGACCTCCGCCGGCCCGAGCAGGATCCGCTCCAGAGAACCGACGGTTCCGACCCGGATGCGCGTTCCTCGCGGAAGGGTCGGCGAGGGCGCCGCCATCCCCCAGTTCATGCCCCGACCGGGCGCCTCCTCGGCGCGTGCCAGCGGGGAACCCAGCATGAGTAAGTCGGCGCCGGCGGCGATCGCCTTGGCCAGCTCACCTCCGCGGCGCATGCCACCGTCGGCCACCACCGGCACGTATCGGCCGGTCTCGGCGAGATAGGCGTCACGGGCGGCCGCCACGTCGCTGATCGCCGTGACCTGGGGGACGCCGATGCCCAGGACCTCGCGGGTCGTGCAGGCGGCCCCGGGCCCGACCCCGACGAACACGGCCGCCGCGCCCTGCTCCATCAGGGCGAACGCGGCCTCGGCATCGGTCGTGTTGCCGACCGCGACCGGGATCGGCATGGAGCGGGTGAACTCGGCGAGGGACAGGGGGTCGTAGTCCGTGGCCAGGTGGCAGGCGCTGCTGACCTGGCTCTGGACGAGGAACAGGTCTGCCCCAAGCTCGGCGCACCGCGGACCGAACCGGCGCGCGACACCCGGCGTGGCGGCCACCGCGGCCCGAGAACCCGCCGCGTGGAGGGCTGCCAGCCGGACCCCGATCAGGTCCTCCCGGATGGGCGCCTGGTAGACCTCTGAGAGCAGCGCCTGGATGTCGGCGTCGGCGGCGTCGGCGAGCCTGGCGAGGACCGCGTCCGGGTCCTCGTAGCGAGTCTGGACACCCTCCAGATTCAGGACCGCCAGCCCACCGAGCCGACTCAGCTCGCCGGCCATCCGCACGTCGGATACCGCGTCCATCGCAGATGCGAGGATCGGGATGGCGAGGTCGATCCCGCAGAACACCTGCGCGAGATCAACGTCCGAAGGCTCCAGGGTGTCCGTGCCGGGCGCCAGCGAAACGTCCTCGAACCCGTAGGTCGGACGGATCGTGTCCACCTTCGAATGGAAGACACGCCGCGCCGCCGCCGCCGTCGTCGCCTCCGTCCGTTCGATCACGAGGCCGAGTCTATCAGCGGTCGGCGGCTGCCCTCCAGGGTGAGCTCGAACCAGGCGGCGCGCTCCGGATCGGAAAGGTCGTCGCGGATCCGTTCGATGGCGGTGCGGTAGCCCGGCCAGATCACCTCGGCGTGGGCCTCGTCCACGGGCACCCAGCGCGCCCCGTCGTGTTCGTCTGAGAGCGTCGGCTGAGCGTCCAGCCGAAGGCGGACCGCGAAGACCGCCGCCGTCAGGATGCCGTCGACGGAAGGCTCGTGGAACTGGTTGACGAGATCGAGGTCGTAGTACGCCTCGATCTCCCCGGCACCGAACCCGGTTTCCTCATGCAGCTCCCGCAGCGCGCCAAGGGCGACCCGTTCATCGGCTTCCAGTGAGCCCGAGACGCATTGCCACAGTCCGCTCAGGATCCGACCCGGCGCGCGACGGAGCAGCAGGACCTCCGGCCGAGCCACGTCCCGCGCCGTGCGCGCGACCCGGAACATCCAGCAATCCACGAGGTCCGGCCGAGTCCCCCTGACCGTCACAGGCGCTCGAAGCGCTCGACCGGCACGACGAAGACGGTCGCGCCGCCAAGTTCGACCTCGAGCGGATACGGCATGAAGAATTCGCCCGGCTCCATGATCGGGGGCATCGGGTTGACGACCTGGGTGCGCGACGTGCAGTTGTCGCGGACGATGGCCATCACCTCGTCCACCTCGACGTCTTCCACGCCGAGCAGGATCGTGGCGTTGGATTGCTTGAGGAACCCGCCCGCGCTATGAAGCCGGGTCGCACGGAATTCCTTGTCCAGCAAGGCATCGACGAGGGCTCCGGCGTCCTCGTGATGGACGATCGCGACGACCAGTTTCACAGCGCGAGTATCGCGGCCGCGAGGGGCCGGGTCAACGGACGCGCGGTGTACGATGCCGACTCCGAACCCTCCACCCCCAGGAGTGATGCGTGTCGAGCGACGATCCGTCCCGCGATCCCAGGTCCATCCTGCCCGACGCGATCGCCGCGGTGTCGAGCGGTGCCGAGCTCGACCCGATGCTGGCGACGCTCCTGCAAGCTGCGACCGCCGGACTGGGCGCGTCGACCGGCGCGATCTTCCTCCAGGATCCCGATCGGCCCGGCCTCATGTTGGCAGCGAGCACCGGACAGGATGCCGGGGCGGCGGCCGCACTCGCGTCGGCCGTGCAGCGCCCCGAGCATCCGTTCGCGGTCGTCGCCAGGGATCGACGTCCGGCCTTTGATCAGGAGGCGCCGACTACCACCGGCGAACCGGCGTCAGGGGCAGTCCTGCCGCTCGTCGTGTCCGCCGGCGGCGTGGAGGTCGGCCTGGGGGTCGTGGCGCTGACCTGGGCCGGCAGCTACGCCACCGACCCCCTGGAGCAGGAAGCGCTCGTGGCGCTCGCCGGGATCGTCGCGCTCGCGGTGGACCGGGCCCGTCTCGGGTCGACCGCCGCGGAGCGTTCCGAATGGTTCGAACGGATGGCCCACACGGACCCGCTGACGGGCCTCGCCAACGAGCGGACCGTGGCCCGCGTGCTGGAGCTTGAACTCGCCCGGGCAACGCGTCAGGCGAGTGAAGTGTCGCTGGTGATCTTCGATGTCGACGATTTCCGCGCGATCAACGCGGACGAGGGACATGAGTCGGGCGATGCGGTCCTGCGTCAGGTGGGCGCCGCGCTGTCGGGTGCCGTCCGCCTGCTGGACACCGTGGGTCGTATCGGCGGCGACGAATTCGTTCTGATCGCGCCGGGCGCGGGCGGCGTGACGGTGTCGGACCGGATCGTCCAGGAGGTCAAGTCCCTTCCCGCCGTCGCAGGCCGCTCGGTGTCCATCTCGGCCGGGGTCGCGCGATTCCCGGAGGATGGCGGCGACAGCGACGCCCTGATCCAGGCGGCAAAGGATGCGCTGACCCGGGCGAAGGCGATGGGCAGCGGCTCCGTGGCCTCGAACGAGGCCGTCGCGGACCGCTGACCGGGCGTCAGCCCTCCGTGCTGGCGGTCCCGCTGGAGACGATCGGCAGGGTCGGCGTCTGCGCGCCGGCCCGCGGCTCCCTGGTCACGGAGAGGACCAGGCTCGCCTCCAAGGGCAGCCCCTTGGCTTGGAAGTACGCCGTCCCGTTCGTGCCCACCGTGAAACTGCCGAGCGGTCGCGGGACCCCGTCACTGGCGATGACCCAGGCCTCATAGACCGTGCTGCCGGCCGTGGGCGCCAGGTCGCGCATGGCCAGGGCGACCGAACCATCGGCAGCCACGGCCGCGAGGCCCACGCCACGCCCCTCCGAGGGCCGCAGGATCGCGGTCAGGGCACCACGCTCGCTCGCCGTGGCGAGGACGGACGCGACGCTCTGTTCGTAGGTTCGAGCTTCGCCGAGCTGGCCCTGCAGGAGGACGTTCCAGCCACCTAGCAGCCCGATGGCGAGGACCGCCGCGATGCGCAGGAGCCACGTGCCGGGCGGGGAGGACCGCCGCACGCGTCGCTCTTCGCGTTCGGACGCCGACGGGAAGGCGATCGGCGCCGCTGGCACGATCGGCGCATGAGCCACATCGGCGGCAGCCGCTGCGAGCAGGCGTGCCTTCAATCCCGCGGGCGGCTCAACGACCGGCGCACTCGCTGCCAGGATCGGCAGGACGCTGGCGAAGTCGACCAGTTCTGCGTGGAGCTCCGGGCAGCTGGCGATATGGGCGCGCACGGCCTCGGCCTCGCCGTCGGCAAGGGCCCCGAGCACGAACGGGGCGGCCAGGTCCCGGATCTCGTCGCAGGTCAGCGACGGCGTCTGATCGGTCATCGGGGTTCGGCCTCTTGACCGCTCATCGACGTTCCGTCGTTCATGGTCATGACCTTTCGCATGGCCAGCAGCCCGAGGCGCATCCGGCTCTTGACCGTCCCGAGCGGCGTCCCGGTTCGTTCCGCGATCTCCTGCTGGGTGAGACCGCTGAAGTAGGCGAGTTCGATCGCTTCGCGCTGGACGTCGGACAGCGCGCCGAGGGCGGCGCGCACTTCGACCGCGTCAAGGCTGACGGCCACTTCGCTCCAGACATCCGGCGCCCGGAGCGCGGGCGGCGGCACGGCCTCGAATTCGGGCAACTCAGTGGTGGGTCGGCGGCGCCGGACCGCATCGATGGCGCGGTGATGGACGATGGACAGCAGCCAGGTCTTCACGCTGCCGCGACCTTCGATGTAGCGCTCGGCATTCCGCCAGGCGCCAAGGAACGCGTCCTGGACGACGTCTTCGGCCAGGGTCGCGTCATTCGTGATTCGGTAGGCGATCGAGTAGGCCATCGTCTTGTATCGCTCGTACAGCTCGTCGAGAGCGTTCAGTTCCCCGTTGGAAACCCGGATGAGGACCGACCGATCCGCGTCATCGGTGACGGTTGCTACACGGAGCCGGAGTGGCGTCGGAGTCTCGCTCATGATGGTGTGCGCAGGAGCAGGCGTTCCGGTTCACTTGCGCGATGAAGAAGATCGACCGACGATGCGATCATCGCTGCCACGGTCTCCACGTCGGCATCCGCGTCCACGATGACGAAGCGGTCGGGCTCATCGCGCGCGAGGGTCAGGAACCCCGCCCGAACGCGATCGTGGAACTCGAGGTCGAATTCAGCCTCGAATCGGGTCACGTCGCCGGGCGCCTTCCGCGCGAGCCCCGACTCGACTGGCAGGTCCAGCAGGATGGTCAGGTCGGGGCGCAGGCCGTCCGTGGCCAGCGCCTCCAGGCCGCGCAGCTGCTCGACGGGAACCCCGGCACCGAACCCCTGGTAGGCCATGGTCGAGTCCGAGAACCGGGCGCATACGACGGTCCGGCCGTCGGCCAGCGCGGGCCGGATGACCTCGTTTACGAGCTGCCGGCGCGCGGCGTTGAACAGGAGCGCGTCGGTCAGGGTGTCGTGCGGCGCGCCCGTCTCCGTGCGGGCGAGCAGGACCTCGCGCAGGCGTTCCCCGAGCCACGTGCCGCCGGGTTCCCGGGTGAGCGTGACGGGCACGCCGCGGGACTCGAGGTGGCGCCGCAGACGCTCCGCCTGGGTCGTCTTGCCGCCGCCTTCCGGCCCTTCGATCGTGATCAGCCGCCCGCGTTGAAGCGGCGTTCCGCGTCCTGACATCTGCCCGAGTGTAGCCGACCCTCGTGCGAAGACCGCCCGCGCGGCCCTCGCAGGCTTCGCCCTGCGCGCACTCCCGGCCGCCCTGCGCGCTCCTCTCGGCCTCCGCTGGTAGGCTGCGCGACCATGCGAGACATCACGGACCGCGCGCTGGACACGGCTGCCCAGCTCGGCGCGAGCTATGCCGACGCCCGCGTCGTTCGCCGCCAGGACGAGTCGATCTCGATCAAGACGGGTCGAGTGGAAGGCGTCGCGTCGGGCGAGAGCGAAGGCTTCGGGGTGCGCGTCCTGGTCGATGGCGCGTGGGGCTTCGCGAGCAGCCACGAGCGGACGACGGCGGAGGCGGATCGGGTGGCCGGGGAAGCCGTTCGGATCGCCCGGGCGAGTGCCACCGCGCTGCGTGACCCGGCGCGCCTGGACGAGCGGCCGCCAGCCCACGGCATCTACGAGACGCCCATCGAGGAGGACCCGTTCGCCGTTCCCCTCGAGCGCAAGATCGCGGACCTGCTCGCCGCCGACGAGGCCGCGTCGAGGGTCAAGGGCATCGCCTTCACCGAGTCGATGTACGCCGCCCAGCGCGAATGGAAGACCTTCGCCGCGACGGACGGCAGCTACACCGAGCAGACGATCACCCACGTCGGGTCCGCCATCGAGGCGAACGCGATCAAGGGCGACGAGCACCAGCGCCGTTCCTACCCGGACTCCGGCGGTGGCTGGCAGGCAGCCGGCTACGAGTTCGTCCGAGGGCTCTGCCTGGCCGATCGCGCAGAGCCGCTGGCCGACGAGGCGGTCGCCCTGCTGACCGCGCCGCAGTGTCCCAGCGGCCGATTCACGGTCGTCCTGGACCCGAGCCAGCTCTACCTCCAGGTCCACGAGTCGTGCGGGCACCCGACGGAACTGGACCGGGTCTTCGGTACTGAGGCGAGCTACGCCGGCACGAGCTTCCTGACCACGGACAAGCTGGACGAGGGCTTCCGCTACGGGTCGGACCTGGTCACGATCGTGGCCGACGCGACCGCGCCCGGCGGGATGGGCACGTTCGGTTGGGACGACGAGGGCGTGGCCGCGCAGACGGTCCCGCTCGTCCAGGACGGCATCTTCACGGGCTACCTGACCAGCCGGGAGACGGCACCGCGGATCGGCCGCCAGAGTGGCGGCGCGATGCGGGCCGATGGCTGGAACCGCATCCCACTCATCCGGATGACGAACATCAACCTGTTGCCGCGGCCGGGCATGAGCCTGGACGAGATCGTGGCCGATACGGACGACGGCTTGTACGTCGCGTCCAATCGATCGTGGTCCATCGACGACCGCCGCCTGAACTTCCAGTTCGCGACGGAGGTCGCGTACGAGATCAAGGGCGGAAAGAAGGGTCGGCTGTTCAAGAACCCGACCTACACGGGCATCACCTACGAGTTCTGGCGCTCCTGCGATGCCGTCGGTGACGAGCGCAGCTACGTGATGCTGGGCACGCCCAACTGCGGCAAGGGCGAGCCCGGCCAGACCGGCCACGTCGGGCACGCGGTGTCGGGCGCTCGGTTCCGCGACGTCCAGGTGGGCGTCGGCAAGTGGTAGGCCGGAGCGGGGCGGAGGTCGCCTTGTGAACGACGATCGAGCGCAGGACGCCGTGCGGCTCGCCGAACGTGTCCTGGAGCACGCCCTGCGCGAAGGCGCCACGGAAGCGGAGGCGCTCGTGACCCGCGAGGACGCCGCGCTGACCCGCTTCGCCAACAGCCAGATCCACCAGAACGTGGCCGAGACGAACGTGACCGTGAACCTGCGCTTCGTCGTCGGCAAGCGAGTCGGCGTGGCCTCGTCCGACCGGACGGACGACGAAGGCCTGCGCCGGCTGGCGGCCAATGCCGCGGCGATCGCCCGGGTCGTGGAGGAACTCGACGACTGGTCCGGCCTGCCCGAGCCGACCTCGATCGAGGAGGTCCGGGCCGCCTATTCACCGGCCACCGCGGACGCCTCGCCGGAACTCCGCGCGGAGGGCGTGCGGGCGGTCATCGCCGCCGCGGACGATGGCGGGGTCACCGCCTACGGCTCGTACTCGACCGGCACGGAGACGACGGCCGTGGCCAATTCGAAGGGCGTGCGCGCTGGCGGGACGCGGACCGTCGCCCAGCTCCTGACCGTGTCCATGGGCCCGGATGGCGGCACGGGCTACGCCGAACAGGCCTCGGTCGATGCGACGACGATCGATGCCGCGGCGATCGGCCGCGAATCGGCGGACAAGGCGCGCACGACCGTGAATGCGGTCGCCATCGATGCCGGGGACTACCCCGTCGTGCTCGAGGAGTACGCCGTCGTCGACCTGCTGGACATGCTCGGGTATCTCGGGTTCAGCGGGCTCGCCGTCCAGGAGGAACGCAGTTTTGTCGAGATCGGCCGGCGGATCGGCAGCGAACTCGTGACGATCGTCGATGACGGGCGCGATCCGGCGGGGCTGCCGATGGCATTCGACTACGAGGGCGTCGCCAAGCAGCGCGTGCCGCTGCTGGAGGACGGTGTCTGCCGGGGCGTCGTGCACGACTCGCAGACGGCGGCACGGACTGGCGTCACGTCGACCGGCCACGGGCTGCCGGCGCCCAACCCGTACGGGCCGTTTCCCTTGAACATGGTCATGAGCGCGGGGTCGGCGTCGCGGGAGGAGCTGATCGGCGGACTGGACCGCGGCCTGCTGGTCACTCGCTTCCACTACACGAACCCGGTCCACCCCAAGCTCGCGATCATCACTGGCATGACTCGCGACGGAACGTTCCTCGTGGAGGGCGGCAGGATCGTGGGTCCGGTCCGGAACCTGCGTTTCACGCAGAGCTATCTCGACTCGATGGCCGGCGTCGTGGCCGTCGCCCGCGAGCGCAAGACGCTCAAGGGCTTCCTCGGCGGCGTCGTCGTGCCGGGCCTCCGACTCCAAGGCTGGACGTTCACGGGCACCACGGAACACTGAGGCGTTGTTCTACCAGGACGTGATAGAGTTCTACCATGCCGGACCTGAACATCAAGAATCCGGAGGCGTACCGCCTGGTCAGGAAACTCGCCGACGCGACTGGCGAGTCGATGACGGAAGCCGTGACCGTCGCCGTCCGGGAGCGCCTCGAGCGGATCGAACGCGACTTCCGGGTGGATGAGATCCTCGCCATGGCCAAGGAGATCCGGGATCGACTGCCCCCCGGGTATCTGGATCAGGACTTCGACGATCTGCTGTACGACAAGGACGGGCTCCCGAAGTGATCATCGATACGTCCGCGCTCGTCTCGATCCTGCGCGGAGAGCCCGAGGCGGCGGCGTTCGCCGAGGCGATCCGCATGTCCGAGGTCCGCATGATGTCGGCGGCGAGCTATGTCGAAGTCGGCATCGTCATCGATGGGAGCGGCGATCCCGTCGCCAGCCGGCGGGTGGACGAGCTCATCGCGGCGATGTCCATCACGATAGAGCCGCTCACGCCGACGCAGGCCCGGATCGCGCGGGAAGCCCATCGGGACTTCGGTCGGGGCAGCGGACACAAGGCACGGCTGAACTTCGGCGACTGCCTGGCGTACGCCCTCTCGATCGAGTCGCGGGAGCCACTGCTGTTCAAGGGTGAGGACTTCGCTTTGACGGACATCCCATACATCGGCACGCCCACCGTCCGCCGTCGCCTCAGTGAGGTCGTGGGCTCGTACGGAACCGTCAAGGTGCAGGCATGACATCCCATCCCGCCTTCGATGTGGAGGCCCTGCGCGGCGAGTTCCCGGCCCTGGCCCGGCGCGGCCAGGACGGCAACGCGGTCGCCTTCCTGGACGGGCCCGGCGGGACGCAGGTCCCCCAGCGGGTCATCGATGCGGTGAGCGACTACTACGCTCACACGAACGCGAACTCCGGCGGCGCGTTCACGACGAGCGAGCTGAGCGACGCGATCGCCGACGAGGCCCACGCCGCGGTAGCCGACTTCCTGGGCGCGGCGAGTCCGGACGAGATCAAGTTCGGCTACAACATGTCCACCCTGACCCTGCACATCGGGCGGTCCATCGGTGCGACCCTGGCGCCGGGCGACGAGATCGTCGTCACGACCCAGGACCACGAAGCGAACGTCAGCCCGTGGCGGGCGATGGCCGCCGACCGCGACGTCACGGTCCACCAGGTCGACATCCGCCCCGACGACGTGACGCTCGACCTCGAAGACCTCGAATCGAAGCTGTCGGCTCGGACGAAGCTTGTCGCCGTCGGCTATGCCAGCAACGCGGTCGGCTCGATCAATCCGGTCGGCGAGATCGTCGCTCGGGCTCACGAGGTCGGCGCGCTGACCTATGTCGACGCCGTCGCCTTCGCGCCCCACGGCCCGATCGACGTGCAGGCGCTGGACACCGACTTCCTCGTCTGCTCCGCCTACAAGTGGTTCGGCCCGCACCTCGGCGCGCTGTACGGCAAGGCCGCCGTCCTCGACCGACTGCCGGCGTACAAGGTGCGCCCCGCGCACGATCGATTCGAGACCGGCACGCCGTCGTTCGAATCGATCGCCGGGACGCTCGCGGCGACGGACTACCTGCGCGACGTCGGCCGATCGTATGGTGACGTGGCCGAGGCGCCTGGAGCGAGCCGGGCCAGTGAACGGCGGCGCGAACTCGTCGCCGGCATGACCGCCATCGCGGATTACGAGCGGGCGCTGGTGGCGCGCCTGATCACCGGTCTCCAGGCGATCCGTGGCGTGACCCTCCACGGCATCGTCGACCCCGCCCGCTACGCGGAGCGCGTGCCGACCGTGTCCGTGTCCATCGCGGGCGTCCATCCACGGACTGCGGCCGAGACACTCGGTCGCGCGGGCATCTTCGCGTGGGACGGTGACTT
>JAABUN010006481.1_pt1 | contig 13435 bp, 12 predicted proteins | sample 5559311 | NCBI WGS metagenome assembly JAABUN01 (sample SAMN10711877, study PRJNA513370) | rock metagenome | isolation source: Antarctica rocks | place: Antarctica: Victoria Land, Siegfried Peak sud | reverse complement strand
GGCTCTCCAACGCCCGCGTCGAAGCGATCAACACGCAGATCCGGATGCTCACCCGCCGCGCCTTCGGCTTCCACACCCCCGAAGCACTGATCGCCTTGGCCATGCTCAGCCTCAACGGCCTCTGCCCTCCCCTCACGAAGTGAAATCAGCGTTCACCAACCCACGGAAACGTCAGGAGACCCTGATAAGTGGCCGTCAGTTCCAACGTCACGGTCGCACCTGCATCGATTCGTGACCCGGCCCTAGGGTGCTGCGCGGCAACTCGCGGCCAGCACTGCGAAACGCCGCCGAGCGTGAAGCTCGGGAAGGCAACGACCATGCCCGCCCGCCGCAAGAGCCCGTACGCATCCCACAACTGCCGGTGCAGCACCCTCGGCGCCTGCGGCGCGTGGTCCGCGCGCGCCGGCGCCGCACCGCCGGCCACGGCGCCGAACCAGGCGACGGCGACCGTCACGGTGATCTGTCGCCAACGCACCGCCCGAACGATACGCCTATGTCGTACCGACCCGGGCCGCGCGCCCGTCCACTTGCTCGCCTTCTCATCGTCCCGCCAGGCGTTCGGCTTGGGGCCGGCGCGGCAGCCGGGCCCGGGCCCGCGTCTCCTCGTACCAGAGCTGCTCGGCGCCGGTGTGCGGCGGGCGAAGCTGCCGGCCGGGCTTGACGAGCTGAGCGTTCGCCTCCAGGCGACGGTGGGTTGGGTGATGCGCGGTCGGAGAACCGGACGGTGATGTCGTCACAAGTGCGGTGCGGGTCGACACTCTGCATCGTGACCAGGAGTCGAGCCGAGCGGGAGGACGTCGTGCTGCGCCACCCGGTGCGGGAGGCGGACGGGTTCGTGGAGCTCTACCGGCGGGAGTCGGAGATGGTGCTCGTGTTCTGCGCGCGGCGGGTGCTCGACGCGCAGGTGGCGCTCGACTTGACGGCTGAGACCTTCGCGCAGGCCTACAAGGGGCGAAGGGTCTTCCGCGGGACCACCGAGCCCGAGGCGCGAGCGTGGCTGCTGACGATCGCCCGGCGCCAGATCGCGCGGTTCCTCGAACGTTCCTCGACAGACCGACGGCTCGTCGAGCGCCTCGGAGTGCAGATCCCTCAGCTCGCCGCGGATGAGATCGAGGACGTCGAGCGGCGCGCCGAGCTCCCCCGGCTGCGCGCGCTCGTCGGCGAAGAACTCGGCAGGTTGTCAGAGGAGCAGCGCGTGGCCTTGCGCCTGCGGATCGTCGAGGAGCGCTCCTATGAGCAGATCGCTGGGTTGCTCGACCTCACGGAAGCGACGGTCCGGGCCCGCGTCTCCCGGGGACTCCGGACCCTCGGGGTCGGTCTCGACGCGCGCGCCGCCAGCGAAGGAGGAGCCCCATGGATGAACCGCTGAAGGCCCTGCAGGAGCTGGGCTCGGAGTTCGAGCGACTGGCGCGCCACCAGATGCCGCGGCGCCGCTGGCCCTGGCGCAGCTCGCTTCTCGCGGTCGTCGGGGTCTCGACGCTGAGCGCCGCCGCGCTCGCGGCCAGCGGGGTGCTGACCGGCTCTGCCGTCACCGACCCGCCCGGCTCCAAGCCCACCGCCGACGCCGGCGCAGGCCTTCCGCGGACCGCCGGCGCGCAGCTCACCGCGCTGCGGGTGGCCGACCCAGGCGGCGGGCCGGCTTGGGGCCTGCGGACGCTCACGACGACTCGCGCTCTGGGGTGCGTGCAGCTCGGGCGGGTCGTCGACGGCCGCCTCGGGGTGCTCGGCCAGGACAGCGCGTTCGCTGACGACGGCCGCTTCCACCGGCTCGCCGCCGAGGTTCAAAGCGGCCGGCAGTGCCAGCCGCTCGACGGCGCGGGCCACCTGTTCCTCGCCGTCTCCTACCAGGGGCTGCCCGCCAGCGCGATGGCGGGCGCCTGCCTCGCGCGGCGCCCTCCCCCACCGCCCGCGGGAGCCCCTGCCCCCAACCGCCAGTCACCGCTGTGTCCGAAGCGCGACCTGCGAATCGTCTTTTACGGCGCCCTCGGACCCCAAGCCCGCAGCGTCAGCTACCGCGACAACACCGGACGTACGGTCACGGCGAGGACCGCGGGACCCAACGGTGCCTACCTCGTCGTCCTGCGCCCGTCGGCCCGGCGCCCCGCCAAGGGCTACTACGTCCCGAGCACGAGCCCCGTGAGCGGCCTCACGCGCATCACCTACCGCGACGGCCGCGTCTGCCGCCTGCGCGATCCGCGCTCGGTCGGCGGCGGCAAACCGTGCCCCCGCGTCGGGTTCGTCGCCCCGCGCCGGCCCAGCGTGAGCGCCGAGCAGGTGAGGACCCGTGTCCAGGCGCGCTTCGATCCCAGGCCCGTCCACCCCGCGGGACCCGGCGAGCCAGCACCCGCGGCGGCAGAGTGGGCGCTTCGCGTCTCCTTCACCGCCCGGAAGGCCGCCGGGCCCCGCAGCGCCTACCTGCTCGAGATCCGGATCGACGACCCCGGCCGCTGCGGAAACACCTCCGCCTTCGGCGGAGCGATAAGCCGCAACGTGCGCGCCGGGGAACGGGTCACCGAGGTCAATTACGTGCCCGCGGGGTGCCGCAGCACCCTGCGAGGCAGCATCAGCTATCGCGCTGACGCCGCGAGCGGCCCCGAACCGCCGGGGCGCAGCAGGAGCACCGTCCCCGTCGGCAACTTCAGAGCCACCGTCCCGATCAAACCCTGACAACCGGCGGCCGTCACTGCACTTGCCGGTGGCCACACCTGCCCTGACGCGCGCCAGCGGGCAGGCAGCGACGCTGGCAGAGTCGCGCCGAATGCTCCACAACAGCTCCCGGAACCTGCGCTCATCAAGTGGCGCGAACGACACGCCACCGCACGTTCCCTCAAAATTTCAGCAACGTCCCGGTAGCCGTTTGAACGATACCGGTGGCGAGGCGAGCGAGCTACGTCTGGGATCTCGGCGAGGCGGCGGTCCGACGGGCCCACCAGCTCACGAGGGCGCGAGCAGACGTTCGAGGATGGCGGCCGTCAACGCGTAGAGACCGGCGATCGCGATAAGTGCCGGTCCGAAGTCTGGAAGGTCGTTGCCAGGGGCCGTAGGTGCCCGCCCCAGCCCGAGGTATCCAGCGGCGATGAGCGCGATCCCTGGCGTGAGAGCAAGCCACCAGCGCCCGCGCGGGTATAGGGCGATAGCGATCGCAAGAGGAACACCCCCGAAGCACGCGATGACAAGCATGAGAACCGCAACGTACGGACCGGCTCAATCACGCGTCAACCGGGCTTCACAGCGTCGTCGGCGCGCCTTGCTGAAACCGCAACTCAGGCGCACGTGCCCCGTTGGTTATCGGGTGCCCCTTGTTCCGTTCCCAGCGCAGCTTCCGGTCACTGACAGCGAGCGTGTCGCGGTTTGGGCCGACACCGCTGGGATCCGTGTCGCGGACGACGGAGCACCGGTCAGCGCCGCGCGGACTCTCCGGTCGTCGGCATGCGTGCCCGCTGCGATCCATGACGAGAATTTGGCACTTGATTGCGGCGAGGGCTCCGTCCGCCTCAGGGACCTAGCCAGTGATGTCGAGTCCGAACCCGCCGGCGCGGTGAACATCGAGGAGGATTTAGCCGCGAACTACTCAGCGAATGGCGAATTCTTCGCTGTAGAAGGTCTTGGTGCGCGGCTGGTGGCGATCGCAGTCAGCGGCAAGGGTGTGTTGGACCTTCGCTACAACCTCGCCACAGGCCGTCGAGTCGGCTCGTACTTCCTCCGCTCGGACAAAGTGCCATCGCTGAATTCCGCAGACGGCAGCTCGAAGCTGTGCAGTCCGCTTCGGGTGACGACCCACCGAGCAAGCCAGGAGTACACCGGAGAGATCGTCCGAGAGCAGGACACCTATGCCGTCGCCGGGAAGCGCCTGCTGATCCGTCACGGGGGTCAGATGCGGCTGTACCGATGCGGAAGCAGACAGTTCCAAAAGCTTGGTCGCTCAACCGCGATGCAGCCGGTCATCAACGACCGCTACGCCGCTTGGGCGACACGGACCACCGTGTACGTCCGCGGCTTCCGCAGCGGCACGACGCGCGCCTTCGCGGTCAGGAGCGCCGCCCGCGGAGCGCCGACATCGATCGCCGAACTACGCGGCACGGAGAGGCGACTATGGATCCGCGACGCCCAGGGCGTGCGCCTGCTTGACCTCTGATCGCTACCGCCGCGGCGCTGATCTTCGCGATGCGGATGAACCGTCGATCAGGGCGCGCGTCCGTGCGCAGGCGTCAGCTCGCTGGAACCGTCGGCAGCCGCCCAGCTTTGGCCGATCCAGGCACCACCGTCGATCTCTGGGGGGAGCGGGGCCTCCCCGAGACACGACGAGGCTTCCGCCAGCAGATCGACCAGGTGCTCTAATCGCAACATCACTCCGTCCGGATGCTTCGCGATCGCCTCACCCCGCGAGGCTCATACAGCTACGGGTGCCGGCCCCTCAGCAGCTGACCAGGGCACGAAGGGGCCGAGTCGTGAGACGCATCGAGCGCACCCTCAGGATAGGCGACGCGTGGTCCTTCGTCTGGCGGCGGATCGCGCCTACGACTCCGGAGACCAAGCCTGAGCAGTGCAGTACGAGACAGCAACCGTCGACGCGCCAGCGCGTCCCTAATGACGTTCATCGATGGACGAGCTGGCTGGTGGACGTGACAAGGTGTTTTGGTGTCCATGCCAGCTGCGTCGCCTTCTTCGCCGCGCCTGTGGCTCGTGTCCTTTGTCGCTGCGGCGCTGGTGGTCGCTTGCGGCGGGGATCTCCCGGGTTCGCCGTACTCCGACGTGGCGGCAGCGGGCGCGTGGCTACTAGCCCCCTCCGCGCTGGGCCGGACCTACGGACGCTGGGCGCTGTTGACCTTTGGAGTCAATCTGGTCGTCGTCGCGATGGCCGCAGAGGCACGTTGGCCCGGCGGTCGCGAGGATCCTGGACCAGGAGTCATCGTGCTCTGGTTGCCGGTCTTGCTGCTCATCGTTTTAGCCGGTGCCTATAGCCGTCGTTGGCGTGCCACGAAAGCGATGCGCCGCGCCTCCGTTGCCTGACAGCCGTTCGCACGTGCTCTAGGGCTACTTAGCTTTGCGCTTATCTTGATCGCCCTCGTTGGGGCGCTTGTTCTCCAGGCGACGATTGGTGGCACGGTCCCTGCTCTCGCGGCACTCGTCCTGGCGGTAGCAATGCTCGAAGCTGAGCACGGCTCGCTCATGGCGCGCGTAGAAACGCCCGAACGCCTCGGGATCCTTGTCGGTGCGTCGCAGCAGCTCCTCGTCGTCCTTCACTTCCTCATCTTTGCGGCATGCGTGCGTTTTGTGACTCGCAGCTCTTGGGGTGCTGGCGACGCGATTCGCGCAGACGTCGGGCGGGAACTTTCTTGAGCTCTGTGACGTTGCAGCCTTCGCATGACCGCAGATAACGACGAAGACGTCCGAGCGCTCCGCCGCTCACAGCGCGAGCCGGCCGCCTTCGACGCCCTGTTCCTACGACACCACGCCGCCGTTCGTCGCTACCTGCACGCGCGGCTCGCGCAGCCGGCCGTCGCCGAGGATCTCGCAGCAGAGACGTTCGCTCGCGCGTTCGCGGCGCGCCACGACTTCAAGGATCGCGGTCACGGCGCACGCGCGTGGCTCTTCCAGATCGCGATCAACCTCCTGCGCGACGAGCACCGCAAGGCCGCCCGCGCCCCGCGCGCGCTTCACGAGCCCGCCACAGCGCCTGCGCCTGAGCTACCGACCGACCCCGAGCTGGGTGCTCAGCTTCGGGCGCTGCCGCGAGCGCAACTGGAGGCGCTGCTTTTGCATGCCTGGGCGGACCTCACCTACGAGGAGATCGCCGACGTTCTGCAGGTCAGGGTCGGCACCGTCCGCTCCCGGCTCAGCCGCGCCCGCGCGCACATGCAGCGCGAGCTGCCCGCAGCGATGGACCCCCGTTCCACTCAGACCCAACGGAGCACGACCTCGTGAACACCGATCGCCTTCGCGCCGCCTACACGCCGCTTGAGGACCCGGCGCCCCCCGCCGTCACCGCTGCTCGCCTTCGATCGCTCTACGACGCAGAGCCCGTGCGGACTCGCGGGCGGGGTAGGCGGCGGTGGAGAAGGATCAGTTTCTTCGCCCTTGGCGGCGTCGTCCTCAGCGGCACCGCGATCGCCGCAACCGGGGCGTGGAGCCCTCAGCTCGGAAGCCCGGGACGAGGCACACGCCCGCTTCCCGCCGCCGCGGCCGTCCCCGCCGAACAGCTCGCCTCACTCGGGATCCTGCGCCGGCCGCAGACCGAGGCCGACCGCGGCGCGCAGGTGCAGGCCGCGCTGAAAGTGCTCGGCGGGGACACCATCAGCGGCATCCACACCGACGCTCTCCGCGTCATCACCAGCACCCCGCGCGAGGTCGCGATCCTCATCCCGGTCGAGCGCTACGGGTCCAGAGCCACTCAGCGCGACGGACTGTGCCTGATGTCCTCGTCCTACAGCAGGGCCCGTACGGTGAAGTTCGGGGATCGCACCACGAAGATCCCCGCCGGGTTCGGAGGCTGGGGCTCAACCTGCGGGACGCTGAAGAACGTACGCACCACCGGCATCGAGACGGGGACCACCGACGACCCCAGCGGCGGGCTAATCATCAACGGCAAGCCCAAGAACGTCATCCAGCACCGAGTCACGCTCGTCCCCGACGGCGTCGCCCGCGTCACCGTGCGCCTCCGCGGTGGACGCACCGTCACCGTCCCGGTCCACGACAACATCTACCGCTTCGACATCCGCGGCACCTCGGCCAACCTCGGCACCACCTGGTATGACACGGGTGGCCAACGCATCGACCACCGCAAGAAGCGACCGAGCACTTCCGGCACCACAGCCCCGTCCCCCTAGGACCGCAACGTCTGAAGCGGTGGCGCAGCCGTCCCGATAGGGATTCGGTGGATCCTGGCGGTCAGCGCAACAGCATTGGTCCGTTTTGTCCCGCGTCAAGATCTTCCGCACAGTCGTTTGTTGAGCCCGAGCGGAACGGTGGGCGGCTGGTCAGTCAGTCGGCGAGCGAGCCCGTAGGGCGAGTGCTGCCGGCTGGGTGACCAGCCGCGCGCGTCGCCGCGTCGGGCTCCCCGATCCGTGAGGAGACCCTGCCATGGCCCGTCCGCCGAAGCACCCTGTCGACGTCAAGCTGAAGATCGTCCTGTCGGTCCTCTCCGGCGAGGCCACCCAGGCCGAGGCGGCGCGCCGGCACGGCATCTCAGAGACGTCGATCGGCAAGTGGAAGGAGCAGTTCGTCTCCGGTGGCCGCCAAGGCTTGGAGATCGGCTCGAGCGCCGCGAAGCCGACCGGCCGCGAAGCTCGGCTGGTCGAGGAGGTCGACGACCTTACGCGAGCGCTCGGCGAGGCCCATGTCGAGCTGCGCGCGATCAAGCGGGGTGGCGCTGCAGGCATGGGGTTTCGCTGACCTCGAAGCGCTGCGCGTTGAACACGGCCTCCGTGTTGCCGGGTTCTGCCGGGCCGTCGGGCTGCCTCGACGCACCTACTACGACCGCCGCGCGCGCCACCGCGCCGGTCACCACGTCCGCGGGCCATGGCCGACGCCGGCGCGTGACGGGATCCGCGCCGTGATCGTCGAGCTCGCGTTGAAGTACCCGATGTGGGGGCACCGCAAGATCGCCTGGCTCGCACGTCACGAGCACGGCCTCCTGGTCGCCGAGGCGACCTGTCTGCGGATCTTGCGCGAGGCCGGCCTGACGCTCCCGATCGACTACGTCCGCGAACGGCGCGACCTCGCGGGCGCGCGGCGGGAGGCGTTCGTCGAGCTGCCGACCCGCCGCAACCGCGTCTGGCAGATGGACTTCTTCGAGCTGGAGACCAGCGGCGGCGGCACTTGGCGCTCCGGGGACGTCATCGACTACGCCACCAAGATGGTCTTGGCCGGCCCGGTCACCGCCACCCAGACCCACCGCGACGCGATCGCCTCCGTCGAGCTCGCCCTCGACGCCGCGACCGAGCTGCTCGGCCGCCCGTTGCTCGAGGAGCTCACCGACCCCGAGACGGGCGAGGTCACGCCGGTCTTCCTGGTCACCGACAACGGGCCGTGCTTCAAGGCGGCCGCGTTCGCGCGCTTCATCGCCTCGCGGCCCGAGATCACGCACATCCGCACGCGCAAGCGCTCGCCGCAGACCAACGGCGTCATCGAGCGCTACCACGGCGCGATCAAGATCGAGCAGCTCTGGCGCCAGCTCCCGGCCGACGGGGCCGAGATGACCAGCATGGTCGCCGAGTTCCGCGAGCTCTACAACCACGTCCGCCCCCACGAGATGCTCGCCGGCGACCGACCGATCAAGCGCTACCTCGCGCCGCCCGCCGCAGCCGCCGACGCCGAACCGTCCGACGAGCTCACCGCACCACTCCCAACGCGCCAAACCGTGCGGATTCCTTGACGCGGGACATTGCCCACTGCGCGTGCCACGCCCCGGCGGATGAGGGGAGGCCGTGGCGCCCTGCAGACCGACGGACCGCAGGACGCCGCGCGCTTCTACCACCACGAGGTCTTCGGCCGGGAGCCCGAGCCGTTCGCGCCGCCCGAGGCGGGTGTGGCGTTGTGGCGGCCGGGAACTAGGCCCGCGAGCGCACGAGGAAGCCGTAGCGCTGCGCCGCAGCGTACGCCGCCTGGGCGGCGAGCTGCTGGATGCCGAGCGAGATCGTCGGGTAGACGTGGACGAGGCCGGCGAGGTCGGCGAGCTTCTTCTTCTCGGTGATGGCCAGGGCGAGCTCGTGGACGAGCTCGCCCGCGGAGGGCGCGAGCGCGTGGCCGCCGACGATGCGCCCCTTGTGGGTGACCACGACGATGCGCCCGAGATCGGCGCTCTCGGCGCGGGCGCGGTCGGAGTCCTGCAGGTCGTGGCGGCGCACCTCGACGTCGTCGGCGCCGAAGGCCTCGATCGCCTCGGCGCTGGTCATCCCGACGTGGGCGAGCTCGGGGTCGGTGAAGGTCGCCCAGGGCACGAGCGGCTCGTCGTCCGCGGTGCCGGGGAAGACCATGTTGCGCACCGCGCGCGCCGCCTCGAAGCCCGCCGCGTGGGTGAACAGGTAGCCCCCGGACACGTCCCCGGCGGCCCACACGGAGCGCGCGGTCGTGCGCTGGCCGTCGTCGACGCTCACTCCGGGCTTCCCAACGTCGATCCCGAGCGCCTCGAGGCCGATGCCCTCCACGTTCGGCGCGCGCCCCGTCGCCACGAGGATCGCCTCGGCGCGGAACTCGCGGCCGCCCGCGTGGACGACCCTGGTCCCGTCCGGCGCGAGCTCGACGCGCTCGGCGCGGGTGCCGAGCTGCAGGTCGACGCCCTCCTCGCGCAGCCGCGCGGTGAGCAGCGCGACGAGCTCGGGCTCCTCGCGCGGCAGGATGCCCGGCATGTCCTGCAGCACGGTCACCGCCATGCCGAGCCGGGCGAAGGCCTGCGCGAGCTCGATGGCGATCGGGCCGCCGCCGATGACGACGATGCTCGCGGGCGGGTCGGTGAGCTCGAACAGGCTCTCGCTCGTCTCATAGCCCGCCTCCTCGAGGCCGGGAATCGGCGGGACGGCCGGGCGGCCGCCCGTGCACAGCAGGATGTGGCGAGCCTCGAGCTCCTCGCCGCCGATCGCGATCGTTCCCGGGGACGTCAGCGTCGCCTCGCCGAAGCGCAGCTCGATGCCCTTGGCCGTGAAGTGCTCGGGTGCGTCGGTCGTCGCGGCGAGCTGGGCCTGCACTGCGCGCACGCGCTCCCACACCCGCGCGCGGTCGACCTCCGGCTCCACCGCGGCCAAGCCGTAGCGGTCGGCGTGGCGCATGGTGTGCGCGGCCTTGGCGCTCGCCAGGAGCGCCTTGGACGGTACGCAGCCCGTCCACAGGCAATCGCCGCCCACCCGGTCGCGCTCGATCGCGCAGACCTTGATCGGCAGGGTCGCGGCGAACTCGGCGGCGGTCATGCCGGCCGAGCCCATGCCGACGATGACGAGGTCGTAGCGCGCTGCGGTCATGCGCGGCAGGCTCGCACGAATCGCGTGCGCCGACGAACCCGTCCGAACTGCGCCAAGCTCCGTATCCCCTCCGCATGCTCGAGCCGGCCCTCTCCCCACCCGACCGCAAGGCCGACCACCTGCGCATCGCCGCCGAGCCCGGCGTCGTCGGCTCCTCCGGAACGGGACTGGAACGCCTGCGCCTGCGCCACCGCGCGCTCCCCGGGCGCGATCTCGCCGACGTCACGCTGAAGACGCAGCTGCTCGGCAAGACGCTCGCGGCGCCGCTCTTCGTCTCGGCGATGACGGGTGGGACCGCCGACGCCGCCCGGATCAACTCAGACCTCGCGCGCGCGGCCGCCGAGCACGGCGTGGCGCTGACGCTCGGCTCGGGCCGCCCGCTGCTCGACGACCCCGACCTCTTGCGCACCTACCGCTCCGCCGCCCGGCCGCCGCTGCTGCTGGCCAACCTCGGCGCGGCTCAGCTCGACGCCGGGCGCGCGGGGCGGCTGGTCGAGCTCCTCGGCGCGGACGGGCTGAGCATCCACCTGAACCCCGTGCAGGAGGCCGTCCAGCCCGAGGGCACGCCGGCCTTCGCGGGCGTCGCGGAGCGCATCGCGGCGATCGTCGCGGCACTCGCGCCGCTGCCCGTGGTCGTCAAGGAGGTCGGCTTCGGGATGGACGCCGCCGACGTCGCGCTCCTGCGCGACGCGGGCGTCGCCGCCGTCGACGTCGCGGGCGCCGGCGGTACGAACTGGGCGACGATCGAGGGGCGCCGCGATCCGCGCGCGGCCGCGGTCGCCGCCGCCTTCGCCGACTGGGGCGTCCCGACCGCCGATGCGCTGCGGGCCGCGGTGGCCGTCGCGGGTGGGCGGGCCGGCATCCCCGTGATCGCCTCGGGCGGGGTCCGCGACGGCGTGGAAGCCGCCAAGTGCCTGGCGCTCGGCGCCCGCGCCGCCGGCCTCGCGCGTCCGTTCCTGCTCGCCGCCCAGGCGGGGCAGGCCTCGGCCGCCGTGGAGGCCGTGGTGCGCCAGCTGCGCATCGCCACCTGGGCCGCGGGCGCCGCGAGCGCCGCCGGCCTCTCCGACGAGCACCTCAGCGCATGAGCCGCGTCGTCGTCATCGGCGCCGGCCTCGGCGGCCTGGGCGCCGCCCTGCGCCTGCAGGGCATGGGCCACGACGTGACCGTCGTCGAGCAGCGCGAGAAGCCCGGCGGCCGCGCGTCGCAGATCGTCGACGGCGGCTACACGTGGGACACGGGCCCGTCGCTGGTGACGATGCCGTGGGTGCTCGAGGAGGTCTTCGCCGCCGGCGGCCTCGACTTCCACGCCGAGGTCACCCTGCGCGAGCTCGATCCGTTCTACCGCATCTTCTGGGCCGGGGAGGAGCGTCACCTCGACTTCGTGCGCGACCGCGGGGCGATGGCTGCGGAGATCGCGAAGTTCTCCGCGCACGACGCCGGCGCGTTCCCGCGCTACATGGACGCGATGGAGCCGATCTACCGCGATGGCATCCTTGGCGCGGGGCGCCAGAAGTTCGACTCCATCCCCCAGCTGCTCAGGTTCACGCCGAAGATGGTCAGGCTCGGTGCCGCGCTGCCGCTGCACTACGCCACGAGCAGGCACTTCGAGCACGAGCGCATCCGCGAGGCGTTCTCGTTCCACTCGCTGTTCATCGGCGGCGACCCGTTCCGCGTACCGGCGATCTACGGCGCGCTGGTCTACCTCCAGTTCCTCGACGGCGTCTGGTACGCCGACGGCGGCGTGTACGCGATCATCGAGGCGATGGTGCGCGCACTCGACGTGCGCTGCGGCGACGGCGTCGAGCGGATCGAGACCGTGCAAGGGAAGGTCACGGGCGTGGTGACCGTCGGCGGGCAGCGGATCGCCGCTAACGCGGTCGTCACCAACGCGGACGCGATGCGCGTGCACGAGATGCTCGGGAGGCCCAAGCCGCGCCGGCCGTTTACGCCTTCGATGTCCGCGTTCCTCCTCTACCTCGGCACGGACCGCCCGTTCGAGAAGCTCGGCCACCACACGCTGCTGGTCGGCAGCGGGTACCGGCAGTTCATCAAGGACGTGACGGGCGCCAAGCAGCTGCCGGCCAACTTCTCGACCTACGTCCACGCGCCGAACCGCACGGAGCCCGCGATGGCTCCGGCCGGCGGCGACTCGCTCTGCTTCCTGCTTCCCGTGCCGAACCTGCGGTCGGGAACCGACTGGGCGCAGCACTCCGACGAGCTCCGCGACGCGCTCGTAGCCGACCTCGAGCAGACCTTCGGCCTCACGGGGCTGGGCGCAAGCGTCCGCGTCGAGCACCGCATGACTCCGGCGGACTTCCGCGACGAGCTCGGCGCCCTCGACGGCAACGCGTGGGCGATGGAGCCGACCCTGCACCAGTCCGCGGCGCTGCGACCCGCGAACCGCGACAAGCACGTGCGCGGCCTCTACCGCGTCGGCGGTGGCACCCATCCGGGCGCGGGCATCCCCGGCGTGCTGCTCGGTGCCGAGGTCACCGCGGGGCTGGTCGGCGAGGACCTCGGGCGGAACGCCGGGACGCACGGGAGGGCGCGTGCTGCTCGAGCGTGATCAGCAGCTGCTCGCCGAGGCGCGGCGCACGACGCGCACGGTCGCGCGCACCTTCGCGATCGCCGCCCGGCTGCTGCCGCGGGAGGTCCGCGACGACGTCTACCTGCTCTACCTCGTCTTCCGCACCCTCGACGACCTCGTCGACGAGCACCGCCCCGAGGCGGTGGCGCGCGTGGCCGCCGTCGAGGCGTGGTGCGCGGGCGGCGAGGCCACGACGACCGAGGCGCGCATCCTCGAAGACCTGGCCCACCGCCATCCGATCCCGCGCGACGCGGTCGCCGACTTCTGCGCTGGGATGCGCTCCGACCTGGCGTTCGTCCCGGTCTGGACGGAAGCGGAGCTCGACACCTACTGCTACCGCGTCGCGGGCACCGTCGGGGTCGTGATGGCGGCCGTCCTCGGCACGGACGGCGAGCCGGCGGAGGCGCGCCGCGCCGCTGCCGCGCTCGGCATGGCGATGCAGCGCACGAACATCCTGCGCGACATCGACGAGGATCGCGGGATCGGCCGCTGCTACCTGGCGGTGGAGACCGTCCGGCACTTCGGCTCCCCCGATCCCGGGCGGCGCGAGCTGCTCCTGCGCGACCAGATCGCCCGCGCCGACGCGCTCTACGACGAGGGCATCGGCGGCATCGCGCTCCTGCGCTCCGGCGGCCGCGCGATCCGCGTCGCGGCCGCGATGTACCGCGAGATCCTGCGCCAGATCGAGCGCGACGGCTACGGCCTGCGCGCCGGCCGCGCGGTCGTCTCGCGCCGCCGCAAGCTGGCCGTCGCGGCGCGCCGCGGCTTAGAACCGGTTTCGAGAGGAGGCGCCGTCGTGAGGGAGCCGGATCGTGGATGACAGGCGCCGCGCGATACCTCGACCAATCCTGGTTGGATCGGTCGTGGTGTCGTGTGGCGACTGTCGCCGCGAGAC
>JAABUN010006480.1_pt1 | contig 13436 bp, 10 predicted proteins | sample 5559311 | NCBI WGS metagenome assembly JAABUN01 (sample SAMN10711877, study PRJNA513370) | rock metagenome | isolation source: Antarctica rocks | place: Antarctica: Victoria Land, Siegfried Peak sud | reverse complement strand
ATCAGCCTTGGATCGTGGCGGGGGCCTGTTCCAGTCGCTCCCTGGGCTCCCTGGTCTCGACCACCACGGCTTCCGGCTCTGGTTGCGGCCCGGTCCAGCGGGCCAGCAGGTCTGCCATGGTCTGCATGACGATCGGCTTCGAGACGTATTCGTCCATCCCTGAAGCCAGCGCGCGTTCTCGGTCTTCGACCATGGCACTCGCGGTCATCGCGATGATGGGGATGCGCCTGCCCGTGCCTTCTCGGCGGCGGATCTCCCTGGTGGCTTCGTATCCGTCCATGCCGGGCATGTGGCAGTCCATCAGCACCGCCGCATACGCACCGTGGGACAGGGCGGCCACCGCCTCGAAGCCGTTGGCCACGATGTCGGACTGATAGCCCAGATGGGCGAGGACACCTTCGGCCACCAGCTGGTTCAACGCGTTGTCCTCCGCGATCAGGATGCGCACCCGCGGTTGATCCGGCCTCGGGTGTGGGTGGGACTCCGGGGGTGGCGGGCTGATGCGGCGAGGTGCATCCCTCATGAGTTCGCTCAGCTTGCTCTCCAGGGCCGCACTGGCCACGGGCTTGGTGAGCCAGTGGGTCAACCCGGCCTTCCTCAGGGCTGGCCCGTCGAGCTGCAGCACCGACGTCATGATGAGCATCCTCGTGTGCAGCAGATCCTGGTCGGCGGCGATGGTTTGAGCCAGCTGCCAGCCGTTCATCTCGGGCATGCCCATGTCGAGGACCGCTGCGTCGTAGGGCCGCCCGAGCCTGACGGCGCGTTGCATCCTGACCAGTGCTGACCGGCCGTCCGCCGCGACGTCGGGGTGCAGGTTCCACGAGTCCAGCTGGGCGGACAGGACCGCCCGGCTGGTGGCGTTGTCGTCGACGACCAGCACCCGCAGGCCGGCCGACAGTCTGGTCGGCGTCGGTTCCTGCTGCCCCGTGTCGACCGATGGCCTCAGGGGCAGCTGGAACCAGAACCGGCTGCCGAGGCCCACCTCGCTGTCCAGTCCTATCCGGCCGCCCATGGCTTCGACGAGCCGCAAGCAGATGGCGAGTCCCAGGCCGGTGCCCCCATAGCGTCGCGTCGTCGAGGCGTCCGCCTGCGAGAAGGAGGTGAAGAGCAGCGAATGGCTCTCGGCAGGAACGCCGATACCGGTGTCCGTAACGTCGAAGTGGGCCAACACCCCACCTTCCGGGGTTGGCGACGCCTTCAGCTTGATCTCGACCTGCCCGGTGGTGGTGAACTTCACTGCGTTCGCGGCCAGGTTCAATAAGACCTGCCGGATACGGCCCACGTCCCCGTTCAACCGGAGCGGCGCGTCCGGCACGCAGTAGGCGAGCAGCTCCAACCCCTTGTTCTCCGCCTCGCGAGCCAGCAGCGCCCCCACCTCCTCCACCAACCTGCGAGGGTCGAAGTCCAAGAGCTCGAGATCCACCTTCCCGGCTTCGAGCTTGGAGAAGTCCAGGATGTCGTTGATGACGGTGAGCAAGGCCTCACCGGCCGTCTGCACCCCTTGGGTGTACTGACGCTGTTCGTCGTCCAGTGGGGTCTCCAGCAGCAGCCCGGTCAGTCCGATGACCCCGTTCATGGGCGTACGGATCTCATGGCTCATGGTGGCCAGGAACTCCGACTTCAGCCGGGAGGCTTCCAATGCTTCGGCGCGAGCAGCCTTCAGAGCAGCGTCAGCCCGTTTTCGCTCCGTGATGTCCTGCCCGATCAACGAGATGCCGGTGAGCACGTCGCCACTCAGGATCGGGGAGATCGTCATCGCCACCGGGACCGCACTGCCGTCCGCTCGGGTGAGGAGGATCTCGTGACTGCCGGCGGGGACATCGCTGGTCGCTGAATCCAGGCTCGATCGGAACAAGGCGAACTGCTCAGGGGTGACGATCTCCTGGGGCCGTCGCACCGCGTCGGCGGTCTGGCGCAGGTAGAGCTTCTCCGCTGCCGGGTTCCAGCTGGTCACTACGCCGTCCAGTGAGAGCCCCACGATCGCGTCGCTCGACGAGGTGACGATCGAGGCGATGCGGTTCAGCTCGACCGTGCTCGCGGCCACCGCCTCCTCCAAGGCGCTGCGCTGAACCAGCACCGTCTCCAACGCGTGCACGAGAGCACTCATCCGGACTATCACCAGGACGAAGAGCAGCAAGGCCGGCTCCGGCGGTGACCGGCACCTCCTGCAAGTTGCCGTGCAGGACCTGCCAGAGCAGCACGGAGGCGGGGATGAGGGATGCGGCGGTCAACGCCGTGAGCCGAGACCAGGCGGGCCGGAGGGACCTGGTGTGGGGCGGCTGAGTCAGCTCACCAGCATGACGGTGCAGCGCTACGGCTCCCCAGCCCAGGTTGTAGGCGAGGATGAGGACATCGATCACGTGTCCGGTGCTGTACAGGTTCAGCAGGTTCAGCACGGCGAACGCGGTGTCCGCCACCAACATGACGACCACCGTTACGGCTAGCCACCCGAACACGGGCCCGCGCCGCCGAGCCGTGAGGAAGAACCGCGCCGCCACCGCGAGGACGAGGATGTCGCCCGCCGGATAGCCGAGGGCGACCAGCCGCTCGAGCAGCGGAGACGACGAGTCGCGTAGGAGTGGGGCCATGAAGAAGACCCAGGAGGCCGCCGCGAAAGCGACGGTGACGATCGCCGCGTCGAGGATCGCCGTGGCGTCGTGCTGGGCTGAACGAGCCTGCTCGATGCGCAGCAGCCCCGCCGCCAAGAAGAGGTATCCACTGAGGAAGGCAGCATCCCCGAGAGAGGGGAACGGTTCCACCTGCAGGATGCTGTCGTTCACGAAATAAACGGTGTTGCCGATCGCCGTTGCCGCGGGGAATGCCGCCAGCAGCAACCAACCGGAATGCGGCGTCAACCTGCGGGTTCGCAACGAGAACACGATCGCCGTCATCGCCACCAGGTTCGAGGCGATCAAAGCAACATTCTGCGCCGCCATCGGCAGCAAGAAGTACCCGGCGATACCAACGGCGCCGAACGCGAGATAATAGCGAAAGACTGCGTTGGACCGGTTCATCACGTGGGCTCCTGATCGTGACCGGCCTACGGCAGAGGGCGGCCTACCCCCTGCATGCCTGGCCAACTACCCACGGTGCAGCCACATGTCATGCGGTTAACAAGCGGTGGACCTTATCCATCGAATCCCCGCGCGTCGTGCGTCGGGGAATCGATCAAGCAGTCACGACCGTAGCACCTGTCGGTCACCGTCGGCGAGCCAGCACACTTCTCGACAGCCACGGCCATCATCGTAAGAATGGCAACCATGCGAGACCTGTGATCGAACGATCTCGTCGTTCATGTCATCTCTGCAGATCACTCCTACCTAGGCCCGTCCCCTGCGATGATCTGGTCCGCTACCCGCCATGCGTTGGCCATCATCGTCAGCGTCGGGTTGGCCCCGGTCGCGGTCGGCATCGGGCCGCCGTCGACCGCGAACAGGTTCTTGACTTCGTGCGCTCGGCAGTTTGCGTCCAGCACCGAGGAGTCAGGGTCGGTGCCCATCCGGGTGGTGCCGTGCTGGTGAGAACAGTTGCCGGTGACCCGGGTCGGGTAGACCTTGTCCACCGTCGTCGCACCGGCCGCCTCGAGGATGTCGCCGCAGCGGTCCACCAAGAACCGGCCCTGGGTCAGATCGTTCTCGTGCGTCTTGAGAGTTATCCGAGCTACCGGAAAACCCCAGGCGTCGGTGACGTCGGGATCGAGATCGACTCGGTTGTCGTGCTGCGGCATGTCGTGCAGCACCATGGCGACCGCCATGCTGTGGTTGAACAGCTCGCGGTCGATCTTCTTCGCCTCCGCTCCCCAGGTCGGACGACCGGGCAGGTGCCAGTTGATTGGCAGCGGGATGCCGACTCCGGCCGCCGCGATGTGGCCGCCGCTGACGAAGCCCCGGGAGTCGTCGTGGTGGTAGAACTCGAATGAGCTTGCACTGATGTAGCCGCCGCCGGCCCAGGCGTTGATCGGGTCCACAAACGTTCCGACCGACGCCGAATACTCGTGGAAGGTGACGTTGCGGCCGACCAGGTCGCTGCCGTTGGCGAGGCCGTTGGGGAAGCGGGAGGACCGCGACATGAGCAGCAGCCGCGCGGATTCGATCGCGCCGCCCGCCAGGATGAACACGTCGGCCTCTTGCTCGACGGTGTTGCCGTCAGCGTCGAGGTAGATCGCGGCCCGAACTTCACCCCGGCTGTCCAGCACGAGTTCCCGGACGTACGACTCTGCTCGCAGATCGTAGCGGCCGGTGGCCACAGCGTCCGGGATGAACACGTTGAGTGCGCTGGACCGGGTGCCGCTGGGGTCTCCGTGTTGCTGAGCGAACGCGCTCACCACGGTGGCCGGACGGCCGTTGAAGGGCCGCGACAGCGCGGCCTGCGGGGTTGGGAACGAGTTCCAGCCCAGGTTCGCGCAGCCCTTGTGGAACTTCTCGGCGTACCGGGACTGGGGCATCGGCGGGCACGGATAGCCCTGACTCCGCCAGCCCTCGTACGCGTTCGCCCCGGCCTGGCCGGAGACTCCGAACGCCCACTCCACCTTCGTGTAGTACGGCTCGAGGTCGTCGTAGCTGATCGGCCAGTCCACCAGAGTGGAGCCGGGCAGCTCACCGGCGATGCTGCGCAGGCGGAAGTCCTGCGGGGTGAACCGAGGCAGCCAGCCCTGCCAGTGCACGGTTCCGCCACCCACCATCTGTGGCACCGGGCAGAACAGCTCCTCGCGGGCCTGCTCGTCGACCGTGGCCCGGACTGTCCGCGGGTCCTGCGCCGGGTCGGGCCACAGGTTGTAGCGGTTGACGTTGGCCAGTTCGTCGCCGCCGAACGTCTCCTTGGTCCGCCATGGTCCCTTTTCCAGGGCGACCACCCGGCGGCCGGCCTCGGTCAGCACTTTCGCGGCCGTGGCGCCGGTGGCGCCGGCGCCGACGATGCAGACGTCGACCCGCTCGGGCTTGCGTACGGGCGCGCTCATGATTGGTCCTCCTGGCCGCGATGGCGGCGGTCTTCGGCGAAATACTCCAGGGTGCTGTAGCGACCCGAATGGACCTCGGCCAGCGAAGCCGGCCCCGGGAATCCGATCACCTGCCAGCCGATTCGGTCCCGGTTGCCCCCGTAGATCGGATCCGACAGGAACCCCTGTCGGGTGTGTGTGACCAGAAGTGAAAAGAAGTCCAGGTCCGACTCCGCGTTGGTCTGCTGCAAGGCCGGCTCGATACCGTACGGGACCTCCGGCTTGGCCAGCTCGGGTTCGGTCTCCGCACCTTGCTCGAGCTTGGTCAGGACGTGGTCCTGCTGGGTCTCGGTCAACCCGACGAAGTCCTCGCCAGCCAGCGCCCGGGCCCGATGGTCCAGTTCGGCTACGCCGTCGACGTACTTCTGCTGCGCCAGCTCGACCCGGCGCTTCCAGGCGGCGGCGCTGCGTCCCGACAGCGGTTCGAAACCGCTGCCGTCCGGCTTGGCGTAGATGTAGTCAATCCCGGAGAGGTATCGATCGAGGAATTCCACGGTGCCCGCCTCCCGGGCGCCCGGCAGGTCGTCGGTGGGGATGATGCGGGCCATGGCCGCCTCGACGGTGGCTCGCTGGTGGCGGTCGAAAAAAGTGGCAGCGTGGGTCGGGTCGGTCATGATCACTTCTTCCGGGCCAGCGCGACGGCCAAGATGATGATGACGCCCCGGACGACCTGCTGCTGGCTCGAATCCAGCCCGGCCAGGATCAGGCCGTTGTTGATCAAGCCGATCAGCAGCGCGCCGACGAGAGTGCCGACCACTGAGCCGGCGCCGCCGAACAGGCTGGTGCCGCCCAGGATCACCGCGGCGATGGCGGACAGTTCGTCACCGGCGCCCCACTGGAAACGTCCGGACTCCAGCCGCCCGGCGTACAGCATGCCGGCGATGGAGGCGACGATGCCGGAGAGGAGCATCACCTGGAACTTGATCCGCTTGGTGTTCACGCCGGTGAACTGGGCCGCCGTCCGGTTGCCGCCGGTGGCCAGCACCTGTCGACCAAAGCGGGTCTTGTTCATGGCCACGGCGCCGATGATCACGCAGATCGCGCTCCACACCAGCAGTCCGGGGATGGGGCCGAAGTTGCCGCCACCGAAGATCACGATGAAGGTGTCGTTCAGGATGGGCTGTGGCGCGGACTGAGTGATCCACTGCGCCAGGCCGGCGGCCACGCCCAGCATGCCGAGGGTGACCAGGAAGGACGGGATGCCCAGCAGGCTGACCAATCCGCCGTTGATCGCGCCGATCACCACGCCGACGAGCAGGCCGGCGATGATGCCTGGGACCAACCCGAACGCGGAGATCGCCATGGCGGCACAGACCGACGAGAGTCCGGCCACCGAGCCGACGCTGAGGTCGATCTCGGCGCACGCGATGACGTAGGTCATGCCCACCGCCATCACCGTGATCGTCGCGGTCTGGCGGAAGATGTTCAGCAGGTTGTTCGCCGAAAGGAAACCCTGGTCTCGCAGGAGGACAGCGAAGAAGGCGAAGATCACGACGAATCCGATGTAGATCACGTACCGGCGCCAGTCGAGAGTCTTCAGACGCGCGGCGAAGCTGTCCCGAGCATTGCTAGGAGCGGTGGTGGTTGTCATGCCGGAACTCCTTGTACGGCTAGTTGCAGGGCTTCCTCATCGGCGATCTCGCTGCGCGGCACCTCGGCGGCCACAGCCCCGTCGCGCAGGATGATGATGCGGTCGCTGACGGCGAGCAGTTCTGGGTACTCGGACGAGATGACGATGACGCCCTTGCCGGCGTTGGCCAGTTCGCGGATCATCTCGAGAATCTCGCTCTTGGTGCCGATGTCGACACCGGCGGTGGGTTCGTCCAGGATCAACACGTCTGGATCGGTGCCTAGCCACTTGGCCAGCACCACCTTTTGCTGGTTACCACCCGAGAGCAGCCGGACCGCCCGGTCGGGGTGGGCAACCTTGACCGCGAACCGCTTGATCAGGTCGTCGGACAGCGCTCGGCTCTTGGCCTTGCTCAACAGGATTCCGTTCTGCACCTTCTCGAGCAGCGGCAAGAGCAGGTTCTCGCGTACGGAGTGGTCCAGCACCAGACCCTGCTCGCGTCGGTCCTCCGGGATCAGGGCGAGACCAGAGGAGATGGCCCGTTCCGGTGAGGACAGGTGCACTCGGCGGCCACGGATCGTGATCTCACCGGAGCGAGGAGCGTCGATACCGAACAGCACTCGGGCCAGCTCCGTCCGGCCGCTGCCCATCAGCCCGGCCAGACCGAGGATCTCCCCCGCCCGCAGAGCGAAAGAGACATCGTTCACCCGGGGTGGGGCGTTGAGGTTCTTGGCTTCCAGCAGAACCTCCCCGAAGGTCTCGCGGCCACGTTCTCGGTAGGCCATCTCGGCGCCCATCTTCTTGCCGACAATGCCCTCGACGATCTGAGCGGGGGTGATGTCGACGAGCCGGTCGGTGAGCAGCCGGTTGCCGTCACGCAGGATGGTGATTCGGTCTGCGATCCGGTACACCTCGTCCATCCGGTGAGAGATGTAGACGATCGCGATCCCACGAGCCTTCAGCCGGTCGATCAGCTCGAACAGCGCCTGGGTCTCGTGCCGGGCGAGGCTGGCGGTCGGCTCGTCCATGATGAGCACCTGGGCGTCTTGAGCAAGAGCCTTAGCGATCTCGGTGAGCTGCCAGTAGGCGGTGCTCAGCTCGCTGACCCGGGCCCGGGGATCGACCTCGACGCCCATGTCGCCAAACACCTTGCGCGCCTGGCGGACCGCCTCGCGGTCGTCGATCAGACCTCGAGACAGAGGCTCGGTGGTCAGATAGATGTTCTGCGCGACCGTCAGGCTGGGCACCAGGCTGAACTCCTGGAAGACCATTCCGATGCCGGCCGCCTTGGCCGCGTGAATCGAGGTCAGATCCACCCCCCGGCCATTGATCTCGATCTGCCCGGCGTCCTTGGTGTAGACGCCCTGCAAGATCTTCATCAGCGTCGACTTGCCGGCTCCGTTGCCACCCGCGAGGGCATGGATCTCCCCACGGGCGACCTCGAAGTCGACGCCCTTCAGCACGACGACGCCGTCGAAGCTCTTCTTGATGCCAGTCATCCGGATCGCCAGTTCAGGCGGTGCCTGGTCAGTCACCACTGCCTCCGTCTCGTGCGTCGATCCCAGGTCACTGCTTGAAGGAGGACTGCAGGTCGGCCGGCGGATCCTGGTGGTACACCTGCTTCCAGGCCTCCAGCACGTTGTCGTGAGTAACGGGCAAGGCGCTCAGCGCGACGTAGGGCGCGGCCTTCTTGCCGATCTCGGCACCGGCAGCCAGGTTGGCCTCGGTGACTCCCTGATCGAACGGCACCTGAGCGCCGAGTCCGACCACGAGCTCGTTCTTCGCCATCGCTATCGCGACGTTCTTGCCCAGATCCTCGGTGGCGACCTTCAAGTCACCCCGGCCGGAGGCCCGCGCCGCCGCTAACACGCCCTCGGCCGGGACATCCCAGACGGCCCACACGCCGGTCAGGTTCGGGTGCTTGGCGAGCATCGCGTTCGCGGCGCTCTGCGCGTCACCGGCGAAGTCCGGGCCGGCAATGCCCTTCTCCTCCACGATCTTCAGGTCCGGGTAGTCGGAGGTGATGGTGTCCTTGAAGCCCTGGAAGCGTTGCTTGGTGACGAAGAAGTCGGCTTCGTGGTAGATCACGCCAATCTCGCCCTTACCACCGGTGGACTTGGCCAGCAGATGCGCAGAGACGACACCGTTGCCGAGGTTGTCGGCGGAGACCACAGACACGTAGTCCTTGCCGGCGGTCATGCCCTGAGGCACGTTGTCCATGAAAACGAGTTTTACGCCGGCTGCGGCGACCTTCTTGTACGCCGATGCCGTGGCCACCGGGTCGGTCGGGATGGACACGATGATGTCAGGGTTCTTGCTCATCACCGTCTCCAGATCCGAGACCTGCTTGTCCGGCTTGAAGTTGGCGTCGGTCGTGGCCACCACATCGATGTTGAGCTTGCTGAACTGGTCCTTCAGGCCTGCGATCTGGGCATTGGCCCAGTCATTGCCGCCGTAGTGCATCACGATGGCCGCCTTCAGGTTCTTGGCCTTGATCTGGTTGATCTCGTCCTCGGTCAGGTCGGCCGAGGAGGCCGGGGCCGGGTCCTCACCGTTTGGGCCTTTCGATAGCACCTTGCCCGTGACCTCCTGCAGCGCCTTGTCAGCCTGCTCGGACACGCCAGGGTCGGACGTGGTGGTGCTGGTGGACGCCTTGCTGCAACCGCTGAAGGCGATCAGGGTCGACATGGCCAGCGCGGCCACCGCGGTCAACTTGGTCTTGGTCATGATTCGCTCCGTCTGGATCGGGTGTGGGTGGGTGAGAATGTCTACTGGGGGCGGTGGGGTCCGGATCAAGGCCGGCTCAGGGGGCCAGCAACTTGTCGAGGTAGGACTTGCTGATTCGCGCCGCATCGGCGGGATCGCCGTCATAGGAGTCGAGTTCGACGATCAGCCATCCGTCATAGCCGACCTCGCCGAGCGCGGCCTGGACCTCGGCGAAGTCGATCACGCCCTGGCCGAGTGGTAGGAACGCGAACGGATCGAGGCGTACGTCCTTGAGGTGCACGTGCCGGACCCGTTCGGGATAACGGCGGATGAGTTCTGCTGGGTCGCCACCGCCGGCAGCCAGGTGCGCCGTATCGGGGCAGAAGCCGATCCGGGTCTGCGGCATCAGCCGGTCCAGCTCGTCGGGGCTCTCGACGATTGTCGTCAGGTGCGGGTGGTAGCAGGCGGTGAGCCCGCGCTGCTCGGCAATGTCGGTGACTCGGTCGAGGGCGGCAGCAAGGGCGGTGTAATCCGCATCGGAGGTGCCGGCCGCCCGCCGGGCGCCTCCGCCGACCACCAGGTTGCCGGCTCCGAACTGTCGGGCCAGATCGGCCACGTGGGAGACCCGGTGGAGCTCGTCGTCGAGCAGGTCGGCGTAGATGAAGTTGCCGCCGGTGTAGACCGAGACCAGTTCGAGGCCGGCGTCGGCTAATAGCTCCTGCAGCACAGCGGGCTGATCGGCATAGTCAACAACGTTTCCGTCGAACATCTCGATGCCCGCGTAGCCCGCGGCTGAGATCTCGGAGATTGCCGCCGGCATCGATCCGGGAGTTCGGTAGTACAGGTCCTTCACGCTGGTGACCCCGGTCGCGTCTCCGACGACCCCGCCCCAGCAAATGGTGTGATAACCGAGTTGCATGCCTTCTCCTTGACAACGCTGTCGGGGTGTGAACGTTCACTAACGCTCGCAATTGTGAACGTTCGCAGCGCGAGGTGTCAAGTGCTCCTTCCCGGTTCGATTCACTATTCCCGAGGGATTGGCGGGCCTACCTGACCCACACCACGCGCTGGCCTCGATCGCTAGCCGCGATGCCGTTCGGTCGTGCTGTTGCGGACCACGAGGGTCGGCGGAATGGGGGTCCGGTCCAGCTCGACGCCCTCGATGGACCCGATCAGCACCGAGATACTGGCTTGCGCGAGCGCTTGAAAGTCTTGCCGCACGGTGGTGAGCGGAGGCAGGAAGACCTCGCAGCCTTCGATGTCGTCGAAGCCCACGACGCTGACGTCCTGCGGCACCCGGATCCCGGCTTCGACGAACGCCCGGATCAATCCGAGTGCGGTGTGGTCGCTGGCCGCGAAGATCGCTTCAGGCACACCCTCGCGCACCAGGCGAAGCCCGGTCCGGTAGGCCCAGAGCGGGCTCCAGTCTCCTTCGGCGTAGAACCCAGCCGTCAGGTCCGCTTCCCGCAACGCCGATTCCCAGCCCCGCTTACGGACCCGGCCGTCGAACCAGGCCATCGAGCCGCCAACATGGGCGATGTCGCGATGTCCCAGGTCAATCAGGTGCTGCGTCGCCATCCGCGCCCCAAACTCCTGGTTCTCCGAGAAGGTGAAAAGCCGCCCGTGCGCCGACGACGACACTCCCGCGGCGATCATCTCCACCGGTACGTCCGCGTGCACCTTGCGCACTGCGGTCGCCATCGTCCGCAACGGGGAAATCACGATGATGCCGTCCACCCCTGCATCCCCCAGCGAGCCCATCGCCTCGGGCACGGTCCGGTCGTACGGCTCATTCACCCCCACCACCGCGGAGCCGTAACCAGCCTTGCGCGCCGCGCTCTCCAGCGCGAGCAACGTCGCCACCGGCCCGTAGCGCGGCGAATCGTCGGTCACGATACCGATCATTGTCGAGCGGTTCGTCACCAGCGCGGTCGCCGCTTTGTTGCGGCGATACCCGACTTCGGCGATCACCTCGAGCACCCGTGCGCGCGTCGTCGAACTCACCGAAGGCGACCCGGTGATGACGCGAGAAACGGTCTGGTACGAGACGCCGGCGATCCGGGCTACGTCGATGATGCTCGGCTTTCGCCGGCCGGCCGAGGCGCGGGCAGTCCGATGGTTGCCAGGTGACACGCTAGCGACACCCTCTGCCCCGGCTTCGGCCATCCCGTCTCCAATGTTCCGGCCACTCGGGCCATCCTGACTCGATTCCGAGTATTTCCAGCACCATCCCGTACGCGAGAAGCGGGTTGGCGCCTTCGCAGCTGGTGCGCACAGCACGTACCTACTGCGCGGCCGAGATGGGAGATGGGTTCAGTATCGCTGCTGGGTTGCAGGTGCGCTATTGACCCTCGGAGGTAGCGGCGGCCGGAGGCACAGACTGACCGGGGTACCGCTGCCCGAGTGTCGAGAGTTTTGGCTGCCTTCGGGGTCTCGTCACATCGTGCCAGGAGGGGGGGACGCGACAGGAGCAGCGGCTAGGACGGTCCGCCCATGTCAATTCCAGGGTCTTCCCGGCCTAGATCGGGGCGCGGCCTGAGTCACCTTCGCGCCCCATATCAGCGACGTGTTCAGCGGCCCCACCAAGCCTGACACTGCAGCGATGGCAGCTACCAAGATGGTCGTCCAGACCGACAACTGCGTCCCCCTGGGAACCATCCATGGAAGGGGAGGTATCGGCTGCGCCTGAGGGCCGGAGGGGAGTGTCCGACCAGGTCAGAGGTGACCTCTCAGTATCGGAAGGGCGAGGGCCTGGAGCGCAGTACGTTGGGGGCCGTGAGTCAACTCAAGGGGCACGTGATCCTGGCCCTGTCCGTCCTGATCGGGTCGGCGATCCCCTTCGTTCCCACCGGCGAGATGGTGAGTGGAGCAGCCGCATTCGCTTCCCACTCTCGGCTGAATGTGCTCTACATCTTCCTGATCACCTGGATCTGCTCGACCCTGGGCGACACCGTGATGCTGGCCGAGGCCCGGTTCGGGGCCCAGTGGCTGAGACCCTGGTTGGCCCGGCGCAAGTTCGGCCGGCAGGTCACCCAGGCACAGGAGGGTCTGAGTCGCAACGCGTTCAATGCGATCCTCACCGGGAGGCTGGTCCCCGGCGGTCGTGCGCCGGTGATCGTCGCCCTCGGGCTCTCCGGCTACTCCTTTCGGCGCTTCATGCTGTACGACCTGGTCGCGTGCGGGATCTGGGCCGGGATCTACTCGAGCATCGGTTCGATCGGCGGCCGGGTCACCCACCATCCGGTCTGGGCCATGGTGGTCGCGGTGGCGTTCGCGGTGTCCATGGGCGCCCTGGTCCAGCAGATTCGCCGTTTCCTCCACTGGCGGCGTGCCCGCGGGCCGGAGACGAAGGACGCGGCTGCTGACGAGGACCGGCAGAAAACAGATCTGGCGTAGTCGCCTCATTGCGACTACGCCAGATGTGCCTTGCGTCTGGTTCAGCTGACCGCTACTTCACGCCGCCTGCCGTGAGGCCGGCGACGATGCGGCGCTGGAAGATCAGCACCGCGATGAGCAGCGGAACGGTCACGATCACCCCCGCGGCCATGATGGTGCCGTACGGGGTGTCGAAGCCGGTGGTGCCGGTAAACTTGCTGATCGCCACCGTGGCCGTCTGCCGGTCGACGTTGGTCAAGAACGTCAACGCCAGGAGATACTCGTTCCACGAGCCGATGAACACGATGATCGCCGTCGTGAACACCCCCGGTGCAGCCAGGGGAAGGATGACCTTCCGGAAGGCTACCGCCGGGGTGCACCCGTCCACCATCGCCGCCTGCTCCAGCTCGACCGGCATCTGCTTGAAGAATGCCGTCAGGTTCCACACGGCCAGGGGCAACCCGAAGCTCAGGCCGGGAATGATCACCGCCTGATAGGTGTCGACCCAGCGGGGGAACCAGCCGAACGGCTCCGTCGAAGAGAACATCTTCAGCAGCGGCGGGATCAAGATGATCAGCGGGAACATCGAGCAGGCCATGATCACCCACAGCACCGCGGTCTTGCCCCGGAACTTCAGCCGGGCCAGCGCGTACGCGGAGACGATGCCGAACAGCAGCGTCAGCACCGTGGTGGTGCCCGAGACGATCAACGAGTTGATCAGCGACCGACCGAAGCCGTTGTCCCCGGCGAACACGCCGCCGTAGTTGGCGACCGAGATCGGGTTGGGCA
>JAABUN010006479.1_pt1 | contig 13439 bp, 17 predicted proteins | sample 5559311 | NCBI WGS metagenome assembly JAABUN01 (sample SAMN10711877, study PRJNA513370) | rock metagenome | isolation source: Antarctica rocks | place: Antarctica: Victoria Land, Siegfried Peak sud | reverse complement strand
AACAAGGAGCGCCAAACGCCGCATCCGTGCGACAAGCTGAATAAGGCTGCTTAGGCTGTTCTGGCTGGGGATGGGGTCCCCCGTAACCGTCCTCCGCCACTTGGCCCGGGGCTGATGACTCCTACCGTGCGGGATGCCCGCGGTAGGAGCTTGCCTGTTTCCTGGCAGTCCCTTGCCGCCCCGTACGCCCGAAACGCGTAGAGGAGGTAAATGTGGGCATAGACTGGACCCATGCCGGCCCGACGGTGCTGGCTGCGTTCCTGGCATCGCTCGTGGAGTTCGTGGAAGCGCTCACCATCGTGCTGGCGGTCGGCGCGGTGCGCGGCTGGCGTGGGGCTCTGGGCGGCACGGGCCTTGCGCTGCTGGTGCTGCTGGTGATCGTGCTGGTGCTCGGGCCGTCCTTTACCCGCATCCCACGCGACCTGGTGCAGGTCGGCGTCGGCACGCTGATCCTGCTGTTCGGGACGCGCTGGCTGCGGAAGGCCGTGCTGCGCTCGGCCGGCGTGATCCCGCTGCACGACGAGGAAGCGGCCTACGCCACGCAGACAGCAGCCTTGCGCGGCCTGGGCGGCGTCGGCGCGGGCTGGGACCCGGTTGCGGTCCGCACCGCGTTCAACATCACGATGATTGAGGGCATTGAGGTCGTGTTCATCGTCATCGCCCTGGGTGCGACGGGAGGGGCGGCAGGCGGCAGGCTGCTGCTGCCGGCCAGCCTGGGGGCGCTCGCCGCGCTGCTGCTGGTTGTCCTGCTCGGCCTTGTGCTGCACCGCCCGGTAGCGATGATCCCGGAGAACACGCTCAAGTTCGTGGTCGGCGTGCTGCTGTGCGCCTTCGGCACCTTCTGGGTCGGCGAGGGCATCGGGCTGGCCTGGCCTGGCGAGGACCTGGCCATCGCCGCGCTCAACGCCGGCTTCCTGGCCGCGGCGGCCGTGGCTGTCCCAATGTGCCGCGCCAGGGCTGCAAGCACACGGCTTAGAGGAGCGCGCGCATGACCTGGCTCAAGGCTATCTGGTCCGAGTTCATCGGCTTGTTCGTGGACGACGGCAGCTTCGCCGTCGCCATACTGGCTTGGCTCGCCCTGTGCTGGCTGCTGCTGCCGCGCCTCGGGCTGTCCCCAGTCCTGCCGCCCGCCATTCTGTTCACAGGCCTGGTCGCCATCCTGGTCGAGAGCGCAGCACGGCGCGCCCGCCAGGGCAGGTAGGCTTGGCGCAGACCCTTTGGATCGCAGCGGGCGGCGCGCTGGGCAGCGTGGCCCGCTACTGGCTGGCGGTTTGGGCCTTGCCGCTCAGCCAGCGCCTGCCCTGGGGCACCATCGGCATCAACGTCGCAGGGTCGTTCCTGATCGGCTTCTTCGGCACGCTCACGTTGGCTGGCGGGCGCCACCCGGCGCCGGAATGGCTGCGCTTGTTCGTCATGGTGGGCATCTGCGGCGGGTTCACGACCTTCTCCTCGTTCAGCCTGCAAACGCTGGACCTGCTACGCGCCGATGCGTGGGGCAGGGCGCTCGCCAACGTGGGGGTGTCGGTGCTGCTGTGCCTCGCTTCTGTCGCCGCCGGGCACCACGCCGCGGCGGAGCTCAACGGAGGCGCTGTCCAAGTTGCGCAAACGCAGGCGGAGGAAGAAGCGTCGTGACGGCTCGGCGCGCAGGATGGTTTTCCCGCGTCTGGCCACCGATGGTAGCCGATTGAGCGCGTGAGGCTGGACGACGGCGACCTTAACCAAGGCTTCTACGACCCTGCCACCAAACGCGTGCACATGGTCGCCGGCACCCGGCCATCGCGCACGACCTGGATCAGCCTGGACGCCGCAACAGGCAAGGTGCTGGGCCGGACGGAGTTCGACAGCAAGAAGATGGACGACCCGGCGCCGGATGGGCGGGGGATGCTGTTCGCGCCGATGCGGGACAACAATGCCGTGCTGAAACTCTCCTCGTCCGATCTTTCGGTGCAGACGCGGTGGACGCTGGGCGCCTGCGTGCAGCCCGTGGCCTTGAGTTCGACCATGCCGCCGGATGCGTGCTGGTGGCGTGCAGGGGTGATAAGCCGGTGTTCATCGCCCTCGATCCAACCGATGGTCGCGTCACCGCCACCCTGCCGATCGGACGCGGCGTGGACGGCATGGTGCATGACGAAGCGCGGCACCTGCTGATGACGGCCAACGGCGTGGATGGCACCCTTTCGGTCATCCGCCAGGACGGGCCGGATCAGTGCCGGCTTGTGGAAACGGTTGCCACGCGGTCCATGGCGCGGGTGGTTGCGTTGGACAGCGAAACTGGGCGCTTGTTCACGGTCGCGGCCGCGTACACCCAGCCAGCGGCCGGGCCGGACGGCAAGCTGCCCGCGCCAGTGTTCCACCGCGACAGCTTCATGGTCATGAGCCTCGCCCGGCCGTAACGGCTGCCGGGCAGCCGGGGGTCGGCTGTTCGTTTGATGATGGTTGAGTGACAATGCGCGCCCAGTCTCCTGCCGCACGCCAGGCGCACCCATACCATGCCCAGGGCCGTGCAGCCCTGGAAAGGGCAACGGCTCCCATGTTGCGACGCAGGTTTTTGATTGGTGCGGTTGCTGGCGCTGGCAGGGCTGCACAGGGTGCCGAGCGCCTGGCGTTTGACACCCTGTATGGCCCGGCGACGGCATCCGGCACCGCCCTGTCCCCGGCGGCGCAGGCCATGGTGGGGCGGCGGGTGACGGTGCAAGGCTTCATGGCGCCGCCGCTGAAGGCTGAAAGCGACATGTTCGTACTGACGCGCTACCCCATGTCCTCCTGCCCGTTCTGCTCCAACGCGGCGGACTGGCCAGTGGACATCGTGCTGGTGCGCCTTGGCCGGGCAGCCGCGCCGGTCGAGCCTTCGGCTGCGATCGGCGTTACAGGCGTGCTGGAAGCGGGAGCGGTCGTGGACGCCGCCACGGGGTTCGTGAGCCTGGTACGGCTGACGGATGCCACATGGCGGCGGGTGTGACCAGGAAGTCGCCGGAGCCTATGGCAGCAGTCCCGCGCCCTTGAGCTTGTTGATCTCGGCTTCCACGCGCTCAATGCCCCCGGTGGCATATAGGATGTGGACGCGCTCCGCTGACAGGTGCGCCAGCACGGGGTTGCGGTAAGCGGTGTTGTAGCGCGTGGCGTCCTCCGGGTTGTAGCCGAACTTGGAGGCCAGGACACGCAGGAACAGGTCTGACTGCACTGCGGCCGGACCGGTGTAGGTGTAGTCGGCGTCCGACAGGTTCTGCAGCACGTATTCGTACAGCAGGTTGGACTGCATCGGCAGGCTGGCCTGGATGTTGACCGAGCCGAGCTTGCGCACGGGTGCAAGGCGGAGCCGCCCGGTCGCGTCGCGCATGAGATAGCCGCGCTCCACAGGGTCAATGCCAGTCATGATGCCGGCGGTGCGGAGCCAATTGACGACGCTGTGCTCGTTGCCGGCATTGGGCGCACCGTGGGCTGAGGCGTGGGCGATCAGGAAGGCTGGCGGCATCCCGCGGGCCATGCTTTCGGCCACTCCGATCAGGTGGTGGGCGCCGGTCTTGGTGGTGCCCGGCGCACCCCAGGCATCCGCCTTGCCGTTGCCGCCGAAGTTCATCTCGATGTACTCAGACCCATCGGCATTCCATTGGAACACGATGGTCTTGGCCCAATCGTGCCAGATGGGCGTCCCGACGGCGACATCGTCGTCAATGAACAGGTCTGCGTCCGCCGTTTGCGCCGTGCCGTCGCGCACGACCGGCAGGCCACGGCTATCCAGCGTGCCGTACACCTTGCGGTACGTGTCGGCCAGATGAAGCGCGGACGTCAGGTTGACGGCCACGTGCATGGCCAAGCCGCCGGGTTGCGAATGATGCCCGCCGAACACGCTGCCGGGCGCGGCCAGGTAGGGCTGCGGCAGCTTCGGACAGGCCGAGCCGTCGTCGCGCACGCCGGGGAACACGCCTGCGAGCAGGCCGCCGGGGATGCGGCCAGCCTCGGCTTCGTCAATCAGCCCCTCGGCCACAAGGGCTGCCACGATCTGCTGCTTGCGCTCCGGCGTGAGGCCGGCGCGGCTCTTGATGCAGGCATCGGCGTTGAACACTGCATCCTCGGTTTCACGGCGGATGACCGGGTCCTTGATCCGAGCGGCTTCGGCCTTGATGAATGCCATAGACGAAGCCACAAGGGCTGAGCGGCCGGCCAGCGCCGTCGCGGCGCCGTTCCAGGGGCCAAGGCCGGCCTGCTGGGCAGCAGCGGGCATAGCCAAGGCCGCAAGGGACAGAGCCAGGGTGCAAATGCCGGGATGTCGAGCCATAAGGGCGTGCTCCATACGTTGCAGGTCAGGTACGGTCCGGTGTTAGCAGGTGCGGGTTCCTTCTGCGTGACAGTACAGCGAAACCCTGGGGGCGATGAGATGGGCGGACCGGTCCTCGCGCGATTGAAGCAGTGGGCGCGTGGGTTGAAGCGCGACGTCGTGGCGCTTTGGCTGGCGGCACGGGATCCGCGCGTGCCGTGGACAGCCAAGCTCGTGGCCGCCGCAGTGGCAGGGTACGCGCTGTCGCCCATAGACCTCATCCCGGACTTTATTCCGGTGCTGGGCTACCTCGATGACCTCCTGATCGTGCCGTTGGGCATCCTGCTGGCGGTGCGCCTGGTGCCCGGCCCGTTGATGGCGGAATTGCGGGCCGAAGCGCTGCGGCGGGAAGGACGGCCCACGAGCCGGGCGGCGGCGGCGGCCATCATCGGCATCTGGGCGGCATCGGCCGGGTTGCTGGTATGGTGGTTTTGGCCCGTTGGCGCGGCGTGAGCTGGACGACTGACACGGAAGTGTCACGGTCCAGCGGCTTGGCGCGGGGTTGGCTGGCCGCTACTGCCCGGATCGGCTTCAATCCTGATGGAGACGTGCCATGTCCGGTCCCGCCACACGCAAAGCTTGGCTGCTGGGCCCCATCTTGGCGGCAAGCGCGCTTTTTCCACCCAGCGCGGTGGCAGCGCCATTCGCGCCCACCAGCTTGCTAGTCCTGGGCAGCGGCGGGCAGCCGGCGAACACCCTGAACCTCGGCATCATTGACGGCGTGAACCGCAACAATGGCCTGACGGACACTCCTTCCTCCGTGTTCGTGCGGGAGTTCGGGTTCGCCAGCCCGACCTACACTGGCGCTGCGACGCTGCGGCAAAGCATTACGCTGCCCACCGTGGCGACGACGTCGGGCAACCGGGCGTTCACGCTGGCCAGCAACTCCGGCTCCGAAGGGTCGCTCACCCGGTCGGCCGATGGGCGCTTCGTGACGGCGCTGGGCTACAACGACACTGCACGCTCCGTGCTGATCACGCAGTCTGCGAACGGGCAGTCGGCCAAGGCGTCGCCTGCGGTGGTCAACCGGGTGGTGGCGCGCATTGACGCGGGCGGCGGCGTGAACACCGCCACGGCGCTGTCGGACGCCTTCAACGGCGACAATGCCCGGGGCGCTGTGAGCACCGACGGCTCGCAGTTCTGGACCACCGGCAACGTGAGCGGTGCCGCTCAGGCGGACTCGGGCGGGGTGCGGTATGCCACACTGGGCGCGTCCACGTCGGCCCGGGTGGCAGGGGCTGATAACGGGTTCACCCGCAACACCAACAAGGTCGGGATCTTTGACGGGCAGCTTTACGCCTCGACCCGCAACGGGGCGTTCAGCGGCGTCTGGGCCATCGGAGCCGGTACGTCCGCCACCACGCAAGGGTCCGGCACGCCAGTGCGGCTGTTCAGCTATGATGCCACGGCGCTGGGTGGCCAGGGTCCGTACGACTTCGTGCTGTTGCACGACGACGACCTGGGCTTGGGCAACGGGCTGAACACGGCCTACGTGGCAGACTCTATCATCGGCATCTCCAAGTTTACCAAGAGCGGCACCGGACTCTGGGCATTCGCCTACACCATCAACTCGACCGGCGGGCGGTTCGAGACAAATGGCGGTGCGGGCGGCATCACGGGGCTGACGGGCGTGTTGCGGGCCGACGGTAACGTGGACCTGTTCGGCGTGAGCGGCTTCAACGGCACGGGCGACACGTTCGGCGGCAACCGGCTGATCCGGGTGACCGACACGGGCGCTGGCGCGTCCTACGACATCCTGGCGACCGCTGGCGCAACGGAGCACTTCTCGGGCGTGGCACTGGCGCCGGTGGATGTGCCGGAACCGGGCAGCGTGGCACTCTTGCTGACGGGCGTGGGCTTTGCAGGCGCGTGGCGCCGACGTGCAAACCACCTGCGCGCTGCCTGATACCGGTCCGCTGAACTGTTGACTCGGATGTGATTTCACGCGGCTGGGGGCGTTCTGATGCCGTCATGGCCTGACCTGGTTAGGGTGGACGTGATGGGTGGCAACCGGCTTGCGATACGCGATGACCTGTCTGCGGCGGAGCTTCGCCGTCTGGCCCGGCGCGAGCCGGACCGTGCGGCGGCGGCACGGATGCAGGCGATTACGGGCGCGCTGGAGGGCCTGACCTGGACAGAGGCGGCGCGTTTGGGGTTCCGGTAGCAACCGAACCGAAAGTGCGTTTCAGGGCCTGAACGGCCACGGTTTGCTGGCGAGAGATAAATGCACGGGTTTATGCACGCTAAACCGACCTAAAAACCAAGCTTTCGGTGAGCCGTCAACGATCTACACCAAGGTAGGTTTTCTACATTAGTTCATCAAATCAATCCGTTAAGTTAAGGCATCTCGCTGAAACGCACTTTCGGTTCGGTTGCTACCGGAACCCCGACTTGCAGGCGCTCCCTCCCAGCGAGGCACTACACTGCTTGCCCGGCACACGAGGCAGGACTTGCGGCAGCGTAGGCGTAGGCGGCGAGGCGGCCTGATCGGTGGCCCCCCGCCGCCTGCACCTGCGAGCCTAGCGGCTACGAGCTGCCCCGGTGCTGCGCGCGGCGAAAGCCGGCGCACTCTGCAAACGCTCGCGCGTCATGTCCGTCACCAGCCGGTCGCCCTCGAACTTTAGCTCCGCGATAGGGACGGAGACGCGCTTCTCGCCAATCCCGAGGAAGCCACCCACGGCCAGCACCGCCGCGGCCACCCGGCCGCTGCTCGGCTCCACCACGAGGTCGTACACGTCGCCGACCTGCTGCCCGCCCGGCCCGTAGACGTTGGAGCCGATCAGCTGGGTGGCCCAGCTTTGTCCTTGCTGCATGTCGGTTTGGTTGCCGGCCGGAACGGGCGCGCCTGCTTGTTCGGCCTGACGCTGCTGCGGCTGTTGCGCGAGAGCTGCGCCGGCAAAGAGCGGAGTGGCGCTGGCGAGTAGCACGACCAAGGCCGCGGCAGTACGGGCACGGGCAGGTGTAGCGAAGGGGTGTCGAAGCGTCATTGTCAGGTCTCCTGAGAGCGGGCCGGAGCGGGCCTGGTGATCCAGGCATGGTCCGTCTGCTGTAACACCTGTTGCACCCATTCGGTTCCCAGGGTATTCGCAACACGTGTTGCATGAGGCTCCCGACGCGGCGGGTGACCAGCCCCAGGACTGGTTTCTCCTACTGGCGCAGCTCCCCGCCGCGCCTTCCAGCGCGCGTGTGGCGCTCTGGCGTCGCTTGCGCGCGACCGGCGCCGCCGGGCTGCTGAACGGCGCCTGGGCGCTGCCGCCGACCGAGGGGCACGCCGCTTTGCTGGCGCAGCTCGCCGAGACGGTGCGCGGGCAGGGCGGTAGCGCCGTATTGCTCACTGCGCGGGCGGTGAACCCCGCGGAGCGCGAGGCCGTCCTGGGCCGCTTCCGGGCCGATCGTGCGCGCGAGTACGATGAGTTTGCCGAGCGCGCCCGCGGCTTTCACGCCGAGATCGAGAAGGAGACGCGGCTCGGCAAGCTCACTTTCGCCGAGTTGGAGGAGATCGAGGACGACCTCGACAAGCTCTCCGCGTGGCTCACCAAGATCAGCGCACGCGACTTCTATCCGGGCCAACGGGCGCAGGAGGCGGCCGGAACGCTGGACCGCTGCCGCGAAGCCCTGCACGCCTTCGCCGAGGCGGTCTACGCCAGCGAGGGCGTCTCGTCCCCGCCTGGGAGCGCGGACGGCCCGCCGGACGCAACGCCTTGACGGCCAGCCTGCCACCCCACATCGCCCCACCCTGCCGGAGCCCGACGCGCGCATGTTCGACTGGATCACCGGCCTCGTGGAGGCGACCGGCTACATCGGCATCCTGCTGCTCATGCTGGCGGAGAACGTCTTCCCGCCGATCCCCTCCGAGCTGATCATGCCGCTCGCCGGTTTCACCGCAGCCCAGGGGCGGTTCAGCTTCACCCTCGTCGTGCTCGCCGGCACCGCCGGGTCGCTGCTGGGCGCCCTGTTTTGGTACACCCTTGGCCGCTGGCTCGGCAGGGACCGCCTCAAGCAGTTTGCCGCCCGACACGGCCGCTGGCTGACCCTCTCGCCGGGCGAGGTCGATCGGGCCGAGGCGTGGTTTCAGCGGCACGGCACCAAGGCCGTCCTGCTCGGCCGCCTGGTCCCGGGCGTGCGCAGCCTGATCTCGGTGCCGGCCGGCATAACCCGCATGTCGCTGCCGGGCTTCCTGGCCTGGACGGCGTTCGGCACGGGCCTGTGGACGGCGCTGCTCGCCGGCGCCGGCTACGCCTTGCAGAGCCAGTACGCGCTCGTGGCCGATTACGTGAACCCCGCTTCGAACGTCGTCGTCGGCCTGCTCGCCCTCTGGTACGCCTACCGGGTGGCGACCTTCCGGCCGGAGGCGGCCCGTGTTGGCTCCACTGAGGACACGGGAGGGTGGCATGACTGAGCGGGCCGCTACCGCCTCCACCCTGCGGCAGCTCCCGCGCGGCATCTGGGCGCTTGGGCTGGTGAGCCTGTTCATGGACATCTCCTCCGAGATGATCCACTCGCTGCTGCCGATCTATCTTGTGACCGTGCTCGGGGCCTCGACGCTGACGGTCGGCTTCATCGAGGGTGTCGCCGAGGCGACGGCCAGCATCACCAAAGTGTTCTCGGGCGCCCTCTCCGACTGGCTCGGCCGCCGCAAGCTCCTCGCCGCGTTCACCAAGCCGATCCTCCCGCTCGCCTCCGGCGTGTGCTGGATCATCGTCCAGTCGCGCGGTTCGGACGAGTTCATCTCCAAGTGCGGTTCAGCTTGCAACCCTATGTCCGGCACTGACCCATTGGGAGCATGACAATATTGGCAGCCCGGACCACCGCCGTCACGGTTGCACCGGATCAGGTCCAGGCTGGTCCGGCGCGGTCATGGTTGCGGCCGTTCTACAGCGCGTATGAGCGTTGGCTGGCGCGGCAGGTGGCTGCCGCAGCACGCCCGCGCCACATCGGCATCATCCTGGACGACAACCGCCGCCACGGGCAGAGGCATGGCCTGCACGAGCCGCGCGACATCTACGACCTGGGCGCGCGCAAGCTCGATGACGTGCTCGGCTGGTGTGGCGAGCTGGCCGTGCCCGCCGTCACGCTTTGGGTTTGCTCAACCGAGAACCTGGACCGCCCACCGCACCAGGTGTCCGGCATTCTGGCCGCGGTTGAGGCCAAGCTGCGCGCCCTCGCCTGCGACCCGGTGATCCACCGCCGCCGGGTCCGAGTCCAGGCCATCGGCAAGCTCCAGCTCCTTCCGGCTTCCCTGGTCGCGGCCATCGAAGCGGCGCAGGAGGCCACGTCAGGGTATGACGGCATGGTTCTCACCATCGCCGTTGCCTACGGCGGGCGGGAGGAGATCGCAGACGCCGTGCATGCCCTGCTGTCCGAGCAGGCGTCGCAGGGTGCCACCCTGGCCGACGTGCTGGACCGCATCACGCCCGCGGCCATCGGCCGGCACATCTACATGGCCGGGGCGCCCGACCCCGACCTCATCATCCGCACCAGCGGCGAAATTCGGCTGTCCGGCTTCCTGCTGTGGCAGAGCGCGCACAGCGAGTTCTACTTCTGCGACGTGGCCTGGCCGGCGTTCCGCAAGGTGGACTTCCTGCGCGCGGTGCGGGCCTACCAGCAGCGCCGGCGGCGGTTCGGCCTGTGACGCCGGCGCACCCGTTCACGATGCATTTAAGGCAGCGCCGGACGCTTGCTGCCGCCCAGCGGAGCCATGCCAGCCGATGACGCAGCTGCTCGACCAGCTCATCGCCCTCGTCGAGGGGAACGGCCCGCTTGTGTATGCACTGGTCTTCCTCATCACGGCGCTGGAAGCAGCACCGGTCGTGGGCGCTTTCCTGCCCGGCGCCGCGGCGCTGGTCGGGTTGTCCACCCTCATCCCGACCGGCGCGCTTTCGCTCTGGCCCATGCTGCTCGCCGCGACGGCGGGGGCGATTGTCGGCGATGGCTGGCCCTACTGGGTCGGCCACCGCTATCGGGGGCGCATGTTGCAGGTGTGGCCGCTGAACCGGGTCCCGAACGTGGTCTCGGCCACCGCCGCGATGCTCAAGGCGCACCCGGTCAAGACCCTGGTCGTCTCGCGCTTCACGCCCGCCCGGGCCGTCGTGCCCATCGCGGCCGGCATCGCGGGGATGCCCCCGGTTCAGTTCTATGTCGGCAATATCCTATCCGCCATTGCCTGGGCGCCCGCGCACGTCGTTCCTGGCGCCCTGCTCGGCACGGCGGTCACGGTGCTGGGCGCGGTGGCTGGCCGGCTCGCGGTCCTTGCGGCCATCCTGGCGCTTGTCTGCGGCGTGGTGCTGTTCGCGCTGTTGCGGCTGCTGCGCCTGGCAGGCCCACGGATGCGCGCCGTGCAGGGCTGGGCCTGGCGTTCGGTCCAGGCCCGCCGTCCGCTCGCGGGCCTCCCGGTGCTTGCGCTGCTTGACCCGGACCACCCGCAGTCCCGGACAGCCCTGCTCCTCCTGTCGCTCGCCTTGGCCGGCGCATGGATCGGTGCGGCCGAACTCGTCAACGCCGCGGTGCTGAGCCAGGATGGCCCGGATGCGGCCATCCTCAACCTGTTCCAGGGCTTGCGGACCAGCCTGGGCGACGCGGCCATGGGCGACCTCGCCCTCATCCTGGGCAGCGCCGTGGCGGTCGTGGCCGTGCTGGGCCTCGCCTGGGCAGTTGCGCACCGGCACGACAGGCGGGCGGCCGTGTGGGTTGCCGGGCTGAGCCTGTCCGCCGCCGCCGCCACGGTGGCCGGTTCAGGCTGGCTGCAGCCCTCCGTGACCGGGACCCTTGGCCTGCTTGGCCAGCAAGGTGGCCTTTTGGCCTTCGTCCTGGGGTTATTCGCAGTGGCCTGCGCGGGGTCGCTCTCCCGGCGGGCAGGTGTCCTTCTTGCGTTGCTCGTCACCCTTGCCGTCGCGCTTGGGGTCCTTGAGGCGTTGTACCATGGCGCGCTCCTGTCCACCGTGTGGGCCGGGCTGGCGTGCGGGCTGATCGGGCTGGGCGCGCTTGGCTTGGCGGCCCTGACGCAGCCCAGCCTGGCGGTCCGTGGGGGCACCGCGCTGAGCTTGGCCACGGTGCTCGTGGCGCTCCTTGGCGGCGGGATCGCGGCATTCAGCGCCGACTACGCCGGACCTCCCCTCGTGCCGGCCGCATCGGTTCCTTACACGGTGCAGGCGTGGTGGGATGGCGGATGGGTCCGCCTCCCGGCCCGGCGGATAGACCTGGAGGACGCGCCGGGCGAACCCCTCACGTTGCAATGGGCCGGCTCCCCCGACAGCCTCCGGGACCGGCTGGCCCCTGCCGGGTGGCGCGTGCCGCCGGCCTGGACGCTGCGCGCCGCCTTGGCCTGGACCGAGGGCAACCCTGGACCCGAGGCGCTGCCGGTGCTCCCGCGCCTGCACAGGGGTTTGCCGCCGGTGCTGACCCTGGTGAAACCGGACGAGAGCTGCCCGGAGTGCACGCTTGTACTCCGGCTGTGGCGGTCAAGGGCCACGGTGGCGGCGCATGACGGCCCGGCACACCCGGTGCTGGAGGGCGCGGTGCTCCGCCAAACACTCCGCCATCCGTTGCCGTCGGTCACCTTGGCCGTCGCGTTGCCGGACGCGAACGGTCCGCGGGATGCGGTGGCGCAGGCGCTTGGGACGGGACGGGTCGCGGCTCGCCCGGACGCGGTGGCCACGCCGGACTGGGATGGCGCCGTCCTCGTGGCGCCTGACCCTGCCACGGCGGCCCAGGCGGATGCCCCCCTGGAATGAGCGCCGTAGCAGACCGGTCTTCCATCCTGGACGCGCCGCGCGTCGTGCCGGTCAAGGCACCAACCCGGTACCGGACCCTGTGGCTGTCCGACCTGCACCTCGGCACTCCTGGCTGCGAGGCGGAGGCGTTGCTGGCGTTCCTGCAGGGTGCCACGGCCGAGCGCATCTACCTCGTCGGCGACATTGTTGATCTCTGGCGGCTCCGGGCGCGGCCGTATTGGCCGCAGGCGCACGCGGACGTTCTCGCTTGCCTGCTCCGCCTCGCTCGTGACGGCACAGCGGTGCTGTATCTGCCGGGCAACCACGACGATGTCTTGCGTGGGCGCATCGGCACGCGCTTCGGCCGTGTGGCGGTCGTGGACGACCTTGTGCACACCACGGCGGACGGGCGCCGGTTCCTGGTCCTGCATGGCGACGGGTTCGACGTCGTGTCCCAGCACGCCAACTGGCTTTGGCACCTGGGCGCCCGGGTTTATTCGGTCTTGCAGCGGGCCAACCAACTCGTCAACGACGCCGTATTCAGCGGCGCGCGCCGCCGCCTGCGGGTGTCCGGGTTCCTCAAGCACACCCTGAAGCGGAGCGTGAACATGATCGGTCGCTACGAAGCGAAGCTCGTGCGGGAGGCACGGCGCCACGGCGTGGACGGCATCATCTGCGGGCACATCCACCGCGCCGAGCTGCGCGACATCGCTGGGATCACCTACGGCAACAGCGGCGACTGGGTGGAGTCCTGCACGGCCCTGGTCGAACACCACGACGGCAACCTGGCGCTCGTGGGCCGCGGCCATCCTGTCGGGCAAAGGCCTGTCACGGCGGGGCGCCACGGCCAGACAGTTCTCCAACCAAACCCGAGGGACAGCACCATGATTGAGCAAGCCGGCTGCGGCGCATCCATCGCAAAGCCGGGCCGCGCGGCCCGATGACGATCGTCTCCTATCTACAGGCAGCCTTCCTGGGCCTGGTGGAAGGCGTGACCGAGTTCATTCCCGTCTCGTCCACGGGACACCTCATCCTGCTCGTGGACCTGCTCGGCTTCCAGGGGCCGGAGGGCAAGGTATTCGAGATCGTCATCCAGCTCGGCGCGATCCTTGCGGTGATCGTCCTGTACGCGCCGACCTTGTTCGGCGTGGTCTGGCGTGCCCCCTCCGACCCGGCCGCACGCCGGTTCATCCTGGCAGTCACCATCGCGTTCCTGCCGGCTGCTGTCGTCGGCGCGCTGGCCCACGGCTTCATCAAATCGGTGCTGTTCTCGCCGTGGGTCGTCTCTGTCAGCCTCGTGGTGGGCGGCGTCGCAATCCTGCTGATCGAGCGCATCCGGCCGGCGCCGCGGCACGCCGACATCGGCGCGTTCTCACCCGGCCTCGCGCTTCGGATCGGCGCGTGCCAGATCCTGG
>JAABUN010006478.1_pt1 | contig 13446 bp, 22 predicted proteins | sample 5559311 | NCBI WGS metagenome assembly JAABUN01 (sample SAMN10711877, study PRJNA513370) | rock metagenome | isolation source: Antarctica rocks | place: Antarctica: Victoria Land, Siegfried Peak sud | reverse complement strand
TACGGTCCAGACTCGTGCCGTCCCACGGTGGCGGGGGACAATCTAGTCGACGCGGTCGATGCCGCAGCAATCAGGGCGTCCTCACCGCCACCCCGGAACTGCCGCTACTATACGAGCAATCAGGGTAGGCACTGGGTCAATAAGGAACCTAACCGGCGCAGGCCGGTTTCGTGGCCCGCAGGCCCACAGGCGCGGTTTCAACCGCTTGCCAGTATCAGCTCACGCATAAGCCTTGACGCCCCAACTCGGTTTACCTTGACGGTCGATACCTTCTCGCGGTATAGTTTGTCGTCGCGAGGAACGGGCGTGACACAGGGATATTGTGCTCGTGCATTGCCTGTTCCTGGGGTTATGGCCCCGCCGGCGGTCAAGCCCATGTAGCTCAGTTGGCAGAGCACCTCCTTGGTAAGGAGGAGGTCTCGGGTTCGAGTCCCGACATGGGCTCCAACGGTCATCGCGGTCTGAGGCCCTTTGGGGCCTCACTTGGTGTCTTAGGGTCGGAGGAAATCCGACCCATTTGGGAGGAGTGCAACAGGCATGGCGAAGCAGAAGTTCGAGCGGACGAAGCCGCATATCAACGTGGGGACGATCGGGCATGTGGACCACGGGAAGACGAGCCTGACGGCGGCGATCACGAAGGTGCTGGCGCTGAAGGGGGCGGCGACGTACACCGCGTATGACCAGATCGACAACGCGCCGGAGGAGCGGGCGCGGGGGATCACGATCGCGATCCGGCACGTGGAGTACCAGACGGACGCGCGGCACTACGCGCACGTGGACTGCCCCGGGCACGCGGACTACATCAAGAACATGATCACCGGGGCGGCGCAGATGGACGGGGCGATCCTGGTGGTGAGCGCGCCGGACGGGCCGATGCCGCAGACGCGGGAGCATGTGCTGCTGGCGCGGCAGGTGCAGGTGCCGGCGCTGGTGGTCTTCCTGAACAAGGTCGACATGATGGACGACGAGGAGCTCCTGGAGCTGGTGGAGCTGGAGGTGCGCGAGCTGCTGACGGCGCAGGAGTTCCCCGGCGATGACGTGCCGATCGTGCGCGGGTCGGCGCTGGCGGCGCTGGAGTCGACGAGCACGGACATCGCGGCGCCGGAGTACGCGCCGATCCTGGAGCTGATGCGGGCGGTGGACGAGTACATCCCGACGCCGGAGCGGGCGGTGGACCAGCCGTTCCTGATGCCGGTGGAGGACGTGTTCGGGATCAAGGGCCGGGGCACGGTGGTGACGGGGCGGATCGAGCGCGGGCAGGTGAAGGTGGGGCAGGAGATCGAGATCGTGGGGATGGCGGAGGGGGCGCCGCGCAAGGTGGTGGTGACCGGGGTGGAGATGTTCCAGAAGACGCTGGATAGCGGGCTGGCGGGGGACAACGTCGGCTGCCTCTTGCGGGGGGTGGAGCGGGACGACATCGCGCGGGGGCAGGTGCTGTCGCAGCCGGGGTCGATCAAGCCGCACACCACGTTCAAGGCGGAGGTCTACGTGCTGTCCAAGGAGGAGGGCGGGCGGCACACCCCGTTCTTCCCGGGCTACCGGCCGCAGTTCTACGTGCGGACCACCGACGTGACCGGGAGCATCGGGCTGCCGGAGGGGGTGGAGATGGTGATGCCGGGGGACAACATCCAGATGGACGTGGAGCTGATCATGCCGGTGGCGGTGGAGGCGGGGCTGCGCTTCGCCATCCGCGAGGGCGGCCGCACCGTCGGCGCCGGCGTCGTCACCGAGATCATCAAGTAGGCACTAGAGGATAGGGGGGCAGTCATGGCAACGACGAAGAAGCCGAGCCAGAAAATCCGCATCCGCCTCAAAGCCTACGATCATAAGATCCTGGATCAGGCGGCGGTGAAAATTGTCGAGACGGCCGAGAGTACCGGCGCGAAGGTGGCAGGCCCGGTGCCGCTGCCGACGCGAATCGAGCGCTACACCGTCATGCGCGCACCGTTCGTCGACAAAGATTCCCAGGAGCACTTCGAGATGCGGACGCACAAGCGCCTCATCGACGTGCTCGAGCCGAGCCAGAAGACGATCAGCGCGCTGATGCGCCTGAACCTTCCCGCCGGTGTGGATATCGAGGTCAAGCTTTAAGCCGCGATCAACGTGCGACCGCCGCCGATGGTCCGGCGGCGCGCACGCTATCGATATAGGCCGACAGGTCGTCGGCGCGCTCACGCTCGTTACGAGCCGATAACGAAGTGCTCTACCGAGCCACTGGGGAAGGGGACCGTAGACAGATGATCGAGGGATTACTCGGACGCAAGTTGGGGATGACCCAAATCTTCAACGAGCGGGGCGAGACGGTACCGGTGACGGTGCTGGAAGTCGGCCCATGCGTCGTCACGCAAATCAAGACCGTCGAGAAAGAAGGCGTGCGCTCGGTGCAACTGGGCTTCGGCTTCAAGAAGCGCCTGAATGAGCCGGAACGCGGTCACTTGAAGGCCAGTGGTGCCCAATCGCGTCACTTGCGCGATATGAAGAACGATGGCGACGATGAGTACACCGTCGGCCAGACGATCGATGCGTCGTTCTTCAACGTCGATGACGAGGTTGACATCACCGGTACTTCCAAGGGTAAGGGTTTCCAGGGCGTCATGAAGCGTCACGGCTTCAAGGGTGGCCCGAAGACGCACGGTCAATCCGACCGCGCTCGCGCACCTGGTTCGATCGGCGCGACCACGACGCCAGGTCGCGTTTTCAAGGGTCAGCGGATGGCTGGTCACATGGGCCATGAGCGCGTAACCGTGCAGAATCTCCGCATTGTGCGGGTCGATGCCGAGCGGAATGTGCTGCTGGTGAAGGGCTCTGTCCCCGGCCCGAACGAAGGGTTGTTATTGGTGCGTCGTGCGGTTAAGCGTCGTGAGGCGGCGGCAGTGAAGTGAGAAGTTAGAAGGGACGATCGGGGTTGGGGTAGGTCATAGATTTATCCGCCCGTTTACTCACTTCTCACTTCCGTTGGAGAACGACGATGCAGATCGATGTCATAAACTTGAGCGGTGCCGTCACCGGACAGATCGAAGTCAGCGACTTCATCTTCGGCATCGAGCCGAATACGGCGGTGATGCACCAGGCGCTGGTTCGGCAGCACGCCAACAAGCGCCTCGGTACCCACAGTACAAAAACCCGCGGCGAAGTCAGCGGTGGTGGCCGCAAGCCCTGGAAGCAAAAGGGGACCGGTCGCGCCCGTCAAGGTTCGACCCGTGCGCCGCACTGGCGTCATGGTGGTGTCGTCTTCGGCCCGAAGCCGCGCGATTACACGCAGGCACTGCCGAAGCGGATGCGCCGCCTCGCGTTGCGCTCGGCCCTTTCCGATAAGGCGCGCAACGGCCAGATCGTGGTGATCGAGTCGTTCTCTGAGTTGGAAGGGCGCACCAAGGCGATGTTGGCGTTCCTGGGGCAGTTCGGCGAGGTGCGCGGCAATATGATCGCCACCGGCGCGAAGCAGGAGAACCTGATTCGCGCCGCGTCGAACCTCACTGAGGTCACGACACTCCTGGTGAACTACCTCAACCTGCACGATATGCTGAAAAACGGTCGACTCATCCTCGACCGCGAAGCGATCAGCTATATCGAGCAGACCTGGGGTGAGGACAGCGAAGAGCGTCTGCGGATTGTCAGGAGGGCGGCGTAATGGCGAATATCCAGAGTCACCACGATGTGCTGATTCGCCCGTTGATTACCGAGAAGGGAACCCGGCTGATCGAGCAGGGTCAGTATACTTTCGAGGTTCATCGCGAGGCGAACAAGATCCAGATTCGCGAGGCGGTCGAGAAGACCTTTAACGTGAAGGTCAAGGCGGTCAACACACTGAATATGCCGCGTAAAGAGCGTCGGCGGGGCCGGGTAATTGGCTCGGTCCCAGGCTGGAAGAAGGCGATTGTCACCCTGCACGCTGGGGAGACGATCGACATCTTCGAGGCGTAGCACGCCGTCGTCAGTCGCGCGGGGTGGCTGGCGGCGGTATGCCGCGATGGATAGTCGGCCCGCTGCAAATGGGCCAAGGACCGGGAGGGGCGATGAGGCGTGAATGCGCCTGATCACCTTCAGTCCCGGAGGGGAGCAAACGACGTGCCGATCAAGAAATACAAGCCGACTTCACCCGGTCGACGTGGGATGTCGGTGTCGACGTTCGAGGAAATCACGCGCAGCACGCCCGAGAAGAGCTTGCTTCAGCCGCTGAAGAAGCACGCTGGGCGCAACAACCAGGGCCGGATTACCACACGCCACCGTGGCGGTGGTCACAAGCGGATGTATCGCTTGATCGACTTCAAGCGCAACAAGATCGGCGTGGCGGCGAAGGTCTTCTCGGTTGAGTACGATCCGAATCGCTCGGCCCGGATCGCCCTGCTGCAGTATACCGACGGTGAGAAGCGGTACATCCTGGCTCCGGTCGGGGTCAAGGTGGGCGATACGCTGATGTCCGGCCCGAACGCCGAGATTCGCGCCGGGAATGCGCTGCCGCTGCGGAATATCCCGCTCGGTACGCAGGTCCACAACGTCGAGCTGAACCCCGGACAGGGTGGCAAGATGGTACGTAGCGCCGGGGCGTCTGCCCAGGTGCTGGCGAAGGTTGGCGAGGAAGTCCAGTTGCGTATGCCGTCCGGCGAAGTCCGCATCGTGCGGATGGATTGCATGGCGACGCTGGGCCAGGTCGGCAATGTCGATCACCAGAACATCACGATCGGCAAGGCCGGACGTAACCGCTATCTCGGCAAGCGCCCGACGGTTCGTGGCTCCGTGATGAATCCGCGCGATCACCCGCACGGTGGTGGTGAGGGTAAGGCTCCGATCGGTGGTCAGCCGAAGACCCCGTGGGGCAAGCCAGCGATGGGCTATCGCACTCGCCGCAATAAGTCGACCGACAAGTATATCGTGCGTCGTCGCGGCACAGGCCGCTAGGTAAGTGTGAAGTACGAAGTACGAACGACGAAGTACGAACTGAGAAACGGCACCACGTCATTACTCCGTACTTCCAACTTCGTACTTCGTACTTGAGCAGGGGGAAGTAGATGGGCCGGTCTTCCAAGAAGGGACCTTTCATTGATCCGAAGCTTCAGAGCAAGGTTCTGAAGATGAACACCGCCAACGAACGCAAGGTCATCCGCACCTGGTCGCGGGACTCGACGATCTTCCCGGAGATGGTTGGGCACACGATCGCCGTTCATGACGGTCGGCGCCACGTCCCGGTCTTCGTCAACGAGCCAATGGTTGGGCACAAGCTGGGTGAATTTGCCCCCACCCGCACGTATCGGGGTCATGGGAAAGATGCCGCCCGTTCGTCGGGTCGCCGCTAACGCTGTGGAGGTGTGAGGGGTTTCGGGCGTGAGCGATGGCCGTTAGTGCGGCGTCGATCCGGCCAAACTCTCTCACCCAGAACGGGGGGATATGGAAGTACGAGCGATCACCAGAAATATCCGCATCTCGCCGCGCAAGGCCCGCCTTGTTTGCGACGCGGTACGCGGTAAGGATGTCGATGCGGCGCTGGCAATCTTGCGGTTCTTGCCGCAGAAAACGGCACCGATCATCGCCAAGACCGTGAAGTCGGCGACAGCGAACGCCGAGAACAACTATGACCTCGATCCGAATGCGCTTTACGTGAAGTACATCTTCGCCGACGATGCGCCGCAGCTGAAACGTGGCGAGTTCCGGGCGCGTGGTCGGTTCAACCAGATCATCAAGCGCTCATGCCACATCACCGTGATCGTGGAAGAGCGCGAGGCGACCGCGCAGCGCCGCAGTCAGACGCGCGCCGCTCGACGTCCGGCTGCCACACCAGCCGCCGCCGCAACCACGCCGGCAGTTGCGCCGACGGCGAATACGGATGAGAAAGTGACGGAGATTAATGGGACGGAAAGTTAACCCGATCGGGTTCCGACTTGGCTACGTACACGGTTGGCAGTCCAACTGGTATGGTGGCCGCAACTACACCGAACTGCTGCATGAGGATCTGCGGATTCGCAAGTTCGTGATGAACGAGCTGCAGCGCGCCGGCATCTCCAAGGTCGAGATCGAGCGCCAGGCCAATAAGGTCGATGTCGCGGTCTACACCTCGAAGCCGGGGATCGTGATCGGCAAGCAGGGCGCGAACGTGGACCGGATCCGCAAGCTCCTCGAAGCGCAGTTGCCGGGTCGTAAGGTCCACCTGAAGATCGAGGAGATCAAGACGCCGGAACTCGACGCACGTCTGGTCGCGGAGAGTATCGGCGAGCAGATCACCCGCCGCGTTTCGTATCGTCGCGCCATGAAGCACGCCGTCACCCAGGCGATGCGCCGTGGGGCCAAGGGCGTCAAGCTCAAGGTCAGTGGCCGCCTCGGTGGTGCCGAGATGTCGCGCTCGGTGATGGAGCTGAACGGCCGGGTGCCGCTGCAGACGCTGCGCGCCAACATCGACTACGGGATCGTCCATGCCCACACGACCTACGGTCGGATCGGCGTCAAGGTCTGGATCTATAAGGGTGATATGCAGCCGGAGGCCAAGCAGGCTCCGCCGCAGACCCGCCGTACGCAACCCGCTCCCGCTCCGGCGGCTGGCGATAAGTAGGCGGGTAGTCAGTAATCGGTAGCCGGTAGTCAGTAACCAGTGTGGTGATAATGGCAATGTGCCAATGGCCTAATCCGGTGCGACAACGGGCAACTGGCTACCGGCTACTGACTATTCGTAAAGGAGGGATAAACCTATGTTGATGCCGAAGCGGGTCAAACACCGCAAGCAGCATCGGCGCTTGCCGGACGGCAGGGCGCAGCGCGGCAACTATGTGGCCTTCGGTGAGTTCGGGATTCAGGCGCTCCAAGGTGGCTGGATCACGAGCCGCCAGATCGAAGCCTCCCGTCGTGCGATCACCAATTACGTTCGTCGTGGTGGTAAGGTGTGGATTCGGATCTTCCCGGATACCCCGGTGACGCAGAAGCCCGCCGAGACCCGCATGGGCTCAGGTAAGGGTGCGCCGGAATACTGGGTCGCGGTGGTCAAGCCGGGCCGGATCCTCTTCGAGCTCTCCGGCGTGCGCGAAGATGTGGCGAAGGAAGCATTGCTCCGCGCCGCGTTCAAGCTGCCGGTGAAGAGCCGTTTCGTTCTCCGTGAGCAGATCGGTGTCGCGGCGGCGGAAGCGGCGATCGAGGCGGCGGCGGTCGATGCCGAAGCCGAGACGCAGGTGGTCGACGCTGTGGGGAACGGGGACGACGACTAAACGATCCGCGATGCGGGCTTACCGCTGGTTCAGCGCGTGGGAGAGCGCACGGTGCCAATTACCGACCGCCCCACGCTATCAACCGGCGAGTGACGAGACCAGGGAGTAAGGGGAAACGATGGAACTCGAAGAGATGCGTGGGCTATCCGATGCGGATATCGCTCAGGAAATTGTCAATCAGCGCGAGGAATGGCGGAATCTGCGCTTCCAGAATGCGCTTGGTCGCCTGACGACCTTTCACCAGGTGCGCCGCGTGCGGAAGACGATCGCTCAACTGATGACTATTCAGCGTGAGCGTGAGATCGCCGTCGATCCGGTGGCACACTACGCGGCGAATGCGCGCATTCGCCATCGTCGTCGTGCCGAAAAGGCTGCGGAGAAGCTGGCGAAGCGGAAGTACGAGCGCGCCGAGGGTGCCCGGACAACGCGGCGTCGGCGCTGAGCGAGTCGCGCGATAGCCCGCGCAGGGAATATTGAGCAGGGAAAGGACAGGTTTCAGGGATGCAGGACGACGAGACACAAAAGACGCCTGCCACGAGTGAGGCCGAGGCGACATTGCCTTCGCCGATCGAGACGAGTACCACCGAGGTGCAGGTACTGGCGACGGTCGCCGGGCGCGCCTTGCGTAACCAGGATCTGCGCCCCGGCCAGGAGTCGCGCCGCCAGATGAAAGTCGGGCGTGTGGTCAGCGACAAGATGGACAAGACGGTCATCGTGGCCGTGGAGTACACTCGCCAGCACCCGATCTACAAGAAGGCGATGAAGCGCACCAGCAAGTTCGCCGCGCACGATGAGCAGAATCTGTGCAAGGCCGGCGACGTGGTGCGGATCGAAGAAACCCGCCCGCTCTCTAAGACCAAGCGTTGGGTGGTACGCGAGATCATCCAGCGGCAGGTGGTCATCTAACGTCACAGCGGATACACTTACAAGCTGTACTGCGCTGCGGGTCGTACCCGGCGCGGTGCGCGCGAGGACGGGAGGGGCTTAGGTGATTCAGACACAGACTCGGCTGGTCGTGGCCGACAATTCCGGGGCCAAGTCGATCATGTGCATCCGGGTCCTTGGTGGCGGTGGCGGTAACCGCAAATATGCCGGCGTCGGCGATGTCATCATCGCCTCGGTGAAGCAGGCACAGCCGGGTGGCGCGGTCAAGAAGGGCGACGTGGTGCGCGCCGTCATCGTGCGGCAGGCCAAAGAGTATGGCCGCCCCGATGGGTCGCACATCCGCTTCGATGATAATGCGGCGGTGATCATCAATCCGCAGAGCAATCCTCGCGGCACGCGTATCTTTGGTCCGGTTGCCCGTGAGCTACGCGAGCGTGGCTTCATGCGCATCGTTTCCCTCGCACCGGAAGTGCTGTGACGCAGGGCGAGTGACGAATGTCGGGTAGGTCGCGCATTGGCCTCCCGTTCACCTTCGTAGCGACTTGCCATTCTTCACTCGTCATTAGGAGTAGATCATGGCCGAGAAGATTGTCAGCGGAGATGAGGTGTTAGTCATCTCCGGGAAGAACAAGGGGCAGCGCGGTCGCGTGCGCACCAACCTGATCAAGGATGATCGCGTCGTCATCGAGGGGGTGAACATCGTTCGCCGCCACATGAAGCAGGGACGCGCACGTCAGGCCGGCATTGTGGAGATCGAAGCGCCGCTCCATGTTTCCAATGTGATGCTCTTCTGCGCCAGCTGTGAATCGCCGACCCGCGTCGGGTTCCGCGAGGGTACGGACGGTAAGAAAGAGCGCTACTGCAAGAAGTGCGATGCCAGCATCCCGTCGCCGCAGCGCACGCGCAACGAGAGGTAAGTTCGATGTCGGCAACAGCAGAGGACACCACCCAATACGTCGCCCGGCTGCGGGTGCGTTATCGCGACGAAGTCGTGCCGCAAATGATGCAGGACTTCGGCTATACCAACATTATGCAGGTGCCGAAGCTCGAAAAGGCCGTGATGAACATCGGCCTCGGTGAAGCGGTTGCCAATGCCAAGGCGATCGATGCCGCTGTCAACGATGTGCAGCTGATCACCGGCCAGAAGCCGATCGTGACGAAGGCACGGCGCTCGATCGCGGCCTTCAAGCTGCGCGAGGGGATGCCAATCGGCGTCAAGGTGACGCTGCGCGGCGACCGTATGTACGAGTTCTACGATCGCCTCGTCGCCATCACCCTGCCGCGTATCCGCGACTTCCGTGGTGTCTCGGCGAATGCGTTCGATGGGCGTGGCAACTACACCCTGGGTCTGCGCGAGCAGATCGCGTTCGCGGAAATTGACTACGACAAGGTCGACAAGATTCGCGGGCTCGAAGTTGCTTTCGTCACCACGGCGAAGACTGACGAAGAAGGGCGGCGGCTCTTGGCGCTACTCGGTATGCCCTTCCGCGCTCCCGGTGCGGAAGCAGGACGCTGACAAATGACGAGTGACGAATGTCGAATGTCGAATGTCGAATCCACGACGACTACCCAGTAGACTCGTCATTCGTCATTCCACAATCGTCATTTGATATGGGGGGGACATGGCTAAAAAGTCGATGATCGCCAAGGCCGCGCGCACGCCGAAGTATGCGGTGCGCGGCTACAATCGCTGCAAGATTTGCGGACGTTCGCGCGCCTACATGCGCAAGTTCGGCACCTGCCGGATCTGCTTCCGCGAACTTGCTTCCACCGGCCGCCTGCCGGGCGTGACTAAGGCAAGTTTCTAAGACGATGCGGCGGGCTATGGCCCGTTGGACGGCCTACCGGGAGGCGCACGAGGTGCAGCGACGCTCCCTGGTGCGGCGGTCGGGACCACCAGTTTTGACTCCAACGCTGGCAGCGCCGATCGCCACAGGAAGACCCGGAAGGGCGAAATGAGGAGTAAGTAAACCAATGCCATTCATCGCCGACCCGATCGCCGATATGCTCACCCGGCTCCGCAACGCCGGCATGGCGGGGCAACCCGAAACAACCATGCCCACGACCAAGATGCTGGTTGCCATCGCCAAAGTGCTCCGCGACGAGGGATACATCGCTAGTTATGAGGTGATCGAGGCCAAGCCACATAACAATCTGCTGGTTCGCCTCAAGTACACCGCCGATAAGCGCCCCACCATCCGCGAGTTGAAGCGCGTGAGCAAATTGGGCTTGCGTGTGTATCGGGGGCGGGCTGAGTTGCCGCGGGTCAAGAGTGGCCTCGGTATCGCCATCGTGACCACGTCGCAGGGCGTGATGACCGGCTACGAAGCCCGTCGTCGCGGCGTTGGCGGCGAAGTCATCTGCACGGTGTATTAATAAGCGGCAGGTCATTCGTTGTTGGTCGTGCCACGACCCGCCGATGATTGACGACGTAGGAGAGCGAACATGTCGCGTATTGGCAGGCTGCCGATCCCCGTTCCGAGCTCTGTACAACTGGAGATTGGTGAGGGGAATTTCGTCCGTGTAAAAGGCCCCAAAGGGCAACTTGAGCAGCAGCTCCCCGTCGCAATGATGCTGGAGCAGGAAGGTGAGATCCTCACCGTCAAGCGCCCCAGCGATCAGCGCCAGCATCGGGCGTTGCACGGCCTCACCCGGTCGCTGCTCAACAATATGGTTGTCGGTGTCACCGATGGTTTCAAGAAAGATCTCGAAATTGTCGGCGTCGGCTATCGTGCGGCGAAGGATGGTAATGTCCTCGTCTTGCAAGTTGGCTTCTCGCACCCCGTACGGATGGATCCGCCCGCCGGTATCAGCTATGCCGTCGAAGGAACCAACCGCGTTTCTGTTCAGGGGATCGATAAGCAGCTTGTTGGTGAGATGGCCGCCCAGATTCGCCGGGTCCGCAAGCCCGAGCCCTATAAGGGCAAGGGGATCCGCTACGCCGGCGAGCAGGTTCGCCGCAAGGCTGGTAAGGCTGGCAAGGCCGGTAAGTAGTGCTGTGACGCGCTGCGCGTGCTGTGTACCTTCTGGGTATCTGCCACGCGCAGTGACGCACCGCATTGGCGCGTAACGAATGGTACCGTTACGCATGCAGAGAAAGGTTCACGAAACCAATGGTCAGTAAAAAGGGTGTTAAGCGGTTATCCGAGCGCAAAGTACGCCATCTGCGCGTCCGCAAGCGCGTCACTGGCACGGCGCAGCGCTTCCGTCTGAACGTCTTCCGTTCGTCGGCGCATATCTATGCCCAGATCATCGACGATACCAAGGGGCATACGCTCGTCGCCGCCTCCTCGATCGATACGGCCTTACGCGCCGATCTCGATGGTCAGGTGAAGATGGCAAAGTCGCAGGCTGTCGGTAAGCTCATCGCCGAGCGTGCCCGTGAGAAGGGGATCACCAAGGTCGCTTTCGACCGGGGTGGTTATCTCTATCATGGTCGCGTCAAGGCCGTTGCCGAAGCCGCGCGCGAAGGTGGTCTGGAGTTCTAAGTCGTCAGGCGGGTGTCGTCGGTCGTCAGCTTGCGGCGTGGCAAGCCGATTGACCGGCAGCGATCAGCGGGCGGCGACTGGCGACAAAGTAGCTATACGACTACGAACGGAGTGAGCGAATGCAGGTACGCAAGACAATCATTATCAACCCGAGCGAAATCGGGGAACTCGAGGAGCGGGTGGTGCAGATCAACCGCGTTTCGAAGGTGGTTAAGGGCGGTCGTCGTTTCAGTTTCTCCTCGCTGATGGTCATCGGCGATGGTCGCGGTCACGTCGGTGTCGGCGGCGGCAAAGCCGGTGAGGTGCCCGAGTCGATCCGTAAGGGTGTCGAGAGCGCGAAGAAGAATCTCATTCGTGTACCGATGAATGGTTCGACGATCCCCCACGAGATCGAAGTGACCTTTGGGGCGTCGCGCGTGCTGCTCAAGCCCGCATCCCCCGGTACTGGCGTTATCGCCGGTGGTGCCGTGCGTGCCGTGCTCGAGGCCGCCGGGATCAGCGATATCGTGAGCAAGTCGCTCGGGAACAACAACCCGGTCAACGTCGTCAAGGCGACGATGAAGGCGCTGGGCGAACTCGAGTCGCCGAACGATGTTGCGCGGCGGCGTGGCCTGCCGCGCGAACGGTTTGCGAAGCTGGCGCAGAGCGCCGCTGAGTAGACTGATGCCATTAGCGGCGGGACCGGGACACGGTGCCTGCTGCGACCGCGTTGAGCGCTGATCGGTGACGAGGAGAACGGATATGCAGGAACAGACAACGACGGCGACCGACCGTCGGCTCAAGGTAACGTTGGTGAAGAGCCCGATCGGGTATCGGGAGAGCCAGCGTCTCACCGTGCAGTCGCTCGGGCTGCGCCGGATCCGCCAGACGGTCTTCCACAACGACACCCCCGGTATTCGCGGGATGGTCCACAAGGTGGCGCACCTGGTTTCGGTCGAGGAAGTCGCCGCCGCCGATGCTCCTGTCCGTAAGGAGACCGGCACACAGCGCTTCCAGGCCAAGATCGAGCGCCGGATCATCGAGCGCGAGGCGCTGATGATGGCGCTGGGGATGCTCGATGCCGACGAGGAAGAGGGCGATAACGACGCGGCGCAGAGCTAGCCCGCGATAGCGAAGAGAGCAGGAACGGCGATGCAACAGCACGATTTACGACCGAATCCGGGCGCGAAGACCAACCGCCGACGGATCGGTCGCGGTACCGGCTCCGGCCAGGGTACCACCGCCGGTAAGGGTACCAAGGGGCAGCAGGCCCGCAGCGGCCTCACCCGCCGTGGCTTCGAGGGTGGTCAGATCTCGATTGCCAAGCGGATGCCGTACAAGCGTGGATTCACTAATCACTTCCGGGTCGAGTTCGCCGTCGTCAACGTTGGGCGGCTCGAAGAGCTGGAGCTTGAGGGGTTAGTTGATCAGACAACCCTGGCGCGTGCCGGGGTTGTCGATATGCACCATCCGCTCAAGATCCTCGGCGAGGGTGAGATTACCCGAGCGATCCAGCTCCGCGCCGATCGAGTTTCCGCGTCGGCCAAGGCGAAGATCGAGGCGGCTGGCGGCTCGGTCGAGGAACTGAAGCCCCGTAAGGTGAAGGGCGCTGCCGCTGAGGCCGCGACCGACGAGCCCGCCCCATCAGAAGGCTAATCGGTGGCATCGCACATCGGGTACCGGCGGTCACTCGTCGCTGATGTAATGAGGGTATCAGGCTCAGCGTTGCGCTGAGCCTGATACCCTTCTGTGTGGTTGCCGTGGGGGCTTTACTCGTCCGCCGATCTGCTATCCTTGACCCATTCTTTAGGATCTGCTGGCATCTGTCGAACCTTATTCTCGGAGGCGGTTATGCTCCAAGCGGTGTTCAACGCCTTTAAAATCCCCGATTTGCGCCGGAAGATCAT
>JAABUN010006477.1_pt1 | contig 13447 bp, 16 predicted proteins | sample 5559311 | NCBI WGS metagenome assembly JAABUN01 (sample SAMN10711877, study PRJNA513370) | rock metagenome | isolation source: Antarctica rocks | place: Antarctica: Victoria Land, Siegfried Peak sud | reverse complement strand
CAGGGAAGGGGGAGCAAGAGGGACCGATGCCGCGAATCCCCCTCTCCGTCTCGATCTCGCCGTGCGTCACCCCCTTCCCTGTGGGGAAGGCGGGTGCGGGTGCGGGTGCCCTCTGGGCGGCATGGGCAGCATGGGCGGCAGGGGGGTTAGGTGCATCTGGCCCTGCAACGACCGCCGACAGGAAAACGCATAAACCTTGTACGCGCCGTTATTCCCCTCGGCGGTGCCGAGGGCTATGGGCTATACTCCGTGGTATGCGCATTCCCGTGCCGCTCCGCCCCCTTTTCCGGGGGGAAATGTCAGGAAGGATCGGCAAACCTTCCCCGCAGAGGTGAAAAACACGCGAGGGTATACGCTTGGACGGGCATAGCGCGGCGACGTGCTTCTCGCCGCATAGCCACTGCGGGGTTCGGTGGGGCGGGGTTTCGGGAGTCGTGAACGACCACGATGGCGACACATGCCGTGCGATCTACACCGTGCGACTGCATTCGGGTGTGTATGTGCTGCACACTTTTCCGAATAAGGCGCATGGTGGCATTCGTACCGGACACACGCGGGCAAAGCCGAGGATGGCGACAACGATGCCCGCACGCATGGGCGGCACCGCCCGTCCGCCATCCTTGCGCCTGCCCGCCGCGAGAGGAGACGCCCGATGACCGCGCCCGATGCCGCCGCTGCCGCCACCGCTGCCCTGCTGGAACGGTTCGGCGACGAGCGCATGACCGGCCTCTGGATCGTCTTTCACGACTACTCGGCGCGGGCGTGCGCCCGGTGGATTCCCGCCGCCGGGGTGCCGGACGCGCTGCGGGGTGTCACCTTCGCCCGCGCCAACCTGAATTTCGCCTACGACGACGTACAGGTGCTGTCGCCGCGCTTCGCCGCCGACAGCGGCGATTTCGTGGCGACGCCGGACGCCGCGACGTTCGCCCCCGTGCCGTATCGCCCCGGCATCGGGCGCGTGCTGGCGGACTTGCGCACCGAGGCCGGCGAGCCGTGGGAGGGTTGCCCGCGCACGCGGTTGCGGGCGGAGACTGAAGCCCTTGCGGCGCGGGGGCTGGCGGTGCGGGTCGCTTTCGAGCCGGAGTTTACCCTGTTCCGGCGCGACGACGCGGGCAACATCGCCCCGGCGGACCGCGACACGATGTACTCCGCCGCCCGCATCGAGCGACATACCCCGTTGCTTGCCGCCATCGAGCGGTCGCTCGCGGCGCAGGGGGTGGGTGTCGGTGCTATCGGTGCGGAGTACGGCGGCGGGCAGATCGAGATCAACCTGCACCACGCGCCGCCGCTCAAAGCCGCCGACGACCTCGTCACCTTCCGCGAGACGGTCAAAGCCCTCGCGGCGGACGCGGGGCTGATCGCCTCGTTCATGCCCAAGCCCTTCGCGCACCTCGCGGGGAATGGCTGTCACGTCCACCTCTCGCTGTGGGACGCGGCGGGGGCCGAAGACCGCTCGGCGGGTGACGGGCCGCTCGGCCTCTCGGCGGCGATGACCGCGTTCATGGCGGGCGTCCTCGCGCACGCCCCCGCGCTCTGCGGCGTCTGCGCCCCCACGGTGAACTCGTACAAGCGGCTGCAACCGGCGTCGTGGGCACCCGCGCACGCCGCCTACGCCCTCGGCAACCGCGCCGCCCTCGTGCGCGTGCCGGGGGCGACGCGCCCGCGCATCGAGTTCCGCGCCGCCGACCACACCGCGAACCCGTACCTCGCCCTCGCCGCCCTGCTCGCGGCGGGGCGGGACGGCCTCGCACGGAACCTCGACCCCGGCCCCCCCGCGACGGGCGACCTCGGCAACCTCGCGGCGGGCGAACTGGCGCGGCAGGGTATCTGCCCGTTGCCGCGCACGGCGGGAGAAGCCCTCGCCGCGACCGAGGCGGACGCGGTCGTGATGGACGCCCTCGGCTCTGTGTGCGGCCCGGAACTGCTGCGTGTGCGCCGCGACGAACTGGCTCGCTACGAGGCGCACGTCGGCGAATGGGAACGCGCCCTGTACTTCGAGCGCGTCTGAGAGGAGATGCCCGGTGTCTCTCACCATCACGCTTGCGAACGACCTGCCCGCCGAGGCGAAGACGCGGGAGCAACTGCGGGGCGTGCTGGCACGACACGACCTGCGCAGGTGGCAATTCACCGACGATGTGCGGATCGAGGAAGGCGTTATTCCGCACAGTCACCCCGTATTGACCCTCAGTACGCGGGAGCCGAGCGATGAACTCCTACTGGCGACGTACATCCACGAACAGATTCACTGGTTCACGCTCATAGAGGCGAACCGCGAGGCGGGGCGGTGCGCAGACCGGGAGTGGCGGCGCATGTACCCCGACGTTCCCGTGGAATTGCCCGAAGGGTGTGGCAGTGAATCCAGCAACTATCTCCATTTCACGGTCTATTTCTTCGAGTACGCCGGTCTGATCGAACTGCTCGGCGAGGAATCGGCACGAGGGGGGATGGAGTATCGCGCCGCACAGTTCTACCGCCATGTGTATCGGATGGTGCTGCGCGACTTTCCGGAGATGCAGGCGGTGATGGGTCGCTGTGGTTGGACGCGGTAAACCCTACCCCGTGCGAGGGAGGTCTTCGTGACTGTCACCGATGCGCTGCGCGAACAGATCGCCGCCGTGCCGTTCACCGATCACCATGTCCACGCGCCGTACGAGCGGGCGGGGGCAATCGCGGCAATCACGGCGGACGATTTTCGCCGCCCGTGGACGGAAGCGAGCATTCCCGCCGTGTGGGGGGAGCAGATCGCGTCGTCGCTCGCGTACCGGGGGATGGTGCGTGCGCTCGCGGCCCTGCTCGACGTGGAGCCGACCGAAGCGGCAACAATCGCGGCGCGAAACGCCACCGCCCCGGCGACGTATCACCGCCTGCTCGCGGACGACGCGGGCCTCGGCCCGTGCTACGCGGACGACCTGTTCGCCGTCGGGCAGTGCTACGACATCGGGGCGTGGGCGGGCCTGATCGGGCGACCCGTGCGGCGCGTGCTGCGCGTGGAGGTCTTCGTGCAGGGCTGCATGGACGACTGCGGGGAATTGGACGACGCGCTCCACCGCCTGACGGGGGAGATTCGCGCCGCACGGGAGCGGGGGATTATCGCCCTCAAGAGCATCGCGGCGTATCGCTCCGGCCTCGCTATCGCCCCGCCCACGCCGGAGCGGTCGCGGGAGGCCCGCGAAGCCTACCGGCGCACGCGGGAGACACCGGGGCGTCGCATCGCCGCGAAGCCGCTCGTGGACGCGGTGGTGTGGGCCGCGTTGGAAGCCGCCGCGCCGCTCCGGTTGCCGGTGCAGTTCCACGTCGCCGTGGGGGACGACGACATCGTCCTGCCCGACAACGACCCGGCCCTGCTGCGGGCGGTGTTCGCGCACGCGCCGTTCCGCGCCGTTCCGCTCGTGCTGCTCCACTGCTACCCCTTCCACCGCCACGCGGGCTACCTCGCCAGCATCTACCCGAATGTGTACGTGGATTTGGGCCTGACGATCCCGCTCGTGGGACCGCGTGCGGCGGCTATCATCGCGGAGACGCTGGAACTCGCCCCTACGCGCCACCTGCTCGCCAGCACGGACGGACATATGGAGCCGGAGTTCCAGTGGTACGGCGTGCGCGTCTGGCGGCGTGCGCTGGCCTCGCTCCTAGGGCGGTACGTGGACGACGACGCGCTCACGGGGGCCGAGGCAGGTGAGATCGCCGCCGCAATCCTGCGCGACAACGCCGTGCGGGTGTATGGAGAATGAGCGGCGGGCGGCGGGCGGCGGGCGGCGGGCGAAACGCGGCACTCGCGGGCTTTCTCTACGCCGCGCTTGCACACGCCGGGTACAATGCCGGGAACACTGTTCGTTCGCGGCCCGCTGTGCGCGGCGGGCGGCGGCTACAAGGAGGCGCGACATGGCACGCGGCTACGTTCTCGTGGACATCGAAGTCGGCAAGGGGCAAGCCGTCCGCGAACGGCTCAAGCAGTCACCGGGGATCACGCAGGCGGACCTCGTGATGGGGCCGCACGACCTCGTGGCGACCGTGGAGGCGGACAGCATCGAGGAGATCGGGCGGCTCGTGGTGAGCGAGCTGCACAGCATCCCCGGCGTCAAGAACACGATCACCATGCTCGTCATCAACCGCGACTAGCGACCTCGTCATGCCTCCGGCGGCGCGGCGAACGCGGGCGCGGGCGCGAGGAAATCCGGTTCGCGGTACGCCGGATTCGGGTGCGTGTAGAAGCCCCGACCCGTCTTCGCGCCGAGATCGCCCCGCGCCACGCGCTCGGTGAGGATCGGCGGGGGGAGGTCGGCGGGGTCGCCGCTCTCCGAGGCGTAGTGCCGCTCGATATCCGCGACCACATCCAGCCCCACCTCGTCCATCAGCCCGAAGGGGCCGTAGGGCGTGTGGAACATCGTCATCCATGCGCGGTCAACGTCCTCGAACGAGGATACCTCCTCCTGCACCACGCGCAGCGATTCGCGCTTGATCGCTCGCCACACGCGGTTGAAGATGAACCCCGTGCTCTCCCGCCGCACCCGGAGCGGCAGCACGCCGATGCGCCCCGCGAAGACCGCGAGGGCGTCGAGCACATCCGGGTCGGTGCGCGTGCCGCCGCCGATCTCGACCATCGGCTTGTCCGGGATCGGGCTGTAGAAGTGCAGATTGGCAACACGCTCCGGGCGGACCGTCGCCGTTTCCAGCAGGCTCACGCGCATCGAGGAACTGTTGGTGGCAATGATTGTCCCCTCGTGCGTGGCCTCGTCCAGTGCCGCGAACACGGCCCGTTTGAGATCGAGCCGTTCCGGTACCGCCTCAATCACGAGATCGGCTTCGCGCACCGCCGTGAGGTCGCTCGCGTAGCGCACGCGCCCCAGAACCGCCGTCGTGTCCGCCGCCGACACGCCGAGGGACGCGAGGAAGTCCGGTGCCGCCGCCTCGGCGCGGGCGAGGGCGGCGGGGTCGGCGTCGTAGATGGTCGTGGAGTAGCCGCCCCGCGCCGCGTAGAGCGCGATCTGCCGCCCCATCGTGCCGGAGCCAACGACCGCAACGTGCGTAATCTCGATCATGCGCCCACCTCCCCGTGTTCTGCGCCCCCTCGTGAAGCCTCGCGTGCGGCAGGGGAACGCTCCTCTCCGCCGTGGTCAGGCGCATTCTGGCCCGCTTTCGCCCCCGGCACAACCCCATCGTCCCGTGCGCAATCTCTGCGGGGTACGGCACCGAAAGACGGTACTGGCATCGCCGGTTTCTCTGTTCACGCATCCGTAGTTGACGTGGCGCATTAATCTGTCACAATGAGGGGCGTACGCATGGGGAGTAGGGCTGCCGTCGTAGGGACGCGCCGCGCTCGACTCGTGCGCGGGATGATGGATGTTTCCCGGTGCAATCCGGGGTTCATGGAGAGGAACCGTACATGCAGGACCAGTATCTCCGGTTGCTGACCTCGGCGTATTCGCGTCGCACATTGCTCAAAGGCGCGGCGGGGGCGACGGGCGCGGCGGGTATGCTGCTCACGGGCGATCCGCTGTTCCGCCTCGGCTACGACTATGCCACCACGGTGCTCGCGCAGAATCTCTCCGATCCGGACATCCTCAACTTCGCCCTCGGCCTCGAACACCTCGAAAACTCGCTCTACCGGCAGGCCATCGCCAGCAACCGCCTGATGGGTGAGGCGGCGGACATCTTCCGCACCTTCGGGCAGCACGAGGCCACGCACGTCGCCGCCTTGACGATGGCACTGACGCAGGCCGGCTACGCGAACATTGCTAAAGAGGGGACGTACAAGTTCCCCGCCTTCGACACGCAGGAGAACATCCTCCGTCTCATCAACACCGTGGAGCCGGTGGGCGTTGGTGCCTACACGGGCGCGGCGCGGTTGCTGAAGGACAAGGGCATCCTCGCCGTTGCCGGCTCCATCGTGCAGGTCGAGGCGCGGCACACCGCCATCACTCGCGCCCTCGCGGGCGACCGGATGCCCGTACCGGCGGCACTCAGCGAGGTCTACACCCCGGCGGAAGTGACGCAGCGGGTCATGCCGCTCATCGGCTAAACGCGGTTCGCGCACACGCGCCTCTGTTCGTGCGATAGAAGGATGGGAGAACCACCTGTGGCAGACTTTGCGAACGACCTTGAAATCCTCAACTACGCCCTCACCCTCGAACACCTCGAGGCGCAGATGTACCGGCAGATCGTGAGCAGCGGGCAGCTCACCGGCGTTGAGCAGCAGTACGCGACCGACTTCGGGGCGCACGAGGCCGCGCACGTCACCGCCCTGACCGCCACGATTCGGATGCTCGGCGGCACGCCCGTTGCGGCGCAGGCGAGCTACCGCTTCCCCGCCTTCGACACCCGCGACAACATCGTGCGCTTCCTCGTCACGGTGGAGGACCTCGGCGCGGCGGCCTATCTCGCCGCCGCCCCCGAAGTGCAGAACCTCGACGTGTTGCAAGCGGCGGTCGCCATCCACAACATCGAGGGCGAACACGCCAGCATCTGGCGGCGGGCGGCGGGCATGGCCCCCGTGCCGGTAGCCTTCGCCGTACCCGCACGCCGCGCCGATGTCCTCGCCGCCGTGACGCCGTTCCTCATGGGCGGCGGCGCGGCAGCCGGTAGTGCCGTCGCCGCGACCGGCACGGGCGGCGGGGTCGCCACCGCGACACGCGCCCCCGGCTCTACGGTCGCCGTTTCGACCGCGACGCGCCCCGCCGGTGCGGTCGCAACGGGTACGGGTGGCGGTGCTGCCACCGCGACGCGCCCGATGATGGCACTGCCGCAGACCGGCGTTGCCCGTCCGCAGGGAGATGGCAACGGCGCGGCGGCGGCGGTCGCGGCGGGTATCGCGGCGGTCGGTGTCGGCTTCCTGCTCCGCGCCCGCTCCTACAAGCGATCTGCGAAGACGAACTAACCCACGCATCACGCGACGAACCCCGGTGGCCTTCGGGCTGCCGAGGTTCTCGTTTACCCTTGTACACCATGCAGCACCAGTGCCGCGACGCGCTCCGCGAAGGCATCGTCGAGCGGGGCGTCGGTGATGAGCAGACGGAAATAGAGCGGCGCGACGAGCATCTCGGTAGCGAGCGCAGCGTTGCCCTGCGGCGTAATCTCGCCACGAGCGACGGCCCGCTCGAACAATACGCCGAACGGCGGGTTCGACTCCACACTTGAGGAATTGTATTTCGCTGTCGCCGCCGCTGCGATCCGGCGCGGCTACCACTGCCTCACCTTTGCGGGGCCGGGGCAGGGGGACGCGCTGCGCGAGCAGGGATTACCGTTTCGCCCCGATTGGGAGCGCGTGGTGACGCCTATGGTGGACTACGCGCTCACGCGCCCGGAGGTGGACGCTGCCCGCGTTGCGCTGATGGGGTGGAGCTATGGCGGCTACTTCGCGCCCCGCGCCGCCGCCTTCGAGCCGCGCATCGCCGCGCTGATCGCGTGGGATGGGCTATACGACCTGCTCGAACCGGGGTTAGCAACGGTGCCACCGGAGGCGCGGAGCGAGATGGCGCGTGCGCTCGCGGCAAATCCGCACGCCCTCGACGCACCGCTACGCGAGATGATGCGGGCCGATCTCGGTATCCGCTGGGCATTGACCAACGGCATGTACACCTTCGGCGTCGGTTCGCCGGGGGAGTACGTGGCGAAACTGCGCGACTACAACCTACAGGGCGTTGCGGAGCACATCACCTGCCCCACGCTGGTGTGCGAGGCGGAGCAGGATCATTTCTTTCGGGGGCAACCGGAACAACTCTTCGCCGCGCTCACTTGCCCGAAGACCTTCATGCGCTTCACCACCGAGGAGGGAGCCGAGGAGCATTGCCACGCCGGGGCGCACGCGCTGTTCCACGAACGGGCCTTTCGACTGGCTCGACGCAGTGTTCGCATGAACCGCCCGCCTGTAATCGCTTGTCGCCGCTATGTGGGAGCGGAAGCGGTGTCGAGGCCATCCGCGAGGGCGGTGAGCAGGTCGGCGACGCCCGACACCTCGACCACCGTGACATCGGCGGCGGCGATCACCGCCGGGGCGGTGCTGCCGTCCGCGAGCAGCACGCCCACATTCGCGCCGCGTACCCGCCCCGCGCCGCGCAGGTCGCGCAGGGCGTGAAAGGCATCTATGTCGGTGATGTCGTCGCCGAGCATCAGCACCGCGTCGAGGGCGTAATCCTCCACGAGGCGGCGCAAGCCGTGGCCCTTATGTATCGGAACGGGTGGACGAATCTCGAACAACGTCTTCCCCTCGGTGAGCAGCAAACCCTCGGCGGCGACGAGCGGTGCCAGCGCGACGAGCAACGCTTGCCGCGCCGCCGTCCAATCGGACGCGAGGCGATAGTGGATACTCGCGGTCGGCCCCTTCGGTTCGATCAGGGTGCCGTCGGGGAGCGGCCCCGCCCGCAACTGCGCAAGTATCCGCTCGGTGGGTGCGACGTACGGCAGCACGCTCGCTTCGACCGTTGCCGTGTCGCCGCGTAGCGTCTCCATGCCGTGATTGCCGACCACGAGCAGGCCGGGGATGCCGAGGAGACGCGCCCCATCCGCCGCCCGCCGCCCCGTGAGGGCGGCGACGAGCGCGAGGCGTGGCAGGAGCCGCACGAGGGCGGCGCGGGCGCGGGGGGTGACGACCGCCGCATCGGGGGTGAGCGCAAAGGGGGCAACCGTGCCGTCAATGTCGGTGACGATGCCCGCCCGCCCCATTTGGAGCAGCGCGAGTAGCGCGGCGAGGTCGGCGGGCGGCGGCATAGGCGGGGCGGTCGTCGCGGTCGTCATTTCGGCGCGGCCTTTGTCGGAAGGAGGGGGCAACGAGCGATCTCCTCGCGCCCGCAGCATAGCATGGGGAGGTTATCCCCGCATGTTGCCCCGCATGTGCGCGATCTTATCCCGCGCCCGTACCGCCGAACACCGCCCACGCGACCGCCACCATCACCACGACGAAGACCAGCACGCCGATGGCGATGTAGATGAGCGGTGCCGCCACCATCGTCTTCACTTCGCGGCTTGTCACGTCGCTCTGCGGCTCGTCGTCGCCCGTGCGGGTGGGGGTCTGCGCCTCGGCGGGGGCATCGGCGCGGTAGCCCTCCACGGGCTTGCGGTCTCCCTGTTGCATCGTCTCATCCTTTCGTTTATCCGTTCCCGCCCGGTCAGCGGCTGTTGAGCACGAGCACCACGATCATGCCGATCACCGCCAACACGCTGCCGATGACGAAAAACCAGACGATGGAGAGGCCCACGGGCTTCGACTCCCGCGTTTGTCCCTCGGTGAGGTTGTCGTTCGCGCCCTCCACCGGCCCTCGCTCGTTCACCACGCCGCACACTCCCGCCGTTCATCCCGGATAGATCGCGTTATCATGCCCTCGACGCACAGAACGTGCCAGCGACGGGGCGAAAACGGGAGGGGCGCACGATGGCGGAACCGGAACCGGAGTCGGAGACGAGTATCGAAGTCGCGGACGCGGGCGGGTCGCGCTCGCCCAACGGGCAGCACCTGTTCAGTACACACATCGGCGGTGTGGCGGTCTTCCTGCCGGACGGCGGCTGGAACCCGGCCCTCGCCGTGGAGGTTCTGGAGGCGGGGAGCATGACGCGCCACCCGAACGGCGCGTGGCAGGCGGCGGGCTGGCGGATGCGCGTGCGCGGTGTGCCGCCCGACGCCCCCGTGACGATGCGGCGGGTAGGCCGATGACCGCGCCGCCCGTGTCGCCCGCGCCGGAAACGGATGCATGGCTCGCGCCGTTCCTGCCCGCGCTCCGGGCGGCGGGTGGCCCCGTGCTCGAACTCGGTTGCGGGGCGGGGGCGGACGCGGCATGGATGCGGGCGCACGGTCTGTGCGTTGTCGCGTGCGACCGCGATGCGGCGCAACTGGCGCGGGCGCGGGCGACTGTGTGCGACGTGCCGCTCCTGCGGGCGAACATCGCGGCTCCCTTGCCCGTGCGGGGCGGGGCGTGCGGGGCAGCCGTCGCGTCGCTCTCGCTGCACTACTTCCCGTGGGCGACCACGCGGGCGGCGGTGCGGGAGGTGCGTCGCGTGCTGCGACCCGGCGGATGCTTCGCGTTCCGCGTCAACGCCACGGACGACACCCTGCACGGCGCGAACGAGGGCGACGAGATCGAGCCGGGGTTGCGCCATATCTCCGGCGGTCCCAACGCCCGGTGGTCCGCCGACCGCCTCAAGCGGTTCTTCGACGCCGACACCGTGCGGGCGATGCTCGCGGACGATTTCGCCGTCGCGCACCTCGCGCACCGCACGACCGGCGTGTACGGGGTGCCGAAGCGGGTCTGGCAGTGTCTCGCGGTGCGCCGATAGCGGCGGCACACGGATCGGGGCGCGTTTGATCGCACGGGCGTGTCGGTATTGCACAACGGCGGGCGGGATGGCATACTGTGTGGGCCGTAGGGGAGAGGTGGCCGAGTGGCCTATGGCAGCTGTCTTGAAAACAGCCGGGTGAACAGCCCCGTGGGTTCGAATCCCACTCTCTCCGCCACGGGAACGACGACGACGAGAACAACAGAATACGGGTAGGTGCCAGAGTGGTCGAACGGGCGCGCCTGCTAAGCGTGTGTACCTTCATTGGTACCCAGGGTTCGAATCCCTGCCTACCCGCCATCCTCCCCCCGACCGATGCGCCGCGCCATATCATGCGCCGCTTGCCGCTCACGAGAGCGGTGTTTGTTTGCCCTCCGTCGCCCCCGATCCTATCGGCAACAGGTCTGTTTCTCCGCTCACGGCGGGCAAAATATGTTCCTATGCATGTAATTGCGGTGCCGCTTTCTTTTTGCGGGGGATCGCGTATACTGAACCCGCGAAGGGTACGCAATGAACGGAAAGTGGGGAATACCGTGAAGATGTGGCGGGGTTGGCAGGTGGCAAATGCGCTCGTGGGCGCGGTGTGCGTATGCACGCTCGTGCTTGGGGGCGTCGGTGGGGGGGGCGTCGTGACCGCGCAGGGCGAAGCCCAGCCCGTTTTTTCGATGGTCTCGGTGTCGTCGTCGCGTGCGACCCCCGGTGGTTCGGTGATTATCACCGCCCGCATCGTGGACACCCTCGCGGATGTGCAGGACCCGCCGAGCGTGGCCTACCTGCTGCCGGACGGCAACGACGGCCCGTTCGCCGCCTTCGTGCGCATCTCCGGCACCCCGCGTGACGGCATCTATCGCGCCATCGTCACGGTGTCGCAGTTCTACCCGCCGGGGCAGTACGTGGTGAAGGAACTCCGCGCCTTCGACCGCTCCGGTAATGTCACCGTGCTGACGCCGCCGAACCCCGCAGCGTCGAGCCTTACCCTCATCGTGACCCCCAACGTCGGCGAGCCACCCCCCGCCCCCACCGCGACCACCGCCCCGGCACCCGGTGCGGCGGTGCCGCCGCTGCCCACGCCCACCCCGCGTCCCGCCCCCCCGGTGGTGCCGATGGCGGTAGCCGCCCCGCCGCCCGCGCCGCTTGCCACCGTCGCTGTCGCCGTCGCTGCCGGTACATCCGTGCCGATCCGCAACCCGGAGAACTTCCAGCCCGCGCTCGTGTCGCTGGAGATTGCCGATCCCATCGCGGTTCCGGGGGGGATGCTGACGGTCACGGCCCGCATCACCGACGCGGCGGGCGATGTGCTCGACTTCCCCTCGATCCGCTACCGCCTGCCGGACGGCACCGACGGCCCCTTCGCCTACCTTCGTCGCGTTTCCGGCAATGCCCGCGATGGCGTGTACGAGGCGACCATCGGCCTCTCGCCCTTCTATCCGACCGGCATCTACACGATCAAGGAGTTGCGCGTCGCGGACACCGCCCGGAACAGCGTGGTCTACTCCGCCCCCGCCCCGATGCAGCCCGACGCCCCATTCGTGGTGCGTCCGTTCGTACCCGTTGCGGGGTAGGCGATAGGCGATAGGCGTCAGGCGTTAGCGAATCAAATGCATTTCCCGAACGCCTGACGACTGACGCCTACCGCCTGCTTGCGGCCCGCTTCCCCGGTGTGCTAGACTCCGCGCACTGTTGCGGCGGCACCCTCACCCGTGTGGCAACGGTGCCACATACACGAAACTAAAGGAGCGAGCAGATGGCCTACATAATTGCCGAGCCATGCATCGGCGTGAAAGACGCCTCGTGCGTCGAGGTCTGCCCCGTGGACTGTATCCACGCCACCGACGACGACCAGATGTACTTTATTGACCCGAACGAGTGCATTGACTGCGGCGTCTGCGCCCCCGAATGCCCCGTGGAGGCTATCTTCTTCGAGCCGGACCTGCCGGTCGAGTGGAAGCGGTACATCCAGATCAACGCCGACTACTTCAAGCAGTAGGCGGTAGGCGCACTCCGCACGCGAAAGCGGCCCCGCCCCGGCGAGGCCGCTTTCTGCACGCCACCCGAACGGCCCCTGTCCCGCCGTAGCGGCGGCGGACAACGCAGGACAACGGGCGACGACCGGGGAACGCGACGGTTCCCTGCTCGTTGCGCGTCGGGTGGGCGGGGAACGGCGCGGGGGTGTATGATCGCCTCCGGCGAACGCCCGCGCACCGCACAGGAGGTAGATGCACTATGGAGTACCGCACGCTCGGCAACACGGGGGAACGGGTTTCTGCCATTGGATTGGGCGGGGCGCACGCGGCACGGCCCGCCGCCGCCGCCGACACCACGCGCATCATCCACGCCGCCATTGACGGCGGCATCACGTTCCTTGACAACTGCTGGGACTACAGCAACGGCGAGGCCGAGGAGCGCATGGGGGTTGCCCTCGCGGATGGCAACCACCGCGACAAGGTCTTCCTGATGACGAAGATAGACGCGCACTACGCCGCCGCCGCGACCGCGCAGATAGACCAATGCCTGACGCGCCTGCGCACCGATCACATTGACCTGCTACAAATCCATGAGGTCATCCGCCCCGATGACCCGGAGCGCGTCTTCGCCCCCGGTGGCACGATGGAAGCCCTGCTCGCGGCGCGGCAGGCGGGCAAAATCCGCCACATCGGCTTCACGGGCCACAAGAACCCCGACATCTTCCTCGACATGCTGGCGCAGGATTTCGCATGGGGCAGCGTGCAGATGCCGCTCAACTGCGTGGACACGCACTTCCGCAGTTTCGAGCGCGTGGTGCTGCCCGTGCTGGTCGAGCGCGGCATCGGCGTGCTCGGCATGAAGCCGATGGCGGCGGGCAAGGCGATCACGAGCGGGGCTGCCACGGGGCCGGAGTGCCTGCGCTACGCCCTCAGCCTGCCCACGAGCGTCGTCATCACGGGCTGCGACTCGATGGAGATTCTCCGGCAAGCCCTCGATGCGGGCAACGACTACGCGCCGATGACGCCCGACGAGATGGACGCCCTCCGCGCCCGCACCGCCCCCTTCGCGGGCAGCGAGGGCGCGTTGGAGGGCTACAAGGCCACCGAGAGTTTCGACGGCACCGTGAAGAACCCCCACTGGCTCACCACCGCGAGCGTGCGGGGGTAGGAGAAGGCCGGAGCTTTTTCCAGAGGCGACGCACGGCGAAATGGGAGGCTAC
>JAABUN010006476.1_pt1 | contig 13449 bp, 13 predicted proteins | sample 5559311 | NCBI WGS metagenome assembly JAABUN01 (sample SAMN10711877, study PRJNA513370) | rock metagenome | isolation source: Antarctica rocks | place: Antarctica: Victoria Land, Siegfried Peak sud | reverse complement strand
CATGGCCGACGTCCACCACGCCGCGACCGACGAGCAGACGCACGACGACGCCTGCTGCGGGCCGGGCTACGCCTCGCCCGCCGAGGCGATGCAGGCCCCGCCCGAGACGCTGCTCTATACCATCGCGTTGTACGACAACACCACGGTCGAGAAGCCGGGCTACCTCGCCACGGTCGACGTCGATCCCGCCTCCCCCAGCTACTCCAGCGTGATCGCCCGCACCCCGGTGCCGAATCTCGGCGACGAGTTGCACCACTTCGGCTGGAACGCCTGCTCCTCCTGCCACGGCGACGAGAGCAAGTCCCGCCGGTTCCTCGTCGTCCCAGGGACCGGCTCCGGGCGCATCCATATCCTCGACACCGGCGACGAGCGCGCCCCGACGCTGCACACGGTGATCGAGCCCGAGGAGATCCTGGCCAAGACCGGCCTCACCACCCCCCACACGGTCCATTGCCTCGCCGATGGTCACGTCATGATCTCGATGCTCGGGGATGCTGAAGGCAACGGACCCGGCGGCTTCCTGCTGCTCGACGAGGACTTCAAGGTCGATGGCCGCTGGGAGCGCAAGGCCGACGGGATGAAATTCAACTACGACTTCTGGTACCAGCCGCGCCACAACGTCATGGTCAGCAGCGAGTGGGGTGCCCCGAAAGCCTTCAAGGCCGGCTTCGATCTGGCCGATGTCGAGGCGGGCAAGTACGGCCAGCACATCCACTTCTGGGACTGGGAGCGGCGCGAGATCGTGCAGAGCATCGACCTCGGTGCCGAGGGGCTGATCCCGCTGGAGGTGCGTTTCCACCACGACCCCGCCAGCGCCCACGGCTTCGTCGGGGCCGCGCTCAGCAGCAACATGTTCCACTTCCACAAGCCGGACGGGCAGTGGCGGGCCGACAAGGTCATCGACGTCGACGCGATCGAGGTGGCGGGCTGGCCCTTCCCGCTGCCCGGGCTGATCACCGACCTCGTCCTCTCGCTGGACGACCGCTTCCTCTACTTCTCCAACTGGCTGCACGGCGACATCCGCCAGTACGACGTCAGCGACCCCGCCAACCCGAAGCTGACCGGCCAGGTCTGGCTCGGCGGCCTCCTCGGCAAGGCACCCGACGTCCGGCGCGACCTGACCGGCGGCCCGCAGATGCTCCAACTCAGCCTCGATGGCAAGCGGCTCTACGTCACCAACTCGCTCTACAGCACCTGGGACAACCAGTTCTACCCGGACATCGCCAAGACCGGCTCCTACCTGCTGCGCATCGACTGCGACACGGCCACCGGCGGCATGCAGGTCGACGAGCGCTTCTTCGTCGACTTCGGCCAGGAGCCGGATGGTCCCGCCCGCGCCCACGAGATGCGCTATCCCGGCGGCGACTGCACCTCCGACATCTGGCTCTGAGTCCCGCAGGCGCGGCGGTTCCGGGGACGGGGGCGCGACGACCCGCGCCCCCGGGGCCGTTTCGCCGAGCGGGCAACACCCCGAATCCCCCATCTGTCGCCGCGATACACCCCTCCACCACGTCACTTCGAGGAGTCGCCGATGTACGTCCCCGAACATTTCGCCGAGCATGATCCCGACCAGTTGCGTCGTCTCATCGTCGAGCATCCCCTGGGCACCCTGGTCACGCTCGGCTCCGAGGGGCTGAGCGCGAATCACCTCCCCTTCGAGTTGGCGACCGGGACGGGGCGAGACGGGGCGTTGCTCGGGCACGTCGCCAGGGGGAATCGGGCGTGGCAAGACTTCTCTGCGGAGCACGAGGCCCTGGTGATCTTTCAGGGACCGAGCGCCTACGTCTCCCCGAACTGGTACCCGACGAAGGCGGAGACCCACCGCCACGCGCCGACCTACAACTACGCAGTGGTGCATGTCTATGGTCGCCTGGTGATCCACGACGACGAGAGGTGGCTGCGCGGCTTCCTCGGTCGGCTCACGAAGCGGATGGAAGCGCCGCAGCCGCAGCCCTGGACGATGGGCGACGCGCCGCGCGACTACCTGCAACACTTGCTCGGCGGCATCGTGGGGATCGAGATCGCGATCACCCGGCTCGTCGGCAAGTGGAAAGTGAGCCAGAATCGACTCCCCGTAGACCGGGATGGCGCGGCCGCAGGGCTGCGCGCGACCGGGGAGCCCGAAGCCATGGCGCTGGCCGACCTCGTGGTCGACGCCGCCACCCGCACGGGCCAGCCACGCTGACCGACCGTGATGGCGCGACCGCCACGGCTGTGGGCGAGGGCGGCCACGCGCGACCAACCCCGATGGGTCGCCGGTTGCAGATGGGGCGGTTCACCAACCGCGCCCCGAACGGGGTGCATCGGCGAGGGGGAGCGGGTGAATCAAGTGCCGGGCGATGCCTTCCCGGTGACGGCGGCGGCGCTGCGCGAGCTGGTGCGCGCGTTGGCGGGGCGCGCGGGTGCCCCGGAGGCGCAGGCGGCGCTGCTGGCCGATCTGCTGGTGAGCAACGATCTGCGCGGCGTCTTCAGCCACGGCTCGCGCCAGATCGTCGCGTACGCGCGCCTGCTGCGCGACGGTCGGCTGAACCCGCGACCGCAGGTGCGCACGATCAGCGAGTCGGCGGCGACGGTGCTGCTCGATGGCGATGGTGGTCTGGGTTACTTTCCATCGTGGGAGGCGGCACACCAGCTGGTCGCGAAGGCGCGCGAGGTTGGTGTGGGCGTGGGGGTGACACGCAACCACGGACACTTCGGCGGGGCCGGACTCTACACGCGCGTGGCCGCCGCCGCCGGGCTGATCGGCTACGACACGTCCGGGCACCAACTCCTGCTGGAGCCGGGGCAGGGGCAGATCCGGGCGGCCGGTGGTTCGCCGATGAGCTTTGCCATCCCGGCGGGTATCGAGCCGCCGCTGGTACTCGACTTCGGGGCGATCCACGACCTCTACGACATCGGCGAATCGCGCCAGCGCGCGATGTTGGAGCAGTTGCCCAGCACCCTCTACCGCAGCTTCGGGCTCGGCACCGTCTGCCAGGCGCTGGGCGGCTTCCTGGCCGGTGTGCCGCTGGACGAGTCGCGGGCGGTGAAGGCATTCCCTGCTGCAAACCAGGGGGCGCTGTTCGTCTTCATCGACCCCGCACGCTTCATCGACCCCGCCATCCTCGCGCGGGAGTTGGACGAGTATCACCGGGTGGTGGCGCGACTGGAGCCCTTCGCGGGCACCGAGCGCGCGACGTTGCCGGGCCGGTTGGAGTGGGAGCGCGAGCGGGAGTGGGCGACGGAGGGCGTGCCGGTAGGGCGTCGCCACCGCGAGGAGCTGGCCGAGGTCGCGGCCGAGTTCGGCGTGGCGGTGCCCTGGTCCGACTCGACCTGGTAGCGCGGTCGTGCGGCGCTGCCCATCCCAGGCTTCGTGCGCGATGCGGAATATTGCCGAGTGCGACGGCGTCGGGGACGCCCCGAAGATTCCGCCCCCCCGCGCGCTTGGGGGCTGCGGGACGCTGACCACGGACTACTTTTCGAGGTGGGGCAAGCGCGCGAGGGGCAGCTCCACCTTCGCCACCTAGCCGCAGCCGAAGTTGTGTGCGCGCCGCGCCAGACCTCGTGGTTCGTCAACGCGGGCGACGCGCTCCTGGCGGAGGCCCGCGTCGCCCGCGTCGCAGCCGATCTGGCAATCCGGCGATCGTGCCCGCTGCGGCGCAACCGGGCGGATGGACAAGGTTCGTCTACCATCGGCTACACGGGAGTCCCGCGATCGAGCGCTCGCCATATGCGGCGCTGGCGCTCGACGCGCACGCCACGACGCCGGTGTGGCGCTGCTTCAACAACACCGCCGATAGTGCGGCCTCGCGCGATGTCCTGGCCCTCGCCGCACGCCTCGGCCTGGTGATAACGCCCGCCTCCGAGCATCCCCTGCCACCGCGAAACGACGGTATCCGGAGCGATAGCGGTGCGTCGTCCAGGGCGCTTCGACCGCAACGACTCGCAGTCCGTTCTGCCGGGTTACGGCGGGTGTCCGATGGGCGACGCTCCGAGCGAGGCCGCTGCACCACCGCGTCACCCGTTCCGCAGCCGCGGCACCGCCCCTGCGAAGGGGAAGCGAGGACGAGGGTGACGACACGAATGGAGGGGGAAACGATGAGCGGTGGGGCCTGGCCGGAGCGGTTGTGGGTGGTGCGCCACGCGGAGAGTACCGGAAACGCCGCCCGTATCGCGGCGCACGCGAACGGTGCCCACGCGATCGGGGTGACCGCGCGCGATCCCGATATCCCCCTCTCGGCGCGCGGCATCGCGCAGGCGGGCGCGCTGGGGCGCTAGTTGGCTGGGGCGGACGACACCGTGCCGACGGCGATCCTGGTCTCGCCCTATCGTCGCACCCGCGAGACCGCCGCGCACATCGCCCGGGCGGCGGGCTGGCCGCTCTTCGGCGCGATCGAGACCGGCGCACCGGTGGCGGGGGAGGAGCGCCCCATGCCCCACGCGGGTGCGCCTGCGCCGATCCCGATCGTGACCGACGAGCGCCTGCGCGAGAAAGACGCCGGTCGCCTCGAAGGGCTGACGCGCGCGGGGATCATCGCGCGCTATCCGCACGAGGCCGAGGCCTACGACCAACTCGGCAAGTTCTACTATCGCCCGCCCGGCGGCGAGAGCTGGTGCGACGTGATCCTGCGCCTGCGTTCGCTCGTCGACCTCCTGCGCACCGCGTACGCCGACCAGCGCGTGCTGATCGTCACCCATCAGGTCGTGGTGGTCTGCCTGCGCTACGTGCTCGAAGGGCTGGATGAGCGGCGCGTGCTCGATCTGGAGCGGCCCGGCGAGGTGGCGAACAGCGCCGTCACCGCCTACGGGCGCACGGTCGGGGGGCTCACCTTGCGGGTGTTCAATAGCGTCGCGCATCTGTCCGACGCGCGGATCGCCGTCACCGCCGAACACCCCGCCCATACCCCGCCCGCCGCAGCGCCGGGGGGTGCCGCCGTGCGTCGCGACGCCCCGGAGACCGACGAAGCCGCGCGCGTCGGCACCACGACCGCCACCGTATCGACCGCCACCGACGTTGCGGAAAGCCCCACGAGCGCGTCCGACAGCGACCGGGGGACGCCGATCACGCGCGAACTCCTGGCGAGTCTCGCGCTGCCGCAGCCGGGTGCCGACGCCGACAAGGAGGCGCGCGGGCGGCTCCTCATCGTCGGCGGGGATGCGCGCGTGCCGGGCGGGGCGCTGCTGGCCGCGCTGGCGGGCCTGCGCGCGGGGGCCGGGAAGCTCCAGCTCGCCGTGGCGGCCCCGGTCGCGCCCGCGCTCGGCGTGGCGCTCCCGGAGGCCCTCGTCATGGCGCTGCCGACGCTCGCGGGTGGGGCACCGGATGCAGGACAAGCGGGCGATCTCGAGCCGTTGTGCCGCGGTGCGGCGGCGACGATCGTCGGCCCCGGGCTGGTCGAGCCGGACGGCGCGGCGGCGCTCGTGCGCCGCGTGGTCGAGTGGCTGCCGGAGCGCGTCCTGGTGCTGGACGCCGCCGCGCTCGCCGGGCTGGATGAGGCGCTCGGTCGCCGCCTGGCCGGTCGCCTCGTCGTCACCCCGAACGAGAGCGAGGCCGCGCAACTCCTCGACCGGGATGCGGCGCGGGTCGCCGACGATCCCGCCGCCGCCGCCCGCGCCATCGCGACCCGCTTCCACGCCGTCGTCGCCCTCAAAGGCCGCGAGACGCATGTCGTCGATCCGGACGGTCATCATTACGTCAACACAGCCGGGAACGTGGGCCTCGCCGTGTTCGGCTCCGGCGACGTGCTGGTGGGGATCATCGGCGGCCTGGTCGCGCGCGGGGCGGACCCGCTGCGCGCGGCGCTCTGGGGCGTCCACCTCCACGCGCTCGCCGCCGACGAACTCGCGGCGACGGTGGGCCCCCTCGGCTACCTGCCGCGCGAGATCCCGGCACGCCTGCCCGCCCTGCTCGCGGCGCTGGCGGAGGCCGCGAGCGAATGAGCGGGAGGATTTGCCGCCCGGGGCGGGTGACGCCGGGTCGCCGTGTGGGGCTATCCCCGGCGCGGCGGCGGTGCGATAGCAGGGCGACCGAAGGGGTACGCCTTGTATCGGCCACCATTTGCGGTTGCGCCCGCCTGACGCGCGAGGGCACCGAACCGCGGGTCGGTCGGCGGTCGCCACGCCGCGATGCCCTGCTCACGGCCCAGCCGCAACAGTCGCGGCAGCCGCGCCACGGTCGCTGTTGGGCCGACGTGGGCCGACTTCTTCGCCAACCGCGCCTGCGTCGCTCCATCCGCGCACGACCGCGTCTGGGCCACGCCCGACCCGCTGCCGTCCTCGTCGGTGGTGGTCTGCACGACGGAGTTGCATCACCAGATGTAGGCGCTGTCCGGGAACGGTCGCGATGCGAAGCCGGGGCCGCCGACCGGCCGACGGCCCGGCGCTCACGGCGCGGCAGACTGCTCGCCGCCCGCCGTCTCGGAGCCGGGGGTGGCCCCCAACCCTGCGGCCCCGACGAGGTGGTGCGTCTCGACGAGCTGTCGGAAGGCGGCGATCTCCGCGCGGACCCAGGCTTCGTCCCGGCCCTGCAGGGCGGCCATCAGCGCCGCCACCGCAGGGGCCGCCGCCATGGCCGCGCGCGCGTCCAGCAGCACGGCGCGCAGGCGGCGCGACAGGACATCCTCCAGCCGCACGGGCATCTCGTGGTCGATGGTGTAGGCCGCCATCGCGAGGCTGTACGGCAGGCGGGGATCGAGCAGTCCAGGGTGACGCGCCTCATACGCCGCGATCTCTGCGGCGGTCGCGCCGAACTCGAGCCAGGCGGGGTCGCGACCGGTCGCACCGTGGAGCCGCAGGTCGCGTGTCCGGCACGCGCGGGTCGGCAGGCCCGCGACCGTGGCGGCGCGATCGACCGTCTCCTCCGCCATCCGGCGGTAGGTGGTCCACTTGCCGCCCGTGATCGTCAGCAGGCCCGAGGCGCTCTCCAGCAGCGTGTGATCGCGACCGAGCTTCGCTGTCGCCTCGCCGCTGTCGCCCTGGTTGTCGCGGCTGTCCCGGCCCCGCACCAGCGGCCGCAACCCCGCGTAGACGGCCAGGATGTCCGCGCGCACGGGCTGGCGGGCGAGGTAGCGACCGGCGTGCCGCAGCACGAACGCGACCTCCTCCGCCAGCGCCGTCGGCTCGACGCTCGGCGTCGGTCGGGGGGTGTCGGTCGTGCCGACGAGGGTGCGCCCCTGCCAGGGGATGATGAAGACCACGCGACCGTCATCCGTCTGCGGGACCATGATCGCGGTGTCGCCGGGCAGGAAGTCCCGCGCGAGCACGAGGTGGATCCCCTGGCTGACCGCGATGATCCCCGGTGCCGCCGGGTCGTCCAGGCGGCGGAGGTCGTCGGTGAAGACGCCGGTCGCGTTCACCACCGCCCGCGCCCGCACCGCGTATTCCTGGCCGGTCGGCGTGTCCACCACGGTCGCGCCGACGACCCGGCCCCCCCGCTTGGTGAGGGCCGTCGCCGAGGCGTGGTTGAGGAGCGTCGCGCCGAGGGCGTCGGCGGTGCGCGCCAGGCTGAGCGCCAGGCGGGCGTCGTTGAACTGCGCGTCGCTGTAGACGACGCCGCCCCGCAGGCCGTCGGGCACCAGGGTCGGCAGGAGGCGGCGGGCCGTGGCCGCATCGACGCGGCGCGCGCGGTGGAGGCCGAGCCGCCCCGCGAGCAGATCGTACAGCGCGAGGCCGATCCCGTAGAACGGCATGTGCCACCGACGATAGGCGGGGACGAGGAAGCGCAACTCGTGGGCGAGGTGCGGGGCGTTGCGCAGGAGGTACGCCCGCTCGCGCAGCGCCTCGCGCACCAAGCCGATGTTGCCCTGCTGCAGGTAGCGCACGCCGCCGTGGACGAGCTTGGTGCTGCGCGAACTCGTCCCCTGGGCGAAGTCACGCGCCTCGACCAGCAGCGTGGCGTAGCCGCGGGCGGCGCTGTCGACGGCCACGCCCAACCCCGTCGCCCCGCCGCCGATCACCAGCACATCGTAGTGCCGGTCGAGGCGCGCGAGGCTGTCATCCCGACGCATCCAGCCCCCTCCTACCGCATACCGCTTGGCTCGCGCCGTTCGCCGTGCTGTGGCCGCAGCGAGCCATCGCAGCCGCCGCCACGGCTGTTAGCGGAAGTATGGCCCGTGTCGACCGGAAAGTCTATCCGTTGAAGGCTGCGCAAGACCGCTCGTCGGGCCGGAGTGCGAGGGCCGCGTCCGTGCAATCCGGCTACGGCACCGTCGCCGGATTCGCCTCCCGACGCTGAACCGTTACGCACGGATCGCCCAGGCTCTTCGCCACCCCGGCGATGCTCTACCCTTGGCACCCGACTCGCCGACATGCGGCGTGCTTGCATGGCTGCAGCACCTCTCCCCAGAGCGGTGTCGGCACGGCGACCTCCCGGTACATCGCAGTGGTCAGGACGTGGAGATACGTGCAACGATCCGCGAAGCTGGTTATCATGGTCGTCCTTCCTGCCGGAGAACGCCGGATACGGTGACTTGTCACCGAACTGGGTGTTGCAGGGTTTCGGCGGACACGATCGACCAAGTCCGCACGTTGATGAGCCGGGCGACCATATCCTACCCGATCCCACTCAACACTGGAGGAGCGATGACCACCTGGACATACGCCTGCGAACGGTGCGCGCACCGCGAAGCGCTCGACGCGCCGATCTGGCGGTGTCCCGCTTGCGGCGGTGCGCTGGCACTGGACGGGCCGAACGCCATCACGCCGGACACGATCGTCGCCACGGATAGGACGCTGTGGCGCTATCGCCATGTCCTGCCGGTCGAGCACCAGCATGGCCGTTCCCTCGGCGAAGGGATGACCCCGCTCGTCCCCGGCACTCTCGCCGGTCGCCCGGTCTGGTTCAAACACGACGCCCTGCTGCCGACCGGCTCGTTCAAGGATCGCGGGGCGGCAATGCTCGTCGCCCACCTGCGCCGTCTGGGCGTACGTCGGGTGATCGTCGATTCCTCGGGCAACGCAGCCGCAGCGATGGCGGGCTACTGCGCCGCAGCCGGGCTCGATTGCATCGTGTACGCCCCGGTCGCGACCTCACCCGGCAAGCTGATCCAGTCTCGCGCGTTCGGGGCGACGATCAACCTGGTCGAGGGCGATCGCGAGGCGGTGGCGCGGGCCGCCCAGGTCGCCGCCACCGCCGATCCCGCTGCCTTTTACGCCAGTCACAATTGGCATCCGGTGTTCGTCGAGGGGGTCAAGACCTGGGCGCTCGAAGTCTGGGAGCAGCTTGGCGGGCGCTCGCCGACGGTCGCGTTCATCCCGACCGGTGGCGGCAGCGCGTTTGTCGGGGCTTGGCGCGGCTTCGCGGCGGTCGGGGGGATGCTCCCCGCGCTCGTCGCCGCGCAGCCCGCCGCCTGCGCCCCGATCGTCGCGGCCAGCACCACGGGCGCGCCGATGGTCGTCACGCCCGGCGCGACCCTCGCGGAAGGGACGCGGATCGGCGCGCCCGCCCGCGCAGGGCAGATACTCGCCGCGCTGCGCGACTCCGCTGGCTGGGCCGAGGCGGTCGGCGAAGACCAACTCGTCGCCGCCCTCCGCGCGTTGTGGGCGCAGGGTCTTTATGTCGAGCCGACGTGCGCCATCGCCGCCGCCGCCTGCATCGCCTATATCGAGCGGACGCCAATCCTGCCCGCCGGGCCGCTGGTCGTCCTCCTCACCGGCTCCGGACTGAAGGCGACCGACACGATCGCGAAGCTGTTGTGAAACGGGTTGCGGACGGGCTGCGAGTTGGCAGGTTGCAGGTTGGCAGGTTGCAGGTTGGCGAGGTGAGGGTGATGCTGGCGTGGGGGCGGTCCGTGATCGGGCACCAAGAGGGCGACGGCGCTCCGCTCTGTATCCGCTACCCATGCGGCCATCGCGCCCCCGCACTGCACGAGGCACACTCCGAACGGTTACCCCGCCTCTCGCGTCCGGGGTTGCCGCCGATCCGTGCTATACTCGCGCGAACAGGTACTATTGCGACAGACATATCGGCGTGGTGCGGGTCGCTTACCCCATCAACGCGATATGGGGTATGGCTACCGGATGGCGTACCCCGCCCGGAACCGCGAGCCCGGAACTGCAAGCGCGCAGGAGTACCCGATGGTACGGACGCCATGGCGACAACCACCCCTGACGCGGGAGCAGGAGAACAACTTCTTCATGCTGCTGCTCGACGACGATACCGAGGATGCGCCCTGGATGACGATGGGTGACTTGCAGTTCTGGTCGACCAGTGGCTTCGCGCACAGCCTCCGCAACCATGCGCGCGCCCGTGGCCTCGGCTGGTACGTGGCGAGTATGCTGCCGATCACCTACGACTGGCCCGAAGCGTCGCGCAGACACCAACTCTCCCCCGACGCCTTCGTGGCGTTCGTCCCGGAACACGCCCGCACCTCGTTCAACATGGAGGCGGAGGGCGGCTTCCCCCCATTCGTACTCGAGGTCGTCTCGCCATCGAGCGTCGTGCGCGACGAGCGCGAGAAGCGCCTGGCCTACGACATGCTCGGCGCAAAGGAATACGCCATCTTCACGCCGCGCGACGGGGACGTCTCGACGCTGGCGGGCTACCGCCGCGACGCCGCCACTGGTGCATTCGTGCCCTGGCAGCCCGACACGCAGGGCCGCCTCTGGTCCGACACGCTGGGCCTTTTCCTGACCGTGCGCGGCACGCTCCTCCAGGCCGAGACGCTGGAAGGGCGGCTCCTGCTGACCCCGGAGCAGGCGGACGATGCCCGCCGACAGGTCGAGGCGGAGAACGAACAATTGCGCCGCGAGTTGGCGCGCTACGAACAACGCGATAACGGCTAGCGCCTGGCTCCCCGACGCGACATTGCTGCGAATGATGAGGAGGGGCTGTGCTCGCCACGGTACTCAGTTGCGCGACCGTCGGGCTCGACGGGTTGCTGGTGCAGGTCGAGGTCGATGTCGGGCAGGGGCAGCCGGGACTGGCGGTGGTCGGGCTGCCCGACGCCGCGATCCAGGAGTCGAAGGAGCGGGTGCGCGCCGCGCTCCGCAACGCTGGGGCGCGCTTCCCGGACTGACACCCCGACCCACGTAGCGGATAGCGTCCTCGACGTGGGCACGGTCTGCGCACTGATCGAGGCTGGGCTTGATTCGTTTTCGTGGACAGGTAAAGTCTAAGCCGCCTGCGCCTCCCCAGCAAGCGTTGACTCGAAGGCCACCGGGCTGCGGTAGCCGAGCGCGGAGTGTGACCGTTGCCGGTTGGAGAAGATCTCGATCCATGCGAAGATCGCCTGCCGCGCCGCCCGGCGGGTTGGCCAGGGGTGCCTGTCGACAAGTTCGCGCTTGAGCGTGGCGAAGAAGCGCTCCGCCAGCGCGTTATCGTAGCAATCGCCGACCCGGCTCATCGATATGGCGATGGCTTGCGCCGTCAGCATCTCCTGAGAGGCGGCCGCCGTGTACTGGCAACCCCGGTCGGTATGATGCACCAACCCCGTCGCGGGGCGACGCCGATCCAGGGCCATCGTCAGCGCGTCGAGCGCCAGTTCGGTGCGGAGGTGGTCGGCCATCGCCCAGCCGATCACCCGCCGCGAGTGGGCGTCGAGCAGCACCGCCAGGTACAGCCAGCCCTCCCAGGTGGCGATATATGTGCTATCGCCGACCCATAACCGATCGGGCGCACGGGCGGCGAAGTCGCGCGCCACCAGGTTCGGGGCGGGGGCGCGGGTGGGGTCGGCGACGGTGGTGCGCGTGCGCCGCCGACGGTGGCACCCGGCACGCCCCGCCGCGCGCATCAGCCGGGCGACCCAGCGGGAGCCGCGGCGGACGCCGCGTGCGTGGAGGGCCGCGCGGACACGCGGCATGCCGTAGGTGCGCCTACGCTCCTCACGGATCTGCGCGATCTGCGCCGCCAGCGCCTCGTCCCCGTGGGCGCGGGCCGAGACCCCGCGACGCGCCCGCGCAGAGTACCCCGAGCGGCCAACGTCGAGCACCCGGCAGAGGATGGTGATCGGGTTGTGGGCCTGCTCCGCAGAGATGAACCGATAGCGACTCACAAGGTCTCCCGCGCGAAGAAGGCCGCGGCTTTTCGCAAGATCTCCCGCTCCTGCCGGTGTACCTGGTTCTCGCGGCGGAGCCGGCGCAGCTCCTCCCGCTCCGCGGTCGTCAACGCCCCAGGCTGCCCACGCCCCCCGTCGATGTCGGCGCGCTTCATCCACCCCCGCAGGGCCTGCTCCGAGATCCCGAGGCCGTGGGCCAGCTGCGGGATGCCCTTGCCGCTGGTCCGGGCCAGCGCGACCGCCTCGGCGCGAAACGCTGGTAGATAGGGCGCGTGCGTCTTTGCCACCGTGGACGCCTTTCCGAGAACCATCGTCCCCAGTATCCAGGTGTCCACGGAATCAACGCAAGCCCAATTGTCCTCGCCGTCGCCGCTCGGTACACTTGCCGGCACCAGGCATCACGATACCCGGACACACCTAGGAGGACGCCCATGGCCATGCAACCGACCGACCGCCGTGAGCTGATTCGCGAGGGCCTGCTCACCCTCGGCAGCGGCGCCCTCCTGATGGGCAGCCTCTGCGTCTCCGGCGGTCTGTTCGGGGCCATCCCCCTCACTGGCACCGTTGCGGTCGGCGCTGTCCAGGCTGTCGCCGGCAACTGGCTCGCCACTCCCACCTATAACCGCTTCGGCCAGCTCTGCGCCCGCTTCGCCCGCACGCCGGCCACCCAGCCCGCCCTTTGGCGGGCGCTCGGCAATGCTTACACCGCCGCGCTCCACGAGATTGCGCGCGACCTGGACGCGCAGGCCCGGCGCGACCAGTGGAACGACAGTCACCGCCGGGCCATCGCCGAGGCCGTGCGCCTCTTCCGCGCCGATGTTGAGTGGCTCTGGTCGCAGTCCACAAGTGCTGCGGGCACCGGCACGCCAGCCACAACCTCTATTGCGACACTGGAGGACCTGATCGGCCAGATCGCCCAACCGGACCAGTCGCCACTCCAGCGCGCCTGGCGCGAGCGTTTCGCTGCCTACCTCAGCGCCCTCGAAGGGGTGTGCTGGCCGTTTAGTCCGTCCGCACCCAGATCCTGGCACTCTCGTATCTAGACTGCCAGCGAATCGCCACGGATAGCGTGAACGGCCAGCACAGGCACCACCGCCCCGAGGGGAGAGGAGCGCCCGTGGAGGAGTTCGCCGAGGCCCTGCGCGCCCGCGACGACGAGGCCGCCCGGGTGGGTCGCCAGCACATCCTGGCGGCGAACAGCGACCCCGTCGTCCTCGACCTCGCGCGCGCGCTGCCGCAGGACGCGCGCGACAACGTCACCACCACCAACGCCGTCCCGCGCCCCTTCGCGCCGATCGCCGCCGCCCGCCCGGCGCTGCGCGTCGTCGACTTCGCGGTCACGGAGCTGCGCGGCCGGGGCCTGCTGGTCCGGCTCCGCGCCGGGACGGCCACCGCCGCGATCCCGGCCATCGTCACCGCGCGCGACCCGCGCCTCCTGGCGCACGCCGACCGCTACCCCGACCTCTTCGGCGGGCCGGCC
>JAABUN010006475.1_pt1 | contig 13453 bp, 13 predicted proteins | sample 5559311 | NCBI WGS metagenome assembly JAABUN01 (sample SAMN10711877, study PRJNA513370) | rock metagenome | isolation source: Antarctica rocks | place: Antarctica: Victoria Land, Siegfried Peak sud | reverse complement strand
GCTGACGACGCACGCGGGATGAGTCGATGCCAGAGCATCGGCGATTCCTGCGGGTGGCGTCAGGCGCGGCCAGACGCCGGGAAGGTGCGCGCGAACTAACGACTCAGGTCACTAGGCGGCCAGCACCACTTCCGAAGAGCCTCCAAGCACGCTTTCGAGAACGCCCGCGAGCGTGGTGTGCGGGCCGCCCGGCGCGATTACGGGCTCGAGCGCGAAACGCGCGGCCTCGGCCATGCGACGATCGGGGTGGGTCACGTGGCGCAGCTCACCACCCAGCCCGATCTCGCCGAAGGCCACGAGCGGCCGCCCGCTCGCGACGAGCGGCACTCCGCTCGCCGCCGAGGCGAGCGCCAGCGCCACGGCGAGGTCGGCGCCCGGCTCGTCGACCTGTACACCACCCGCCACCGACACGAACACATCGCTCGAGCCGAGCGTGAGCCCGGCGTGGCGGCCCAGCACCGCAAGGATGAGCGCCAAGCGGTTGCGGTCGATCCCGTTCGCGAGCCGGCGCGGCGGCACGGTCTCGGCCGGCGCCACGAGCGCCTGCACCTCCACGAGCAGCGGCCGCGAGCCCTCCATCGCGCAGAGCACGACCGAGCCGGGCGCGCGGGTGGCCTCGTCGACGAACCGCGAGGAGGCATCGGCAACCTCGACGAGGCCCTCCTCCCGCATCTCGAAGACCCCCAGCTCGTCCGTCGAGCCGAAGCGATTCTTGAGCGCGCGCAAGGTGCGGTAGGTGCGCTCACGCTCGCCCTCGAACTGCAGCACGCAGTCCACCAGGTGCTCGAGCACGCGCGGGCCGGCGAGCGCTCCGTCCTTCGTCACGTGGCCGACGAGGATCACGGCCACCCCGCGCCCCTTGGCCACGCGCATCAGCCGCGCGGCCACCTCCCGGACCTGCCCGACGGAGCCCGGAGCGCCGGACAGCTCGGGGGCGTGCATGGTCTGCACCGAGTCGATCACGCACACCTCGGGGCGCTCGACCTCGATCGTGGCCGTAACGGCGTCCACGTCGGTCTCGGCGATCACCGGCACCTCCAGGGCAGCGGGGCCAAGGCGCTCCGCCCTCAGGCGCACCTGTGCCGCGGACTCCTCGCCGGACACGTACAGGCAACGGTGGCCGGCGGCGCACAGGTTGCCGAGCGCGTTGCCGGTGATCGTCGACTTGCCGATGCCAGGGGCCCCGCCGATCAGCACGAGCGACCCGGGCACGAGGCCGCCCCCGAGCACGCGGTCGAGTTCGGCCACTCCGGTGGAGAGGCGCGGAAGCGCCGGCGACTCGACATCGGCCAGGCGCACCGAGCGGGCGGCCTTGGCGCTACGCCCGCGAATCGAGCGGCCGGACTCCGGCGCTGCCGGCGGCGCCTCCTCGACCAGGCTGTTCCACTCCTCGCAGCCGGGGCAGCGGCCGTGCCACTTGGGGCTCTGGAAGCCGCACGCGGAGCAGACGAAGTGGGAACGGGCCATCTCTCAACCGTAAGCGCGGTGGAGGACGGCTCAGCCCCCTCCGCGAGCGCGCTTGATCGTTTGTTGGTGCTCGTGCACCTACGAAGCTGCAAGCGTCGGATCCTTCCGAGCGACCGTGCACTCACGCCCCACCTTGGGCTTCAGCCCTGCACGGCTCCCACCGCCCGCTCTGCAGCCGCAAACCCGATGCGCGAGTGCGTGCCGTCGCAGAACGGCTTGGTGGTGGACCCGCCGCAGCGACACAGGGCCAGCGGCAGTCGCAGGTCGCGGGTATCGATCTCGCGGCCATCCTCGTCCAGAAGACGAACGTCGCCCTCGATCCGGTACGGCCCGTTCTCCCGTACCTTGATGTGGACGCCCGCCACCGCGGCGCCCGCCGGCTACTGAGAGTCGGCTGCGGCTACCGCGCGCTCGGCCGCCTCGAAGGCGATCTTCGAGTGCGTTCCGTCGCAGAACGGCTTGTTGGTCGAGCCTCCGCAACGGCACAGGAAGACAGTTTCGCCGCGGTCGCTCAGGTCGTAGACGTTGCCGTCCACGTCGGTCAACGTGAGCGGTCCCTTCACCTGGAGGGGACCGTTCTCGGTCGCCTTGATCTGGACTTCGGGCAAGTGGCCCCGGGTCCTATCGCTCGTCGCCGTCGGCGGGCGGAGCGTCCGGCACGTCCGGGAGCACCTCGTTGGCGTCCGGCAGCTCGGCGCCGCCGTCGGCCTCGGGCAGCTCAGGCGACTCGCCCTCGAGCTCCTCCTCGCCGCCCTGGGCTCCTACGCCGACCGCCTGCTTCTTGCGCTTCGGCGCCCTGATCGAGATCTTCACGTCGGTGCCGTCCCCGCCCTCGTCGCGGTCGACGTCCACCGTCGAGCCCGGCGCCATCGAGTGCTTGAGCACCTCGTCGGCCAACGGGTCCTCGATATAGCGCTGGATGGCGCGACGCAACGGTCGGGCTCCCATGGCCGGGTCCCAGCCCTTGTCGACGAGCATGTCCTTGGCCTCGTCGGAGAGGTTGAGCGACAGCTCGCGGTCGGCCATCGACTGCCGGATCCGCTTGAGGAGAAGCTCGACGATCGACTTGATCTCCTCCTTCTGCAGCTTGTGGAAGACGATGACCTCGTCGATGCGGTTGAGGAACTCCGGCCGGAAGACCTTCTTCAGCTCGCCCATGATCCGGTTCTTCATGTCGTCGTAGGTGATGCCCATCTCGTCGTCCGAGATGGCGAAGCCGAGCGGTGTGTTGCGCGCGATCTCCGAGGCCCCGATGTTGGAGGTCATGATCACGATCGCGTGGCGGAAGTCGACCGTGCGCCCCTGGGCGTCGGTCAGACGGCCGTCCTCCAGGATCTGGAGCAGGATGTTGAAGACGTCCGGGTGGGCCTTCTCGATCTCGTCGAGCAGCAGCACGGAGTACGGCTTGCGGCGCACGGCCTCGGTGAGCTGGCCGCCCTCGTCATAGCCGATGTAGCCGGGAGGCGAGCCGACGAGCCGCGACACGGAGTGCTTCTCCATGTACTCCGACATGTCGATGCGCACCATCGCGTCCTCGTCGCCGAACAGGAACTCGGCGAGGGTCCGTGCGAGCTCGGTCTTGCCGACACCCGAGGGGCCGAGGAACACGAACGAGCCCGTGGGGCGCTTCGGATCCTTGAGTCCGGCGCGCGCGCGGCGTATGGCCTTGGAGACCGCCTCGATGGCGGGCTGCTGGCCGATCACGCGCTTGTGCAGCTCGTCCTCCATGCGCATGAGCTTCTGGGTCTCGGCCTCGGTGAGCTTGAACACGGGGATGCCGGTCCACATCGAGACGATGTCGGCGATCTCCTCCTCGCCGATCGAGGGCCGATCGCCGGACTCGCCGGCGCGCCACTGCTCCTCGAGGTCGCGCTTCTTGTTGGTGAGCTGACGCTCCTGGTCGCGCAGGTTGGCGGCCTTCTCGAACTCCTGCGCCTCGATCGCGGTCTCCTTGTCGCGCCGCGTGGTCTCGATCTGCTCCTCGAGCTCCTTGTACACGGGCGGTGAGGTCATCGACTTGATGCGCATGCGCGACGCGGCCTCATCGATCAGGTCGATGGCCTTGTCGGGCAGGAAGCGGTCGGAGATGTAGCGGTCGGCCAGCTCGGCGGCGGCGTGCAGCGCCTCGTCGGTGATCTCTACGCGGTGGTGCTGCTCGTAGCGTTCGCGCAACCCCTTGAGGATCTGCTCGGTCTCCTCGGTGGAGGGCTGCTCCACGCGGATCTGCTGGAAGCGACGCTCGAGCGCCGAGTCGCGCTCCAGGTACTTGCGGTACTCGTCGAGCGTGGTGGCGCCGATGGTCTGCAGCTCCCCACGGGCGAGGGCCGGCTTGAGGATGGAGGCGGCGTCGATGGCGCCCTCGGCGGCACCGGCCCCGACGAGGTTGTGCAGCTCGTCGATGAACAGGATGATGTCCCCGCGCTGGGTGATCTCCTTCATCACCTTCTTCAGGCGCTCCTCGAACTCGCCGCGGTACTTCGAACCGGCCACGAGCGCGGCCAGGTCGAGCGTGTAGATCTGCTTGTTCTTGAGCAGCTCGGGCACCTCGCCGTTGGTGATGCGCGAGGCGAGTCCCTCGACCACGGCCGTCTTGCCGACGCCGGGCTCGCCGATCAGCACCGGGTTGTTCTTGGTGCGCCGGGACAGGATCTGCATGATCCGCTCGATCTCGGTCTCCCGTCCGACCACGGGATCCAGCTTGCCGTCGGCGGCGAGCTTGGTGAGGTTGCGACCGAACTGGTCGAGCAGCTTGGAGGACTTCTTGCCCTCGCCCTGAGCGCCACCCTGGCCCTGCCCCTGGCGACGACCGCCGGGGCCCGAGAGCATGCGGATGACCTCGTTGCGGATCTTCTCGGAGTCGGCGTCGAAGTCGAGCAGGATGCGGGCGGCGACGCCCTCGTTCTCGCGCACGAGCCCGAGCAGGATGTGCTCGGTGCCGATGTAGTTGTGGCCGAGGCTGAGCGCCTCGCGGAGCGCGAGCTCGAGCACCTTCTTCGCCCGCGGCGTGAACGGGATCTGCCCGGAGGTGACCTCTTCGCCCGAGCCGACTATTCGCACCACCTGAGCGCGGACGCGTTCGACCGTGATGTCGAGCGACTCGAGCACGCGCGCAGCCAGGCCCTCTTCCTCACGCAGCAGGCCGAGCAGGATGTGCTCGGTGCCGATGTAGTTGTGCTTGAGGATCCTGGCCTCCTCTTGCGCGAGGACGACCACTTGGCGAGCCCGTTCGGTGAAGCGCTCAAACACGGCTGAGTTCCTTAGGTCGGGTAAATCAAAGGCTGGCTACCCAGCTTCCCAGTTACTTGATCGGCACATTCGCCGGTCTTACTGAGAACCCTGGAGGTCCCCCGCCTTGGATGGGTCAGTCTATCAACGGCCCCCGACCCCTCCTGGGGGTTCAGAAACCCTTGAGAGTGCTTACGGAGCGGTGCTCCGGCCGGTTCATGCGTCGCTCAGCGCATTGCCGGAAAGAGCACAACCTCGCGGATCGACTTGCGCCCCGAGAGCAGCATCACGAGCCGGTCGATGCCCACGCCGATGCCGCCCGTGGGCGGCATGCCCTGCTCCAGGGCGCGCAGGTAGTCCTCGTCGTGGGGCTGTGCCTCCTCGTCGCCCTCGGCGGTGTGGCGGCTCTGCTCCTCGAAGCGGGCGCGCTGCTCGTCCGGGTCGTTCAGCTCGCTGAAGGCGTTGGCGAACTCCATGCCGCCGGCGAAGCACTCGAAGCGCTCGACGAGTCCGGGCTCTGTGCGATGCGCCTTGGCGAACGGCGAGAGCTCGACCGGGTAGTCGAGCACGAACGTGGGCTGCGCGAGCGTTGGCTCGACGTGCTTGGACAGCAGCTCGTCGACGAGCCGCGGCCAGGTCTCGGTCGGGTCGAGCGCGATGCCCTTCTGGCCGGCGGCGGCCACGAGCGCGTCACGCTCACGGGCCGCGAGCACGTCGACCTCGGTCTGCTGGAGAATGGCGTCTCTCAGGGTCACGCGCCGCCACGGCGGCGTGAAGTCGATCTCGCCCTCGTACCCGACCTCCGCGGCCACGCTCGACACCAATTTCTCGAGCTCGTCCGCGACCTGCGAGTAGTCGGCGTAGGCCTCGTACCACTCGAGCATCGTGAACTCCGGGTTGTGCTTCGTGGAGAGGCCCTCGTTGCGGAAGTCCTTGCCGAGCTCGTAGACCTTCTCCAGTCCGCCGACGATCAATCGCTTCAGGTAGAGCTCGGTGGCAATCCGCAGGTAGAGGTCCTTGTCCAGGGCGTTGTGGTGAGTGGTGAAGGGACGGGCAAGGGCGCCGCCGTAGAGGGGCTGGAGCACCGGCGTCTCGACCTCGAGGAAGCCGCGTTCGTCGAGGAAGCGGCGCACGGCGGCCACGACCCGGGAGCGGAGGATGAACAGGTCGCGCGCCTCGACGCCCGCCATGAGATCGAGCTCGCGCCGCCGGTAGCGCAGCTCCACGTCCTCGACCCCGTGGAACTTGTCGGGCGGCGCCTGCAGGGACTTGGCGAGCAGCGTAAAGCCATCGGCGCGCAGGGAGAGCTCACCGCGGCGGCTGCGGAAGGCGGTGCCGTCGATGCCGAGAATGTCGCCGAGGTCGAGCGAGACCAGCCGCTCGAAGCTCGCCTCGCCGAGCACGTCCGCGCGGGCGTGCACCTGGACGCGCCCCGAGCGGTCGACCAGATCGAGGAAGGCGGCCTGTCCGTGCCCGCGCCGGGCGGCCAGGCGGCCGGCCACCCGGTAGGCGGCGTCGGTCTCCGCCCCCGCCTCGAGGTCTCCATGAGCGGCATGGACGCCGCTGATCGGTTGAACGCCCTCGAAGGAGTGGGGAAACGGATCGACGCCATCGGCGCGCAGGCGCTCGAGCTTGGCGCGGCGGTCATCGGGCGCCGGGGAGGCGCTGCCTCCCTCGGCCACAGGGAGGCTCCTAGGTGGTTGAATCAATCATCTAAGTGGCTTCGATCTTGGTGATCTTGAGCTCGCGGGCCGGGCCCCGGGGAACCGGCACCGACACGACCTCGCCGCGCTTCTTGCCGATAAGGGCCTTGCCGACGGGCGACTCGTTGGACAGCTTGAGCTCGGTGGGCTTGGCCTCTGCCGAGCCGACGATGCGGTACTTGGCGGACTTGCCCGTCTCCTGATCCTTCACGTGCACCGTCGAGCCGACCGACACCTGATCGGTGGTGATCGCCGTCTCGTCGATGAGCGTCGCCGAGCGCAGCCTGTCTTCGAGCTCCGCGATCTGCTTTTCGAGCAGGGCCTGCTCGTTCTTGGCGTCGTCGTACTCGGAGTTCTCCGAGATGTCACCGAACTCGCGTGCCTCCTTGATGCGGTCAGCCACCTCCCGACGCCGCTCGGTGGACAAGAATTCGATCTTCTCCTTCAGGGTCTCGAGACCCGCGGGTGTTAGGAGAACCTCTCGTGGCATAAGGCAGACCCCTGCAGCCGGCAACAACCCCTGCGGTCGTCCCCTTCAGCGCTCAGGCGACCGCGCATGGTAGCAACGGCCGCGGGCGTTCTCAGGCGGCCAGCGGCTCGGCCGCGGGGCTCCGCAGATCGTCCAACGCACAGCGGGCCGCGGCGGTGTCGGGCGCGCTGTTGAGAGGTGCGGCCTGGGCCTTGGACAGCGTCATCGTCGCCGCGTACCAGGGGTAGAACTTGCGCAGGTAGCGCCCGGCCCGCTCGACGCCCAGATGCTCCTCCGCGCGGTCGATCACCCAGTGCAGCTCGGCGATGACCTCGTCCCGCGACGGCTCCCCTTCGCGTGTGCCGAGCAGGCGCTCGAAGCGCCACGGGTTGCCGAACGAGCCCCGGGCGAGCATCAGCGCCTCCGCCCCGGTGCGCTCGAAGGCCTCGACCGCGCGCTCGTCCGAGCTCAGCCCTCCCGAGATCACGACCGGCACGTCGAGGGCGGAGACCATCTGCGCCGCCAGGTCCCAATCCGGCTGCCCCCGGTGCTCCTGCGAGGCGTGGCGCGGGTGGAAGGCGATGCCGGCCACGCCCGCCTCGTCGACCAGGCGCTGAGCAAGGTCGAGACCTCCGCGGTCACCCGGCCGCAGGCCGGGGCGAAGCTTCACGGTCACCGGCAACCCGCTCCCCTCGCGGGCGGCGCGTGCGATGGCCACCGCGCGGTCCGGGTCATCGATGAGGGCCGCGCCCGCTCCGGTCTTGCAGACCTTCCGCACCGGGCAGCCCATGTTCAGGTCGACGAGGTCGGCTCCCGCCTCGGCCACCTTGGCCGCGGCGATCCGCATCGCCTCGGCGTCGTGCCCGAAGAGCTGAATCGACACCGGATGCTCTTCGGGATGGATCCGCAGGAACTCGCGGGTCGTGCGCTCGTCGCCGTACTTCAGCCCGAAGCTCGAGACCATCTCGGAGACCACGAGGCCTGCTCCGTAGCGCTTGGCCTGGAGGCGTACGAACCAGTTGCCGATGCCGGCGAGCGGGGCGAGCACCAGCCGGTTCTCGATGCGGTGCCCGCCGAGGATCCAGGGGGTGGTCAGGGAGCGCATCGCTTGAAACCGTAGCCACGCGACGGCGCAGGGCGGCCCGCCTTCGCGGTCACCTGGCTAAGGGCTGCTGCCGTTCCTCTCCCAGATGAGCCGCAGCCCGGTCAGGGTGAGAAGCTCGTCGATCTCGTCGATCTCCTCGCAGAAGGGGGCGATGGCTCCGGCCACGCCGCCCGTGGCGATCACGGTCACGTCGCTGCCAAGCTCCTCGCGGAGGCGGCCCACTATTCCGTCCACCTGCCCGGCGAAGCCGTAGACGATGCCCGACTGGATCGAGGCCTGAGTGGTCCTCCCGATCAGCGAAGGCGGCGGAGCGATGTCGACCTTCGGCAGCTTGGCGGCACGCTCGCTGAGCGCCTCGATCGAGATCTCGACCCCCGGGCTGATGATGCCCCCGAGGTACTCGCCCGCGGCCGAGACGGCGTCGTAGGTGATGGCGGTGCCGAAGTCGACGACCACGCAGGCCGTGCCCGCGCGATCGAAGGCGGCCACCGCATTGACCAGGCGATCCGCGCCGAGCTCCTGGGGAATCTCGGTGCGGATCGGCATACCGGTGCGCATCCCGGGACCCACCACCGCAAGCGCGCCCTCCAGGTAGCGAACCGATACCTGCTCCCACTCACGGGCGAGCTGCGGCACCACCGCCGACACGATGGCGCCGTCCACGTCGCGCAGGCGCAGGTCGCGCAGGCCGAGCAGGTTCGAGACGACCGTGGCCAGCTCGTCCGCGGTTGCCTCGCGCACCGTCGCGAAGCGCCAGTGCTCCACGAGCTCGTCTCCGCGAAACATCCCGATGTGGGTCTGCGTGTTGCCGACGTCGATCGCTAGGAGCATCGGCGGTGATTATCCCTGGAAGGGTGGGCGTGTGGTAGCCGCGCAGCTCAGAGCGCTGCGCGGCGCTCCACGCGCTGCCCGTCCACGCGCTCGAGGGCGTCGGCGAGGCGCTCGCCGCCCGGAAGGGCGAGCTCGGGGTCGAGCTCTAGCAGTGGCACGAGCTCGAATCGCCTGCGGACGAGCTCGGGATGGGGCACCGCGAGCCGGTGGGAGTGGTACTCGAGACCCTCGACCAGCAACACGTCCACGTCGATCACGCGCGGCCCATGGCGCAGCGGGGCTTCGGCGCGGCCGAGCCCCTGTTCCACCGCTTTGCACGTGTCGAGGAGCGCCTCGGCCGACAGCTCCGTGTTCACCGCCAGGCACGCGTTCAGGAAGTCCGGCTGGTCGGTGATCTCCCCCTGCGGCTCGGTCTCGTACACCGAGGACGCGGCGAGGACCTCGAGTCCCTCGACAGCGGCCAGTGCGTCGCGTGCGGACCGGAGGCTCGCCAGGCGGTCGCCCACGTTCGATCCAAGGCCCAGGTAGGCCCTCAGCCGTTACGACCCTTCCAGACCTCCACGGCGACCTCGTCTACCGCAAACGGCATCGGCGGCTCGGGCTTGGCAGCGCGAACCGTGACCGACTCGGCCCCGTAGCGCTCGAGCAACCGGTCGGCGATGACCGAGCACAGGCGCTCGAGGGTCCGGTAGGAGCGCTCCTGGGCGATGAGGTAGACCTGCTGGCTGGCGTCGGCGTAGTCGACGGTGTCCTCCACACGGTCGGTGACCGTCGCGTCGGCCTCGGGCAGCTCGAAGGAGAGGTCGAACACCAAGCGCTGGCCGACCACGCGCTCGGCGTCGTCCACCCCGTGGTGGGTGAACACGGACAGACCGCTTATCTCGACGCTGACGGCCGGCTCGGGCGGACCCTCCTCGTCGTCGTCGAAATCATCCTCGTCTGGCTCTGGCCGCTCGGGTTCGTCAGCCATGCGCCGCGACCGTAGCAGCGGCCACGGCCAGGGCCTCGCGGACCGGCGCGACATCGTGCACCCTGAAGACGGACGCACCGCGCTCCAGCGCGATCACGTTCGTGGCGATCGTCCCCGGCAGCCGTCCGTCCGCGGCCCGTCCGGTGATCTTTCCGAGGAAGCTCTTGCGGGAGCTGCCCACGACCACCGGCCGTCCGATGGCCACGATCTCGTGGAGGCGGTGCAGTAGCGCGAGATTGTGCTCGACGGTCTTCCCGAAGCCGATACCGGGATCGAGCCAGACCCTGTCCTCCGGGATGCCCTCGCCGACGGCGAAGGCGAGCCGCTCCTCGAGAAAGGCCTTCACGTCCGAGACGACATCGTCGTAGCGCGGATCTGCCTGCATGGTGCGCGGCTCACCGAGCATGTGCATCAGGCAGCAGGTGGCCTTCGAGTCCGCCACCACGCCGGCCAGGTCGGGGTCGAAGCGCAGAGCCGAGATGTCATTGACGGTGGTGGCGCCGGCTTCGAGCGCCGCCCTCGCCACCACCGCCTTGGTGGTGTCGATCGAGACCGGCGTGGCGCCGGCGTCCGAGCCCAGTCGCTCGATCACGGGCAGGACCCGCTCGAGCTCCTCGGACGCCGCCACGGGATCGGCGCCCGGCCGGGTTGACTCGCCGCCGATGTCCAGGATGTCGGCCCCTTCCGCGGCCAGCAGTCGCCCGTGGCCCACCGCCTCCTCGGCCGTCAGGTAGCGGCCACCGTCCGAGAACGAGTCCGGCGTGACGTTCACCACCCCCATGATCAGGGGCCTCGGACGGACGGTTGGACGCTTTTCCCCCCCATGGGGAGTCAATGTGTCCAAGCGATCGGCGAGCTGCGTGAGTCCGCCGCCGGGCGGCCGAGGGACGGGCGCCGCGCGCCTACGACAGCTCGGGCTTCTCCGGCGTCTCGAGCCCCGACATCTCGGCGGTGCCCCCGGCCAGGCCGGGACGCGGCAGGCCGCGCCGCTTGGGCTCGGGCCGGCGCTCGGGCGCCTCGGGAGCGGGCGGCGGCGCGGGATGGGCGATCACCGGCTCGTCCGGACCGAAGACCTCGTTCTCGGCCCTACCGTCCAGCAGCTTGATGAACTCCTCGCGCTCGATGGTCTCCCGGCGCAGCAGGATCTCCGACACGTAGTCGAGCTGGTGCCTGCGCTCCTCGAGAATCGCGCGGGCCGCCACGTGCGCCTCCTCGACCACGCGACGGATCTCGCCGTCGATCTCGCGTGCCACGTCGTCGGAGTAGTCGGGCTCGGAGGAGAACTCCCGCCCGAGGAACGGCTGGGCGTGGTCGTGACCGAACACGCGCGGGCCGAGCTTCTCGGACATGCCGAAGCGCATGACCATCTGCTTCGCGGTGGCCGTGACTTTCTCGAGGTCGTTCGAGGCGCCCGTCGTGACCTCGTCGAACACGAGCTCCTCCGCCGCCCGGCCGCCGAGGGTCATGGCCATCGTGTCGGTGAGCTCTGCGCGCGTGGTCAGAAACTTGTCCTCGGTGGGCAGCGAGATCGTGTAGCCGAGCGCCTGCCCACGGGAGATCACCGAGATCTTGTGCACCGGATCGGTGTGGTCGAGGAAGTGGGCGACGATCGCGTGGCCCATCTCGTGGAACGCCGTGATGCGGCGCTCCTTCTCGCTCATCACGCGGGTCTTCTTCTCGGGCCCCGCGATCACCCGCATGATGCCCTCCTCGAGGTGCTGGTGATCGATCTCGCGAAAGCCCGTGCGCGCGGACAGGAGAGCGGCCTCGTTCACGAGGTTGGACAGGTCCGCGCCGGTGAACCCGGGCGTCTGCGCGGCAAGGTTGTCGAGGTCGATGCTCTTGGCGAGCGGCTTGCCTCGAGTGTGCACCTCCAGGATACGTGCGCGCCCCTTGCGGTCGGGGCGGTCGACCACGATCTGGCGGTCGAAGCGACCCGGGCGCAGGAGCGCCGGGTCAAGGATGTCCGGGCGGTTGGTGGCGGCGATGAGGATGATGTTGTCCTTCATCTCGAAGCCGTCCATCTCCACCAGCAGCTGGTTGAGGGTCTGCTCCCGCTCGTCGTGACCGCCACCCATGCCGGCACCGCGGTGGCGCCCGACGGCGTCGATCTCGTCCATGAAGATGATGCACGGCGAGTTCTGCTTGGCCTGCTCGAACAGGTCGCGCACGCGGGAGGCGCCCACGCCGACGAACATCTCGACGAAGTCGGAGCCCGAGATCGAGAAGAACGGCACGCCGGCCTCGCCAGCCACCGCTCGGGCCAGGAGGGTCTTGCCGGTGCCCGGGGGCCCGTAGAGGAGCACGCCCTTGGGGATGCGTGCGCCGAGGGCCTGGAACTTCTTCGGATTTTCCAGGAACTCCTTGATCTCGTGGAGCTCCTCCACGGCCTCGTCGACACCGGCCACGTCGCGGAAGGTGATCTTCGGCGAGTCGACCGACATGCGCTTGGCGCGCGACTTGCCGAAGCTCATGACCTTCGAGCCCCCGCCCTGCATCTGATTGATGATGAACAGCCAGAAGAGCAGGAAGATCACGAACGGCAGGACGTAGGTCAGAATCGACACGAGGCCGCCTCCGCCCTTGCTCTTGACCTCGATCGGGACCTTGTTGTCCCGCAGCGTGGTGATCAGGTCGCGCTCGGTGTTGTCGGGGTAGGCCGTCTCGTACTTCTCGGCCTCCCGACCATCGGCCGCCTTCTTCTCGACCTCGATCGAGTTGTCCTTGGTCTTGAGGGTCACGTCGGCGATCTGGCCGCCCTCGACCTGAGCGATGAACTCGGAGTAGTTCGGCGGCTCAGCCTGGTTGCCCGGGTTGATCAACCGCTGGGCGAAGAACGCGAGCACCACCACGATCAGGATCGGGAAGAGAGCGCTCTTGAAGAACCTGTTCATCTTGATGGTGGCGTCTCCTTCCGGGGCCCTGTCCCCGCCCTGGTGTAACGGGCAGACTAGCAGGGGGTATAGGTCCCCCTTCGGCATCCGGTGCCCATAACAAAAGGCTTTGGCAAGCCTTTATGCACCCCCTGAGAGCACCGCCACGTACGGAAGGTTGCGGTATCGCTCGGCGTGGTCGAGGCCGTAGCCGATCACGAAGCGGTTGGGGATCTCGAAGCCGACGTAGCGGATGGGCAGGTCCACCTTCCGCCGCTCGGGCTTGGTGAGGAGCGCACACACCTCCAGCGAGGCGGGCTCCCGTGCCCGCAGGGTGCGCATCAGGTACGAGAGGGTCAGTCCGGAATCGACGATGTCCTCGACGATCAATACGTCGCGACCTTCGATCGAGGCGTCGAGATCCTTGAGGATGCGAACGACCCCGGACGAGTCGGTCGCCGACCCGTAGGACGCCAGGGCCATGAAGTCGACCTCGCACTCCACCTCGAGCGCGCGCATCAGGTCGGACAGGAAGAACAGCGCACCCTTCAGCACACCGACCAAGAGGAGGGTCCGGCCGGCGTACTCGGCCGAGATCTGCTCTCCAAGCTCGAGCACGCGGCGACCAAGGGCGTCGCTCTCGACCAGGATCTCTCCCACATCGTCGGTCTGTGGCACCACGCGAGTCTCTCAGAAGCTCAGGGCCTATCCCAATAGGGGCGTGCGTCCGGGGCGGTCGGGAAGCGAAGGACGCAGGAGTGACGCATGGCAGCGCCATGCGGAATCTCCGAGGACGCAGCATCCGCGACG
>JAABUN010006474.1_pt1 | contig 13453 bp, 13 predicted proteins | sample 5559311 | NCBI WGS metagenome assembly JAABUN01 (sample SAMN10711877, study PRJNA513370) | rock metagenome | isolation source: Antarctica rocks | place: Antarctica: Victoria Land, Siegfried Peak sud | reverse complement strand
ATGCGAGCAAGGCCGTCGAGCCGTTCGTGCCGGCGGCGGACCCGGCGATCGACTGCTTCTACGTCTACCCGACCGTCTCCGACGTGGTGTCGCTCAACGCCCCGCGCGTGGTCGACGACAAGCTGCGTGGCGTGGCGCGCGCCCAGGCCGCCCGCTTCAGCGAGGTGTGTCGGGTCTTCGCGCCGGTCTACCGGCAGATCACGCTGACGGGCATCTCCACTGGGCACTACGGCGACGTGGGGCCCCGCGGGATCGCCGAGGGCGACGTGAAGACCGCCTGGGAGGAGTACCTCGCGAACGACAACGACGGTCGCGGTGTCGTCCTGATCGGTCACTCGCAGGGGGCGCGCACGCTCACCGGCCTGCTGGCCGACGAGATCGAGGACGACCCGGCGGCCCTCGACCGGCTCGTGTCGGCCGTGCTGGTCGGCGGAGACGTGACCGTCGCCGCCGGTCAGGAGACCGGGGGCAGCTTCACCGACGTCATGGCCTGCCGGACCCCGGGACAGCTCGGGTGCGTCATCGCCTACAGCGCCTTCCTGGCACCGCCGCCGGCGGACTCCTACTTCGCGCGAACTGCGGAGCCGGGGCGCGAGGTGCTGTGCACCGACCCGACCGTGCTGGCCGGCCAGCCCGGGCCGCTCGACGCGTACCTGCCGACGCAGGCGCTCGCCGGGACCGGGCTCAGCACAGCGGTGCCCGGCGTCGCCACGGGCTTCGCCGCCTACCCCGGACAGCTGCGAGCGGAGTGCCATTCCGAGGGTGGCGCGAACTACCTGCAGGTCTCGGCGGTCCCGGGGAGCGTGTTCACGCCGGCCGACGGCCCGCTCGGGGCGCGCTGGGGCCTGCACAACGGTGACGTCAACCTCGCGCTCGGCGACCTCGTCGAGGCCGTGCGGCAGCAGGCGGCGGCGTACGAGGCGGGCGGCGCGTAGCTCTCCTCACGTCTGACTGGCAGGACGCGGACCACGATTCTGCTTGACCGACCGGCTCTTTCGGTCCAGGAACTGTCAGTGGTCGGGCCTAGGGTCCGCGTCATGGCAGTCGGTCAGCAGGCTCTGGGTCGGGCCCTCGACGTGGGCCGGATCAGGGTGCTCGAGGACCGGCTCGGGGTGCGGGAGACCGAGCGGCCGGCGGCGCACGGGCCGTTGCTGCGGGACGTGCTGGCGCTGCACGACCTGTACTCCCGGGAGGGCTTCGGGGTCTCGACGGTGTCGCAGGTGGCGTTGGTGCTGCGCTGCTCGGAGTTCCGGGCCGGTGAGCTGCTCGGGACAGCGGTCGTGCTGGCCGACCTGCCCGGCGGCTTCGAGGCGCTGGAGTGCGGACTGCTCGGTGTCGAGCAGTCCGCGGTCGTCGCCCGCCAGCTGCAACCACTGGACGGCCCGGCCCGCCTTCAGGTGTGGTCGCGGTTGCAGGAGCGGCTGCTCGCCGACGACACCACCGGTGTGCAGCGGACCCCGGCGCGGTTGCGAGAGCTGCTGTCGGGCTGGGTGATCGAGGCCGACCCGGCGGCCGCGGTCGAGCGCCGCCGGGCGGCCACCCAGGACGGCGATGTCGACTACCGGCGGCGCGACGACGGGCTGGTCGACCTGGCCGCCTACGGGCTGACCGGTCCGGACGCCCACGCCTGCCTGGCCCGGATCCGGGCGAGCGCCGCTCCGGTCGGGCTCGGTGACGACCGGCCGGCAAGCGCCGGCTCGATGTGCTGGTCGACCTGCTCCTGGGGCGCAACCCGCTGCCGCTGCAGGCCGATGACGAGAACCCGCCGGACGACGCCGCCCAGCCGGTCCGGTGCGCTTCGGCCGGGTCGGGGGCGGCGTGCGGTTGCTGGCCGGGCGCGCCGGTGCCGTGCGGCGCGCAGCTGACCGTCCTCGTGCCGATCGGCGCGGCGCTCGGCCCGACCGAGGAGGTCGCTGAGTCGTCGGCCACGGACCGCTCGAGCCCGACGTGCTCGCGGAGCTGCTGCAGGCCGCACCGACGCTGCGGGCTGCTTGGGTCGACGATCAGGGCGTGCCGGTGTCGGTCAGCCGCCGCGTGCAGCGGCCGGGCCGGGACGATCCCGGGGCGGTGCGGGAGGCACTGCTGCGGATCGCCGCCGAACCACCCGGCCCGACGCAACCCCGCCACCCCGACGACCACCCGCCCCGAAACGGTCACCCACCGCTGGAGGTCGGGCACGATCTCCAGGAGGAAGCCTCAGCCAGGGACGACCGCGCGCCCACCAGCACCGCGTCCGGCGGTGCTGGTGCCGCAGGTCGCGACGGTCCACCCGCCCACCGATCCTCGCCCTGGCAGCCCGAAGGCCCGAGCCTCCTCGACCGCCCCCACCCCACTGGCACCCCAGGCCCGTACCGCGTCCCCACCCGGCTCCGCCGGCTGGTCACGCTGCGCAGCCCGCGGTGCGAGTGGCCCGGCTGCGGCTGCTCGGCGGCCTCGTGCGACCTCGACCACGACCTGGCCTGGCCGTTCGGGGCGACCTGCTCCTGCCAGCTCGGCCCGCTGTGCCGCCGCCACCACCGGGTCAAGCAGCAGATCATGACCAAGCAGCGCACCCGCCACGCCGGGGTCCGCTGGACCGGCCCCACCGGCCGCAGCTGGCTCAGCCCGCAGCGGCACCGACCACCGGCAACTCCGGCCCGCCCGCTCCCCGCGGTCCCGATCCCCGACGAGCTCGACCAGCTCGGATCCGCCGCCCGCGACACCGAGCAGTGGCACACCGACCCCACCGACCCTCGCTGGGACGACCCCGACGGCACCGAGCTGCGCGCCACCGACCACGACGCGCACCCGGCAGGACCACCGGACGTTGGGCGCACCCGCTGGACCCTCGACCTCGACGACCCCTACGCCTGGTCTCCCACCGGCTGAGGCGCGACGTGCGCGCACGTTGGCCGCGCAGTGGGCGCGCCGCGCCGGTCGCTCGCGGACTACCTCACGTCTTCGACCCGGCGAGCGGCGACCCGGCCGGTTGTCGGGCGGTCCAGCTGCCCTGCTAGGAAAGGCGGCGCCCGACCCCGACCCGTGAGGACCCTGATGTCGACCGCCGGAGCAGTTCCCGTCCACCCCGTCCGCCTGCCGGTGCTCGCCGACGTACTGCCTGGTGCACGCGTCCGCGACGCGCTGCTCATCAGCGGCGCAGCGCTGTTCACTGCGCTGCTGGCACAGGTCGTCGTCCCGGTCATGGGGTCCCCGGTGCCGATCACGGGTCAGACGCTCGCCGTCGTGCTCACCGCCGCCGCGCTGGGCCCGGCCCGCGGCCTCGCGGGACAAGCGCTCTACCTGCTGCTCGGCGCCGTCGGCCTGCCCTTCTACTCCGAGGCCTCCGGCGGCATCGAGGTCGTGTTCGGCGCCACCGGCGGCTACCTCGTCGGCTTCTTGCCGGCCGCCCTGCTCATCGGCCTCGCCGCCCGCCAGGGCCAGGACCGCCGCTTCACGCATGCGCTGCCGCTGTTCATCGCCGGGCAGCTCGTCATCTTCGCGATCGGTGTCCCCTGGCTCGCGGTCGTCGCGGACATGAGTGCGTCGCAGGCCCTCGACGCCGGCTTCTACCCCTTCCTCGTCGGCGGACTGGTGAAGGCGGCCCTCGCCGCCCTGCTGCTCCCGGCCGCGTGGCGGCTCGTGCGCGCCAGCGACCGGATGCCTGACGCCTGACCGCTAACGCTCCGGCGCTGCCGACCGGTCACGGTCATCGACCGCGAGGTGCCGCCGTTCCTCCGGTCCTGGATGTCGCCGGTGCGTGCGGTGCCCGATGCACTGCGGTCCGAGATCTCTTCGGCTGCCGGCCTCAGGCGCGGCAGAGCACCTCGCCGTGCAGGATCGTGAACCAGCCGTCCGGCGCGGCCACCCACCGGCGCCAGCCTGCGGAGAGCTCCGCCAGATCAACCTCCGTGGCCAGGCCGTGGGCGAGCGCTGCGGCCGCCGTCCCTGACTCGAGGACGCGCTGCGCCCAGGAGCCGCCCCACAGCTCACGCGCCGCCGGGGTCGCGTAGCACCAGGTCGATGCCGACGGGGTCACGTCCTCGAAACCTGCGGCCAGCGCCCAGGAGAGCAGCCGCCGGCCGGCGTCGGGCTGCGCGCCCTGCCGGAGCGACACCTCGCGGTAGAGCGCGAGCCACGACGTCAGTGCCGGCTCCTCAGGCCACCAGGTCATGGCGGCGTAGTCGGCATCACGTGCGGCGACGAGCCCGCCCGGCCGGCAGACCCGGCGCATCTCGCGCAGCGCTGCCACCGGGTCGGAGAGGTGCTGCAGCACCTGGTGGGCGTGCACCACGTCGACGCTGTCGTCGGGGAGGGCGAGGGCCAGGGCGTCGCCCTCGGCGTACTGCACGTTCGTCACGCGGCGCGCGGCCGCCAGGTCCCGGGCCTTCGACAGCGCCTCGGCAGAGGCATCGACGCCCACGACGGCTCCCGGCGCGACGATCTCGGCCAGGTCGGCGGTGACGGAGCCGGCGCCGCAGCCGACGTCGAGGACGGTCGTCCCCGGCGACAGGTGCGGAAGCAGGTACGCCGCAGAGTTCACCGCTGTGCGGACGTCGTACGTGCGCAGGACCGACGGGGCGTGGCCGTGGACGTACCGCGGTGCGCTGCTGCCGGTCATGGCGGGCCGATCGTCACGGGCGGGTGGGACGCCGCCGACCGTAGCCCTAGATCTCGGTGAATGGAACAGGCATCCCATTGAGTGAGAAGGCCTTCCCAGTGGCCCGTGGCTGCGGCATCATCGTCCACGCGTGCTGGGGCCGTCGTGGACGGCCCTCGGCGCGGGTCGCACGAGGCCCGACGAGCCTCGTGACGCCCACACCATGGGAGGTCGACGTGGAACGTGCACTCACCGTCGTCGTGGCTGTCACCGCGCTGCTGCTGACCATGCACCCCGGCTCGGCAGCAGCGCAGGAGCGACGCTTCACGTACACGATCTCCTCGCAGGGCGAGGTCTCCGGGGACCTCGGTCACCTGGCAGCGGTGGCCGCTGACACGCTCGCCGACCCTCGCGGCTGGAGCCTCGGTGGCACGCTGCGCTACGACCGCGTCGACTCCGGTGCGGACTTCCACCTCATCCTCGCCTCACCGAGCGTGGTCGATGCCGCGGCGCCGATCTGCAGCGCGAAGTACAGCTGCTCCGTCGGCGACGACGTCTACATCAACGACGTCAACTGGCGCCGAGCGACACCGGCCTGGACCCACAGCATCAGGGAGTACCAGAGCTACGTGATCCTGCACGAGGTCGGTCACTGGCTGGACGTGGACCACGCCCGGTGTCCGTCTGCTGGCCGGCTCGCGCACGTGATGCAGCAGCAGTCGATCTCGTTGAACGGCTGCCTGGCCAACGTCTGGCCGGTCGTCTCGGAGCGCGAGACGGTCGCCCGCAACCAGGGTGTCTCGGTCGACTGGTCGCCGGTCGAGCAGAAGTACCTGGCGTTCGGGGCCTCGGGTGGCTTCCTCGGCGGACCGGTGACCTGGGAACGTCCCACCATCGACTCCCGAGGCAGCCACCAGGACTACCAGGGCGGTGTCATCTACCACAGCGCCGGCACGGGGGCCCACGAGGTCCACGGATCGATCCTCGACCGCTGGCGTGGGCTCGGCGCGGTGACGGGACCGCTGGGCTTCCCGATCACTGACGAGACATCCACTCCGGACCGCCGGGGTCGGTTCAACCACTTCGCAGGCGGCGCCGGCGGCTCGGTGTACTGGACGCAGCACACGGGGGCGCGCGAGGTGTACGGCGACATCCGTGAGCGATGGGGGTCGCTGGCCCGAAAGCAGAGGCAGTTGGGCTACGCGGTGACGGGCGAGACGCCGACGCCGGACGGGGGAGGCAGGTTCAACCACTTCGCCGGAAGCGCAGGTGGTTCGGTGTACTGGACGCCGCAGACGGGCGCGCACGAGGTGTACGGGCACATCCGCGACCGCTGGGAGTCCCTGGGCTGGGAGCAGGGGCCGCTGGGCTACCCCGTCAGCGGGGAGTACGCCGTCGAAGGCGGCCGGCGCAGCGACTTCCAGAACGGTCACATCCGGTACGACACCGGCACCCGGGAGACGGAGGTGTCGATCGACGGCGACTGAGGTTGGACCGCACTCCCTCGACGATCAGAGCCATCCCTTGTCCTCCGCTGCACGAGCCGGCTCCACTCTGGTGCGGGCGCCGGTCTTGCCGATGGCCGACGACAGGTAGTTGCGGACCGTCCCCGCCGACAGGTGCAGCCGGGCGGCGATGTCGGCCACGGTCGCGCCGCCCGCCGCGGCCCGAAGGACGTCGGCCTCCCGGTGCGAGAGCGGCGTCGCACCGAGCGCCAGCGCTGCCGCCGCGAGGTCGCGGTCGATGACCCGCTCGCCCGCCACGACGGCCCGGATGGCGCGCGCCAGCTCGGTCACCGGGGCGTCCTTGACGAGGAACCCGACCGCCCCCACCTCCATCGCCCGCCCCAGGAACCCGGGGCGGCCGAACGTCGTGAGGATGACCACCCGCGTGGCGGGCAGCTCCTCGCTCAGCTGCCGCGCCGCCTCGATGCCGTCGCAACCGGGCATCTCGACGTCGAGGAGGGCGACGTCAGGGCGGCTGGCGAGGGCAGCGTCGAGCACCTCGTCCCCGCGGCCGACCTCCGCCACGACGGCGAGGTCCGGCTCCAGCTCGAGCAGCGACCGGAGCGCTCCTCGTACGAGCGCCTGGTCCTCTGCCAGCAGGACCGAGATCCGCTCGGTCATGGCGCGGAGGTGCCGACGGCCGCGCCGGCGAGTGGCACCTCGACGCGCAGCGAGTACCCACCGCCCGGAGGCTCGCTGGTGACCAGGTGGCCGCCGACCGCGTCGACCCGCTCGCGGAGTCCGTCCAGACCGGAGCCTGCCTGCTCCGCAGCCGTCGCGGTCACGCCGCGACCGTCGTCGAGGACCACGAGCACTGCCGTGTCACCGCTCTCGGTGAGGTCCACCTGCACCGACCGCGCACCGCTGTGGCGCAGGACGTTGGTCATGGCCTCGCGGATGACCCACCCGAGTGCCGTGTCGACCGGTTCGGGCAGGTCCGGAGTGCGCCCGGGAAGCGTCACGCTGACGCCGGCAGCCGCCAGCGCAGCCCGGCCCTCGGTCAGCACCTGCGCGAGGCCGACACGGCGGTAGCCGCTCACCGCGTCGCGCACCTCCAGCAGGGCCTGCCTCGCAGCGGCCTCGACGTCAGCCATCTCCCCGCGGGCGCGAGCCGGGGCCGTCTCGGCGAGCCTGCCGGCCAGCTCGCTCTTGAGGGCGATGAGCGACAGGCCGTGCCCGAGCAGGTCGTGGAGGTCGCGGGCGAAGCGCAGGCGCTCGGCCTCGACGGCGGTACGGGCGGCTCCTCACGGGCTTCCCGCAGCTCGCCGTTGACCCTGAGCAGCACCCGCGTGCCGAGAAGGGCGAACGCGGTGAGCAGGCAGATCGCCGGCAGGAACAGGAACCCGGGAGCGCCCTCCGCGTAGCCGACGACGACGCACACGAGCACCGCTGCCGAGACGGTCGGCCAGGCCCACCGCGCGCGCAAGGTGGCGGCCGCGGCCGCGGAGACGTAGACCATCAGGCCGACCCAGGCGACGCCGAGGCTCACCGCGAGTGCGCCGCCGAGGACGACGACGACCACGAGGTCGGGTCGCAGGTGGAGCCGCCCGCCGATGCGGCCCAACGCGCTGAGGTAGGCGACGGTGAAGGCGGTCAGGGCCGCCCCGGCGAGGACGCGGGTGGCCGTCGGACGGTCCGTCGACACGAGGTCGGCGACGGGCACGGACAGGAAGAGCAACCAGGGCGACGCCCACAGGACGCGCTCCCAGCGGGCTGCGGTGTCCATGAGGCGGACGCTAGCGCCTGAGCCCGTGACGGAGTGTCATCCGGCCTCCGCCAGCAGCGGTCGCCGGCGGGCGACGGCCAGCGCGAGAGCGGCGAAGCCGGCCGTGAAGGCAGTGACAGCCAGGACGGCGGCGGAGGGTGGCGGTCCGCCCTCGGCGACACCGCGACCCAGCTCGGCGTACCAGTGGGACGGGAGCAGCCGGCCGACCGTGGCGAGCCCGTCGGGGAAGACCTGGATCGGCACCCACAGCCCGCCGAGTGCGGCGAGGACGGTGCTGCAGATGCCCGTCGCCCCGCCGGCGGCCTGCTCGTCGAGCGCGAGACCGAGGAGCAGGCCGAGCGCGACGAAGACGACCGACCCCAGCCACAGCGCCGCTACGAGCCCGAGCCACGAGGAGACCGGGAGCTGCACGCCGTTGACGACCCGTCCGACCAGCGCCACGACAACCACGCTCGGGAGCACCAGCAGGGCACCCACGGCCACGTCGACGACGAGCACGGTGCCAGCCGGCACGGGCATCACGCGCAGCTGGCGGAGCCAGCCGGAAGCCCGGTCGAAGGCCAGCCGCACGGTGGCGCCGAGGGCGGCGCCGATCGCGCCGTAGGCCATCATCGAGACCATGTACGACCGTGCGTAGTCCTGGTACTGCGCCTCACTGGACGCCTGCTGGCCGAAGACCTGGGTGAAGAAGACGGTGAACAGGGCCGGCAGCAGCACGGTGAAGAACAGGTACTGCCGGTTGCGGCCGACCCGTCGGAGCTGGAACAGCAGCAGGTCGCTCACCGGCCGGTTCCCGTCAGGTGCAGGAAGGCCTGCTCGAGACTGGCGCCCCGGACCTCGAGGTCTGGCAGCTCCCGGCGGCTGCTCAGCAGCGCCCGCAGCGTCGCCTCCGCGTCGGTCGTCGCCAGCTCGACCAGAGCCCCGGCGTCGACCACCTCCGTGACCCCCGGCAGCTCGTGCAGCCGGTCCCGCGGACCGGGGCAGCGGAAGCGGACGGTGCGGCCCGCGACCGCCGACGTCACCGAGGCGGTGGAGCCGTCAGCGACCACGCGGCCGCCGGACACCACGACGACGCGGTCGGCCACGGCCTCCGCCTCGTCCAGGTGGTGCGTCGCGAACACGATCGTGTGCCCGCCACCGGCGAGCCGGCGCATGGTGTGCCAGAAGGCCTGCCGGCCCGCGACGTCCATCGCGGCGGTCGGCTCGTCGAGCACGAGCAGCGGCGGCGCGCCGGCGAGCGCGAGGGCGAGCAGCACCCGCTGTCGCTGGCCGCCGGACAGGGCGTCGACCGGGCGGGCGAGCAGGCCGTCGATCCCGGTGACCGCGGTGAGGTCGTCGAGCGGCCACGGATCCGGGTAGCGGCCGCGCACCAGGCGCAGCACCTCGCCGACCCGGGACTGGCTCGGCAGCCCGCCGTGCTGGAGCATCGCACCGACGCAGCCGGACAGGACCGCCGCAGCCGGGGGACGGCCGAGGACGCTGACCGACCCGGCAGCTGGCCGCAGCAGACCGAGGCAGGCGTTGACGGTGGAGGACTTGCCGGCGCCGTTGGGCCCCAGCAGCGCGACGGTCTGGCCGGCCGGGATGTTGAGGTCGAGGTCCGCGACGGCGAGGGTGTCGCCGTAGCGGACGGTCAGGCCCTGGACGTCGAGAGCGGGTGCTGTCGTCATGGTCGCAGGGTGCTGTGCCCGCGGGCTAGCGCGGAAGTGCCGGACGTCGCCTGTCGCTGCTGACATCCGTCACGCCTACCAGGCTGCGGGTGCGTAGTCCTTGAGGAAGCAGCCGAACAGGTCCTCGCCGAGCTCGCCTCGCACGACCGGGTCGTAGACGCGCGCCGCCCCGTCGACGAGGTCGAGCGGCGCGGAGAAGCCCTCCTCGTGCAGCCGTGCCTTGAGCGGGTGCGGTCGCTCGTCGGTGATCCACCCGGTGTCGACCGCCGTCATGAGGATGCCGTCGGTCTCGAGCATCTCCTGCGCGCTGGTGCGGGTCAGCATGTTGAGGGCAGCCTTGGCCATGTTGGTGTGGGGGTGGCCAGGCCCCTTGTAGCCGCGGCCGAACTGCCCCTCCATCGCCGAGACGTTCACGACGTACGTCCGCCGTGCCGGCGAGGCGGCCATGGCCGAGCGGAGCCGGCTGATCAGGACGAACGGCGCGGTGACGTTGCACAGCTGGACCTCGAGCAGCTCGAGGGCGTCGACCTGCTCGACGCGCCGGGTCCAGCTGTTGACGTCGTCGAGGTCGGGCACGAGACCGCCGGCGTCGATGGCGGTCCGGTCGGCCACCCGGTCCAGCGAGGCCGACCCGCTGGTCAGGGCGAGCGCCGTGAGGGCGTGAGCGGTCACCGGTGACCCGCCGGCGGTCAGGGCCGGTGGGTGCAGGTCGCGGGCGTGGCCGAGGTCCAGCACCTCGGGCAGCGGACCCGCCGGCAGCTCGGCCGACTCGGCGGCGACCAGCTGGGAGTAGGCGCCGGGGGAGCGCCGCACTGTCTGTGCGGCGTTGTTGATGAGGATGTCGAGCGGGCCGCGGGCCGCCACCGCGTCGGCCAGCGACACGACCTGGGCCGGGTCGCGCAGGTCCACGCCGACGATCGACAGGCGGGACAGCCAGTCGGCGCTGTCCGGCATGGAGGCGAACCGGCGCACCGCGTCGGCCGGGAAGCGCGTCGTGATGGTGGTGTCGGCACCGTCGCGCAGCAGTCGCAGCGCGATGTGCATCCCGATCTTGGCCCGGCCCCCCGTGAGCAGCGCCCGCCGGCCGGTCAGGTCGGTGCGTGCGTCGCGGCGGGACCTGTTGAGGGCGGCGCACGGGGGACAGAGCTGGTGGTAGAACGCGTCGACCTCGGTGTAGCGCTGCTTGCACGTGTAGCAGGCGCGGGCCTTGCGGAGCGTGCCGGCGAGCGCGGTCGTGCTGCCGGCCGACAGCGGCAGGCCGCGGGTCTCGTCGTCGATGCGGCCGGGTGCGCCGGTCGCCGTCGCCGCGGTGACGGCCGCGTCGTGGGCGAGCTCGGCGTCACGGCGCTCGCGCCGCCGCCGCTCCTTCACCTGCTTGAACAGCCGGGCGGTCGCGAGGCGCACCGCGACCGCGTCGGGGTGGTCGACCGGGAGGTCGTCGAGCTCCGTGATGACCGCGAGCGCCGTGGCGAGGCGGTCGGCGTCGATGCCGTCGACGGACCCGCCGCCCGGCAGGGCGCGCGCGTCGGCGTCCTGGAGCGTCATGCTCCCAGGCTACGGGCGGCTGGGCTCCTGCTGCCGCGACCGCGACCGCGACCGCGACCGCGAGCGGGGTCGGAGCAGGACCGACGTCGCGACGACGACGTGCCAGGCGTCGACCAGGGTGAGGCCGAGCCGCTGGTGCCCACCCCCGCCCTCGATGACGATCGACGTGGCGAGCGCGAACGCCGAGGCGAGACCGACCAGCAGCGATGCCTCCCGCTTCCAGCCGTGGAGACCTCTCGCCGCCACGAGCGGGGTGGCCGCCATCGCGACGTAGCCGGTCAGGGCCGCCACCGCGTGCCAGGTGTCCTGCGCGCCCCCCCCCTCACGGGTGAGCGGCAGCGCAGCGACCGCCAGGGTGGCGAGCCCCGCGACGGTCACGACCCAGCGCAGGGCCGGTACGCCCAGCTCGCGCGCCACGACCCCGGCCCACAGCGGGAGCAGCAGGCCGAAGGCGACGAAGCAGGCGGTCATCACCGCCCGGGTCGGCGCGCCCTCACGAGCCAGCTGGCTGATCGCGTCGGTGAGCGGGTCGTACCCCTCGGTGCGCAGGCCGTTGACGACCCACCCGGCGACGAAGGCGGTCGGTGCGGCGATCCCGCAGACGGCGCCCAACTGGCGCGGGACCTCCACGGGGCCAGCGTGTCACAGCCGGCGGGTGTCACCGGCGTCCCCCGGGGCAGGCCACGCCCATGGGCTTCCGGGAGCACGTGTCGCTGCAGGTCCACCCCGAGGACGACGGGACGAGCACGGTCGTCGTCGACGCGGGTGAGGAGCACCTCAACCAGCACGGCACCGTGCACGGCGGCGTGCTGGCCACCATGATCGACGCGGCGATGGGCACGGCGGTGGCGACGACCGGCGGCGAGTCGCCGGTCACCGTGTCGCTGACCGTGACCTACCTCGAGCCGGGGCAGCCGGGACGGCTGGAGGCCCGGGCGCGGGTCCGCAAGCGCGGCACGCGGCTGATGGTCGTCGAGGCCGAGGTGGTGCAGGGCGACGACGTCGTGGCCGACGCCCTGGCGACCTTCTCGGTCAAGGCCTGACGAGACGGTCGATCGACGCCGGGTTCGTGCTGCTCTCCGTCCCTCTCAGCGAGACGACCCTGGCGTTGATCACTGAGAAGCGGGCGGTCGAGCGAGCAGCTACAGCTGCAGGCTCGTCACGTTGGTGAACTCCTCGATGCCGAGCGGACCGAGCTCGCGGCCGTAGCCGCTCTGGCCGAAGCCGCCGAACGGCGCCGTGGGGTTGAAGACGCCGCCGTTGACGCCGACCTGGCCGGTGCGCATCCGCGTGGCGAAGGTGATCGCGCGCTCGCGGTCCGCCGCCCAGACCGCGCCGGACAGCCCGTACGGCGTGCCGTTCGCGATCGCGAGCGCCTCGTCGTCGCCGCCGTCGTAGGGCACGACGGTGAGCACCGGTCCGAAGACCTCCTCCTGCTCGATCGTCGACCCGGCCTCGGCGACCAGCACGGTCGGCTGCACGAAGTAGCCGGTCGCCTGCCCCTCCGGCTGGTCCGGACCGCTGGCGACGAGGCGCGCACCGTCGTCGATGGCACGGCGGATGTAGTCGCGCACCCGCTCCTGCTGCACCTTGCTCACGAGCGGGCCCTGCTGGGTGCCCGGCACCAGCGGGTCGCCGACCGGAGCGAACTGCGTGAACACCTCGAGCAACCCCTCCACCTCGGCCAGCTTGTCCCGCGGGACGAGCAGCCGGGTGAGCGCGCTGCAGGTCTGGCCGGAGTTGATGAGGCAGCCGGTGAGCGAGCCGGCGACGGCGTTGCCGAGCTCGTCCCCGGACAGGTCGTCGAGCAGGACGGAGGCGCTCTTGCCACCCAGCTCGAGCGAGGTCCGCTTGGGTGCCGCCGCGGCCAGCTCAGCCACTCGGCGGCCGGCCCGCGTGGAGCCGGTGAACGACACCATGTCGACGAGCTCGTGCTTCACGATCGCCTCGCCGACGACCGGTCCCGTGCCGGGAACGAGGTTGAAGACGCCTGCCGGAAGCCCCACCTCGTGGATGACCTCCGCCAGCAGGTAGGCGACGCCCGGCACCAGCTCGGACGGCTTGACCACGACGGTGCAGCCGGCGACGAGCGCCGGGGCGACCTTGGCCGAGATCTGGTGCAGCGGGTAGTTCCACGGCGTGATGGCGCCGACGACGCCGACCGGCTGGCGGACGAGGACGGAGTTGCCGGACCTTCGCTCCCAGTCGACCTCGTCCACGACGTCGGCCATGGAGGCGAAGCTGATGACGGGCAGGCCGGCCTGCACCATGACGGCGAGCTCCCACGGGGCGCCCATCTCGCTGGCCGCGGCCAGCGCGATCTCCTGCGCCCGAGCCTGCAGGCCCTCGGCGATGGCGGTGCACGCCTTCACCCGGTCCTCGCGGGACGTGGCGGCCCATCCGGGCAGCGCGCGTGACGCGGCGCGCACCG
>JAABUN010006473.1_pt1 | contig 13456 bp, 4 predicted proteins | sample 5559311 | NCBI WGS metagenome assembly JAABUN01 (sample SAMN10711877, study PRJNA513370) | rock metagenome | isolation source: Antarctica rocks | place: Antarctica: Victoria Land, Siegfried Peak sud | reverse complement strand
GCGCTGCCCAGGATGCGCCGGCGGTCGGCGGGGTCGGTGATGCCGTACAGGTCGAGGACTTTTTCGTCAATGGCGGCATCGTGGGCGGCGGCGTCCGCGAGCAGAATTTGGATGCGGGCGAGGCGTTCGGCTTCGGCGGCGAAAAAGGCGGCGAGGGCGTCGTCGTCTTCGGGCAGCACGGCCTGGTTTTTGATCGCGTCGTAGGTCTGGTTTTGCCACTGCGGGCGGGACAGGTAGCCCTGAAGGTAGCGCCGCAGGTCGTCGTTTGGCACGTCGAGCCACAGGCGGTTGTGGCGCAGAACGAGGCTGGCCGGAAAGCGCGCGGGGACGTAGACGTTGCCGCTGAGGGTGGCGGATTGTCCGCCGGGCGCGTGAACGGTGAGGCGGCCGGCGGCCTGGGCCTGAAACAGGGAAAGGGTTGGGTAGGCGGCATCCTCGGTTTGGAGTTCGTGGAGGAGTTTGTCGTAGGGCACGGCGATTTCGGCCGTGCCGTCGCGTTTGTGGTGGATGGTGTGGCCGTCGTCGCGCAGGCGGCCCAGTTCGGCGTGTTTGGCTAAGAGTTCGTCCACCTTGCCCGCGAGTTCGGCCTGCGTGGCGGCGTCGGCCGGGAAGATGGGCAGGGAGCGGAACAACGAGGGATTGATTGAGACCTGATCGTTTCGGCTTGCGTACCAAAAGTTCAAGGTTGCGGAGTTGACAAGAGCAAGAAGGTACTTCAGTAAGAAGTTACGATCCGAAGAGATAATCAGGCTGCTGTTGTCACGAACGTAGAATTTGGCTTCGTCGTAAGTGGCGATTAGCCGACGCTTCAGCGCCTTGTTCCTGAAACGAACGATGACAATCTTTGGCTGCTCGAAAAAATTCGCATCGCGTGGTCGGCTCAACCAGTTTCCGTATTTGATATGCGGGCGGTCAGGGTTCCAGCGTAGTTCGTAGCGACCCACAAAACTGCTGCCATCAAGGTACGGCTTCCATTCCGGCTCGCCGGAAGGTACGTTTCTTTTTGGTTCTATGTAGGCGCTGCTAAGTCTTTCGGCCTCATGCTCGAACGGCTTGATGCCCATGCTGCTGTCTGTGACATCGCCAAGCCGACGTGCCACGGCATCGCCTCCATTGCCTCGCGTACTCGACACGGCGCAAGCGGCTTCGATCTTTTCCAAAAGCGTGTCAAGCCGGGCGTTCATTTCGTTAGCTGGGCTGTCCAACCAGATTGATTGTGGCTGCGCGAGCGTTCGTTGCCAACCACGCGCGGCCAATTTGTCCAAGCCATCTCTCAGGTTGAGCAAGTTCACCGTCACCGTTTGAGCGCGCCGTTTTTCCTGGTCTTCCTCCCGCCTCAGGAACAGCAGAACGCAATCCACCGTTGCATCGTCCCAGATTCCCTGCGGCAAGTCCACGATCTGCTCGATGCGTCCCATGCCGAGCAAAGCCGCCCGCAGCGTGCTCGTGTTCGTGCCCATCAAAAACGTGTTGGGCGTGATGAAACCGAGCCGCCCGTTTTTTGCCAGCAGCGAAAGCGCGAGCCGGTAGAAAAAGACGTAGGTGTCGGGCTGCCCCCGGAACACGTCGGCGTAGTCTTCCTTGAGCGCGGCCTTGTAAGCCGGCGTCAATTTCGCGCCGTAGGGCGGATTGGCGACGATGAACGCGAAGCCGTTCGCGTAGGGCGTGCCGGGCGCACGGTCCTTGATCTTTTCCACCTCGTCGCGCTCGTCGGCCATGAGTGTGCCGCCCTGCGCGTAAAAGTAGGTCCGCGACGGCTTGGCGAGGGCGTCCACGTTGTAGACGTGGAAGCGCGACAGTTGCGGCGGCCGGGCGAGCGTGGCGTTGCCGCTCGCTTTGGCCTGTTCGTAGGCAGCCTTGATGAGCGGCAGAACTTGAATGAGCAGGTTGACCTCGGCGAGGTAGCACGCGAACGGGTTCAGGTCGAAGCCGAACAGGCTGTTTCGCACCTGTTCGAGCACGGCGGCGGGGTCCGAAATGGCACCGTTCGGGTCCTTCGGGAACGCTTCCACCAAACGCTTGGCGGCGACGACCAGAAACTTGCCGCTGCCGCAGGCCGGATCGAGCAGGCGCTTGTTCGAGCCGATGATCGCCGGGCCGGAAACGTAGCCGACGTTGTCCAGGATGTATTCGACGATTTCGGGCGGCGTGTAGTACTGGCCGCGTTTCTTTTTCTCCGGGCGTTCCAAATAGGAGCGGTAGACTTCGCCCACGATGTCCGCGTCCACGCCCGCGAAGTCGAAGCGAGCCAACTCGTGCAGCGTGAGGATCAAACGCTGCCGGTCCAGCGTGTACCAGTTGAAGAGTTCGCGGCCGGTGAAGAAGTGCGCGTAGATGTTCTGCGCGTTCTTGTAGGCCATGTCGAGCAAAGGTTCGTAGGGGTTGCCGTTGGCGAACTTCAGGTACCGCTCGATGTCCTCCTGCCAGTGCGCGAAGCCGCCGTCGGTCAGGAACCGCTGCGGGAAAACGCCCTTGTCCTCGCACACGCGAATCAGCAGCAGGCGGATGAAAACGACGTAGGCGGCCTGAAGCGCGAACTCGTCGCGCCTTTGTTCCTCGGACAGGTCGCCCAGCATCGTTTCCTCCACGAGCGACGCCCAGACCAGATAATTGTCGTGGACCGCGCCGCTTTCGCGGTAACGCTGGCGCAGCGCGGCGAGCCGCTGATGGTAGCCGAAGGCCGTTTCCGCAAACACGGCGATCCGGTTTTCCAGCGCGCCGCGCTCGTTGGGGCTGAGGCCGCGCCGGACCGCCCGCGCGTTGCCGGCATACTTGCGGGCAAGCGCGCCGTCAAGGATGGCGAGAACCGCGTCCTGAAGCGCGACGGGGTTTGGAAAGGCGCGGGCGTCCTTTTCCAGCGCGGTCAACAGCGTATCGGCTTGCGCCGCCTCGTCGTCCGTCAGGCCCGCGACCGGCTTCAGAGTGGTCAACTGCTGCGCCACGAGAGCGCGCTGTTCGCGCAGTTTGTCGGCGGCCCGCTCCTTCCGGTCGTCGGCCAGAAACCGCGCCCGCTCCTCGTACTCGGCGTAGTTCGCTAAATGCTCGGTGAGCGTGCGGCGGGCGTCGGCGGAAAGTTGTTTCACCAGCGACTTCAGGGCATCCACGAGAATGTTCTCGTTGCCGGCCCCGGCCGCGCCGCCCAGCGGCAGTGCTTGCGCCCGCCATGTTTCCTCGTCAACGGCGATCAACTTTTCCAGCCGGGCAGGTTCGGCGAACGCGGTTTTGCGAAACGTGTCGAACAAATCTCGCAGAGCGTGCCGCGCTTCGTCGGGCAAGCCTTCCGGCGTCGCGTTCGCCTTCCACGCGGCGACGGCAGCCGTCACGTCGAGGTCAATGAGTTTGACCGGAGCGGCCTCCGGCCCATCGAAACGCCACGCGGTAAAGCGGCGGCCGTTCGTCAGCCAACCCGACTGCCGCCCGGAGGCCTGAACGTAGCGGCTGAGTTGGCGCAGATGGCCATCGGGATGCGTCATGTCGCAGTCGAGTTCAAGCGACGTATTCTTGTCTTCGACCAGGAAGCATGTCCCGAACACCTCATCGCGGGGCGCGAAGTCAGGGCGGTCGCCCGCCTTTTGCTGGTTGTAAATCCGCTCCGTCGTTTCAAAACCGAGCAGTCCCAGCAGCGGCCCAACGATCACGCTGTCAACAATGGTCGCCTCATCGCCCCGACCTTGAGCGTCCGAACGATGGGCCAGATAGTCCAGGAAGTCCGTGCGGCCCGCGTAACTCTGGGTGAAAAGGTTGAAAAACGCGGGTAAAAATTCGTCGAAGGTTGCGGGGGGCATTTGCGAAGGCGCTTTCTGACGGCGTGCGGGAAGTGGCGACTGCCGCGCCTTTGTTTCGGCGAAAGCGCACGCCTCCCCTTTGCGCGTTGCGCGCGTCGGCCATCGCTCATAATCACAGGCATGACGCGCGGGTGTGAGGCGGGCGCTTTTGAAGCGGCATGGCTACGTCGTTGTGAACGTAAACGGGCGCGTGTAGATAAAAAAAGCGGGGGCCGCGTGGCCCCCGCTTTTTTGTCCGTCGCTACTGCTGTTTCAGTGCGGCCTGGCTTCGTGGCCGGCCTGCTCGGCGCTTCGCGCGGCCTGGCTGACCGCGTTGGCGTTTGCGCCGATCTGCGCGCCGCCGTGCCCGTTGCTGCCGTTCGCTGCGTTCGCTGCGCCGCCGCCGGCCGCCGGGATGGGGGAGCCGGGGACGGGGACGCTCAGGCCAAGCCCTTCGGCGACGCAGCGGCCGTAGTCGGCGTCGCACTGGGCGAAGTGCCACACCATGCGCTCCTGGACGATGCGCGCGGCGGGCTGGAGCGTGGTAACGAGGTTGAGGATCAGGTCGTCGCGCTCCCAGTCCTCGTGCTGCCGATACCGCTCGCCGGCCTGCTGGTAGTCGTTGGTGCGCTCGATGGTTTGCCGGACCAGGTTGCCCTGCACGAACGGTGTGTGGTCCTTGCCCGCGCGCGGGGCCTCGTCCAAACCGCCCAAACTCGACGGTTCGTAGTTGACGTGCGGGTTGCCGCCCGGCGCGAGGTCAACGCGCACCGTCATCTGGCCGTCGCGCTGGTTGGTGGCGACGTGCTTTTTGGGCGCGTTGATCGGCAGTTGCAGATAGTTCGGCCCGACGCGGTACCGCTGCGTGTCCGAATAACTCAGGGTCCGGCCTTGCAGCATCTTGTCGTCGGAAAAGTCCAGGCCGTCCACCAGAACGCCGGTCCCAAACGCGACCTGCTCGACCTCGGCGAAGTAGTTTTCCGGGTTGCGGTTGAGCACCATGCGGCCGATTGGCAGATGCGGGAACTTATCCGGAGGCCAGAGTTTGGTGTCGTCAAGCGGGTCGAAGTCCAGTTCGGGGTGGTCGTCGTCGCTCATGATCTGGACGTGAAGTTCCCATTCGGGGAAGTCGCCGCGCGCGATGGCGTCGTACAAATCCTGCGTTCCGTGGTTGAAGTTTTTGGCCTGGATCGCCTCCGCCTGCTCCTGGGTCAGGTTCTTGACGCCCTGCTTCGGCTCCCAATGGTACTTGACCAGCACGCCCTCGCCGGCCGCGTTCACCCACTTGTAGGTGTTGACGCCCGACCCCTGCATCTGGCGGTAACTGGCCGGAATGCCCCACGGCGAGAACAGGAACGTGATCATGTGGAGGGCTTCGGGCTTGTGGCTGATGAAGTCGAAGATGCGCTGGCCGTCCTGCCGGTTCGTGACCGGGTCGGGCTTGAAGGCGTGGACCAGGTCGGGAAAGTTGACCGCATCGCGGATGAAAAACACCTTGAGGTTGTTGCCGACCAAATCCCAGTTGCCGTCTTCCGTGTAAAACTTGACCGCGAAGCCGCGCGGGTCCCGCAGCGTTTCCGGCGAATGCCCGCCATGAATCACGGACGAGAAGCGAACGAACGTCGGGGTTTTCTTTCCCGCTTCCTGAAACAACTTCGCGCGCGTGTACTTGGCAATCGGCTCGTCGCCGACCTTGCCGTACGCCTCGAAAAAGCCGTGCGCGCCCGCGCCTCTGGCGTGGACCACGCGCTCCGGGATGCGCTCGCGGTCGAAGTGGGTGATCTTTTCCAGGAACTGGTAGTTTTCCAGCGTGGTCGGACCCCGGCTGCCGACCGTGCGCGTGTTCTGGTTGTCCACTATGGGATGGCCCTGGCGGGTCGTGAGCGTGTTTTCGTGCTCGCCGCTCGCCATGCGGCCATCGGTCGCGCTGCCCACGCCTTCCACGGCCGTGCCGTGCGTCTCGTCGTTCTTGGCCGCGCCGTTGTGCGCGCCGTTGCTTGCGTTGTGTTCGTTCATTTGGTTTCCTATCCTGTCGCCGCTCCCGTGCGGCAGTCGGGGCACACGCCCCAAAAGGTGACTTCGGCCTCGTCAATGACGAAGTCGTGTTTTGACGAGGGTTCGAGGCAGGGGCGCGCGCCGACGACGCAGTCCACGTCCACGGCAATCCCGCACCGGCGGCAAACCAGGTGATGGTGGTTGTCGCCCACGCGCGCTTCATACCGTGCTGGGCCGCCGGCCGGCTCGATGCGCCGCACCAGGCCCGCATCCGAGAGCGCGCGCAGATTGTCGTATACGGCCTGTGTACTCAGCCGGCCAAGAGCGGTTCGCGCTCGGCCCGCGATCTCGTCAGCGTCCAGGTGCTGGCCGGACGCACCCTCAAGCGCGCCCAGCACGGCAAGGCGTCCGCTTGTCACGCGCAGTCCTGCCGCGCGCAGCCGCCGTTCCCGATCCTGTGTGCCATTCTCCTCGCTGCCCTGAACCATGAGAAGAGTATACCCGCTTGTCCGCGTTTACTGGAACGATTCAAGAAAACGACCTGGCGCGCCGGGCGTGTTACCATGCAAAAGTGCGCGCGTACTTGCGCGCGCGCGCCGGGCTTGTTACCATGCAAAAGTGTGCGCGTACTTGCGCGCGCGCGCCGGGGCGTGAACAGCGCGCGCCGGACGCCCTGCTCTGCTCGACACCGATTTCCACGGAGGCACTTCCATGCAACGGCAACGACGCTTGTTTTTCCTGTCGCTTCTCCTGCTCGCCGCCGCCCTGCCGCTGTTTCACGTTTCTTCCGCACGGGCGCAGGGAGCCGGCGACCAGGTCGTTTACACCGACGCGCTGCAAAACGGCTGGCAAAATTACGGCTGGGCCACGCTTAACTACAACAATCCCAGCCCGGTCCGAAGCGGCAGCGCCTCCATCAGCGTGAGCGCAGCCGCGTACGAGGCGCTGTATCTTCACCACAACGCGCAGGACACGAGCGGCTTCACCGACCTTATTTTCTGGATTCACGGCGGCGCGGCGGGCGGCCAGCGGCTTCAGGTGCAGGGTTTGCTGAACGGAACCGCCCAGACCGCTGTCGCCCTCGGGCCGCTGGCCGCCAACACCTGGCAGCAGGTCACGATTGCGCTTTCCGCCCTCGGCGTCGCGAATAAAACCAACTTCGACGGCTTTTGGATTAAGGACACGACCGGCGCGGCGCAGCCGACCTGGTACGTGGACGACGTTCGCCTCGTGGGCGTGCCCCCGCCCTCGGCGGCCAACGTGAGCGTGAACGCGGGCGACGTGATCCGCGTTGTGGACAACCGGCTGTTCGGGCTGAACACGGCCATCTACGACAGCGCGTTCAACACCCCCGAAACCGTTTCGCTGCTTCAGGCGATGGACAACAAGGTGCTGCGTTTCCCCGGCGGCTCCTTGTCCGACGAGTACCATTGGGCGACCAACACGACCCAGAACAACACCTGGACCTGGGCGACCGGCTTTGACGCGTTTGCGAACGTCGCCCGGCAAACGAACGCGCAAGCGTTCATCACGGTCAACTACGGCAGCGGCACGCCCCAGGAGGCCGCCGACTGGGTCCGCAACGCTAACGTCACGCGCGCCCTGGGCATCAAATACTGGGAAATCGGCAACGAAAACTACGGCTCGTGGGAATTCGACACCCGCGCACGCCCGCACGACCCGTACACCTACGCGAACGCTGCCAAAGACTACATCGCGCAGATGAAGGCGGTTGACCCGGCCATCAAGATCGGCGTAGTCGTCACGTCCGGCGAGGACGACTATGCGAACTATTCCGATCATCCGGTTGTCAACCCGCGCACCGGGCAAACGCACAACGGCTGGACGCCCGTCGTGCTCGCCACGCTGAAAAGCCTGAATGTGACGCCCGACTTCGTCATTTACCACAAGTACGCTCAGGGGCCGGGCAGCGAAAACGACGCGTCCCTGCTCCAATCCGCCCGCTCGTGGGCGTCCGACGTGGCGAACCTGCGGCAGATGGTGAGCGACTACCTGGGAACGGCCGGCGCGAGCGTCGAGATCGTCTGCACCGAGAACAACTCGGTCTACTCCAGCCCCGGCAAGCAAACCACCAGCCTCGTCAACGGCCTGTTCCTCGCCGACAGCATCGGACAGGCGCTGCAAACCGAACTTTCCACCCTGATCTGGTGGGACTTGCGCAACAGCCAGGACGGCGCAAACAACAACGGTGCGTCGCTGTACGGCTGGCGCGCGTACGGCGATTACGGCGTCGTGAGCGGCGCGAACGACCGCTACCCGACCTACTTCGTGTCGCGGCTGCTGCAATGGTGGGCGCGCGGCGGCGACCAGGTCGTGCGCGCGACGAGCGATTACAATCTGCTTTCCGTTTATGCTGCCAAACGCACGGACGGCACGCTGACCCTGCTGGTCATCAACAAGAGTCCGGGCGCCGCGCTCAGCGCGAACGTGTCCCTTTCCGGCTTCACGCCCGCCGCGAGCGCGACGGTGCGCTCCTACGGCGTGCCGCAGGACGAAGCGGCCCGAACCGGCAGCGGCTCGCCGGACGTGGCGCAAAGCACGTTCAGCGGCGCGGGAACAACCTTCGCCTACAACTTCCCGGCCTACTCCGTGACCGTGCTCACGCTGTCGCCCGCGTCGGCCCCGCCGCCGGCCCCACCCGCCGCCCCGTCCGGCCTGGCGGCAACGGCGGCATCGAAAAGCCAGATCAACCTTTCCTGGACCGACAACGCCGCGAACGAGACCGGCTTCAAAATCGAACGCAGCGCCGACAACGTGACGTTCACTCAGATCGGCACCACCGGCGCGAACGCGACGAGTTACGCCGACACGGGTCGGGCGGCCAACACGCTGTACTATTACCGGGTTCGGGCGTACAACACGGCCGGCAACTCCGCGTACTCAAACACGGCCAGCGCGCGAACCCCGCGCAAATAGCGCCCGCCGGGAAAAGGGGACAAACCGGCGAGGGTGTCAGTTGGCGACGGCGGGAACGCTGACCTCGATAGTGGCCGTTCCCGACACGGGCACGATCAGCCAGCCGTCGCCGGGCGCGAAGCGGTACGCGGACGCGGGCAGGTCGGCTCCGTTGACGCGCACGCGGTCGGGCGCGGCCTTCAGCCCGGACAGCAGCACGAAGTATTTTCCCTTCGGCCAGCCGCTGACCGTGAAGGCAATCTGCCCGTTCTCCTCGCGCGTGCCCGTGATCGCGCCGGGCGCATGGACGAGGCCGCCCGACTGCCGGAACGCGCGAAAGTCGTACAGTTCCGCGCCGGGTTCGAGCAGCCGGACGGCGCAGGCCTGGAGCGTGCCAGGGTTGATGGCAACGTCGTTGCGGATTTGCGGGCGCAGCGCGAATGAGTCGGGGAGCAAACCCTGACGGGCGGCGTCGCTGTTTTTCGGCCAGGTCTGCTGGATGCCGGACGCAGTGATGCCGTCCGCGATCTGCTTCCACGGGCCGTTCGCGTCCCAGCGAACGAACCGGTACAGTGCGTCGGCGTACACCAGGCCGCACCACTGCACGGGCAAACCGATCCACAGCGGCGCTTCCCAGTTCGTCGCGCCCAGCACCGCGATGCTGGCGTAAACCCCGACCGGCCGCGTGCCCGGATCGGCAAGGTAAACGAACGGAACGCCGGTCCACGCCCAGTAGCGCGCCTGATCGAGAAGGCGAACCTCGCCGCTCAGTTCGTAGCCCAGCGTGTAGGCGCGCACGAGGTAGGCGGCGGCGAGGATGTCGGGCGTGTGCAGCGGGACCTCCCAGGTCTGCGCGCCGCGCGGAACGGTGTTCGTAAACTTGTCGAGGGCGCGCAAACGCTTCAGCCCTTCGGCAACCAAAACCGGGTCGCCGCACACGGCCGCGTTTTCAAGCAGGCCGGCGACGACCTGAGCCGTCAAGCCGTTCGCGTCTGGGAAAAAATGCGTGCGGCCGAAGTCGGGCCGGTCGGCCGTTTTTCGATAGCGAACGCTTCCATCGGCCTCGAAGCGGCCGAGCAAGCCGCGCGCCGCTTGCCGGGCGCGTTCGGCGTTGGCCTCGACCTCGCCGTAAACGAGGGCCGCGGCCGGCGGGCGGATGTGCGACACGCCGGAAGCGTTGCGCTCGGCGGGCGGCACGGCGGCGAGCGTGGTTCGGGCGGTCTGCGTGAGCCGCCGGGCAGTCGCCGCATCCGTCGTCTTGGCCGCGAGCCAGTCCTGGAAAACGGCGGCGTCGCCGGCCGGGTGCGCGTCGAAGTTGCCCGGATAGGCGTGGCGGAACACGTCGCTGGGCTGCCTCACATGGGAGTCGAGCCAGCCGGACGCGAGCAGGGCGAGGGCGTCGTTTTTTTCGATTTTGGGGACCGGGGGCAGGCCGCGCAGCGCGACGTACTGCCGCACGGCGGGCACGACGCTGTCGCCCTTGCCGCCGATCAGAATGGCGCGCACGACGAGCGGGGCGGACGGCGTGATGGTCGTGCCGTCGTAGGGGAGCAGGCTGCCGGGCGCGCGGTCTTCCGGACCGTTCGCGCCCGGAAACAGCAAACCGAGTGCGTGGCCGCCGCTTTTGAAAATACGGTCCGGCGAATCGAACAGCGCGCTGACGTTTTTTTGTTTCTCCCAGATCAGGCCGACGTAGCGATTCTTCGACTGAACGGCCATCAGGGGAAAGGTAACGTTAAGCGTGTCCGTTACCTGACGCCGCGCGCCCGGCCCGATCACGTCGGCCTCGCTGCTGCTCACGTCGGGCGCGTCCAGATACTCGACGCCCGCAAGCAGCGCCTGGTTTTTCGCCGTTCCGAACCCGTTATTTCCTCCGCCGGGCAGCACGACGAGCAGGGGCAGGTAAACGACGCTGCGCGGCCGGCTGACGCTCACGCGCGTTTCGACGGCGATGGTTCCGCCCGCTGAAGGGGCGAATTGTTGGCGCATTTCCCAGTCGGCCCCATCGTCGTCGCGGAAGGCCGCGCGGGCGATGAGCGCACCCGTGGCGGCTTCGCGCGTCACGTCCACACGGGCGCGCTCGGCCACGGGCAGCCAGCGCACGCGCCCCTTGCGGAGATAACCGACCAGCGGGCGCGTGTGGCCGACGGCCATGTTTTCGCCGGCCACGGTAAGCGCGAAACCGTTCCACTGCTTGGCCGAATGGACCAGCCGCAGGTCGCCCGACGTGACCGACAACGAGCCGTCGCCTGGTTCGAGCGGGGCCGGGCCGGGCCACGCGCCCACCGGGCCGGTCAGCAGCACGCGCGGCGACAGCGACAGGCTGGCGAGCGTGACCGTTCCCGCGTCGCGGCCGGGCGGGTCGAGGCGCAGGCGAAAACCCGGTCCGAGCGGCGGCAGCGGCACGCGCACGTTTTGCCACGCAGCGCCGGCCTGGACCGGGAACTTGATCGAGCGCGCTTCGGTGGCCCCTTTGTCAAAGTAAAAAACCTGCGCCATGCCGCTCTGGTCGGACTTCAAACGCACGCGCAGCCACAGCGATTGGCCGGGCGGCAGGTCGCGCGCGGGTCCGATCAGGTATGGGTCCGGCCCGGTACGCGTGATGACCAGGCCCGCCCCGTTCGCGCGCAACGGCGAGGCGACATCATGGGTCGCCGCCCAACCCTGCGCGCCGCCGTTCGCATTTTGCGTGAAGTCCCAGGCCGCGAGCGGGGCCGGCGTTTGCGCCCTCGCCGCGCGCACGCCCGTGCCTGCGAGCAGCATGAGAACGGCCGCCGCCGCGCCGAATGGAAACCCTCGCTGCCATACGCAACCTCGAAAATCGTTTTTCAACACCTTCTCCTTTGACGGCGGCCGTGTGCGCTCGCCCCCGCGTATTTACTCGGCGCGCGGCGCGTTTTCCTGGAACGCCGCCCTCACCCCCCTTCCCCCTCTCCCGCGCTGCGAGGAGAGGGGGAAGGGGGGTGAGGGCATTCGGTGGGCTGAGGGCGGCGTTGACGAACCATACCCATCGGGATACTTAATGTATATAAACTTGTTTTTAGAAACGGGCGCGTTCATGAAGCGATGGATTTACGTCGGCGCGGCGGTTCTCGTTCTTGCGGGCCTGATCGGGTGGCGGCTGACGCAGAAACGGGCCGAAGCCGCCGACCAGGCCAAGCAGCAGCAGGCGCGGGGTCAATCCGCCACGGTCGTTCAGGCGGCGGCGGCGAAGCGGCAAGATGTGGTCAAGCGTTTCGAGGCGGTCGGGTCGGTTGAAGCGCCGCTCGCCGTGGAGATCGCGCCCAAGGTGAGCGGGCGGCTTCTTTTTCTCCAGGTGCGCGAGGGCGACCGGGTGCAAGCGGGGCAAGTCCTCGCGCGCGTTGACCCAGCCGAGGTGCAGGCCGAGGTGCGGCAAAAACAGGCCGTGCTCGCGCAGGCCGAGTCCCGGCTCGCCGAGGCGCAACTGACGCAAAACCCGACCAACGTGGGCGTGACCGCCGAAATCAGCCGCCAGCGTGCCGCGCTGCAAACCGCCCAGGCGCAAAGCCGGCAAGCCACGGCCGACGTAGGCGCGCAATTGGGGGCCGCCCGATCGGCGATCACGGAGGCCGCCGGGCGCGTCGCCGCCGTGGACGCCGACATTGCCAGCGCGGAGGCGACCATCAAGGCCGCGCAGGCGAATTTTGACAACGCCCGCACGAAATTGGGGCGCGAAGAGGCACTCGTCAAGGAAGGCGCGACTGCGCGCGAAAACGTGGATAATGCCCGAACCGCAGTTCAGGTTCAGGATGCCATGCTGGGTGAGGCGCGGCAGAAACGGGCGGCGGCCGTTGCCGCGCGCGCTTCCGCCGTCGCGCAAAAACGGGCCACCGAGCAGCAGGCCGCGATTGTGAACAACAAGGCGCGCGCCGACGTTGCCGCCGCGAGCGCGGGCGTGGCTCAGGCGCGCGCCACGTTGTCGTCGGCGCGGGCGAACACCGCCCGCCGGCCCGCCTACGAGCAAAGCCTGCTGGCGTTCCGGGCGGCCGTGCGGGCGGCCCAAGCGGACGTGCGCGCGAGCGAGGCGCGCGCGGGCGACACGGTTTTGCGCGCTCCGCTCACCGGCGTGGTCACCCAGCGCAACCTGGACCCCGGCGGCCTCGCCACGCCCGCCCAGCCTGTTTTGTCCGTTCAGGACGCCCGGCAGGTGTGGCTCACGGCGGGCGTGCCCGAAGAGGTCAGCCGCCGCGTGTTCCGGGGACAGAACGCCCAGGTGACGTTCGACGGGTTGCCGGGGCAAAAATTCGCCGGGCGCGTTCTACGAATTAACCCGGCCGCCGACCCGCAAAGCCGCCAGTTCACGCTGCGCGTGCGGCTCGACAACAAGTCGGGCGCGATCAAGCCGGGAATGTTCGGCCGCGTCGTGCTGGAAACCGAGCGCGCCCGGCAGGCTATCGTCGTCCCCAAAGAGGCCGTCAAGCGCGACCGCAAAACGCAGGAGGCGACCGTGACGGTCGTGACGGCGGACAACAAGGCCGAAAACCGGCCGGTCCAAACCGGGCTGGACGATGCGAAGGTGGTTGTCGTCAAAAGCGGTTTGCGGGAAGGCGACAAGGTCGTGATCTTGAGCGGGCGCGATTTGAAGGACGGGCAGCCGGTGCGGGTGGCGGCCCTCACCCCCAGCCCCTCTCCCGGCGCTGCCGCAGGCAAGGTGGGCAAGGGACCCGCCGCAGCGGGAAAGGGGAGTCCGAGGGAGAAAAGTCCTGCGGCTTCGCCTACCGAAACGCCGAGCGGCGAAACCTCCGCTCCCCTTTCCCGCT
>JAABUN010006472.1_pt1 | contig 13459 bp, 11 predicted proteins | sample 5559311 | NCBI WGS metagenome assembly JAABUN01 (sample SAMN10711877, study PRJNA513370) | rock metagenome | isolation source: Antarctica rocks | place: Antarctica: Victoria Land, Siegfried Peak sud | reverse complement strand
TGAAGGTGCCCGGCCTGGAACTCGCCCGGGTGGACCCGCTCCTCGTCCTGCCCGCGCAACGCAAGTTGCCAGACGCCGCCCGCCCGGCGCCTAGTCCCGGGCGGCGATCCGCCGGTAGCGGCGTCCGATAAGCCACCAGGCGGGGATCGAACCGAGCGCCGCGGCGAGCGACATCGACCGCCCGTCGCGCCCTTCCAGGGCGAGCAGCCGATCCGTGTCACTGGCCGCCGCGGGTCGCGCGTCGACGGTCGCGAGATCGATCGCAACAAGCCCAGGCTCGGCCGCACCGAGCGACGCGATCTGTGACTCCGGGCGATCCCCTGACTCGTACTCGGCGCGGATCTCGGCTTCCGCACGCCAGGTTGGCTGCCGCAGGAGGATGGCCCGCCACGCTCGCCCGATCTCCGGTCGCACGCGGCCGTCACCCGCCTGCGGTGCCACGTCGGCCGGCCCTGCGACATCGACGCCCCGGGACCAGCGCGCCGCCTGGTGGAGCAAGGCGTACTCATCCAGGTCGGCGTAGGCCGCCAATCGATCCGCGGGCGATCCCTCGCCGAACATCGCCCGGATGGAGGCTCCGAAGACTTCGGCGAGGTCAAGGTCGATGGCCCGGACGGTGCGATGGAAGTAGACCTGCTGGTACATGAATCGCCGGACGGTCAGGAAGATCTCGAGCGCACCAAGACCGGGCTCGTACAGGGTCAGTCCGGCCTCGCCGATGAACGTGTAGCGCCGCAGCCGTTCCACATCGATCGGTCCCACGGCCACGCCCGTCAGGTAGGCATCGCGTCGCACGTAGTCCAGGTTGTCCACCGTGAACACGCCAGACAACAGTGGCTGGAGCCAGCGCACCCAGCTCGGCATGGCGGGATCCGCGAGGGCCGGTTTGGCGATCAGGAACGAGAGCCAGCGTGGATCGATCGACTCGCCGTCCGCGAAGGCGTCGCGCTCGGCGACCGCACCGGGCGCGCGACGCAGCCCGCTTAGGAGCGTGCCCAGCTCCGCTTCGATGATCCGGGCGCCCAGGTCTTCGTGACTGAGCCGCTTTCCTGGCGCCCGGCGCGCATCGGCCGGGGCCTGGAATGCGGCCAGGACGTGGTCGTCGAAGAAGTGCGCGAACGGCCCGTGCCCCACGTCGTGGAGCAGGCCCGCCATGCGCATCGTCTCGACGACGAGGCCCTCGGACGGGATGGTCCCGCCGGAACCAGTCCCGGCGAGCTCGCTGCGCAGGCTGGGATAGAGCGACCTGGCCCACAGGCCCGCCTCGTGCATCACGCCGAGGCCGTGGGTGAACCGCGAATGCTCGGCGGTGGGAAAGACCCAGCGAGCGCTCTGGAGCTGGCTGATCCGGCGCAACCGCTGGAGCCACGCGCTGTCCAGCACGTCCTCCTCGGCGACCGATTCCTCCGGCAGCCCGGCCGCCCCGGACTCGGCCGGCGAGAGGCGCTTCGTCAGCTCGATGTAGCCGTGGATCGGGTCGCTGATCAGGTTGACCGCCGCGAAGGGCAGTCGTCGACCGGTCGTTGTCAGGGAACCCAGAGGTACGAGGGGGTCGTCCATGCGCCCACGTTACCGCGCCGATCGGTCGCGCGGACGCGCAGGCCGAGCGTCCGAGCCCAGCCGACCCAGGTCCATCGGCGCGCACGTTCGCCGAGAGCCCGTTCAGACGGCGTATCGGTCGGACGCGCGGCGCAATGTCGTGGCCACGTCGTTGCGCAGCGCGGCCGGCTGGAGCACCTCCACCGTGTCGCCCCAGGACAGGATCCAGAGGCGGATCTCGATCGTGCCCGCGATGGTTCCGCGCCAGCGCAGGGAGCCATCGGCTTCGAGCTCGGTCTGCTGCGTGAGATGCCAGGTGGTCTCCGCCACGCGCGCCGCGACCGACGGAGCGAAGCGCAGGTCGATCTCGGTCGGTGGCTGGTCCGCGATGATGTCCCATGCCCGTGTGAGCGACGCCTCCAGCCTGCCCGCCTCCGGTGGCTCGAACGTCCGTGTGGTCAGGCCCACGTCCCGGATCCGCTCGATCTTGAACGTGCGCAGCGCCTCGCGGGTCTCGTCCCAGCCGATCAGGTACAGCGCGTGGGTCTGGAGCGATGGCTCGATCAGGTACGGATGCACGACCGCCGTGCGCGGTGCGTCCTGAGCGGCGTAGCGGGCCGGTTCGTACTCCAGGGTCACCACCCGCCGCTCCGCCCAGGCCTTCGTCAGCCGACGGACGTGACTGCTGAACCGCTCATCGCGAGGGGCCTTGGAGAGCACGTCCAGGGTGCGCTCGACGTGGGCGGCGAGGGCCGGCGGCAGCCCTTGCTCCAACTTCTCGAACGCGGCGGCGAGGTCCGGGTCGTACTTGTCGGCGTAGCGGACCATCAGGCGCGCGGCCAGCACGACGGCCATCGCCTCCGACTGGGTCAGCTTGAGCGGCGGCAGAAAAGCCTTCTCCTGGTCCACGCCCCAGCGACCATCATCGGCCCACAGCGGGAGGCCCAGTTCGCGTTCGAGGGCCTGTAGGTCGCGGTAGACCGTGCGCACGGACATCCCGACTCGCTCAGCGACCTCGGCCGTGCGGATGCCCTCGGGATGGGCCTGCAGGATGGCCACCAGCCGGGTCAATCGGGCGGTGCGATCGCGCTTGCCGGCATATCGATCGTCGGCCTCGTCGTCGGGGGTCATGGAGCCGGAGGATAGATGACCAGCCCGCGTCCGCGCTCCGTGGCGGTCAGCAGCACCTCGATGGTGGCCTGGAGTGCGTCCGCCTGGATCTCGCCCGCCTCGCCATTGGCGCTGCCGGCCATCTGGCCGACATCGCCATCGAGGAAGACCCAGTAGTCGAGTTGTCCGAACCACCGGCTGAGGTCGGCGTCCCCGACCAACCACTCGACCTGCGGGAACGCGGCGCGGAACGTCGCGCCGTCGACGGCGATCCGGCAGCGTCGGGCGCGCGCGCCTTCGATCACCTCCACGCCGTGATCCTCCGGCGTGGCCCGGTTGTCGGCGGTCAGGGCGACCCGGATGGCCTGGAGATCGATGGTCGCCGTGTCGATCTCCTCGACATCGGCGCCGGCGGACACCGCCGTCCAGCCAGCCGCCGGCGTTCGAAGCCACGCCCGTTCACCGACTCGAGCCGCCCCGAACTGCCCTAGTGCCTGATCCGTGGCGACATAGGCCAGCCAGCGGAGGTCGGATCCCATGCGGACCCCGGCCAGATCCACGGACCCGACCGAACGCCGGTCGACCGTCCCGCTCAGCGTGGTCCGAACCCGCGCCGTGGGTGCTGTGCCGAGTGGCCCATCGCAGGCGTGTGGCTCGCCCGTCCGCCCGGTCGGCCCGAAACGGGAGGATGTCGGTCCCGTCGGGGCGCGCTGCAGCGCAAGTTCGTTGGCGATGACGGCCGTGGCGAAGAGGCCGCCGCTGGCGACGGACAGCCCGACGGCCAGGGCGATCCCGCGCGCCGACGGGCGTCGCCCGAGCGGCGTCGGACCCGCGCGACGAACCAGCCCGAACGCACTGAACAGGCTCGTGCCCACGAGCGCCAGGAACCATGGATAGGCCGCCTCGAACGATGGCATGAGCGTCTGCGAGCCGAGCGCCAGGATCTGGTTCAGCACGCCACCGATGGAGGGCAGGAGGACGAGCAGCGAGCCGACTCCGAGGGCGATCATCAAGGGCACCGCGCTGGCCCCTCGCGCCACTGGCGGCCAGGCGACCGAGATGGCCGCGATCGCGATCGGCAGCAGCATCGTGATCCCGACGACGACATCGAAGGGACCGCCGGGTCGGTACGCGAGGAGAACGAGCGCCGCGGCCACGGACCAGGCGACCATGAGGGCCACCCCGATCACGCGCAGTTCGAATCGTCGGGCTCGCACGTCACGGAGTCTAGCGATGCGGCGGGCCATCCCAGCCGCAAGTATCCACCGGCGGGGGACCGTCGGGTCATCGTCGGCCCGGGCGTCGGCGAGTCAACATCCTCTACCGCACCGGACCCACCGGAGCGAACCGATCTTGCTCTCCCAGGATCTCGACGGCGGAGGCCCTCCTCACGCCCGGCAGATCATCCCAGTCGAAGCGGCGCCCCCTCTCCTCCCGGCGCCGCTTCGGCGTGTGCGGACCGGGTACACTCTCGCCCGTCCTGCGCGCTTCCTGGAGGCTCCGATGCGCCCTACGAAGAGTGTTGCCGCGATCGCCCTCGTAGCCCTGCTCCTGGCCGCTTGCTCCAGCGGCACGACGTCGCCATCTGCGGCGGCAACGGGCGGGCCGGCGAGCGCCGCTCCGAGCCAGGGCTCGATCGCCAGCCCGAGCGCCCCGATCGCCGCGAGCGCCTCCGCCGCCGCGAGCGCCTCCGCCGCGCCCACGGCGGACACCTGTTCCAAGGACGCGCTCGCCCTGGTGACCCCCGGCAAGCTCACGATCGGCACGGACAATCCGGCCTACCCGCCCTACTTCCTGGAGAACAAGGACGGCAGCAAGACCGAACCGTGGGAACTGGGTGACCCGACCAACGGCACCGGCTTCGAGAGCGCGGTCGCGTACGCCATCGCCGATCAACTTGGCTTCAGCGCAGACGAGGTGACCTGGATCGTGGTGCCCTTCGCGAACGCTTTCGCGCCCGGCCAGAAGACATTCGACCTCGACCTCAACCAGATCTCGTACAAGCCTGAGCGGGCCCAGACCGTGGACCTGAGCGATGGCTATTACTTCGGCAATCAATCCGTGGTGGCGATGAAGGATGGCCCGGTGGCCAAGGTCACGTCCGTCGCTGCCCTCAAGGACTTCGCCTTCGGCGCCCAGGTCGGAACGACCAGCTACGACGCGATCGTCTCGATCATCGCGCCGTCCGCCGAACCCAAGGTGTATGACACGAACGACGCGGGGATCGAAGCCCTGAAGCAGGGCACGATCGACGCCATCGTGGTCGACCTGCCCACGGCCGACTTCATCACGAACGTCCAGCTCGAAGGCTCCGCGATCGTGGGCCAGTTCGACTCCGGGACGCCGGAGCACTTCAGCGCGGTCCTGTCCAAGGGCAGTGCCCTGACGGCCTGCGTCAACGACGCGCTGGCCGGCCTGAGCGAGACCGGGACCCTGGACACTCTCGCAAGTACGTGGTTGCCGTTCCAGGACAGCGTGCCGGTCTTCGCTCCGTAGCGTCCGTTCCGTCACCAGCGCCTGTCGATGACGCGCGGCAGCCTCCGGACGACACGGGCAGGTGGCCGTGCCGTCCGGTCCAACGTCATCGCGCTGGCGAGCACGGTCGTCGTGTTCGGAACCCTCGCCTGGGTCGTCGTCCATTTGCCGGGTTGGCCCTCGGTTCGCGATTCGTTCCTCGATCCGGTCGTGTTCGCCCGGGCGCTGCCCGGGATCGCCGGTGCCTTCCTGGTCAACATCCAGCTCTTCGTGAGCGCCGAGATCCTGGTCCTGGGGTTCGGGCTCGTGCTGGCGATCATGCGCGGACTACCCGGGCCGGTCTTCCTGCCGTTACGGGTGTTATCGACCGCGTACACGGACGTCTTTCGAGCGTTGCCTGGCGTGCTCGTGATCTACGTCGTGGGCTTCGGCATCCCGGGCCTCGGTCTGGTGGATCCACGAACGGACCAGCGGCTGTACGGGATCCTGGCCCTGACCCTCATCTACAGCGCCTACGTCTCCGAGGTCTATCGAGCGGGCATCGAATCCGTCCATCCGAGCCAGGAGGCGGCCGCCCGTTCCCTGGGTCTGGGCCGGTTCCAGACGCTTCGCCACGTGATCGTGCCGCAGGCCGTTCGCCGGGTGATCCCGCCCCTGCTCAACGATTTCATCGGGCTCCAGAAGGACACCGTGCTGGTCTCCTTCATCGGGGTGGTGGAGATCTTTCGCACCGCCCAGATCAAGCAGGCCGCGAGCTTCAACTTCACGCCCTATCTCGCGGTCGCCCTCGTGTTTATCCTGGTGACCATCCCGCTCGCTCGATTCACCGATTGGCTGCTCGCCCGCGATCGACGGGCGACGATGGGCGGAGGCCTGCGCTGAGCGCCCCCGCGGCCCTGGAGATCGTCGGGCTGCACAAGCGGTTCGGCAAGGCCGAGGTCCTGCGCGGGATCGAGCTTTCCGTCGCCGAGCACGAGGTCGTCTGCCTCATCGGCGCGTCCGGTTCGGGCAAGTCCACCTTGCTGCGCTGCATCAACCTGATCGAGCCGATCGATGCGGGGCGGATCGTCATCGAGGGCGACGAGATCACGGCGCCGGGTGTGGACGTGGACCGCATCCGCCGGCGCATCGGCATCGTGTTCCAGGCGTTCAACCTGTTCCCGCACATGTCCGTGCTGGACAATGTCACCCTGGCGCCGCGTCGCGTCCTGCACACGCCCCGCCGCACTGCCGAGGGCGAGGCGCTCGAGCTGCTTGACCGATTCGGGCTGGCCGATCGCGCGTCGGAGGTTCCGGATCGCTTGTCCGGCGGGCAGCAGCAGCGCGTCGCGATCGTCCGGGCGCTGGCCATGCGCCCGGACCTGCTGCTCCTCGACGAGGTCACGAGCGCTCTGGACCCGGAGCTCGTGGCCGAGGTTCTGAGTGTCATCCGTGAACTCGCAGCGGGTGGCATGACCATGCTCATCGCCACGCACGAGATGGGCTTTGCCCGGGAGATCGCCGATCGGGTCTGCTTCCTCGATGCGGGGGTCATCGCCGAGGAAGGACCGCCGGAGCGGCTGTTCAGCGATCCGCAGGAAGCCAGGACGCGCCAGTTCCTCCAGCGTATCCTCGCGGCCGGGCTCCTCTAGGGTGGCGGGCGAGGAGCCTGGCGGCGGCTGAGCGGCGCGGCTGACCTCAATTCGGGCCGAACCGCAAGCCGGGCCGAACCGCAGCCTGCGAGGGTGTGATCGGCCGTTCAGTTCCCGAACATCGCGCCAAGAGACACCGGCACGAGGCCGGCCGCCTCGAGGCCGTCGACGATCCCGGGCAGGGCCTCCAGGGTGTGCTCACCGGCCAGGTGCAACCGGATGATCGACCCACCCTCGACATCGTCGAGTACCGCTCGGACGATCGCATCGGCCGTCGGCCCGCCATCTGACTCCGGCTTGCCATCCATGGGGTCCACGTCCCACAGCACGGTATAGCCCCACCCGCCCGATCCGGCCGTGGCCGGGACCTGCTCGTCCAGCTCACCGTAGGGCGGCCGGAACCAGGGCTTGGTCGAGATCGCCGTTCGGGCGATGACCGCGACTTCCGTCCGCTCCAGCTGATCTCGGATGGCTGCGTCATCGAGTGCCCGCAGGTCCGGGTACGACCAGGACAGGTTCCCGAGGGTGAACAGGGCGCGGTGCTCCACGACGAGGTCAAGGACGGCCTGCCCATCCTCCGTTGTGGTCCCCGTCTCGCCGGTGGTGAACACCGCGACCGGGAGGCGCTGCTCGATGAGCCAGTCCATGATGTCGACGGCCGGCGCGATCGGCCCACTCGACTCGAACGTCAGCGCGACAAGCCTGGAGTCGCGCGACCCGTGTCGCACGACCTTGCTGGCGCCGATGGCTCCGGGCGGGACGCCCGCTGACGATCCAGCCACCGGGATCCCGACAGTCGCGCTCGGACTTGGACCCGGACCACTCCCGCCAGGAGTCGTCGCCGGGCTGGCATCGGGCAAAGCGTCCTCATCGACCTCCACGCCGGGGACCAACCGGAGCTGCCACCCGACGGCGATCCGGTCGGGGGCATAGCTCGGCGAATCGGGATCAAGCGACGGGTGGGCCCCACGATTCCAGAACGCGATGCTGCGAGCGCTGGTTCGAAACATCGCGGCGATCCCGGTCAGTGAATCGCCCGTCCGAACGACGTACACCGTGAACGCCGGCTGGGGCGTAGGCGTCGGTCGCTTGAAGGTCGGGATGGGCGACGCGGTCGGCGAGCTTGCCGGGGAGGGCGGGACAGCCACGTCCCCCACAGGCTCCGGAAGGCATGCCGACGCGAGGATGGCGGAGAGGATCAGTCCCATGGCCCGGTGCATCACGATCACGACCATCCTGACGAATGCGCCCGAGGTTCGGTGGCGGATCGGCCGGCGCCCAGGTCTGACATCAGGCGGTCGCGACACCCTCGGAGTCCACCGGGGTCGGCGCCTGGAGAGAGAATTCGGCGGCCAGGGCGAGACCTTCGGCGGCGGACGCCACGCGGTCTCGCCCGGATCGCTTGGCCACGAAGCACGCGCGGTCTGCCGCCAGGAGCACCTCCGCGGCGGTCGCACCGTCCGCCGGGAAGGCGGAAACGCCGATGGACGCGCTGACCGGACCGGCCAGCGACTTCACTGCGCTGAGGGCGCGCTCGGCCACCTGCAGAACGCCTGCCTGGTCGGTCTTCGGGAGCAGGAACGCGAACTCATCCCCGCCGTATCGGAAGAGCAGGTCGGAGTCTCGCCCGGCGTGGATCAGGGCGCTACCGATCCGCCGGAGCGTCTCGTCCCCGGCCTGGTGGCCCATCGTGTTGTTGACGACCCGGAAGTCGTCCAGGTCCAGCATGATCAGCCCGAACGGCGTTCCCTCCGACACGCAGCGCGCCAGGTCCGCCTGGAACGTCCCGTGATTGAGGAGTCCGGTCAGCGGGTCCGTCTGGGCCCGCCGCTCCACGGCCCGGAAGACCTCCGCGTTCTGGAGAGCGATGGACACCTGGGCCGCGAACAGCTGGACGAGATCGAACTCCTCCGGGGCGAACCCGTTGTCCGCGCCCAGCCGCTCGATCGTCAGGACCCCGATCGCGCCGGACCGGTCACGCAGCGGAACGATGATCAGGGAGCCTTCCACCGGTCCCGTCTCGGCGAAGTGATTCACCCGCGGATCCGCCCGCTGGTCCTTGATGTAGATCGGTTCGTTGTGCTCCATGACCCAAGTGGCCACGCCGGTCTCGCTCGCCTCCCAGGCCCGCATGTAGAGGTGGGCATGCACACCGCGCGCGGTGAGCGGCGTGAGTAGCCCGGTCGTCGGGTCGACCACCTCAATCGTTACATTGTCCGAGGCGATCAGGCTGCCCAGCCGATCCGTGATGCTTTCAAGCACGGCTCGTCGATCCAGCGTGGTCAGGATCGATTCGGTGATCTGGATCAACTCCCGCTGGCTGCGCAGCTGTCGTTCCAGGGCGGCCGACTGCTCGCGCAGGCGCTGGGTCGCGTCGGCGTTGGCCATCGCCTGGGCGGCGAAGCTCGCGTAGATCACGAGGAGCCGCAGGTCGTCGTCCGTGAACTGGTGGAGCCCGAGCTTCGAAAGCACGAGCACGCCGAGCACGTTGTCCTCGAACAGCATCGGGGCGAGCAGCATGGACTCGTCGAGGTCGTCGTCCGTCCCCGGGATCGTGTTGGCGCGAGGATCCGCGCCGGCGTCCGGCAGGTTCTGGGCGATCCGGTGCTCCGCCACCCAGCCGGTGATCCCCTGGCCGACCTCGACCTTGAGTTGATCCGGCGTCTCGTCCACGTACTCGCCGACCTGGCCCTGCATCGCGACCGGCACGAGCTCGCTGCCAAGCACGCGATACACGCGCACGTTGTGGTAATCGATCAGCTGGCGCAGCTCGGTGGCGATGGCCTGGCCGATCTCGGGCACGGTCGAGAGGTGGTTCAGCCGCGCGCCAAGCTGCTGGATGGACTGTAGCTGTGCGGTGAAGGTCTCCATCTGCGCGAAGTTCTGTGCCGTCCGGATGGCCACGCTTGCCTGCGTAGCGAGGGCGGCGAGGGTCTCCAGCTCGTGCGCCGACCACATTCGCGGCGCATCGTGGTAGATGTTCAGCAAGCCCAGGATCACCGCGCCGTCCATGAGCGGCGCGGTGCACAGCGTGTCGAATCCCTCCTGGACCACGACGGCGCGAACGTCGGCGCCGCGGGGGTCGTCCCGATAGCCGACCGAGAAAAGCGGTTGCCGAGCGTCGATCGCAGCCGACGGAAACGATAGCGGCGGGAAGGTGCGGATCGCGGCGAGATACCCCGCCGACAGTCCGCGACTGACCTCGGCCACGACCTGACCGTCCGACCTGCGCAGGTAAACGGCCGCCCGATCCGCCTCGAACAGGACCATCGAGTGGTCCACCAGGCCTGACAGGATCCGGTCCAGGTCCAATCGGCTACCGATATCGCCCGCAACACGCCTCAGGGCCTCGGCCCGATGAAGCAGGTGAGTGACCTCCTCGTGGCGGCGTGCGACGCGGACGATCGTTCCGATCGCGTCAGCGAGGACGGACCCCAGGTCCTGGTCCGTGGCAGTGAACGCGTCAAGTCCGTCGGCGACCAGGAGCAGCACGCCCCACGGTCCATCAGGTCCCGGGATGGCCACGGCGAGTTCGGACCCGTCGCCAGGAAGGGTCGTCCGGGTCACGCGATCGTCGACCCCCGAACGCACCGCGACCGCCCCCTCGCTCGGGACGGGACCCGGTCGTGCCGAGGGCAGCGCCGCGTCCAGGGCCCGTCCCAGGACGCCGAACCCACGAGGCAGGTCGAGCTGGCGGTGTGCGGTCCGGCCCTGAGCACCAGCCTTGGCGACGGGCACGAGGCGGTCGTCGCGGCACTCCCAGACCGCCACTAACGGCCGGTCGCCGGCATCACGGATCGCGCTGACGACCCGCTGGACCTCGTCGGCGAGGTCACCTTCATCGAGGGCCTGACGGGCAACAAGATCGAGCAGCGCGAGGTCTCGGTGGTGACGCTCGGCTCCGGTCGTCTCGTCCGTCGAGGGTTCGAACTCCACCACTGCAGAACCCGACTGGTGACTGGCGGGTCGGCTACTGCCCGTCCCGGGCCGGTTGGCGGCGGGATCGAACGGGCGGCGAGGCGCCCCGATCGTGGCCATCGATCCAGTCGAGGCATGCTCGGCCGCGGCGAGGAAGCGCTGCAGATCACCCAATCGGAAGCGGCGGTCGCCGCGCGCGTTGATCCGGTAGTAGCGCAGGCGGCCGGCGTCACTCCAGGCGCGCACCGTGTTCGGATGGACGCCCAGCAACCGCGCGGTCTTGGTGACCGACAGGGTGGCGTCCGGCGGGCGCAACGGGAGCACGGCGCTCACCGCCTGCACCGGGACCGTGTGGCAAGAACTGTGAAGTCCATCGGGTCAGGCTAGTCAGCCTCACAGTTCTTGCCAATAGGACCATCGTCCGGCCGTTCGCTGGCCCGCACCTCAGGCGCGTCGACCGCCCGTGAGGCGGACATAGGCCAGGGTCAGCAGCGCGGCTCCCAGGCCGATCGCGAAAACCAGCCCGATCGCGAACAGCGGATCACCCACCAGCCCCGGGCCCTGACCACTGCTGCGCGGGTCTCCTCCGGCGACATCCAGGCTCGGGCTCGGCGAGGCGGCCAGCGCCATCCCGGTCGCAGCGCTCAGCAGGGCCAGGATCAGGCCCACCGCGAGTAGCGCGAGGCCGCCGACCAGGGCGATCGCGGCCGCCATCGGACGGCGGCGCTCTCCGGCAGCCAGGATGCGCATCGCCTCCGCGGGCTCAAGGGTGGTCAGGACGAGCGGGCGGCCCAGGCCAGCGGTCAGGCGGACGGATCCGCTGGCGTCAACCATCGGCACGCCGAGCGCCAGCGCGTGTTCGATCGACGACACCTGCTCGACGCGCAACCGCAGTGGCAGGCTCGGGTCCAGCCCGGGGGGCATCCGATCGGGCGCGTCGGCCACGGTCCCGACGGACTCTCGAGGCACGACCACGAGCCCGGCGCCGAGGACGGAGCGGTCGATCGCGATCGAGTCCAGGCCTTCATCCAGGGTGAAGTCGACCGCCTCCAGGTGGTCGTCGATGATGTCCCACCGGCCGTCCCGGAGCACCTGCAGACGGGCTCGCCGCAGGACGAGCGGGCGATGCGCATCGTCCTCGAATCCGTCGACGGCATCGATTCGCCCGCGAACCCCGATGTATCGAGGCGGGCCGTCGGCCAGCCGGAGCGCCTCCGCGACCGGCACGATCGACGTCGCGGAGAGGAGTCGCCCAACCCGGAAGCCCGGACCGAAGCTTCGCAGGATGATCGAACCGACGGTGAGCGCGGCGACGCCCAGCAGCACGAACACGAGGGGGACCACGGCGGCGATGATACGCGCCGGGCACGGAAAGGCCCGAAGAAACCTCCGCGACACATGGGCCTTGATGCGATCTCGGCCGTTAGTGACGCTCGGCCCCTTCGGGCTGAAACCGACGATAGGGTGCGGATACCCTCGGGTCAATGGCCCCTGTCCACGACTTCTGGCCGACTTCCCGAGTTATCCACCGAACGTCCACAAACGAGGGCAGGATCCGAACGAGGGACGCTCAGCCGGGAGTCGGCGTGGCCTCAACCAGCCCGCCGGCCGGTCGCCGGGTCCAGGGCGTTGACCTGGCCGTCGAATCCGGTCAGGACCAGGCGGCCACCCACCAGGTCCGCGGCGGTCACGACGTCCGTGTGAGCGACCCGCCAGGCGACCGTTCCGTCGGGTTCCAGGGCAAAGGTCTCGATCTCGGCCTGGACCAGGACGTGGCGCAGTCGCGGAGAGCCGAGCAGGGCGATGATCGGCGTTCCCGAGCGGTGGACCCACCGACGCTCGCCGCCATCGGCGTCCAGCCCGAACGTATGGAATCCATAGGCGACCACGAGGAGGCCATGGCTGTCCCAGTAGCGGGCCCGGGGCTCGTCGAAGATGGTCGACGCGAAGCGCGCGGTCCAGGCCCCGCGCGGACCCTCGAGTCGGAGCTCCGCGCGACAGAGTTCGTCCGGTCGGGCGCTGACGTCAGTGCCGAGATCGAGGAGCGTGCCGCCCGCTTCACTCAGGGCGAAGATCGCCGCCGACTGGCCGCTGCCGCCCCAGCGCCAGCGCGCCCGCAGCCCGCCCGGGTAGGCGATCGTCGCGTTGCGAGGCTCCGCAGCGGGCAAGGCCAGGGTCAGGGCGTCGCGGCGGGATCGATCGTCGACGTTGACGCAGCGCGCTCCTCCGTGATCGGCGCCACCGTTGCGTTGGCCAGGATGGACAGCGTGGCCGGCGGGACCGCGAACACCGCGGTCGGCAACCCGGCGGCGGCCCAGACGGTCGGGTAGCGACCGAGGTCCGGATCCATGATCACCCGGACGGGCTGGGCAAAGCCGATCGGCGGGATGCCCCCGATCACGAACCCGGTGAGGTCGTTCGCCTCGCGGGCGCTGGCACGGCGGATGTCCCGCTGTCCGGTGACCGCCGCGAGCCGTGCCACATCCACGCGGTTCGAACCCGACACGAGGCAGACGATGGCCTCCAGGGAGCCTTCGTCCTGGGGTGCCACGAACACGAGCGACTTCACGATCTGTCCGAGATCGGCGCCGACCGCCCGGGCGGCCTCCGCCGCCGTGTGAGTCGAGTCATCGAACGCCCGGATCTCCAGCGTCACGCCTTTGCGGAGGGCGGCGTCGATGACCCGGCGAACGGCCGGATGGGCGGTGGGGTCGGACACGCCGGGAGTCTAGCATCGGACCTCGGCCGCGACCGGTAGCATCGCATCCGATGCAGATCATCATCCT
>JAABUN010006471.1_pt1 | contig 13461 bp, 13 predicted proteins | sample 5559311 | NCBI WGS metagenome assembly JAABUN01 (sample SAMN10711877, study PRJNA513370) | rock metagenome | isolation source: Antarctica rocks | place: Antarctica: Victoria Land, Siegfried Peak sud | reverse complement strand
CGCGACATCAGCAGCGCCCGCAGCGACCCGGCCTCGAGCGGGACGTCGACGTCGGTGACCGAGACCTCCCGGTAGCGGTCGGGGATCGTCGTCACCGGGTGCGGACCTGGCAGGGGCGGTGGTCGAACGTGTCGGCGCGCAGCCCCAGCCGGAGCGCCTCCACGCCGAGCGCGTCGGCGGGCGCGATGTTGGCCAGGTTGACATCGGGGCCGAAGCGCCTGATCAGCCAGGCCTGCTGCTCCTTGCGGGGTGCCTCGAAGACCGTGCTGTCCACACCGACCGCCTCGACCACGGCGTGCACGACGTCGGCGCGCACGTCACCGTTCGGCTCGAACAACCCGACGGTGCCCGACTCCCGGCCCTCGGTGATGATCCAGGTGGCCCCGGCGTCCAGGTCGGCGGTGGCCTGCGCCGCCCAGCTCGGAGCCTCGACCGTGCGGTCCGGGTCCTTCGCGCCGACCTCGGCCAACACGATGAACCGCTCGGCCGCAACCTGGATCAGCGAGTGCTTCTCGGCCGGCGTCATGGTGGCCACGCCGCACGACACCTCCACGCACGGGAACCCGGCGGCGGCGCACCAGTCGAGGAAACCGTCGACCGCGTCCTGCTGCCAGGCCACCTCGAGCAGCGTCCCGCCGGTGCAGGCCAGCACGCCGTGCTCGTCGAGGACGGCGAGCTTGTCCTCCAGGCCGGGATCGAGGTAGGCGGTGCCCCAGCCGAGCTTCCACACGTCGACGACGTCGCCGCAGACGTCGAGCACCGAGGCCACGTGCCCCACCGGCAGCCCGGAGTCCAGGACGTGCGTGATGCCGGTGCGCCGAGGCTTGACCGTGCGGGACGGCAGGGTGAGGAAGGCCGGCACGACGTTCACCATGGTAGACACGGCGCGCTGCCGCGACCGCCATCCCGGAGGACGACGTGACCGATCTCGAGGCCCTTGCGGCGACGGTCCGGCAGCTGCCGGGAGTGCTGGCGAAGGCCGATATCGGTCTGGTCGCGGAGGTGTTCGGCCGCGGTGACTGGTACGCCGGTCCCGGCGACGACGGCGCCGTCCTGCCGGCCGGCGAGGGTCAGGTGGTGGTCGGCGGCGAGGCGATTCTGCCCGCGTTCGTCGCGGCCGACCCGTACGGCGCCGGCGTCGCCGCGGTGCTGGCGAACGTCAACGACCTCGCCGCGATGGGCGCCCGCCCGGTCGCGCTGCTCGACACCGTCGTCGCAAGCCAGGACGTGGCCCGCGAGGTCCTGCGCGGGATGCAGTGGGCGGCCGGGGTGTACGACGTCCCGGTGGTCGGCGGTCACCTCACGCGGACGGCCGGACCGCCGTCCCTGTCGGCGTTCGGCGTGGGGCGTGCGGACCGCGTGCTCTCGGCTACCCACGCCGCACCGGGTCAGGTCCTCGTGCTGGGCTGCTGCCTCGAGGGCCGGATGCGCGAGGACTTCCTGTTCTTCCCGTCGTTCGACGAGCGCGGGTCGCGGCTGGCCGGCGACGTCCGGCTGTTGGCCGATCTCGCGACGAGCGGCGCGGTGGTGGCGGCCAAGGACGTCAGCATGGCCGGCCTGGTCGGCTCGCTGGCGATGCTGCTGGAGCCGCACCGCCTGGGTGTCGCCGTCGACCTCGACGTGCTGCCGGTTCCGCCGGGCGTCCCGCTCGACGACTGGCTCGGCTGCTTCCCCTGCCTGGCGTTCCTGCTGACCTGCCCGGCGGACCGCGTCCCCGACTGCCTGGGCGCCTTCCGGGACCGCGGGCTGACCGCCGAGCCGCTCGGGGTGCTCGACGACAGTGGCAAGGTGCGGCTGTCCGAAGGCGGCCGGGAGGTGGTGGTGTTCGACCTGCAGGAGCGGGGCATCACGCGCCTGCACGGCTGACGGACTCATCCGAGAGGGATGGTCATCGACTGGTGCAGGAGCCCGAGGTGCTCGGCCGGTCCGCCGACCGCGCTCCACCCGAGCCCGAGGAAGAAGTCGGTGTTGGCGGCCTGCACCGTGGCGTCCATCCGGGTGCCGCCGCGCTGCGCGGCCGTGGCGACGGCGAAGCGCACGAGCGGCCCGCCGATGCCGGAGTGACGCTGGCGGGGCAGGACCGCGAGCCGGTCGCCCTTCCACACCGTCCCGGCCAGCGGGTAGAGCCGGACCGTGCCGGCGGGCACCCCGTGCACCAGGCCCAGCGCGTGGACGGTGCGCGGGTCGTCGTCGTGGAGGTCGTGGTCGTCCGGCTCGAACAGGCCCTGCTCCAGCACGAACACGGTGCGTCGGATGCGGTGGTGGTCGGCCAGCTCGGCCGGGCCGTGGACCGGCCGGCAGCCGAGCGCGTCAGCCGGTGGCGAACACGGGGAGGGAAGCACGCCCTTCACGCAGTCCCCCTTCCGGGTCGTCGGCGCGCTCGAACGCCCCCATCCCGGAACAGGCCTGGCAGCGGGCACACCCTGCCGCCACTCCGGCGGACGACATGCCCTTGCTGGCCAGATAGGGCACCACCTGGCGGTAGACCGCCTCGACCGCCGCCTTGGGGGGCGGGAGCAGGTCCTGCATGAGGCTGCCCGGGACCGGGCGCAGCGGAACGATGAAGGGGTAGACGCCCAGGTCGATGGCGCGCTTGCAGCCCTCCACGGTCGTCCGCTCGTCCTCGCCCATCCCGAGGATGACGTAGGTCGAGACCTGCCCGGCCCCGAACGCCTCGACGGCGCGCTCCCACGCCGAGAAGTACGCCTCGATGCCCCAGCGGGCCTTGCCCGGCGCGACCCGGGCGAGCACGTCGGGGTCGAAGGTCTCGACGTGGATGCCGACCGAGTCGATGCCCATGTCGGCCACCCGGTCGATGACGTCGAGGTCGGCGGGCGGCTCGAACTGCACCTGCACGGGCAGACCGGCGGCGGCCTTGACGGCCTCGCCGCAGCGCCCGACGTACATCGCTCCGCGGTCGGGAGTCGCGGTGCTGCCGGTGGTGAGCGTGGCGTCGACGGCGCCGTCGAGCTCCTTGGCCGCCAGGGCGACCTCGGCGAGCATCGCCGGCGTCTTCTTCGCGATGGTGCGGCCGGCAGCCAGCGTGACCCCGATGCCGCAGAAGGTGCACTGGTCGTCGTTGCCCCAGTAGGCGCAGGTCTGCAGCACCGTGCTGGCGACGGAGTCCAGGTGCAGCAGGGCGATCTGGTGGTAGGGGATGCCGTCTGCGGTGGTGAGGTCGTAGTACCGCGGCCGGGCTGCGAGCGTGGCCGAGGCCAGCCGGTCGGTGCCCCGGTAGACCGCCCAGCCGCCGTCGTCCTCCCCGCGCAACGCGTACGGCGAGCTGGCGACGTAGGCCGCGCCGGTCGGGACGGTGGTCTGCACGCCCTCGATGTAGAGCATGCCGGCGTCCGCCGGGCCGGCGCCACCCGCTCGGGCGGCGAGCGGCACCTCGACGCGCAGACCCGAGCTCTGCAGGGCGGTCAGGAGCTGCGCGAGCTCCTCGGCGGACGGGGTCGACCCGGGCGCTCCCGCCGGCGTCGTGGCGGCGGTCGTGACGGTCATGCAGGTCGCCCTTCGTCCGAGAGTGATCGGTGAGCCTGCTCGTTCACTATAGGAAACACTCCGACGTCGGCGGCCGTTCTGTCAAGCGTCACCGGGAAGACGCGAGCGCGCTGACCCGGTCCTCGCGGGACGCGGCACTCGAATGCGTCGTGCGGGCCGGAGCCCCCTGTAGGGGCGGCCCGACGGCGCCCGTGCCGAGGTCGACGCGCAGCTGCTCGACGGCGTGCACCACCGCGCGGAACTGCTCGTCCGCCCTGGCCGTCACGAGCAGCGCGCGGCCGGTTGCCACCTCGACGTCGAGCCGGGAGTAGGGCACGAACAGGTCGCCGTCGCGGGCGCCGGACTCCTCAACGACGACCCAGTCCCGACCGGCCCGGCCCGCCTGCGCCACGAGCGACAGCCGACGACGATCCGCCTGGTGGACGGTCACCTCCCGGTGCCGCATGGCCAACGCCGCCCGTTCGACCACCACCAGGTCGAGGTCAGACCCGGGCAGGCCGTTGTCGGCCAGCACCTCGGCGACGAGCTCGGGACTGCGCTCGGCGGCGGCCAGCAGCGCACCGGTGGACGGGCCCAGGCTCCGCAACCGGTCGACCGTGAGCCGGACGATCGCGAGGACCCTCGGGTATAGCTCCGGATGACTGATCACGGCCGGGTAGAGCGCGGCCTCGGCCTGCTGCCAGGACGCCGACAGGCGCACCGGGACGTCGTCGTCGGCGCGCGCGTGAACGGCGCCGTCGGCGGCAGCGCCCTCGGGACCACCCGGATCGGTCATTGCCTTCCCTCCTTCCAGAGTTCACTATGCTGCACATGCCGTGTCCGATCCGATACACATGAGCCAGCCGCGCGCCGTCGTCGCCGTCGGGGGCAACGCCCTGACGAGGCAGGACCAGCAGGGCTCCTGGCAGCAGATCGCCGATAACGCCGCCGTCATGGCCGCCCCGCTCGCCCGGCTGGTCGAGCAGGACTGGCAGGTCGCGGTGGTGCACGGTAACGGTCCGCAGGTGGGCAACCTGGCGATGCAGCAGGACGCCGCCGAGGACCAGGTGCCGCCGCAGCCGTTGCACCTGCTCTGCGCCATGACCCAGGGCCAGCTCGGCAGCGTGCTGGCGCGGGCGGTCGACGAGCACTGCGGGCGAGGTAAGGCCGTCGCCGTGGTCACACACGTGCAGGTCGACCTCGCCGACCCGGCCTTCGCTGCTCCCACCAAGCCGATCGGGCCGTTCTTCGACGAGGACCGCGCCCGCGTGCTGGCCGACCAGCGCGGCTGGACCATGGTGGAGGACGCCGGCCGCGGGCACCGTCGGGTCGTGCCCTCGCCGCGCCCCGTCGAGGTGCTCGAGGTCCGCGCCATCTGCACCCTGCTGGCGGCCGGCCACGTGGTGATCGCAGCCGGTGGCGGTGGCGTCGCCGTCGGGGTGCAGCAGGACGGGACGCTCTGCGGCGCCGACGCAGTCATCGACAAGGACCATGCGGCCGCGGCGCTCGCGACGGCGATCGGCGCCCACGAGCTCTACCTGATCACCGGCGTGGACAGCGTGCTGATCGACTTCGGCACGCCGCAACAGCGACCGGCGAACCGGCTGACGCCACAGGAGGCCGAGCGGCACCTCGCGGACGGCCAGTTCCCAGCCGGGAGCATGGGTCCCAAGGTGGCCGCGGCACTGCGCTTCCTGCGCGACGGAGGGGAGCGCGCCATCATCACCTCCGCCGAGCTGCTCAGCGACGCCGCAGCAGGCACGCCGGGTGCCGGCACGACGATCGAGCCGGAGCGGGCGGGATCCGGCTACGGCGCAGCGGCGGCCTCGTGAGCGCGTCCGGACTGCGGGTGTTCAGGGACTCCTACCTGGACTCCCTGCGACTGATGGTGGCGACGGTCAGCATGGACGGCCAGGAGGGCGTGACCTGGGCCGGCGCCACGCTGGCGAACGCCCGGGGCTTCGACGACCTCGCCGCGGCCGGCTTCTCCGGCGGAGAGCTGGAGGGGCTCGGCGCCAACGACCTGGTCCTCGCGGTCAAGGCGGGCGACGAGCAGACGGTGCAGGCCGCGCTGGAGGCGGGCCGCGAGGCGGCCTTCGACGAGCAGGAACCGGCGGCGGGCGGGGCGCCGGACAAGCCGCTGACGAGCATCGCCGAGGCCGTCCGCCGGCACCAGGGCGTGAACGTCGCGATCGTCTCGGTGCCGGGTGAGTACGCGGCGTTGGAGGCCCACCACGCCCTCACCGCAGGGCTGCACGTGCTGCTGTTCAGCGACAACGTGCCGCTCGACCAGGAGGTCGAGCTCAAGGAGCGGGCCACCCGCCTCGGGCTGCTGGTCATGGGCCCCGGCGCCGGCACCGCCGTGCTCGGCGGGACGGGTCTGGGCTTCGCGAACGCGTCCAGCGGCGGGGCCGAGGGCGCCGCGGTGGGGGTCGTGGCGGCGGCGGGCACCGGCGCGCAGGAGGTCTCGGCGCTGCTCGACCGCTGGGGGGTGCGGGTCTCGCAGGTCATCGGCGTCGGCGGCCGGGACCTGTCCGATCCGGTCGGGGGACGGATGGCACAGCTCGCCGTCCGGGCACTGGACGTCGATCCCGGCACCAGCGCCGTGCTGCTCGTGTCCAAGCCGCCGTCGCCGCAGGCCGCTCGGACGGTGCTGGCCGAGTGCAGAGGGCCTGCTGTGACCGTGTTCCTGGGCTTGGACGACGACGTCGACGCGCCGAAGGGCGTGACGCAGTCGCCGACCCTCGAGCAGGGCGCCCTGGCGGCCGCGAGGCTCACCGGCGCCACCCCGCCGGACGTGGCCGCAGGGCTGCGCGACCGGGTGGCGGCGGCCGTCGACCAGCTGGCGCCGGAGCGGACCAGGGTGCGTGGGCTGTTCTCCGGCGGCACCCTCTGCTACGAGGCGCAGTACGTCCTCGAGTCCCTGCTCGGGCCGGTCTACAGCAACGAGCCGCTGCGCAAGGCGCACACGGCCGACGCCGCCCCGCAGGGTGCGCACGTGCTGCTCGACCTCGGCGCCGAGGAGTACACCGTCGGCCGCCCGCACCCGATGATCGACCCGAGCGGGCGCCTGGAGATGCTGGCCGCGCTGCGGGACGAGCCGGACGTCGCCGTGGTGCTGATCGACGTCGTGCTGGGGCACGGTGCGCACGAGGACCCGGCCGGCCAGGTCGCCCCGGTCTGCACCGAGCTGACGAGCGGCGGTGGGCCGCTGGTGGTGGCCTACCTGCTGGGCACGGAGGCCGACCCGCAGGTCTACTCCCGCCAGCGGGAGGTCCTGGAGCAGGCTGGCTGCCTCGTGCCGGAGACGAACGCGCGGGCGGCCTACACCGCCGCTGCGCTCGTGCTGCGTCGGCCCGAGGTCTGCGAGGCGGGCCGGTGAGACCGCTCGCCCTGCTGACCTACTCGACTAAGCCACGCGGCGGCGTCGTGCACACGCTCGCACTCGCCGAGACGCTGGCCGACGTCGGTGTGCCCGTCCAGGTCGTGGCGCTCGGGGAGCCGGGTGGCAGCTTCTTCCGCCCCGTCGGTGTGCCGTTCACGCTGCTCGCCGGACCGGTCGGCGCCACGAGCCTGGAGGAGAAGGTCGCGGGTGGGATCGACTGCCTGGAGGCAGGTCTGCACCGGCTGGTGCAGCGGCAGCCGGATGTCGTGCTGCACGCGCAGGACTGCATGAGCGCTCGCGCCGCGGCCCGGGTACGGGACAGCGGTACTGGTGTTCCGGTGGTCCGGACGGTGCACCACGTCGACGACTTCTCCACCGCGGTGCTGATGGACTGCCAACGCCAGGCGATCCTCGAGCCGGACGTCGTCCTCGTCGTGACGCAGGTCTGGCGGGACATCCTGGCTGCGGAGTACGACGTGCCGAGCGCGGTGGTGCCTAACGGGGTCGACGTGGCCCGGTACGCCTCCGGATCGCCGGCGAGGGCCGCCGCGCTGCGCGCCTCGGTGGGGGCGGCCGAACGGCCGCTGGTGCTCGCCGTCGGTGGCATCGAGCCGCGCAAGGGCACCGACGCGCTGGTGCGCGCGCTGTCCCGGCTGCGCCGCACCACCGGTCTGGACCCGGTGCTGGCGGTGCTCGGCGGCCACTCCTTCCAGGACTACCGCGGCTACCGGGACGCCGTCCTCGCCGAGCTGCCCGCCCTCGGGCTCGAGCACGGTCACGACGTCCTGCAGGTCGGCACTGTGCCCGAGCAGGACATGCCGTCCTGGTATGCCGCGGCCGACGTGCTGGCCTTCCCCTCGGTCAAGGAGGGCTTCGGGCTGGCTGTGCTGGAGGCCATGAGCGCCGGACTGCCCGTAGTGACCAGCGACCTGCCGGTGTTCCGGGAGTACCTCGTGCCGGGACGCGACGCGCTGCTGGTGCCGCTGGGCGACGTCCCGGCCCTGAGCGACGCCCTCGCCGCCGCGCTGACGGACGACGGTCTGCGCGCCCGGCTGGCCGGTGCGGGACGGGCGCTGGCCGCCCGCTCGACCTGGGCCCGCAGCGCCGCCGCGCACTTGGCGGTGTACAGCGCGCTGCCGCCGCTCGCCGTCAGCGCGGCGGCGGCGGTCTGACGGCGCGCGGTGACGGTCGACAGGGGACCGCGGTGGCCCGTCACACCCACGGCGTGGAAACCGCCGTCGACGTAGACCACCGTGCCGGTGGTCGCCGAAACCCAGTCGGACAGCAGCACGACGCACGTGCGCGCCACTGGCACGGGGTCGCGCACGTCCCACCCGAGTGGGGCGCGCTCGCCCCACGCCTGCTCGAACCGCTCGAAGCCGGGGATGCTCTTGGCCGCCATAGTCTTTAGAGGCCCGCGGCCACCAGGTCCTCGCCAGCAACGCCGCCAGCAACGCAGGTGGACTCCGACGATCAGCGGCGAGCGGATACGGACCGCGGCATGGCCCCTGACCAGCGCACATGTACACCCATGGATGTCCCGGGACAGCCAAGACGCGAGTTTCAAGACCGCCGCCATCGGCCTCTAGGCGAGCCCTTCAGTGCGCCTACAGCGTGCCAGACGGGCCGTTCTGCGCGTGGCTCGGCACGGGCCGCGTCGTCACTCGGACCAGACGAGGTCGCCGTCGGCCTCGAGCGTGATCTCCTCCCGCTCGCACACCGGGCGGTCGGCGAAGTCGTGGTGCACCACCACGCTGCCATCGGCTCGCAGCATCTCGAAGTACCCGTCCGACGCGACGTAGCACTGGCGCTCCCGGTCGGGGTCCTGGGTGTCGAACACGTACACGTCCTTGTCGAAGAGGTATGCCGCGCCGTCGCGGCTCGCCTGACCGCCGCCCAGGGCGCACCCTCCGAGGAGGGCCGCCCCGAGACAGGCTGTGACGAAGAGCGACGCCGACGCGGTCATGCCTCCATCCTCCTGCTACTGGCCCCGTTCCTCTACTGCCGGACCACGCCGTCGTGACGCGGCTGCTCAGCCACGCGGGCCGCTTCGGTCAGCGAGCGGGCCAGCAGGAAGGGCCGGTCGAACCGCAGTCCGAGGGCGAGAGTGTTCGGTGCGCCCACGGTGGCGCCGTCGGCCACGTCCGGCTCAGCGAGGCACCAGACCCCCGCGCCCAAAAGGTCGAACGCACCAGTGACCGTGGCCGTGGTGGCGCCGGCGCCGTAGTGCATCGTGAAGCCCACCGACTCACCCGGGTCGATCTCGGCGAGCTCCAGGTCGAAGAGCGCGCCGTGGTCGTCGGGGCCGACGTCCGTGAACAGGCCACGGGCTCCGAGGTCGGTGGCCGCATCGCGCGGGTCCGGGCTCGCGAAGCCGTCGTTGGTCGCTGCCACCACCTCGCGCGGGAGCTGACCGCCGCGTGCGTCGATCGTCACGAGCTCGCTGAAGGCGGTGGGCTCCACCGTGGCGATGACACCTCGGCGACCGTCGAGATGTCGTGGCGCGTCACGGGCACGGCCGCCGTTCGCGTCGTCCCCGCCCGGTTGCGATCACAGCTGCACACATCGTGATCCACTTCGGGCGGTGCACCGACCGCGACGAGCGTGAGGCGTCACTCGGACCGAGCACGTCGTGTGCAGACGAGCCCGCTCGGGTCCGCCCAGGCCTCAGCGGGCAGCGACGCGAGCGGCCGGTCGGCGGGCCGCTGCGCCGGTCCGCTTCCGATGTGACGGGTGACTCTGTGGAAACAGACCCCGTAGGTGTTGCCGGACCCCTACTCTGGGCGCCCCAAGATCGATAGCGGCGCGCGGACTCCCCGGCGGCCCGACCGGAGGAGACCCATGACGACACCGCAGCAGCCCGGCCCGGACGACCGGCCGGCCCAGCCCCCCTACGGCAACGCGCCCGCGCAGCCCCCCTACGGCAGCGCGCCGGGCGCTCCCCACGGCAGCGCCCCGGGTGGGGAGGGTGCGACGCCGCCGCCCGTCACGTTCGAGGGGCAGACCTTCCCCGGCGTCCCGCAGCAGCCGGAGGTCGCCCCCCGCGAGGGCCGGCGCGGCCTGGTGGTCGGCGCCGTCGCGGTCGTGACCGTGGGGCTGGTCGGCACCGCCGTGGCCGCCAGCTCCTTCCTCTCCGGGGGCGGCACGCAGCCCGAGGACGTGCTGCCGTCGGGAGCCTTCGCCTTCGCCAAGCTCGACCTCGACCCGGCGGCCGGCCAGAAGGTCGCGCTCTACCGGCTGGCGCAGAAGTTCCCGGACGTCGAGGTGTCCGGCGAGGAGAGCATCAAGGACGACCTGCTCGCCACCTTCTTCGAGGGCAGCGGCGACATCGACTACGCGACCCAGGTCAAGCCGTGGATCGGCGACCGGGCCGGGGTGGGGGCCTTCCCCGACGGCGATGACGAGGGCGACGAGCCCGACGTCCTCGCGGCCTTCGCCTACTCCGACCGCAAGGCAGCGGAGGCGGCGCTCCCCGACCTGCTCGCCGCGGGCGGCGACAGCGGCTTCTACGCGTTCAGCGAGGCCGGTGACTTCGTCCTCATCGGGGAGAGCCAGCAGTCCGTCGACGCGGCGGCTGACAGCGGGTCCTCCCTGGCCGACGATGACGGCTACGGCGAGGCCCTCGGCTCGCTGGAGGGCGACCAGATCGCCACCGTGTGGGCGGATCTCGAGGCAGTCTGGGCAGCCCTGCCCGACGAGGAGAAGGGCGAGGCCACTGGCTCGTACGGCGAGGACTTCGCTCTGACCGGCGAGGTCGTCGTCGGGATGCACGCCGACGCCTCCTTCCTCGAGGTGTCCGGCAAGGCGCTCGGCGTCTCCACCGGTGTCGACATCGCCCAGCTCGGGACCGGCGAGGGCAGCGGGATGCTGCGCCAGTTCCCCGACGACCTGCTGGCCGGCCTGAGCGCCACAGGCGTCGGTGACGCGCTGACCACCGGCTTCGAGGACCTCCGGTCGGCAGTCGGCGACGAGACGGTCGACGACCTGGCCGACCAGCTGGGCCTGACGCTGCCCGACGACCTTCGGGTCCTGCTAGGCGACGAGCTCGCCGTCGGGTTGTTCGGCAGCCAGGAGGACCCGTCGTTCGTCGCCCGCACCCGCACCCGCGACCCCGCGGCCGCGCTGGCCGTGGCGGAGAAGCTCGCCGGCTTCGGCGCCGGGCTGCCGGGCGGCAGCGGCGACCCGCTTCCGGAGAGCGAGGACGGCCCTACCCCGGAGGAGTGCGACACGCTCGCGGCTGACGGCTTCGCGGAGGAGATGGGGCTCACGCCCGAGGAACTGGCCGAGATCTGCCCGGGCACGGGAGGCGCCCCGGCGCCGGCGCCCGAGGAAGCTGCCCCTCTCGCGGCGCAGGAGTACGAGGACGGCATCGCGATCGGCTCCTCGGACGAGGCTCTCGCCCGGATCACCACCCCGGGCACCCTCGGCAGCAGCCCGGCCTTCCAGCAGGCTGTCCCGGATGCCGCCTCAGCCTCCGTCGTCCTCTACGCCGACCTGGCGCGACTGATCGAGATGTTCGTGCTGGGCGACGAGATGCCCGACCTGGGAGCCCTCAGGGCCGTCGGCATGACGGCCGAGGGCGGCGAGGACGGCGCGTTCCGGCTGCGGGTCACCGTCGAGTAGAGCGGGCGGCGGGTCCGCCGGTGGAGTCGAGCCAGGCCCGAACGGCCTCAGGCTGGCCGGTCCGGCTCAGGAACAGCACCGGCCCGCTGCGGCTCTCGCCACCGGGTTCGCCGAAGGTGTCATCGGCCCGTCCCGCGGCCGCGGCGTCGGCGTTCGCGGCCTCAGCGGCAGACCGCGCCACCGCTTCCGGCACATCACCCGAGACCTGCACCCACAACCCGTCGTACTGCTGCTTCGCCCACGCCGGGCGAAGGGCTGCGTGGTCGACCGTCACCGTCACGGCTGACAACTCACCACGGCGGCGGCTCGCGCCCGGGAGTGACCCCGGTCGGTCTGGTGCCGCTCACCGCGGCCGGCCGAGGTCCCGCTTCGTCTCGTTGAACGGGGACGGCGGCGCGGCGAGCGCGGCTCGGGGGCAGCTGGCGAGGGTGAGTCCGGCGTGCTGGAAGGCGTCGTCGCACAGCGAGTCCGTGGTCCAGCCCTCACGCAGGCCGTACGCCGTCATCGACACGCGGAACACGGTCACGCAGTAGCGGGCGGGGCTGTCGTAGACGCAGCTGATCGTGCCGACGTGCACGGCATCGCCCGGCTCGTCCGAACCCGGCGTCCACGGGCTCTGGTAGCGGCGCCACGTGCCGACGCGCACCCACCAGTGACCGCCGCTGCGGACGTCGTCGCGCGCCAGCCCCTCGAGGATCTGGCGCGCGTGGACGTCCGACAGGACCGCCGCGGGGCGGATGATCTCCTGTGACGCGAAGCCGGGTTCGGGCACGGTCATGCGAGCAGCGCTCCGCTCGGGGTGTCGGACGGGTACTCGCGCGGGCGCGGGGTGATCGGGACGGGGACCCGCACCGACAGCGGCACGGGCTTGCCGAACAGGTAGCCCTGACCGTGCGAGCAGCCGAGGTCACGCAGGAGGTCGCGCTGCTCGACGGTCTCGATGCCCTCGGCAACGGTCGGGAAGCCCATGTCACGGCACATGCTCAGCACGGCCTTGACGATGGCGTACGCGCTGCGGTCGGTCAGCACCGGCTCGACGAAGCTGCGGTCGATCTTCACCAGGTCCACCGGGAACTGGCGCAGCAGCGACAGCGACGAGTAGCCGGTCCCGAAGTCGTCGAGCGCGATGTGCACGCCGAGCTCCGACAGCTCCGTGAGCTCATGCGCGAGCGAGGAGCTCGCCGTGATGAGGGCTGTCTCGGTGATCTCGAGGTGGAGCCGGTCCGGGCGCAGGCCGGACGAGACGAGGGCACGGGTGACGTCGGCCGCGACGCCCGGCCGGGCCAGCTGGCTCGGCGAGGCGTTGACCGCGACCCAGCCGTGCGGTGCGAGCCCGCCGCGCCCGTACGCGGCGTCCTCGCAGGCCTGGGCGAGCATCCACCAGCCGAGCGGCCGGATCAACCCGCTGCTCTCGGCGAGCTCCAGGAAGTCGACCGGTGGCAGCAGGCCGCGCTGCGGGTGCTGCCAGCGGACGAGCGCCTCGTGGCCGACGACCGACAGGTCAGCCAGGCTGACGATGGGCTGGTAGTACGCCCGCAGCTCGTCGGAGGCGAGTGACATCCGCAGGTCGTCCTCGAGCTGCAGGTCATCGCGGGTGGCGACCCGGTCGGTGGCCGGGTCGAAGGCGATGTAGCGGGCCCGGCCCAGCCGCTTGGCCCGCAGCAGCGCCATGTCGGCGCGCATCAGCACCTCGTCCGCTGTGTCGGGGTAGCTGCCGATCGCGCCGCCGAGGCTCAGCGTGACGGCGTGCTGGTGACCTCCCACGTCGAACGGCTCGTCGAGGGCCAGCACCAGCCGGCCGGCGATCTCCTCCAGCTCGGCAGACGAGCGCACGCCCTCCATCACCATGACGAACTCGTCACCACCCATGCGCCCGAGCAGGTCCTCCGGGCGCAGTGGCCCGCGCAGCCGCTCGGCCACCTGGACCAGCAGGCTGTCGCCTGCGGCGTGGCCGAGGCTGTCGTTGACGA
>JAABUN010006470.1_pt1 | contig 13464 bp, 13 predicted proteins | sample 5559311 | NCBI WGS metagenome assembly JAABUN01 (sample SAMN10711877, study PRJNA513370) | rock metagenome | isolation source: Antarctica rocks | place: Antarctica: Victoria Land, Siegfried Peak sud | reverse complement strand
TCGACCTCCAACGCGGCCTCGACCGCTCGCCGACGGAACTCCGGGGGATGAGCAGAGGGCATGAGGACTCCTTCCTGAGGCATAACACCTCAGCGCAGGTGTCCGGAGAACCGGGGGATGCTCAGACACACCTGGGCGACCGAGTTGGCCAACGCCGGAATGTCGGTCCAAGCGTTGATGACCCTGCTCGGCCATCGCAGCCCCGAGATGACCATCCGCTACGCCCGCCTCGCGTCCCCAGCCCTCAAAACCGCCTACGACCAAGCAGCCGGGAAGATCGCCCGCCGGATTCCCGTCGCCCCCGCTGGCAAGCCCGTCGTCCCTGACCGCGTCGAATGGCTCGGCGCCGAGATGCTCAAGACCAGAGTCGCTCACGGCTACTGCTCCCGCGATCTCGTCGCCGAAGCCTGCGCCTACGCCAACATCTGCGAGACCTGCCCGAACTACGCGACGGCACCAGAGTTCGAACCCGCCATCGAAGCCCAACTCGCCGACATCCACGCCCTCCGCGACGACGCCGACGACAGAGGCTGGACCAACGAGACCGCCCGCCATGACCGAGTGATCGCCGGCGGGTGTGTTCGACCAGCTCCGTGTCGAAGCCGTCGCCGGCACGACCGCATCATCGGACTCGACCTCACCGAGGTCGCCCTGGACGGGTCGCTCCACAAGGCACCTTGCGGCGGCGAAGGCACCGGCCCCAACCCCACTGACCGGGGCAAACTTGGCTGGAAGTGGTCGATCGCCACCGACGCCAACGGCATCCCCGTCGCCTGGGCGATCGACGGCGCCAACCGCAACGACATCAAGCTGTTGGACCCGACCCTCGACGACCTGGACCGGGTCGGGCTGCTCGTCGATGTCGACACTCTGCACCTCGACCGCGGTTACGACTACCCCGTCGTGCGCGCCAGGCTCACCGGCCGCGGCCTCGAAGATCTGAACATCCAACGGCGCCGACAACGCGGTGCACCACCGCGCAAGGAGCCGATGCGGCTCGGGCTCCGCTGGGTCGTCGAAGGCACCAACTCGTGGCTGTCGAACTGCGGCCAGCTGCGCCGCAACACCGACCGGCGAACCCACCACCGACACGCCCAGCTCTGTCTCGTCACCGCCGTGCTGATCACCGCGAAGCTCATCGACCACCGCGACCGCTGGTCACCGAGCTGACCCACCTATCCGCTCAGCCCCTTAGTTGAGGGTGTCGGGAACTCGGCCGGGGTAGGCAACGGCGAACGCGTTGAGTGCTTGTTTCCAGCCTTGGGTGTGGCTCCCGAGTTCGCCGCCGCGCTGGTGGCCGATGTTGTCGATGGCGAGGTAGAAGATCTTCAGGACGGCGTCGTCGGTGGGGAACGGGCCTCGGGTCTTGGTGACCTTGCGGAGCTGGTAGTTCAGCGACTCAATGGCGCCGCTGGTGACGATCTGCCCTCCGTTGGCCGTCGAGGCGATCCGCGCGGAGCGGTTGAGGTCCAGGCCCATGTACCCGTCTTCGTGGCGGGTCGGTTCGCCCACGTGTAGGCCCATGCGGATCCGCACCGCAGCGCCGTCCGGCCAGGCGTGGGCGGCCAGACCCCGCTGCGCCGCGCATGCCGCGTGGAGCCCCTCCTCAGCCGATGCGAACACGACGAAGAAGCTGTCGCCCTCGGTTCCCATCTCGTGACCCTGGTGCTCGCCGATCGCCGCCCGGATGATCCTCCGCTGGCCCGAAAGGACGTCCGCGTACGACGCGCCCAGCGCGCGCAGCAGCCGCGTCGAGCCCTCGATGTCGGTGAACAGCATGGTGACTCGACCGGTCGGCAGCGCCATGGACGTCGGCGGTCAGCGACTCTGCGGGAAACCGAGGTCGATGCTCGACGTGGCGGGATCCGGCCAGCGCGCCGTGACCACCTTGCCCCGCGTGTAAAATTGCACGCCTTCGGGGCCGTACATGTGGGTGTCGCCGAAGAGCGAGCTCTTCCACCCGCCGAAGCTGTAGAAGCCGACCGGTACGGGCACGGCCACGTTGATGCCGACCATGCCCACCTCGATGTCGAACTGGAACCGCCGCGCAGCGCCGCCGTCGCGCGTGAAGATGGCGACGCCGTTCCCGTACGGGTTCGCGTTGACGAGGTGGACGGCCTCCTCGTAGGAGTCCACCCTCACCACCGAGAGAACCGGACCGAAGATCTCGTCGTCGTAGGAGCGCATGCCGGGCGAGACGCGGTCGAGCAGGGAGCATCCGAGGTAGAAGCCCGGCCGGTCCGGCATCGATCGGCGTCCGTCGACCACCACCGTGGCTCCCTCCTCGGCGGCGGAGCCCACGTAGGACGACACGCGGTCGCGGTGCTCACCGGTGATGAGCGGACCTATCTCCGAGGCCGGATCGTGTCCCGGGCCGATCTGGAGCCCAGGTATGCGCGATGCGATGGCGTCGACGAGCTCATCGCCCACGGCGCCGACCGCGACCACCACCGAGACGGCCATGCAGCGCTCGCCCGCCGAGCCGTACCCGGCGGAGATGGCCGCGTCCGCGGCCATGTCCACGTCGGCGTCGGGGAGCACGACCATGTGGTTCTTGGCTCCGCCGAGGGCCTGTACGCGCTTTCCGTTCCCTGTCCCGGTCTCGTACACGTACCGGGCGATGGGCGTGGACCCCACGAACGACACCGCGGCGATGTCCGGGTGGGTGAGTATCCGGTCCACGGCGACCTTGTCACCCTGGACCACATTGAGGACACCGGCAGGGACCCCCGCCTGGACGGCGAGCTCGGCGATGAGCAGGGACGCCGACGGGTCCTTCTCGGATGGCTTCAGGATGAATGCGTTTCCCGTCCCGATGGCGTTCGCGATCATCCACAGCGGCACCATTGCCGGGAAGTTGAAGGGGGTGATGCCGGCGATCACGCCGAGTGGCTGGCGGATCGAGTACACGTCCACCCCGGTGGAGGCCTGCTCGGAGAAGTCGCCCTTCACGAGGTGCGGGATCCCACAGGCGAACTCGACGTTCTCGATCCCCCGGGCCACCTCGCCGGCGGCGTCGGAATGGACCTTGCCGTGCTCGGCGGTGATCGCGGACGCGAGCTCCTTGCGATTGCCGTCGAGCACCTCGCGGAAGTGGAAGAGGACCTCGGCGCGCCGCGAGAGCGACGTGCGCCGCCAGCCGTCCCATGCCGCCTTGGCCGCGGCGACTGCGGCGTCGACCTCTTCGACCGAGGCCAGGCAGACCTCGGCGGTCACCTCGCCCGTCGCCGGGTCGTGCACGACAGCGGTGCGCCCGGAACGTCCCTCGGTCTCGGCACCGCCGATCCAGTGGTTGATGCGGCTGGTCATCTCACTTCGTTCCTGTCCTGGGTGGTGGTGTGATCGGTGCGAGTCAGCGTGATGGGTCGGTGCTCCCGGTGCGACTGCAACGCCGCGAAGGCGATCACCAGGGGAGCTCGCGCATCACCGCCGGGCCCCGCGGGTCCGCCGGTCCGGAGAGCCTGGGCGAAGGCCGACCACTGATCCTGGTAGCTCTGCCGGTAGCGAACGACGAACGAGTGCGCCGGCCCTGCCGTTCGGCCGCCGTCGGCCCCATGCACCACCGTGTTGTTGAGGGCCGGGTTCTCGGATCTCGCGACGCCGGCGGAGCCGAAGGCCTCCACGCGCTGGTCGTACCCGTAGACGGCCTGGCGGCTGTTGTCGATCAACGTGAGGCAGCCGTTGGCATGGCGGAGCTGCACGACCGCGGTATCGATGTCGCCGACCTCGCGGAGCTCCGGGACGATGCGGATCGCACCCTGGGCGTAGACCTCCTCCACCTCGCTGCCGGTCACGAAGCGGGCCATGTCGAAGTCATGGATGGTCATGTCGAGGAACAGTCCACCTGAGACGGCGGCGTACTCGAGCGGAGGTGGGAGCGGGTCGCGCGACGAGATGCGGACGAGGTGCACGTCGCCAATCTCGCCGGCCGCCACCGCGTCGCGCACGGCGCGGTGGCCGGGGTCGAACCTCCGGTTGAAGCCGACGTGGAGCAGGACGCCCGCTTCGTCGACCGCGGCCAGGGCACGATCGACCTCGTCGAGGTTGAGCGACACCGGCTTCTCGCAGAAGATCGCCTTGCCCGACTTGGCAGCGGCCACGACCAGCTCTGCGTGGGTGTCGGTGCTGGTGCATACGGCCACCGCATCGATGTCCGCCGAGTCGACGAGCTCCTGGGCCGACTGCGCCACCGGCACGCGGAGCCGTCCGCCGACCTCCTCGGCGAGCTCCGACATCGGGTCGAAGACCGCGGCCAGTGTGAGGCCGGCAACGCTGCCGGCGAGCAGGTCCGCGTGGACGCGCCCGATGCGTCCGCAGCCGAGGAGCCCGACGCGCGAAGCGCGCTCGGTCACACCCTCACCACCCGCTCCGTTGCGCGCGTCGCCCGTCGACCATCGCCGCGCGGGCAGCGCGGACCGCCTCGCTCTCGCTCACCTCGGGCACCCCCACCTCCCAGAACGCGCCGCCTTCGGTCCATGCGTGGGGGTCGGTTTCGATGGTGATGACGTAGGTCTTCGTCGCCCTGCGGGCGCGGCCGAGCGCCCCCTCCAGCTGGGGGACGGTCGTGACCTGCTCGGACTCGCAGCCGAGCGAACGGGCATGCGCGGCGAAGTCGACGCGGACGTCATCGACGCGGCGGCAGTCCTCCAGCTGGTTGTTGAAGGGCGCGCCGCCCTGCGCCCGCTGGAGCCTGTCGATGACCGCGAAGCCGCCGTTGTCGCAGAGGATCACGATCAGCTTCTGGCCGGTCATGACCGAGCTGTAGAGGTCGCTGTTCATCATGAGGTACGAACCGTCGCCTACGAACACGAACACCTCGCCGTCCCGGCGCGCCATGCGGGCGCCCCATGCCCCGCTCAGCTCGTAACCCATGCAGGAGTAGCCGTACTCGCAGTCGAACCCCCGCACGGCGCGGGTCGTCCAGTTGTTGTTGAGCTCGCCCGGGAGCCCCCCGGCCGCGGCCACCACGTAGTCGTCCGCCGTGGCCTGACGGTCGACCGCGCCGATCACCTGGGCGTAGGTGGGCCGGTTCTCTTGGCCGTCCGGCGCCCGGGTGCGGGCGGCGACGTCGGCCCGGAACGCAGCTACCTCGTCCTGAGCTCCCCGCAGCCATGTGGTCGGCGCCGTCCAGTCCCCTAGCAGCCCGTCGAGGGCCTCGAGACCCTCCCGGGCATGGGCCACGAGCGGGAGGGAGTGTTGCTTGCCGGCGTCGAACCGGGCCGCGTTCAGCCCGATGAGGCGCACCGCCTCATGGGCGAAGACGGTCCTTGATCCGGTGGTGAAGTCACCGAGCCTGGCGCCCACCGCGAGCACCACGTCGGCCTGCTCGGCGAGCCGGTTCGCGTTGTCGCATCCCGTGACGCCGACCGGGCCCGCGTAGCAGGGGTGCGTCCAGACGAGGCTCCCGCGGCCCCCCATCGTCTCGACGACAGGCATCCCGTGGCCCTTCGCGAACCGCGCGAGGTCCTCCTCGGCAGCCGCGTAGCGCACGCCGCCACCAGCCACGATCAGCGGCGCCTTCGCCGTACGCAGGGCCGTGGCGGCCTGTTCGAGCTGTTTCCGATCGGGTGGGCGGCGAACCGGTCGATGGCGGGACGGCTCGAAGAACCCGGTCGGGAAGTCGAACGCCTCGGCCTGCGCGTCCTGGGGCAACCCGAGGAAGGCTGGACCGCAGTCGCCGGGGTCGAGCATCACCGAGAGCGCCTGCGGGAGCGTCTCCAGCAGCTGCTCCGGCCGGGTGATGCGATCCCAGTAGCGGACGACTGCACGGAAGCTGTCGTTCACCGTGGCCGACGGGTCGCCGAAGTGCTCCACCTGTTGCAGGACGGGATCCGGGCGGCGCGAAGTGAACGTGTCCCCGGCGAGGAGGAGCAACGGAAGCCGGTTGGCCATGGCGACGGCGGCGGCCGTCACCATGTTGGTGGCCCCCGGACCGATCGAAGATGTCGCCACCATGATCTGGCGCCGCGCCGTCGCCTTGGCGAAGCCGATGGCCGCGAGGGCCATGCCCTGCTCGTTCTGGCCCCGCCAGGTGGGAAGGTCGTCGCCGGCGCGCTCGAGGGCATGTCCGAGCGAGGTGACGTTGCCGTGGCCGAAGATGGCGAAGACACCGGGGAACACCGGGCTGTCCTCCCCGGCGATCACGGTTCGCTGAGCGATGAGCCACCGCACGAGCGCCTCGGCGGTGGTGAGGCGGATCGTCTTCACCGGAGCGGACCGGCCGCACTGGTCATGGGGCACCTCGGGTCGACGGGAGCCCCCGCCCACGAGTCCCGCACCCACGTGTGGGCGGGGTCGTCGCAGAAGTCCATGCTCCTCCGGTCGTCCGGCCCGGCGAGCACGTTCAGGTAGTAGAGGGGGTAGCCGGGGGCCGCGGTGCAGGGACCGTGGAAGCCTCGGGGTATCAGGAAGACGTCGCCGTCGCGCACGGTCACGTTCTCGTCGAGGATGCCGTCCGACGTGTAGGTCCGGTGGAGCGCGAACCCGTGGGCGTCGTAGGCGGTGGTGCCGGTCCGGCCGACGCGGAAATAGTAGATCTCCTCGTTCTGGACGGTGCAGCCCTCGCTGCCGTCGTGCTTGTGCGGCGGGTAGGACGACCAGTTTCCGTCGGGGGTGAGCAGCTCCACGCACATGAGGGAGTCGGCACCGTCGAAGGCCCCGGGTGCGCAGAAGTTGGTCACCTGGCGTGATGCGGCGCCGGCCCCGCGCACCTCTACCGCCACGTCCCCGGCGGCCACGTGCACGGGTTCGAACCGCCGATTCGCGAGCGCCGAGGGCAGCGCGACCTCGCAGCCGCCGACCGATCCCAGGCGCACCTCGGCATCGATGGGCAGGTAGGCCCAGTCCGTGACGGCGGAGAACACGCTGTCCCGCCCCGCCAGGTCGAACCGCCGGCCATCTACCTCCACCGTCAGCGCACCCGCGAGGGGGAGCACGGCGTACTCGGCCGAGCCCGTGGAGAAGGCCCGGGTCTCGCCCGCGGCGAGCCGTTGGACCCACAGGCCGCAGTGCTCCCATCCCGCCTCGTCCGGGGTCAGGACCACGGGATCGTCCCCGACCGACAGCGTGCCGGCGGGCCGGTGCAGTGCGTGGAGCGGGGTCATCGGGCCTTGGCCCTCGCGGCCAGCGCGACCAGGTCGCCGGCCCGTTCCACCACCGCGACGACGTCACCGTCCGGCGGGTACAGCAGCGACCGACCCACGACCAGGCCGCGCACAGAGGGCTGGTGCAGGCCGAGCTCCCACGCCGCGAACGTCGCGCCCGGATCCGGGCCCGGGGCACCACCGAGCAGGAGCAGCGGTTGGGTCGTCATGGCCGCGACGCCGGCGATGTCGGATGTGGCCTGGACCTTGAGCCATGTGCGGGCGGAGGAGCCGCCGAGGGCGGCACAGACTCCGACGGCCCGCAGGAGCTTGTCCGCCCGGTCGTCCCACACAGCGGCTCCCGCGGCATCGCGCGTGTAGGGGATCGGCTCCACCATGGCCAGCATCTCGCGGTCGTTCAGCTCCTGCACCGCGCGGGAGCAGGAGTGGAGCGTCGGAACGGTGCCCGGGTCATCGTCATCGATCCGCAGCAGCATCTTGCCGCCGTCGAGGTTCGCCCCGGCGAGGTGGTCGGCGTCGTATGCGGTGAAGCGGTCGTCCAGCTCCCAGCTCGCCCCCGCGAGGCCCCCCCGGTTCATGGTCCCGACGGCCACCTTGTCGTCGAGGGCGCCGAGCAGCGCTAGGTCGTCCATGATGTCGGCGCTCGCCAGGACGCCGTCGACCCTGGGGTGCTCGAGGACCACGAGCAGCCGTGCGAGCATCTCGCGACGGTCGGCCATGGCGCGCGGGTCGGCTCCGAGGCCCACCATGCCCCGTGCCGTGTGGTCGGCTGCGACGATGAAGAGCATTCCGTCGCGTGCCAGCTCGACCCGCCGTGAACGCGCCCGGTGCGCCGCGGCGATCCGTCCGGGCTCCCGGACCCGGACCTCCAAGAGGTCCGCGAAGGCCCTGTCATCCAGTAGCACGCACGGTCCCCTCGGCGCGGTGAATCTCCGCCTCGTCGGGCATGGCGTCCGAGCACAGTAGCCGCGACGCGACGATCGCCCCGGCCACGTTCGCGAACTCGGCCGATCGGCGCGGGTCCCATCCGGCCAGCAGTCCGTGGCACAGGGCGCCGCCGAACGCGTCACCGGCACCGAGCCCGCAGACGACGTCGACGGGATGGGCGGGAACCACCCAACTGCCGCCCGCGGTGGCCACCAGGACGCCCTCGTCACCGCGCTTCACTATGGCAACCTCGACACCGCGGTCGAGCAGGCGCCGTGCCGCTTCCGCCGGCTCGCCGCTGCCGACCGCCACCTCGCACTCGACGGTGTTGCCGACCGCGACGGTGCAGTGCTCGAGCGCGGCACCCACCCGCGCGGTGGCCTCGGCCCGCGACGACCAGAACTGGGGCCGGTGGTCGAGATCCAGGATGGTGTGGCGGACGCCCGACCGCGCCCGCAGGAGGGCGTCCCCCGCCGCTGCGGAGGTGCCGGTGGACAGCGTGGAGGCGCTGACCCAGACGATGGGAACAGCAACCGCGACGGCCATGTCGATCGACTCGGGCTCGATGGTCGTGTCGGGCGCCAGCGGGTAGCGGTAGAAGACCAGGGTCGGGTCGTCAGTCCGATCCATGGCCGCGAACGCCAACGGCGTGGGCAGGGTCGGGTGCACCCCGACGAAACGGGTGTCGACGCCGAACGCCTGGAGCTTGTTGCGCACGTAGGCCCCGAACGGGTCGTCGCCGACCTTGGTGATGACCGCGGCCCGGCGCCCGAGCCGCGCGGCCGCCACCGCGACGTTGGTCGGGCTGCCGCCGACCGACTTCACGAAGCGCTGGTCGTCCTGGAACGAGGCGCCGGGCCGGTCCGAGTAGAGGTCGACGCTGACCCTTCCGATGGTGAGCACCTCGAGGGTGGGAAGCATCGCTCAGGTCCCGACCGCGGCGGCCGCGAGCGACTGGAGGTGATGGATGCTCTGCCGCACGGCGGCGAGCGGCCCCTCGCCCGCGCCGGGCACCTCGCCGGCAGGGATCGCGATGTCCTGCTCGAGCACGTACCAGCCGTCGTACCCGTGGGCGACCAGCCGCTCGATGACGTCCGCAATGGCCACGTCGCCTTCGCCCAACGGCTGGAACATGCCCGCACGCACCGCTTCCTGAAGGCCGAGCTCACCGGCGCGCACGCGTGCGGCGACGGCGAGGTCCACGTCCTTGAGGTGGACGTGGCCGACCCGGCCCGAGGCTCGCTCGACCAGCTCCACCGGATCGACGCCACCGATGGACAGGTGTCCGGTGTCGAGGCAGATGTCCACCTCCGACTCGGCGAGCACCCTGTCGACGTCCGCCGCATCCTCGATCAGCGTGCCCGCGTGCGGGTGCAGCACGTGGCGGAGTCCGCGCCGCTCCGTCAGCTTGTCCAGCCTGGGCAACATCTCGAGGAGATGGCGCCATCCGACGGCATCCAAAGGTCGGCGGGGCGACCAGGCCGCATCGGCGACGGCGGCGCTAACCAGGAGCTCCGCACCGGCTGCCGCGAAGCGGTCCGCGAACTCGGCTGCCTGCGCCAACGCAGCGTCCGCGTGGCGGGGATCATGTAGGACGAGGGGCACGAAGCCGGCCACCGCCCTGAGGCCGTGCTGCGCCAGGATGCAGGCGAGCGCGACCGGGTCCGCTGGCAGGTAGTCGGTGGGCCCCAGCTCGCAGGCCGTGAGGCCGAGCGATGCCATCTCGGACAACACCCTGGAAGGCGGTAGCAGCTCACCCCAGCCGGGAACCTCGCAGACGCCCCAGGAGATGGGCGCGCCCGCCACCTTCAGTTCAACCATTGCCTGCCTATTCCCCGTGGGTCGCTGCCACCTCGTGGAGGCTACTTCGGTAGCGGTCGCATCGGTCCATCGAGGCGGCGTCATCGGATCGGGCGCTGCGGGTGCCGTTGGTCAGATCGGCGTCACCGCATTCTACGCCGCCGACGTCGCACCGGTCCCATGTCTAGCCCCGGTACCCGTCTAGTCGCACCGGTCCCATGTCTAGCCCCGGTACCCGTCTAGTCGCACCGGTCCCCGCCGCGTTCCCTCACGAGTGGAGGAGCGGTGGAACTCCGCCCTGAGGAAAGCGATGGCGCCCAATCGTGGAACGCACTGACCTGCACGGGCACTGTTGCATTGAGCCACACGGCTGGTCCCTCGGCATCAGAAGGACTGAGAGTTCTTGCACGAAAAGGCGCGAGATTCCCGCTGAGAGGCCGTATCGTCGCCGGCTAGCACCCTCCCTCGAGCGATCGGCAGCCGGGGGCACCGTTAACGCAACAGTGCCGGTCAGCCCAAGCCGCAGCACGAGGTCGATGTCGTTACCCACGTCGCGCCTCTACCCATCTCGGCCGTGGCGAAGGCAGCGCCCTCTCACACGATCGATGGGTCCTTCCGAAGCAGCGGGAAGGAGCGGCTGCGCACGCGGTCGCGGGTCTCAGGCGTCGTCACCGAGTTGATATGGAACTGTCGAAGTCGCGTCTCCCCACGCAGGGGCATGCTCGTGGGCGATGACATTTTGAGCATGAGGCACATGGGCCGCACCATTCGTCCGGTCCAAGGTCGTCGTGGTCGGCGGCTGGCGCATGCCGCGAGGACCGGGCCATTGCCTGAGCTCGACGCTACGAACGCACCGAGGGCCGGGTCACCGAACGCAACGGGTCGCGCCCGAAGGTGTTGTCGACCAAGGCTGGCGATCTGGCGTTGGCGATTCCGAAACTGCGGAGCGGGTCGTTCTTCCCGGAGCTGCTCGAGCCACGCCGGCGCATCGACCAGGCCCTGTACGCGGTGATCATGGAGGCGTACGTCAACGGCGTGTCGACTCGGTCGGTCGATGACCTCGTGCCGGCCATGGGCATCGAGACCAGGATCTTTAAGTCCGAGGTGTCGCGTATCTGCGAGCGGCTCGACGAACGCGTCGCTGCGTTCCGGGGCCGCACGCTGGGCCACATCGCGTTCCCATTACATCTACTTGGACGCCACCTACATCAACGTCCGCGACGACGCGCTCGGCCAGGTCGTGTCGCGCGCTGTCGTGATCGCAACCGGGATCACCGCCAACGGCGACCGTGAGGTGCTCGGCGTTGACATCGGCGACAGCGAGGACGAGACGTTCAGGACCCGGTTCCTACGCTCCCTCAAGGACCGGGGCCTCGCCGGGGTCCGCCTCGTGATCTCCGACGCCCACGCCGGACTGAAGGCATCGATCCGCAAGTGCTTCACCGGGTCGAGCTGGCAACGCTGCCGGGTCCACTACGTGCGCAACCTGCTGGCCACAGTCCCCAAGGCCCACCAGGAGATGGTCGCCGCCGCGTTCCGGTCGATCTTCGCGTTGACCACCTCGAAGGACGTGGCCGCCCGTTGGGACGAAGTCACCGACACGCTCGCCGAGCGATTCCCCAAGGCCGCCGACTCGATGCGCGACCCCCGCACCGACGTCCTCGCGTTCACGCCGTTCCCAAGGGCGCACTGGCGCAAGATCTGGTCCAACAACCCGCTCGAACGGCTCAACGAGGAAGTGAAACGCCGCTCGAACGTCGTCGGCATCTTCCCCAACGACCGCGCCGCGATCCGCCTCATCGGAGCCGTGCTCGCCGACCAGCACGACGAGTGGGCCATCGCCCGCCGCTACCTCTCCGAGACCTCGATGGCCGAGCTCGACGCCCCGCGCGACACTGACGACCAACAGCCAGCAATCGCCGGCTGAACACACCGAGGATCACCCTCGAAACCCCACCACCTCATGGGACTCTGTCCAGCGTGGCGTCATGGCTGTTCGGTGGTGACGCCGGCTTGCACGGTGACGACGCCGTCGAATTGCGCAAGCGTCGGCGTGAGGTCACTGAGCGTTCCGGGCCCGTTGATCTCGAACGAGACCGTGACGTGGTCGCTGTCGTCGGCTGCTCGTTCCACAGCCATGTCGGCGATGGTGAAGCCGCGGCTGGTCAGCCCCGAGACGATCTCGCGCAGGACGCCACGACCATCGAGGTAGGTGACCCGGACGTGGATCGGCGCGTTGCGCGCCCCGGGGACGTGGCGGGTGATGGCGGGGTAGCCGAGAACAACGAGGAAGTGGGATGCGGTGGCGGCGACGGCCAAGACGTACATGCCCGCACCTGCGGCCATGCCGATCATGGCCGTCAGCCACGCGGCACCCGCGGTGGTGAGACCCCGCACCGACTCGCGGCGCACGAAGATGATGCCCGCGCCGATGAACCCGATGCCGGACACGACTTGTGCGGCCACACGCGATGGGTCGAGGCTCACATTCGGATCGTTGGCCAGGTCGGCAAAGCCGTACTTGGATACCATCATGGCGACCGCCGCTCCCAAGCCGACGAGGGTATGGGTGCGCAGACCGGCGCTCTTCTGACGGATCTCACGCTCGAGACCGATGCAAAAGCACAACACCAAGGTCAGCCCAAGCCGCAGCACGAGGTCGATGTCGTTACCCACGTCTGAGCCTCGCCCCGTTGACCGGTCACGTTGGTTACGCGGCCGGGTTGGCCTGGGGTTGACGGTATCGCTGTTCCCACTCGATGGGTGGGATGTAGCCGAGGCTCGAGTGGAGCCGCCGGCTGTTGTAGTTATGCGGGTGATCGCGTCAAGGGGCGCTGTCATGAGGCTTCTTCGTCGAGGCGCTGGAGTAGCCCGTCGAAGATCTTCTGGCGGCCCACCTGGCCCTTGTCGGCGGCGTCGTCGCGTTGGCGGCGGAGCGTGGGCTTGAACTCGATGGTGGTGACGAAGAAGGTGCAGGACTCGCAGATCGATTCGAAGTGGCAGTCCATCTCGACGGGTCGGGCGCAGTAGCCGTTGCCGAGCATGCGTCGGTGCATCTCGGCGCGTAGGTGGCGCATCTCGGTGCCTTCGTCGTCGGCGGGTAGCTGGCGAGGTTGGTCGTAGAGCGCTTCGACCTTGGCGGTGACGGCGAAGTACTCGTCGGCGACGGTCTTGTCGGCGATGCGGGCGTAGACCATGGTCATGGCCAGGGTCTTGTGGCCGAGGAGCGCTGCGATGGCTTCGATGCTCATGCCTCGGTTGATGGCCTGCGTGGCGAGGGTGTGTCGGAGTTGGTGGGGGGTGACGTGGCCGATGCCGGCATCGGCGGCGATGCGGCTCAGGGCCTTGGCGACGCGGAGCTTGGTGACGGGTCGGCCGTGCTCGCAGCCCGGTGGGTCGGTCGTTGGCGATCCAGTCGTCGAGGAGGTCCTTGAGTTCGGGGTGTAGCGGGATGTAACGGTCGTTGTGGAGCTTGCCGATGGGGATCCGCAGCCAGTAAGACGGAACCGATCTGCACGACGGCGTCGACTGTGAGGCCGAGTAGTTCGCTGAGACGGATGCCGGTGCGGGCGAGGATCTCGACGCAGAGACGTGCGAGCGGGTCGGTCTCGGCTCGAGTGGCGCGGGCGAGCTT
>JAABUN010006469.1_pt1 | contig 13466 bp, 14 predicted proteins | sample 5559311 | NCBI WGS metagenome assembly JAABUN01 (sample SAMN10711877, study PRJNA513370) | rock metagenome | isolation source: Antarctica rocks | place: Antarctica: Victoria Land, Siegfried Peak sud | reverse complement strand
AGCGGGTCAGCAGCCTCACGCTGATGATGACCTCGACCGGCTCCCGCCGGGTGGGTCAGGCTCGCCCCCACCTGATCGGCCGCCTGGTCAACCGGCGCGCCGTGACGAGCCTGGAGGAGGCGCAGGCCGCCATCCTCGAGACCTTCCGCGTCATCGGCTCCAAGGGCTACGACCTCGACGAGGAGCGGCTGCGCCAGGTCAGCGCGCTCAGCTTCGACCGCGGCTACGACCCGGACGGCTACACCCGGCAGCTCGCCGCGGTCGTCGCGCAGACCGATCGCACCGAGCGGCTGCGCGCGCTCCGGGTGCCGACGCTCGTGATGCACGGGCTGCACGACCCCCTGGTCGCAGCGAGCGGCGGGCTCGCTCTTGCGCGCGTCATCCGCGGTGCGCGCTTCATCGGCTTCTCCGGCATGGGCCACGACCTGCCGCGCGAGCTGTGGCCCGAGTTCGCCGACCACATCACCGCTCTCAGCCGCCGCGCCGAACGGGTGGCGGCAGAGGTCTAGCCGCTCAGCTCTAGCCGCTCAGCTCTAGCCGCTCAGCTCCAGCCGCTCAGCTCCAGCCCTTCAGCGCCGGCATGATCTCGCGCTCGAGGAACCGGAAGAAGCCCTCCTGGTCGCATCCCACCTGCTGCAGGTAGAGCTCGTCGAAGCCGGCGTCGGCGTACTCCTGGATCTTCTTGACGTAGGGCTCGACGTCCGGGCCGTGCGGCGTCTTCGCGAGGTGGTCGCGGGTCACCAGCGAGGTCGCCTGCATGATGTGCTCCGGGGTCGGCAGCACCTGCGCCAGCTCGCCGGGGAGGCCTGCATTGGGCCACAGCCGGTGCACCGTGTCGAGCGCGGCGTCCGCGTCCTCGGCCCAGCAGACCTTGGCGCTGGCCTGCGAGGTGCCGGTCCCGCCCTTGGAGCGGTACAGCTCGAGCAGCTCGGCGTCGGGGGAGGTGTTGACGTAGCCGCCGGTCGCCGTACGCGCCGCGAGCTCGGTCGCCTTCGGGCCGAAGCCGGACACCCAGATGCCCGGCGGCTGCGTCGGCAGCGTGTAGAGCCGGGCGTGGTCGACGGTGTAGTGCGGACCGTCGTGGGAGACGACCTCGCCGGTCCACAGCCGCTGGATGACCTCGATCGCCTCCTCGAGCATCTCGAGCCGTACGTCGGCCGACGGCCAGGCGTCGCCGAAAATGTGCTCGTTCAGCGCCTCGCCGCTGCCGAGGCCGAGGCCGAACCTGCCCTGCAGCAGCGCGGCGCTGGTGGCGGCGGCCTGCGCCACGATCGCCGGGTGCAACCGGACCGTCGGGCAGGTGACCGCGGTGTAGACCTCCAACGCCGACGTGGCGTACGCGATGCCGCCGATCACCGACCAGACGAAGGCGGACTCGCCCTGCTCGTCGTTCCACGGGTGGAAGTGGTCGCTGATCCACAGCTTGGTCAGGCCGGCCTGCTCGGACATCGCGGCGATGTCGACGAGGCGGCGGGGAGCGAACTCCTCCGAGGACAGGGCGTAGCCCAGGGTCACCATGCGACCTGGGGTGCCCCGGGCCCACGGGTCCTACGCAGGATCAGACGGTCTCGGGCACCCGCAGGTGCGCGAGCGCGACCTCGAACTCCGCTACGTCCAGCACCTCCATCTGCATCTCCCGCGCCACGAGCGTCCGGAGGTCCGCTGCCTCCTCGCGGCTGCGGTCTAGGGCATGGCGGTTCTCGTACACCGTCGACACGGCACTGCGGCCGGTGTCCCGGTCGGCCATGAGGCTGACACTGCAGAACCCGGGCAGGTCCTCCATGCGCGGCAGCACGCCGGAGCGGAAGGTCTCGAGCTGCATGTCGACGAGTGCCGGGTCGACCTGCGTCCAGGTCACGCGAGCGCAGGCTCCCTCGACGGTCGGTCGAACCCGATGGAGCACGGCGACCTCCCACTCGCGCACCTGCGGCCGGCTGCCGAACAGCTGCTCGGCCCGTTCGCGCAGCGGTGCCACCTGGGGGGCGCTGGCGCGCATGGCCTCCGTGCTGGCCCAGGCGCTGGTGATGATGCACCCTCCGGTGTCGCGGCTGACGAGCATCGACATGCCGATGCAGCCGTCCATCTCCTGCACGGCGGGCAGCACCTCGTCGCGCACCATGGCGATGCCGGCGTCGATCGCGCCAGGCCGATCGGTGAACGTGGTGGAACGGGCGTACATGGCCACCACTCCTTCCTCCTCCGGACGGGCGGTGCCCCGGCGGCATCGCCGTCCGCCATGCTGCTCCCGGTCGTGGAGCGGCGCAAGGGGCCCGCGGCCCAGGTGTGGTTGCCAGCTGATAGCTGCCAGCGCCACTCGGTGCGTTCCGCGGCGTGCCACCAGCGGGTGAGGGTGCCGGTCTCGCCGCTCGCGAGCAGGACTCGCAGACCGAAGGTCCCGGTCATCTGCGTCGTCGTACCCCGGTCATCACGCCGGCAGCGGGTAGTCCTCGGCGAGGCCCGGGAAGTAGTCGTCCCAGACCTCCGGCACCGGCTCGCCCTGCACGACCGCGCCGAGCCGGTCGAGGTAGTAGTGCCAGCCCGGTCCGACGCTGCTGGCGTCGTAGGGCTCGGCGAGCCGGTGCACGAAGACGAGCGTGGTGACGCCGGCGTCCTCGGTCAGGGTGATCGACAGCGGCCACGGTCCGTCGGCGCTGGTGACCTCGACGGCGAGCCGGGTGGGGGGCGTGCACTCGAGGATCCGGGCGGGCTGCGACGCCGGGTCCTCGACCATCTGGAGCTGCACCGTGCCGGTCGCGGGGTCGCCGGTCCAGGTGCCGAACCAGCGGGCCATGCGGTCCGGGTCGGTCAGTGCCGACCACACCTCGGCCGCGGGTTCGTCGTAGGTGCGCATGAACTTGAGGCGCATGCCGTGCTCGTCGCGGAGCACCTGGCCGAGCGGGCTGGTGGTGGTCATGTCGGTCTCCTGTCTCGGCGTCCCCGCCGGATCTCGGTGTCGAGTGCGTCGAGCCGCTGCGACCAGAACTGGCGGTACGGCGCGAGCCACGCGTCGAGCTCGGCGAGCGGCCGGGGGTCGAGGCTGTAGACGCGGCGCTGCCCGTCGACCCGGACCTCCACCAGGCCGGCCTCACGCAGCACCCGGAGGTGCCGGCTCACCGCAGGGCGGCTGACGGGGAATTGTTCGGCGAGCTCGCCGGCCGGCACGTCGCCGGCCACGAGCAGCTCGAGGATGCGACGACGGGTCGGGTCAGCGAGGGCTGCGACGACGTCCACCGGAATTGTGTAACCTATCGGTTACGCAAGCGTCAAGGCCGGGGGAAGAGGGCGAGCTGCTCTACGGCGGGTTCCTCGCCGTTGCTGCGCTGGAGCAGCTGGGCATTGAGCTCGCCGCCGAGCAGGAGCCCGAGGCTCAGCAGGTAGGTCCAGCTCATGACGATCGCGCCGCCGCCGAAGGCACCGAGGACGGGGTTGCCCTCGGCGGCGATGCCGAGGTAGACGCGGAAGCCGGCCGTCGCGAGGGCCCACAGCAGCGCCGCCAGCAGGGCGCCGGGCAGCGCCTGCCGCCAGCCCAGCCGACGGCTCGGGGCGATGCGCAGCACGGCGGTCGACCACAGCAGCAGGACGATTGCCATCGCCGGGAGGCGCATGACGTCCCACAGGAACGTGAAGGCCGGGCCGAGGCCGACCAGGTCGGCGAGCTGCTCACCGCGGCCGAACAGCGGTCCGACGACGAGCGCGAGCAGCGCCAGCACGCCGATGACGAGGGTCCCCAGCGCCATGCCCAGGCCGAGCAGGCGGCGGCGCAGCCAGGAGCGCTGCTCCGCGGCGTCGTGGGCGAGGTTGAGCGCCCCAATGGCGACGGCGAACGCCCCGGACAGCGACAGGAGGGCGCCGACCATGGCGAAGGTCAGCAGCCCGCCGCGCGACCGCTCGAAGAGCGAGCGCACCGAGTCGAGCAGCCCGGACGCCTCGTCGGTGAGCACCAGGCCCAGCGCGTCCAGCACGTTCTCGCGCGCCTCGTCCGAGGCCTCCGCGCCGACGAGCGGTTCCAGCAGGCCGAGCAGGGCGCCGCCGACGAGCAGGCCGGGGAACAGGCTCAGCACCGTGAAGAAGGCGGTCTCGGCGGCCAGGCCCGGGAGGCGGTCGTCCAGCGCCTCGGACACGTACTCGCGCAGTGCCTGCATGACCTGTCGGGAACGTCGCACCTTCTCGTCCCTGCCCAGGCGGGGTCCGGGATGCACGTGGCGATCACGTGCACGCCGCCACCGGTCGATGGGTGCCTGTGGTGAGCGCGCAGCTGCTGGACGCCTGGTGGTCGCCGGCTGGCAGGTGCAGCGGATACGAGACGGCGTGGTCCTGCTCGGCCGGGCCACCGGGGACCTTCGCGGTCGCTGTGCTGGACGAGTCGGTCGACGACCGCTGGGCCGTCGTCGTGGAGGTGGTGAGCTCCCTGCGCCGGTCATTCACTCCGGTGCTCGTCGTCGAGGGCGAGTCCGGACCGGTGGCACCGACGCCCGGCCGCGGAGCGTCGTGGTGGGCAGCGACCACTTCCTCCGTTGGCTGCTCGACCAACCGGCGAACGACGGATCGGGTGTACGGCCGGCGGTCGGGCGGTCGACCGGCGGCGGGTCAGGGGCGATCGGGTCGCTGATCGGCAGCGGGTCGGGGCGGTCGGGTGTGGCGCGGGACGCCGGGTCCGCGTGGCTGCGCGCCTACGTGGTGCGCCGCCTGGTCCTGGCCCTCGTCTTCCTCGTGCTCCTGCTCGCCTTCGTGGTGCCCGCGGTCGTGGAGGCGCTCGACGGTCTGTCGACGGAGCTGAACGAGTAGGGCGGCGACGTCCCTGTGCTGCGTGGTGTGGACCTGCGTGCGGACGGGCGGCCGGGCACGTGCGGGAGGGCCGATCCGACCAGCAACAGCAGCCGGCATCTGTCAAGAGAGGCCGGATCATCTGTGGATGACGAGAGTGCTGTCCTGACAAGGGCTTTCGCCCCGGTCTTGTCGATGGGCGGCGGTAGGTTCGAACACATGAGCGAACGAGACGCGACCCGCGAGCAGCTGCAGGCAGTGCAGGCGCTCGGTCGTGCCGTGGACCGGTTGCTCGCCGAGGACCCGATCGGGCTGGACGGCGCGACGGCGCTGGACCGGGCGGCGGCGGTGCTGACCGCTCGGGAGCGGCTGGGCGCTGTCGCGCTGGCGGCGGTGCGTGACGTCCACCTGCGTGAGCTGTACGCCCTGGACGCCTGCGGCAGCATCCACGGCTGGTTGCGCACCCAGCTCGGAGGTGACCAGGGACAGCTCGAGCTCGCCAAGCGGCTCGGCCGGCGGGCGCACGTCGGCGAGGCGTTGGGCGCAGGGGAGGTGTCGGGTCGGGCGGCCGGGCAGCTGTGCGCGGCGCTGGAGAAGGTCCCCGGTCAGGTCGAGGAGCCGGTGATGGTCGCGGTGGTGACCGACGGGCTCGCCGACCTGCTGCGCGCCCATGTCGGGGCCGATGAGGACGGGGAACCGCCGAGCGAGGCGGCGCTCGCCGCCCGGACTGATCTCGCGGCGGTGCAGGCCGAGGCACTGGCGGCCTCGTCGTCTGCACCATTGGTGCGGCTGGAGCCGTGCCTGCTGCTCCTCGCCCGGCACCTGCCGCCCGCCGAGCTCGCCTCGGCGACCGGGCGGCTGCTCGACGCGCTGCTGCCCGAGCAGAGCGACGTCCCCGACGAGGACGACTTCTTCCTCCAGCTCACCCCCGTCCTCGACGGAGCCTGGGACCTGCGCGGCCTGCTCGACCCCGAGACCGGAACGCTGCTGTCGCGCGAGCTCGAGCGGCGCGAAGCAGCACTGAACAAGGCCGAGAAGGACGCCGCCGAGGAGCAGGCCACGCGGGACGGTCAGCCGGCACCCGCCGACGGCCCGCTCGAGCAAGAGGCCTGGCTCGACCTGTTCACCCGCACCATCACCGACCACGACCCGCACGCCAGCCGGCCCCGGTTCGCCCCCGACGCCGCCCGCCGCCGCCACGACGCGCTCACCCCGCTGCTCCGCGACAGCACCGACACCGAACCCGGCAGCGGCACGCCCGCCCCGGCCGCGCTGACCGTCGTGTGCACCCTCGACGCGCTCAAGGGCCGGCCCGGTGCGCTGCCCGGCCTGCTGCAGACCCCCGGCATGCCGATCACCCTGCGCCCTGAGACGCTGCGGCGGTTCGGCTGCGACAGCGAGCTCACCGCCGTGCTGCTCGACGCCGCCGGCAAGCCGATCGGCGCCAGCGGCACCCACCGCACCGCCACCAAGCGAGAACGCGCGGCCCTCCGAGCCCGCTGGGGACCGTGCTGCGCCATCGCCGGCTGCACCCGCACCGTCACCACCCCGCACCACGTCATCCCCTGGTGGCTGTCACAACAGACGGTGCTCAAAGACCTGATCCCGATCTGCACCCCCGACCACCGCGACCTCCACGAGCACCACCGCACCCTCCGACTCAAAGACGGCCGGCTCATCGACGAGCTCGGCTGGGTCACCGAGGCGGTGGCGGCGGAGTGAGAGTGTGGCGCGTCATCCGCATCGCCGCCGGCGGCCGCCGGCCAGCCGCTGGCGGGGCCGACAGCATGCCGTTGCGCGCTTCGCAGCACGAGCTGACCGGGTTCGCCCCAGGCATGCCAGACTGCGCGCCGTGTGGGGCGCCGACGAGGTACGCCAGCGGCTCGCTGAGCTGGGGGCCGCCGATCCGGAGCTGCGGCGCTTCGGGGCGCCCAGCCACCGCTACCAGCTCAAGCCACCACTGACTGAGGAGCAGGTCCGCGCCTTCGAGGAGCGACACGGCATCAAGCTGCCCGAGGACTACCGCGACTTCCTGCTCCAGGTCGCCAACGGCGGCGCCGGGCCCTGCTACGGCCTGTTCCCGCTGAGCGACCTGCTCGACCCCGACGGGCGCGACGTCGAGCGGGTGACGCCGGGGGAGGACTTCCCGCACGCCGAGGCGTGGAACTGCACCTTCCCCCCGCAGGCGCCGGACGAGTCGGACGACGACCACCGGCGGCGCTACGAGGCACACGAGGAGCGCTACTTCGCGACCGCGCACGTCGCCGGCAGCATCGCCCTGTGCCACTACGGCTGCGGCGACATCCTCCGGTTGGTCGTGTCGGGACCGCAGTACGGCACCGTGTGGCAGGACGGGCGCGGTGGCGACTACGGCATCTGGCCGCTGCACCAGTCGTTCCGCGAGTGGTACGACCAGTGGCTGCGCGCCGAGACGTACTGACCACGGCACGTTCCCTCCGCTCGGGTGCTTCGCAGTTGCGCGCGCCGACCACGACGTGAGCGGTGCTGCTAGTAGCCCGCCTCGACGTCGACCAGCCCCAGCAGCGGCTCGCCCCGGCCGAACCTCCGGACGTTGTCGGTGATGCGCTGCGCGAGCAGCGGTTGGGCGGTCTCCCAGGGGTTCGCGGTGTGCGGCGTGATCAAGCAGTTCGGCAGGTCCCACAGCGGGTGGCCGTTGGGCAGCGGCTCCGGGTCCGTCACGTCGAGCGCCGCACCGCCGATGGTGCCGCTGCCGAGCGCCTCGACCAGGGCCCCGGTGTCGACGTGCCGGCCCCGCCCGACGTTGACGAGCCAGGCCCACGGCGACATCGCCGCGAGCTGGCGGGCACCGATCACGTGCGTCGTGGCGGGGGTCAGCGCCAGCGCCACGATGACGACCAGCGCCCCAGGCAGTACGTCGTCGAGCCGGTCGAGCGCGACCGTCCGGGCGGCGCCGTCCACCGGCTCGAGGGAGCGACGGACGACCGTGACCTCGCAGCGGAAAGGGTCCAGCAGGGACAGCAGCGACGCGGTGATCCCGCCGGCGCCGAGGACGACGACCGGGGCGTCGTACAGCGTGGTGGCGGCCTGCTCCCCCCACGACACGGTGGTGGCGCGCGACGGCAGCTGACGCAGGCCGGCCAGCGCCAGTGCGAGGGCGTGCTCCGCGGTCGGCTCGGCGTACGCCCCCTTGGCGCACGTCCAGGTGCGGGCCGGGTCCAGGACCTCCGCCACGTCCTCCACCCCGGCGAAGGGCAGCTGCACCCAACCGGCCGAGGGTGTCGAGCGGACTGCGTCGCGCAGCCCGGTCACGTCCCCCGGGGCCAGCCACACCAGTGCGTCGGGACAGGCCGACAGCGCCACGACCGCTCCGCCCCCGGCCCGCACGGCGTCGGCCATGAGGGCCGGGGTCGTCGGCGCGAGGGCGACCCTTGGCGCAGCGCTCACAAGAGCGCCAGCTCGGCTTCCACGGCGGCCACCGCAGCTTCCGGCGTCGGCAGGCGACCGGAGGACAGCACCCTGCCGTCGGCGACGAGCGACGACACGGCGAGGCCTGCGCGCACGCTGCGACGCAGCTCGGGCCCGCGCAGCCCTCGGCGACGGCCGTCACCCACCAGCACCGGTAGCAGCCACAGCCAGTTGGACGGCGACACGACCTCGACGGCGACGTCCGGCGGCAGGCGCACAGGTAGCGCCCGGTAGAGCTCGGCCACCTCGTCGGCCACGGGGACGTGGTCGTGCGAGCCGCCGTCGTCGAAGGGCCGCACGTCGCCACTGCAGCACCCGCCGCCGCCGAAGACGGTCCGCGCAGCGCGGACGGTCACGACCGCTGAGGTCACCGGACGTCGTGCTGTGACGGCTCGCCGGTCGGCGTCAGGAGGAAGAAGCTGATGGCCAGGAACAGGATCTGCGACCGTGCGTTGATGACTGACCCGGCCAGCGTCCCGGAAGTAGTAGCGGTAGCCGAGGAAGAACAGCACTCCCACGATCGCGGCGACGACGAAGGCTGGCATCGCGGATCCCCTCGTGTACCGGCGACCCGGGATGTCACCGTCCCGCTGCATGGGATCACGAGGACGTGACCGACGCCACAACCCTGACCACCTCGGTACGCCCGCCGGGCTGGCCGAGCTGGTCTGGCGCGACGACCGGGGCGGGCCGCCGCACGCCCTCGGTGCGGTCCCGCTCGTGCTGGGGAGCAGCCGGTGCTGACGCTGCCGTGGGCGTACGCCGACCAGGCCCGGGCGGCGGCGGCGTCGGACAGCGCCGCCCTCGTGCTCTCCGAGCCGCGCTGGCCGGGCCGGGCTGGGAGCCGCTCGTCGCCCGCGGTCGGCTGACGACCGTCGAAGACGGGGACGGGAGCCCGTACGCCAACCAGCTGCTCGACCAGGAGCTGCGCAAGCACCCACCGGCGCGGGCGCTCCTCGGCTCGCCGCTGCTGCGGCGGGAGCACTGGTGGGGCCTGCCGAGGCTCGTCCTGCTGCTCGACCCGGTCAGCGTCGCGCCGGTCGCACCGCGCACCGGACCGCTGGACGCCGTGCTCGCCGTCGACGACGGGGGGCTGCACGTCGCCACGGTCCCCGTCGCCACCTGGGACGCCGATGCCGTGGTGCTCGACAGCAGTCCCACCGACGCCGGCGGGCCGGCAGCGCTGGTCGGCCAGGAGGTGTCGGTCCCCGACGCCGAGCGCTGGACCGTGCACGTCACGACCGGGCGGTACGACGGCGGTAGGCTCCACCAGGCGACGACCGCGGCGAGCCGGCCGCTCGAGCCGGTGCCCGGGCTGCTGGGCCGGGTCCGCCAGCAGCACGCGCTGGAACGCGCGTGCGTGAGGGCCCTTCGACGCGACGGTCACACCTGATGTGGGCACGGCTGAGACGGGCACGGCTGAGACGGGCACGGCTGAGACGGGCACGGCTGTGACGGGCACAGCTGAGACGGGCACAGCTGAGACGGGCACGGCTGAACTGTCGGACGAGGGCCGTACGGTCGCCGTCACGGACACAGCACCCGGACGGCACGGAGGAGAGGCGCACACGTGGAGCTCGGATCGGCGCGGGAGCTGAAGGCCCAGCTGCTCACCGGCGTGAGGGGGTCGGTGCGGATCAGCACCTCGGCGGAGCCGCGCACCATCGCGGTGGGAGTCGTGCCGCGGCCTCGCGGGTTCGGGGTGGCGCTGCGGGTGTCGTCGGCCGATGCGCTGCAGCTGCCTGCCGTCGAGGACGCCCTGCGGCGGTGGGGGGACGAGACCGACGTGCGCGTCGTCGGGCTGGTGCGCGCGGCCACCGGTCCTGCGCCAATCCGACCTGACGCGACCGCGCGCGTGCTGCGCCCGGGCGCGTCCGTCGCGCACCCGGACGTCACCGCCGGCACGCTCGGCGCCTTCGGCCGCGACGCAGCCGGGCGGGTCGTGATGATCAGCAACAACCACGTCCTCGCCGACACCGATCGCGCCTCGGTGGGTGACCCCGTGCTGAGCCCCGGTCCCGCCGACGGGGGACGACCCGACGTCGACCGGGTCGCCACGTTGACCGCCTTCGAGCGGCTGTCGACGGGCGGCAACCTGCTCGACCTCGCGGTCGCGTCGCTCGACGACGTCGCTACGGTCGGCGGCAACACCGTGCCCGAGGGCGAGCTGTCGGGAGTGGCCGCTGAGCTGCTCGACGGCGTCCCGGTGGCGAAGGTCGGCCGCACCACCGGGCACACCACAGGCAGCGTGACCGCGGTGGAGCTCGACGGTGTCACGGTCGACTACGGGCGCGGCGACCTGTTCACCTTCGACGACTGCCTGGAGGTCGAGGGCGACGTCGGTGCCTTCAGCGCAGGTGGCGACAGCGGCAGCATCGTCTACGAGCGCGACGGTCGGGAGGCGGTCGGGCTGCTGTTCGCCGGCTCCACCACCGGTGGGGCGGGTGGCGCGGGGCTGACCTTCTGCAACCCGGCGGAGCTCGCGCTGCGCACCGCCGGCGTGACGCTGCTGTGAGGGCCTTGCCGGCCGAGCTCCTTCCGGCACCCGGCCTTGCCGTCACCTCCTGGCGCTGGTGTCATGGGCGGGTGACTGACCGGGACGCCGCCCGCGCGGCCAAGACGACGGTGCGGCAGCTCGTGGCCGGGCACCCGTCGGTCAACGGCGTGGGGCTGCGGCGCGACGCCGTCTCCGGCTGGGTCGTCAAGGTCAACCTGCGCTGCGAGGACGACGGACTCTGCAGGGCTCTGCCGCCGGAGGTCGACGGCGTCCGCGTCGACGTGGTCGTCGTCGGACCGGTGCGGGCGTCGACGGCGCTGCCGGAGGCCTGACCGGGGCTGACGGCGGCGACCCGGCCGGGTCCGGCGACACCCTGCTGCCTAGTCCCGACCCCCTGCGGCCTCCGCCGAGGCGGCCTCGTCGAGCCCCAGCTCGGCCACGCTGGTGTCGCGCATCTTGAACTTCTGCACCTTGCCGGTGACCGTCATCGGGAAGCCGTCGGTGAAGCGCACGTAGCGCGGGACCTTGTAGTGGGCGAGCCGGCCGCGGCACCACTCGCGCAGCGCGTCCTCGGTGAGCGAGGAGCCGTCGGCGAGCTGCACCCAGGCGCAGAGCTCCTCGCCGTACTTCACGTCGGGGACCCCGACCACCTGCACGTCCAGCACGTCGGGGTGGCCGTGCAGGAACTCCTCGACCTCACGCGGGTAGACGTTCTCCCCGCCCCGGATCACCATGTCCTTGCTGCGGCCCACGATCGACAGGTAGCCGTCCTCGTCCATGATCGCGAGGTCGCCGGTGTGCATGAAGCCCTCGTCGTCGATGGCCTCGGCTGTGCGCTCCTCGCCCGCCCAGTAGCCGACCATCACGCCGTAGCCGGCCGTGCAGAACTCGCCGACAGTGCCGCGCTCGACCAGCTCGCCGGTGGCCGGGTCGACCACCTTCACGGTGACGTGCGGGTGGACGCGACCGACGGTGGACACCCGCCGCTCGAGGCTGTCCTCGGTCGTCGTCTGCGTCGAGACCGGCGAGGTCTCCGTCATCCCGTAGGCGATGGTGACCTCCGGCATGAAGGTGAGCACCTGCTTCATCACCTCGACGGGGCAGGTCGTGCCGGCCATGATCCCGGTGCGCAGCGACGACAGGTCGTACGACGAGAAGTCCGGCAGGGCCAGCTCGGCGATGAACATCGTCGGCACGCCGTAGAGGGAGGTGCACCGCTCGTCGGCCACCGCGCGCAGCGTCGCCGCCGGGTCGAAGGCTGCCGCCGGCACGACGACGCAGGCCCCGTGGGAGAGGGCCCCGAGGTTGCCCATCACCATGCCGAAGCAGTGGTAGAAGGGCACCGGCACGCAGACGCGGTCAGCCTCGGTGTAGCCGCAGCCCTCGCCGACGAGGAAGCCGTTGCCGAGGATGTTGAGGTGCGACAGCGTCGCGCCCTTCGGGAATCCGGTGGTGCCGCTGGTGTACTGCACGTTGACCGGCTCGTCGGGGGTGAGCTGCCGGTCGGGCAGCGGACCGCCGTCGACGCTGAGCGCCTCCCACTCGGGGGACCCGAAGTAGAGGGCGTCGAGCTCCGGAGCGGCCTCGCGCACCATCGCGGTGTAGTCGCTGCCCTTGAACGACGGTGCGGCGAGCAGCAGCCGCATCCCCGAGTGGTCCACCACGTAGGCCAGCTCGGAGGTCCGGTAGGCCGGGTTGACCGTCACGAGCAGGGCGCCGATCCGTGCCGTCGCGTACTGCACCAGCACCCACTCGGTGCAGTTCGGCGCCCAGATCCCGACCCGGTCGCCCTTCTCGATGCCTCGGGCGACGAGCCCGCGCGCGACCCGGTCGACCGCCTCGGACAGCTCGCGGTAGGTGTACCGCTGCCCCTGTTCGACGCTGACCAGCGCCTCGCGGTCGCCGAACCGGCGCACCGCCTCGTCGAGGGCACCGCCGATCGTCGTCGTGGGCAGCGGCGGTGTCGTCGGTCCGGTGTCGATCGCGCGTGCCATGTCGCTCAGCTGCTTCCGTCGTCCGGGTCGGTGAGATGGGGGGCTGGTGGTCACAACCACCTGGTCCGGCGCTTGGCGTGCTTCACATCGCGGTAGCTGCGCCGCTGCCCGCCCTCGTCGACCCCGAGGTACAGCGCCTGGACCTGAGGGTCGTCGCGCATCGCCGAGGCCGCGCCCTCGAGCACGATGCGGCCCTGCTCCATGACGAAGGCGGTGTCGGCGATGTCGAGGGCCCGGCGAGCGTTCTGCTCGACGATCAGGACCGACATCCCCATGTCGTCGTTGAGCTGCCGCACGTAGCCGAAGATCTCTTCGACGAGGATCGGCGCGAGGCCGAGCGACGGCTCGTCCAGCATCAGCAGGACCGGCCGCGCCATGAGCGCCCGGCCGATGGCCAGCATCTGCTGCTCACCGCCGGACAGGTAGCCCGCGGTGCGCGACCGGAGCTCGGCGAGCCGGGGGAGGTAGCCGTAGACGAGCTCGAAGTCCTCGGCCTTCGGTCCGCCGCGCGAGTGGGCCCCGGCCACGAGGTTCTGGTGCACGGTGAGGTGCGGGAAGACGTGGCGGCCCTCCATGGACAGCCCCATGCCGAGGCCCACCCGGCGGGCGCCGTCGAGCCGGGTGATGTCCTCGCCCCGGAAGCGCACCGACCCCTTGACCACCTGCCCCCGCTCGGTCGGCAGGAGGCCGGACACGGCCTTGAGCAGGGTGGACTTGCCAGCGCCGTTCGACCCGAGGAGGGCGACGACCTGTCCCTCGGGGAC
>JAABUN010006468.1_pt1 | contig 13469 bp, 13 predicted proteins | sample 5559311 | NCBI WGS metagenome assembly JAABUN01 (sample SAMN10711877, study PRJNA513370) | rock metagenome | isolation source: Antarctica rocks | place: Antarctica: Victoria Land, Siegfried Peak sud | reverse complement strand
CCGGTTCTACCGTGGTCGTGACGGGGTCGCCTGGCTGGAGGAGATGGGGGTCTACGACGTGCCCGTCCGCAGCCAGCCCGGTGGGCTCGCGGCCCGGGAGAAGACCAACCACTACATGACCGGTCGCGACGGTGGCCGCGACATCGACCTGCGTGCCTTCGCCCTCGAGGGGATGGCCCTCTACGGCCGGCTGGTCGACTGCGGCGGGAGCCGGCTCGACTTCGCCCCGACCCTGGAGAAGGCCCTGGACCACGCCGACTCGGTGGCCGAAAGCATCAAGGACTCCATCGACGCCTACATCGCCAAGCACGGCATCGACGCACCGACCGAGGACCGCTACGTCCCGGTCTGGCGACCCGAGACGGAGCCGACCACGCTGGACCTGGAGGAGGCCGGGATCACCTCGGTCGTCTGGGCAGTGGGCTTCGAGACCAACTACCACTGGCTGCGGGTGCCGGTGTTCGACGGCGAGGGCGCACCCTGCCACGAGCGCGGGGTGACCCAGGTCCCCGGGCTCTACTTCCTGGGATTGCCCTGGCTGCACACCTGGGGTTCGGGCCGCTTCGCCGGCGTCCAGCGCGACGCCGAGCACGTGTTGGCCGAACTGGCCGGGCGGGTCGAGGTCGCCGGGCGCCAGGACGCGTACTCCCTACGCTGACTCCATGGCCCTCACCAGCATCGGCGCCGTCGCCGGCCACTTCGGGCGGGACGTGGACCGCACCCTGGCCAAGCTGACCGCGCTGGTGGAGGGGGCGCGGGACGGCGGGATCGACCTGCTCGTGCTGCCCGGGGCAACCGTGGGGGGCTACGTGCCTGACCTGCGCCATCCCGGGCTGGCCGACCTGACGCCCACCTTCGCCCTGGACTCCCCGGTCATCGCCGAGGTGATCCGGCTGGCCGGGGCGATGACCATCTGCTTCGGCTTCTGCGAGCTGGACGACGGGAGACGCTACAACGCCGCGGTCTGCGTCAGCGGGGACGGCATCCTCGGTCACCACCGCAAGGTGCATCAGCCGGCCGGGGAACACTTCGCGTACGCCGCGGGCGACACCTTCCGAGCCTTCGACACCCCGGTCGGTCGGCTCGGGATGCTGATCGACTACGACAAGACCTTTCCCGAGTCGAGCCGGACCCTGGCCCTGGACGGCGCCCGGGTGATCGCCGCGCTGTCCGCCTGGCCGGCCAGCGTGACCAACCGGGCGGCCCGGATCACCGAGGACCGCCAGTCCCGGTTGTTCGACCTCTACGACGCGGCGCGGGCCGCCGAGAACCAGGTCGTGCTCGCGTCCTCGAACCAGACCGGGGTGTTCGGCGACCTGCGCTTCCTGGGTCAGGCCAAGATCGTCGACCCCGGTGGTGACGTGCTGTCCCGCACCTGGGCCAAGGGTGGGCTGGCCCGGGCCGACCTGGACCTCGACGTCGAGATCGACCGGGCCCGCCGGGTGCTGCACCACCTGGTGGAGCGCCGGCCGGCGGCGTACGGGCTGGATCCGGCGGCGGCGCGACCCACGTGACGGTGGCCCTGCTGACCTACTCCACCAAGCCCCGGGGTGGGGTGGTGCACACCCTGGCGCTGGCCGAGGCCCTCGCCGCAGCCGGTGCGGAGGTCACCGTGTGGAGCCTCGGGCCAGGGCGACACCGGGTTCTTCCGCCCCGTGGCCGCCGACGTCACCGTGCGGGTGATCGACTTCCCTGTGGTGCCGGACGAGTCGGTGGGCGCCCGCATCCTGCGCTCCATCCGGGTGCTGCGGGCGGCGTTCGACCCGGGCGGCTACGACATCGTGCACGCCCAGGACTGCATCAGCGCCAACGCTGTCGACCGGTGCATCCGCACCATCCACCACCTCGACCAGTTCACCACCCCGGAGCTGGCGGCGTGTCACGAGCGGGCGATCACCACCCCGTACGCCCACCTGTGCGTCTCCGCCGGGGTCGCGGCGGAGGTCCGTGCCGGCTGGGGCCTGCAACCGACCGTGATCGGGAACGGGGTCGACGCGGACCGATTCGCCGCGGCCACCCTCGACCAGGCTGGTCAGGCCCGCTGGCGCGACCAGCTCGGGCGCTACGTGCTGGCCGTCGGCGGGATCGAACCACGCAAGGGGAGCCTGGACCTGCTCGAGGCGTACGCCATCCTCTCGGCCCGCCAACCCGACCTGCAGCTGGTCTTCGCCGGCGGGGAGACGCTGTTCGACTACCGCGACTACCGGGCCGGGTTCGACGCCGGGGCGAGCGAGCTGGCGGTCCGGCCGCACGTCCTCGGCCCGGTGGGCCACGACGAGCTGCCCAGCCTGGTCGCCGGTTGTACCGCGTTCGGGTTCGTCTCCACCCAGGAGGGCTTCGGGCTGGCCGCCATGGAGGCGCTGGCCGCGCATGTCCCGGTCGTGGTCCGCGATCTGCCGGTGCTGCACGAGGTGTTCGGGGGGCACGTCCGCTACGCCCGTGACCCGGCGGGGATTGCCGACACGCTCGAGGCCGGGATGACCGAAGGCCCACGCCCCGGCGGGGTGGACTTCGCCCGGGCCCACACCTGGTCCGCCGCGGCCGAGGCCCACCTCGATTTCTACGACCGCCACCCTGCGCCGTGGTCAGCCACCTAGTGCACCCCAACCGGTCAGCACGGCCCTGATATCGGGGTTGGTCTCGTCGGCGCAGGCCCGCGCGTACGCCTGGTCGAGGACCTCGGCGATCTCGACCCGTCGACCGAGCTCGGCCGAGTGGATCGCGCCTTCGACCATGGCCAGGCTCAACACGTTGCGACGCGCCTCGCCGGACGGCGAGGCTCCGGTCCGCAGGGCGGCGACGAACTCGGCCAGCGAGCCAGCTATCTGCTCGGGCACCTCGTCGATGACCGCGTCTATCCGGGTGCCGTCAGCGGCTTCCGCCACGGGAGGGTGGTCGCCGTCCCAGCTCGCGGTGCCGCCGGCGCCGCTCACCCGCCAGCTGCCGTTCCACGAGGTCTCGAGCCCTGCGCTGCACCAGCTGCCGGTGAAGCCGAAGCGGACCCCGTCCGCCAGCTCGAAGCTGACCCGCGCCGCCGCATCTCCGCCGTACCAGCTCCAGCTCGGGTTGAAGGACTCGCAGTGGACCGCGACCGGATCACTCCCCGACAGATCCCGGGCCAGGTCGAACTGGTGGATCGCCATGTCGAGGAGCAACGGGTAGGCCATCGTCTCCCCGAACCCACCGAACCGCGGCGCTTTGAAGAAGGAGCACTCGACGACCCCGAGCGGTCCGATCCTGGCGATCTGGCGACGGAAGGCGGTCAGCTGGCTCCAGTAGCGCCGCGACTGGGAGACCATCAGCAGCCGGCTGCTCAGCTCGGCCGCCGCGATCATGGACAGCCCGGCGCTGACGGTCTCGGCCAGCGGCTTCTCGCACAGCACGGGAAGTCCGGCCAGCAATGCCTCGGTGCTGACCCCCTGGTGGGCCTGGGGCACGGTGATGTCGAGGACGGCGTCAACGCTCATGGCCTCGATGAGACGGCCCAGCGACGAGCTCACGGCCAGGTCCACGAATCCGGCCTCGGCTGCGGCCCGGCGGCCGACGTCCTCGTCTAGGTCGACCAGACCGACCAGCTCGACCTCGGCCGACTCCAGGGTGCGGAGCCAGGCGCGGCCCATCGACCCGGCGCCGACCTGGATGATCCGCAGCGGGGGCGGGACGTCCGGGGCGCGGTCGACCCGGTCAGTCATCGTGCGCCGCGATTGGGCTTGCGTAACCGTGGCCGTTGAAGAAATCCTCGGTCTCGTAGCGCAGCAGGGTGGGAACGGCCCCTACTGGTAGAACCGACCGGGCCCAGCCGACACCGTTCGCGATCACCCGGCGGATGTCCGGGTGGTGGTAGACGGGTAGTCCTGGTCTCCCGGGGAGAAGAAGAAGATCTTGCCGTGGCCGCGCCGGAAGGTGCAGCCGGACCTGAAGACCTCGCCGCCGCTGAACGACGAGATGAACACCAGCTCGTCCGGGGCCGGGATGTCGAACGTCTCGCCGTACATCTCCTGCGCGTCGATGATGATCAGGTTCGGCACCCCGCGGACGATCGGGTGGGTGGGGTTGACGGTCCAGACGACCTCACGGTCCTGCTCGCTGCGCCACCGCAGCGTGCAGGTCGTGCCCATCCGCTTGCCGAAGATCTTCGACCAGTGACCGGAGTGCAGGACCAGCAGACCCATGCCCGACAGGACGTGGCGGTGGACCCGCTCGGCCCCCTCGTCGGTGACCTCGCCGTGGGCCGCGTGCCCCCACCAGACGAGCACGTCGGTGTGGGCCAGGACCTCCTCGGTCAGCCCGTGCTCCGGCTCGTTCAGCGTGGTGGTCGCCACGTCGGCGCCCACCAGGTGCTCGGCGATCCCCTCGGCGGTCGTGGTGTGCATCCCGTGGGGCTAGATCGCGGCGACGTGCGGTTCGACCTGCTCGTGCCGGTTCTCGCCCCAGACCAAGACGCGGACGACGGTGGGTGCAGACATGGAAGCGCTCCTCGGAGGTAGGGCCCGGCGACGGCTCAGAACCTATCGGTGGGGCGGGCAGGTCGGATCGAGGTGTCATCCTTGACCGGGTGACCGACCATGTTCCGCCCCGGCTGCTGAGCCCGTTGCCGCAGACCCCGGTCGACTACCACCAGTTGCTGCGGGGGCCCCGGTGGCGCTGGTGGCGGCCGCTGCTCTCGCTGCTGCTGGTGGTCGGGAGTGTGCTGGTCGCCATCGTCGCGATCTTCGCGGTCGGAGCCAGCCTCGAGGACTTCGCGCCACCCGAGCTGGGCAGTGTGGACGACGACATCAGCCCGCTGAGCACGTTGGTCCTGGACCTGAGCCTGGCGGCCTTGATCCCGGTTTCTGGGCTGGCCGTCTGGGCGGTGCACCGGATCCGACCGCGGTTCGTGTCATCGGTCGTCGGCGGCATCCGCTGGCGGTGGCTGGCCCGCTGTGTCCTGGTCACCCTGCCGGTGTGGGCCGTCTACATGGTCGTGGGAGTGCTCAGCGATCCGCCCGCCTCCGGCCGGCCCGACCAGTGGGTGTTGCTGCTGGTGATGGCCGTGGTCCTGACCCCGTTCCAGGCCGCGGGCGAGGAGTACCTGTTCCGCGGGTGGCTGGTGCAGAACGTCGGGTCCCTGTTCCGGGCTCGCATCCTCGGCCTGGTGGTCAGCACCGTCTGCTCCGCCGCGCTGTTCTCGCTGGCCCACGGCAGCTTCGACGTCTGGGTCATCCTGAACATCTCGACCCTGGCGGTCGCCGCCTGCCTGGCCAACTGGCGCACCGGTGGGCTCGAGGCCGGCATCGCGATGTACCTGGTGAACAACGTGGCCGTCGGGGTGGTGACCATCACCGTGGGTGGCTACGCCGACTCCTTCGTCAGCGAGGAGACCACCGGCACGGCGCTGGAGGTGGGGATCGGAGTCATCGTGCACGCGATCGCCGTCGCCCTGATCCTCTAGCAGGGCCGTCGCAGTCACGTTCAGCGGCAGTTCCGGCCGACACCCGTGCCGCCCGAGCCGGAGCCAGCGGCGTACGTGCTGGCCGACGACCGGCCGATCTGGACCGCCCCGCTGGGCTGAGGCCTAACCGCCGTTGAGGCGGCTGTCCAGCGCCTGATGGTGCCGGACGACCTCGGCGACGACGAAGGTGACGAACTTCTCGGCGAACTCCGGGTCCAGCTTGGCGTCGACGGCCAGGGCCCGCAGCCGAGCGATCTGCTCACCCTCCCGTTGCGGATCGGCCGGCGGGAGGCCGTGCTCAGCCTTGAGCAACCCGACCTGCTGGGTGACCTTGAACCGTTCGGCCAGCAGGTGCACGAGGGCGGCGTCCATGTTGTCGATGCTGTCGCGCAGCCTGGACAGCTCGACACGTACGGGGTCGGTCATGGCGTCAGCCTAACCAGCCTCGTCGAAGACGTGGAGCGCGCCGGCGAGCTTCAGCAACCAGCCGCTGAGCGCGTCTGCGGACGCCGGCGCCTCGGTGGTGTTCGGCGTCCCCAGCGCCCGCACCCAACACCCCGCCCGCAGGAGCCCACCGCTCCGGACGGCCAGGTCGAGCTGGTCCGCGAGCTCGGCCCTGGACTCGCCCCGGTCGCGCCAGGGCTCCAGGTAGGCGTCCCGCACCCGTTGCAGCACGGGATCATCGTCGGCCACCGACCACTCTTCGGCGAGCGAGCGCAACGTGATCAGCAGGGTGCCGAACGGGTGGGCCCAGACGGCATCACCCCAGTCGATGAGCCGCGCCCCGGGGCGCGAGCCCGGGCCTCGCGGATCCACCAACACGTTGTTCCCGTGCAGGTCGTCGTGCTGCACAGAGCACGGGCGGCCATCGGCGAGTTTCCGCGCCACCGGCCCCAGGGCGTCACGGGTGTGGCCGATCCGATCGAGCTGCCCGGGTGTCAGGTCCCGGGCAGCCTGCTGACGGAACCAGCCGCTGGCCAAGACCTCGTCGAAGCGCGTCAGCAGCTGGCCCGGCGAGAAGTCGGGCAGACCTACATCGGGGCGACCTCGAGCAGCAGCCGCCTGCTGCAGCGCGGCGTAGTCGGCCATCAGGGTGCACCAGAAGTCGACCTGCTCGGCTCGGGTCAACCTGGGTTCGACCTCGCTGAGCGGCTGACCCCCGTCGGCGATCAGTGACCACGGCTCGTCAGGGTGGACGACGCTCTCCGGGATCAAGGCGGATCCCAGCCCGGCCAGGTACTCCAGCAACCGCGGCTCGTACGTCGTGCCCGTGCCGTTGACCTTCAGCCACCAGACACCCTCGTCGGTCTCGACCCGCCAGACGTCGGCCCAGGGCCGAGACCGGATCGGGACCAGCTCACGGACGGGCAGCTGGTCCCGGGCCCATCGCTCGGGGTCTGGGGTCAATTCACCTCGACGAAGGTGTAGCTGTCGTCGGGGTACTTGACCAGACCGAGGTACGAGGCGTCAGCCTGCAGTCCCGACCAGCTCACGGCGACCGGGACGGGGTTGCCCGTCGTGACCACCGGGTTCGCCGGGGTCACCGTCAGGTCACCCAGGTTCGTGGTCGGGCTGAGGGCGTAGTCGGTGAGTCGGTACGTCGTCCGGCCGGCCCCGGGCGGGTCGGAGAACGGCGCCACCTCGGCCAGGTAGGTCCCCGGCTCGGGATCCTCGATCACCACATCCTCGGTCCCCGACGCTCCGGCTGATACCGCGACCGCGACGGGCTCTCCGTCGACGACTCGGTAGACGTAGAGGTCGATATCAGACCGAGGGTCATCCGCAGCCAGGGCGAACCGCGCGATGTCGGTCCCCGCCGGCACCGGGACGCTGTAGACGACGGAGTCGCCGTCGGCCGTCACCGTGCCGGTGTGGTCGTTGCCCTTGGCCAGTCCGACCGTCCGGAGCGGGAAGGGCCCGGAGATGCCCGGCGTGATCACGTAGTCGACCGAACCGGTGGCACCGGAGCCGGCCACCGACACCGGAGCGGCGACGACCTGGGGAGTGACGGCAACGGGGACCCGGGCGGTGGTGCCCGCTCCGGTGAGAACGAGGGTGCCGAACACCGCCTGGCCGGTGGCCGCATCCTTGCGGGACAGGGTCACCCGAATCGTCTTGGTCCGGCCGGCCTGGGTGAAGTTCATCACCGCCGGGCTGACGGTCGCGTTCATCCCCGGCACCGAGATCGACGCCCGGTAGACCCCGGGCTTGACCGCCGTCACCCGTCGGGTCACGGTCTGCTGGCCCACCAGCTTGCCGATGGCGATCGACGGCGAGTTGTAGTCGATGCCTCGGATGGGCGCCACGCCGGTCCCGGTGTCGAGACCTTGGCCCTCCAGGTAGCCGAGCCAGTCCAGCTCGTTGGAGTTGAACACGACACCGGGGTTCAGCATCAGGTCCGGCCGGACGTTGCCGGCTCCCTGGGCATAACGGTCGGTGTCGACCTTGCCGTCCGCCTTCTTGAGGCTGGACGCCGTGGTCATCATGGCGGACTTGACCGCCATCGGCGACCAGGTGGGGTGCACCCCGAGGTACAGGGCGGCCAGGCCGGCCACGTGAGGTGAGGCCATCGAGGTGCCGGAGTAGAAGGCGTAGCTGTTCCCGTCGTTGGACGGCGGCGCCACGGCCGCCAGCGTGTCCACCCCGGGCGCGGCGATGTCCGGCTTCAGCAGGTCACCACCGGTGCCCACCGACGGACCGCGGGACGAGAACGAGGCGATCTGCGGATACGCCGAGACCTTCCCGGTGGTGTTGGCCTGGGTCGTCGTGGCGGTCGGGTTCTTCGTGTTGGCGTACGCCCGGACGGCCGTGGCCTCCGGGGGGTTCAGGTGGATGGTGGGCACCGAGTGGGAGTCGCCGTCCTGGTCCTGGACGGTGGGGTTGAGCAGCACCATCCCGACGCCACCGGCCCGCTTGACCTCGGCGGACTTGGCCACCCGGTCGGTGACCCCGCGCTGGCAGATCACGACCTTGCCGGCGACCTTGGCCGCGTCCAGCGACCCGGCTGCGCAGATGTTGGCGTCAGTCGTCGGGGCGGTGGCTACCTTGGCCTTGGTCGAGTCGACCAGGGGTGCCGGACCCACCCGGCCGAACACGGTGGTCGAGACGCCGGCGTACGAGGCGCCGTTGCCCAGGGCCAAGGTGCTCTCGTAGCGCTGCACCGTGCTGGCGGCGACGGTCGTGAGCCAGGGCGTGACGTGGTTGAGGGTCGAGGCCCCTGGGCCTTCGTTGCCGCCCGACGCGGCCACGAAGACACCGGCGGACGCGGCGGAGAAGAAGGCCAGGTCGACCGGATCGACGAGGGAGTCGCCGCCGCTGATCGAATAGTTGATCACGTCCACCCCGTCGGTGACCGCGGCGTCGATCGCGTCGAGGGAGTCGGAGTTGTAGATTCCCTCGGCGCCATCGTTGTCGGTGAAGCCGACCTTGTAGACGGCCAGCTTGGCGGCGGGGGCGACCCCGGAGATCTTGCCGAACGAGTGGCCCTGCACCCCGGCGGCGACGTCGAGGTTGCCGGCTGCGGTCGAGGCGGTGTGGGAACCGTGCCCGTCGCCGTCCCGGGGCGACAGGTAGTCGTTGGTGACGACAGGCCCGTTCACCTCCAGGAAGGTCCGGGCGAAGTAGCGGGCGCTGATCACCTTGCTGTTGCAGATCGTGGAGGGAAAGTAGGTCCCGGACTCGCACCGACCGCTGAAGGTGCCGCCGTCAGCCTTCTTCATCACGATCTGACCCGCCGACTTGTACGGGCGGTAGGGATCGGTAGCGGTGGGTGCCGCCGTGCCGAGCGGCGACCCGGCGAAGGACGGGTTCTCCGGCCAGTAGCCCGTGTCGAGAACACCGACGACGACCCCCCGGCCGGCTTTGCTCGTGCCGCCGAGACCGGCCCAGACCCCCGAAGAGCCCGAGAGCTTGAGGAAGTCGGTCGACTTGCGGTCGTCGGTGAGATCGCGGCGTACATCCTTGCTGACGGCCAGCACCCCCTTGGCCCCGGCCAGCCTGTTCGCCTGATCCGAGGTCAGCTGGGCCACGAACCCGTTCAGGGCCACGGAGTAGTGCCGGTCCGGCTTGACCCCGACGCGGGCGGCGGCTTCGCTCTGCTTGCGCACCAGGTAGTCCCGGTAACGCTTCGAGGCCGTGCTGGCGGTGTTGAGCCGTTGGCCCCCGGTGGCGCGGGTGGCGGGCAGACCCTTGACGTCGCCCGCGTACGTGGCGAGGGGCTTCTGGGCCAGGGTGACGATGTAGCGACCGGGCACGGCAACCGGTGCGGGGGTTGCCGGAGCGGGCTCGGCGACGGCGGCCGGAGCGGACCCGAGGACGAGGAACGCCGTGGTCGTCGCCACCGTGGTGACGGCGGCCCAGCGCCTCGTACGTGCGGTCAGAGTCGGGCGGGAAAAGACGGACACATTTCCTCCAGGGAACCAGCACGGCTCGACGTCGGTCACGGGGTTGACGTCAGTCGAGTGATCTTGCCGCGGTAGCGAGGCTGACGCTAGCAGGGGTCGGTGACAGTGGTGGGCCGGACGACATTCCCACCCCTTCGAACGACGGCACCGGGACGTCCTCGAGGCCGAAATCGGGCGACGTAAGATCGATCACTACCCGGGGAGGCGAGATGAACAAGCAGCGGACAGCGCCCCGTCGGGCGGCCGCGGCGGTGTTCGTCGTGATGCTGCTCCTCGTCGCCGGGTGCCGCCAGGACCCCCCGGGTCCGGTCAGCCCCAGTGGAGGAACCCCGATGACCACACCTCCGACGTCCGACCCGACCCCGGGCGAGCCGCCCACCGCCGGTTCTGCGCTGAGCGTCGTCGTGCTGGACGGAGCCGGCGGGCGGACCCACTGGACCCTGACCTGCGACCCGGTCGGCGGCACCCACCCCGATCCGACCGCCGCCTGCGCCGCTCTGACGGCCCACGGCGAGCGGGCCCTGCCCGCGGTGCGGAAGGACCGGGCGTGCACCCAGATCTACGGTGGCCCGCAGACCGCCTCGGTCACCGGCACCTGGGCGGGCGCTGCGGTGCGGAGCTCGTTCTCGCTGAAGAACGGCTGCGAGATCGCCCGCTGGAAGATGCTGCAGGGTCTACTGCCCCCCGCCGGCTCCTAGGAACCGGCCGGCCGGGTCACTCCGCCGGGCTGCGGAGCGCCCGCCGCTCGCCGGCCAGCCAGCGGCGGTAAGCCTCGACCTGGCGCTCGGTTTCGCGGCCGTCCCAGCCGAGGATTGTCGCCAGCAGTGCGGCGGCCCCGGGCGCGGTGGCGTGGCCGCCGTCGTCGGTGTCGATGGCGATCCGGGTCCGGCGGGCCAGCACGTCGCCCAGCTCGGTGGCACCCTCGTGGCTGGCCGCATAGTGGATCTCGACCGCCAGGTAGTCCTCCGCTCCCAGCACCGTCCGGGCGAGGCCGGCGCGTTCGGTGACCAGCTGGAGCAGCTCGTCGGCGACGGACCCGTGCGGTTGAGCAGGTGCTCGACCCGGGCGACGGGCAGACCGGCCCGCCGGGCCAGCAGGTGGCGTTGGTTCCACCGGGCGTGGTAGCCGTCGGCCCCCGATCAGGGACAGCCAGTCGGTGATCGACGGGGCCACCAACCCGCCCAGCTCGAGCACCGCCTCGTCCATGGCTTGCGCTGCGACCCGGCGGTAGGTGGACAACCGGGCCCGACCCGCCACCACCAGACCGGGGACGGGGCGGCTGGGGCGACGTGACCGGCTGGGGTCATGGGCCATCCCGGCGTAGCAGGCCTGCACTTGGTCCCGGGTCAGCTCGTTCGGCAGGTGCACGTTGACCGCCGCCAGCAGGAGGTCCACGTCGCTCGAGGCGACGGTGGGCGCCTCATCCGCGGCCGGTTGGTCGGTCTCCACCGGCCCGATCAGCCAGTGCCGGCCCCAGGGTGTGACCCGGATGAGCCCCAAGCCCTCCCCGGGGAACGCGAGCCCTGTCGCGGACCGGATGGCCGAGCGGGCCACGACCAGGTGCACCCGCTGTCGAACCTGCGATGGCGCCCACGTACGACGGTCCCCCGGGCCGACCCCCAGCGCGGCCTCGTGACCCGTCGCCAGCACCACCACCCGAGCCGCCAGGTCCAGCTCCCGCCCGGTCATCCGATCCCGGACCCGCACCCCCCGTACGCGGTCGGGGCACTGCTGCAGCTCGAGGACCTCCAGCCGGTTGACCACCGCGGCACCGTAGGCGCTGGCGGTCCGGACGACGGTGACCGCCAGCCGGGCGTCGTCGACCTGGGCGTCGTAGAACTGGACCCCGCCGGTCACGGCGTCCCCGCTCAGCGCCGGGACCAACCGCCGGACATCGCGCCGGGCCAGGTGCCGGTGGGACGGCAACGTGAGCCCCGCCGTCATGGACTGGGCGATCGCGCAGTAGAGCAGTACCTCGGCCCCGACCGCGATGCGCTGCCGGGGACCGCCCTACAAGGGGTAGAGGAAGGGGACGCGGTGCACCAGGTGCGGCGCCAGCCAGCCGAGCAGCATCCCCCGCTCGCGGAGCGCCGCCCGCAGCGCGACCGGGTCGGGGTCGGCGACGTCGCGCCAGCTCCCGTTGACCATCATCGAGGTGTGGCTGGAGGCCCCTGAGCCCCAGTCACCGCGTTGACCAGGCCGACCCGCAGACCCCGGCTCACCGCATCCAGGGCCACCCCGGCGCCGACGACCCCACCCCCGACCACGAGCACGTCGAGGTCGTCACGGCTGAGCTGCGCGAGGTCCTCGCGACGGCGGGTGGGATCGAGCCGGTAGGTCATGGACTCCTCAGCCGACCACGATCTCGACCCGCTGGAACTCCTTGACCTCGGTGTAGCCGGTGGTGGCCATCGCCTTGCGCAGCGCGCCAGTCAAGTTCATCGTGCCGTCGGGGACCGTCGACGGCCCAAGCAAGATGTGCTCGAGGGTCCCGACGCTGACGAAGCGGGCTCGCTCGCCCCGCGGCAGGCTCGCGTGCCAGGCCTCCGGTCCCCAGTGGAAGCCCTGCCCCGGGGCCTCCACGGCGCGGGCCAGCGGCGAACCCACCATCACCGCGTCGGCACCGCAGGCGATGGCTTTGGCGATGTCCCCGGACCGACCGACCGAGCCGTCGGCGATCACGTGCACGTAGCGGCCACCGGACTCGTCCAGGTAGTCCCGCCGGGCCTCGGCCACGTCCGAGACCGCCGAGGCCATCGGCACCGCGACCCCGAGAACGGCGGTGGTGGTGTCGACCGCGCCGCCTCCGAACCCGACCAGCACTCCGGCCGCCCCGGTCCGCATCAGGTGCAGCGCCGCCTGGTAGGTGGCGCAACCGCCCACGATCACCGGCACGTCGAGGTCGTAGATGAACTGCTTGAGGTTGAGCGGGGTCTGGTCGGACGCCACGTGCTCGGCGGAGACCGTGGTGCCGCGGATGACGAAGAAGTCGACCCCGGAGTCGACGACGGCCTTCGCGTACGCCTGGGTGTTCTGCGGCGAGAGGGCCCCGGCGGCCGGGACGCCGGCGGAGCGGATCTCGGCGATCCGCTGCCCGATCAGCTCGTGCTTGATCGGCTCGGCGTAGATGGCCTGCATGGCCCGGGTGACCTCGATCGGGTCCTCGATGGCGATGATCTGCTCGATCAGCGGCTGCGGGTCCTCGTAGCGGGTCCACAGGCCCTCGAGGTTGAGCACCCCCAACCCACCGAGCTGACCCATCCGGATCGCCGTGGCCGGGGACATCACCGAGTCCATCGGGGCGGCGAGCAGGGGGAAGGCGAAGGTCGAGGCGTCGATCCGCCAGGACAGGCTCACCTCCTCGTCACCCCGGGTGCGCCGCGACGGCACGATGGTGATGTCGTCGAAGGCGAAGGCCTGCTGGGCACGCTTGCTGCGGCCAATTTCGAACACGGTGGATCCCCTCTTTGGGTGGGTGGTGCTTACGGGCGAGCGTCAGCCGGCGTAGTTCGGCGCCTCGGCCGTCATCTGGATGTCGTGCGGGTGGGACTCACGCAGGCCGGCCGAGGTGATCCGGACGAAGGAACCGCGCGCCTGCAGCTCGGGGATGGTTCCGGCACCGGTGTAGAACATGG
>JAABUN010006467.1_pt1 | contig 13473 bp, 10 predicted proteins | sample 5559311 | NCBI WGS metagenome assembly JAABUN01 (sample SAMN10711877, study PRJNA513370) | rock metagenome | isolation source: Antarctica rocks | place: Antarctica: Victoria Land, Siegfried Peak sud | reverse complement strand
CGTGCCCGCGAGGTCGTCACCAGCTGGCGGGCCTACCTCGACGAGCACCGTGACGAGATCAGCGCGCTGGAGATCCTCTACACCGCAGGCAAGAAGGTCTCGTTCGCCGACCTTGCCGAGCTGGCCGAGCGGATCAAGCGCCCGCCGTACCAGTGGACGCCCGATCTGCTCTGGAACGCCTACGCCGCTCTGGACGTCGAGCACGTGCACCGCGCCGACCGGCACACCGTCACCGACCTGATTAGCCTCATCCGCTTCGCGCTGCAGCAGGACGCGAAGCTCGTGCCCTTCGCGGAGACCGTGCAGGAGAGGTATGCCGCTTGGCTGGTCGCGCAGGAGCAGGCCGGCGCGGTGTTCACGGTCGAGCAGCGGTGGTGGCTGGACCGGATCGCCGACGTCGTCGCGCAGGCCAACGGCATCACCGTCGACGATCTCGACAACGCGCCGTTCACCGAGCGCGGCGGGGTCGACGGCGCCGCCCGCGACCTCGGCGACTCCGCGGAAGCGCTCCTCGACGAGCTGAATGCCGAGCTGACTGCGTGACGATGCCGTCGACTTGGCCGGTCGTCGCGCTTGGCGACGTCGCGGAGACGGCCCTCGGCAAGATGCTTGACGCTGGACGGCCCAAAGGAGCGGTCGAGACTCCGTACCTGCGCAACGTGAACGTGCAATGGGGCCGGATCGACGCCGCCGATGTAGCGACTGTCCCCTTGAGCGACAACGAGCGCTCCCGGTTCGCTTTGCAGGCCGGAGATTTGCTCGTGTGTGAGGGCGGCGCCATCGGTCGCGCGGCCATCTGGCCCGGCGGGTGCGAGATCGCCTATCAGAAGGCTCTGCACCGCGTTCGGGGCCGAGGAGACGTCGAGCTGCGTTGGTTGCGCTACCTGCTCGAGCACTACGACAGCACAGGCGTCCTCGCTGCTCGGGCTACGGGCTCAACCATCAAGCACCTGCCGCAGGTGCAACTCCGTCAACTGCCCGTCCCGCTGCCCTCACTCGCGCAGCAGCGCCGCATCCTCGACGTCCTCGAGGACCACCTCTCCCGCCTCGATGCCGGCCTTGGTCAGCTGCGCTCGGCACGTCGCCGGAGCAACTCACTTCGCGAGTCGGTCCTGCGGCAGGAGCTGCTCGGGCGAGCATGCGGCAGCGAACGTTCACAGCGCCGGCTACTTAACGCCGACGTTGACGACGGCGAGCTGCAAGACCTTCCTGCTGGGTGGCGCTGGCAGCGGTTGCACGAGGTTGCCGACGTGGTGGGCGGCGTCACCAAGGACGCCTCCAAGCAAGCCGACCCGAGCTTCGTCGAGGTCCCGTACTTGCGCGTCGCGAATGTGCAACGAGGTCGGCTGGACCTGCGCGTAATCTCCCGCATCCGGGTCCCGCCAGCCAAGCTGGAGCAGCTGCGGCTGCATCCAGGCGATGTCCTCATGAACGAGGGCGGGGACCGCGACAAGCTCGGCCGCGGCTGGGTGTGGTCCGGGCAGATTGCGGACTGCATCACCCAGAACCATGTCTTTCGCGCCCGCCCGCAGCTCGACGTCATCCACCCGAAGCTCCTGTCGTGGTGTGCGAACACTATTGGCGGTCCCTGGTGCGAGCGGAACGGCAAGCAGAGCGTCAACCTGGCGTCGATCTCCCTGAAGCGCATCCGGCTCATGCCGGTCCCGGTGCCGCCCCTCGACATGCAGCAAGGGATGGTCGAACGACTGGAGCGCGTGCACGAGCACAGCGCCCGGTTGACCGCAGCCATAGACGGACAGTTGACGCGCGCCGCCGGCCTTCGGCGAAGCCTGCTGGCAGCGGCGTTCTCGGGGGGGCTGTGAGCGTGGCGATCCCGACTACCAGACGCTGATGCGACCCCTCTTCGAAGTCGCGGCGCAGCAGGACGAGTGGCCGATGCGCGATCTCGTCGAGGCGGTCGCGCCGGTGGTCGGGGTCTCGGCGGCGGACCGCACGGAATCCATCTCGTCCGGGATGGGGCTGTGGGAGAACCGGACGCAGTGGGCGGTCACTCCCTCGTCAGGCGGGCGCGCTCCGACGCCCTCGGCGGGCCGTCGTGCAGGTCACCGATCGAGGGCGCCAGCTACTCGCGAGCGGGTCCGCCGTGGACAACAGGGCCTTGGAGCAGTTCGAGGAGTTCCGCGCCTTCCGGACGCGCGTCCGGCCCAGCCCGGCGGCTCCGGCCACACCCGCAGCGGACCTCTCGCCGTACGACCTGCTCGAGCAGGCACGCCAGGACGCCGAGAGCGTCCTCGTGCAGGAGCTGCTCGACCGGCTCCGCCAGGTGCCGCCCGTCCACTTCGAACGCGTCATGCTGCGACTGCTGTCAGCGATGGGCTACGGCACGGGCGGCGCCATCGACCACACCGGAAAGAGCGGCGACGGCGGGTTCGACGGCATCGTCAGCCAGGACCCTTGGTCTGGACCGGATCTACGTCCAGGGCTAAGCGGTACGCCGCGGAACACGGTCCTGGCGCCGGTCGGCGCGAGCTCGTCGGCGCGCTCGCTGTCGCCCAGGGCGAGCGGGGCGTCTTCCTCACGACGAGCATGTTCAGTCGAGGCGCCCGTGACGAAGCCGGGCGGGTGCACAAGCGACTCGAACTCTTCGACGGCGAGCGGCTCGCTGACATGACGTCCGTTACGGAGTCGGCGTCCAGGAGCAACGACCGTCACGCTCCACCGCCTCGACGAGGACTTCTTCGAGCAGCTGTAGACCCCGCACCTACGTGATCCACACGGCACGTTGGTCAGCAGGCCTGCGATCACATTCTGCGCCCGGCTCTCGCGGCGAAGGCGTCCAAGGCCGTGAGCACCTCCGTGGCCTGCCACAGGCGGTTGCGCTTGAAGCCGGTGAACTCGGTGAGGACGGCGGCCTGGACGAGTGGCGCGATGGCGCGCGGAGCGTTGTTCGGGGTGATGTGCAGCTCGCGGACGACAGTCCCGGTATCCACGACCGGCTGACGGAGCAGCAGGTCGGCGAGACGCCACGCTGCCGCATCTCGGCGGGCCACGACGACCTCCGCCCAGCGCGCCCGCGTCTGCTGCAGGTCACCGACCAGCTGCCGCCCGTTGACCAGAGCGCGCTCCGTGGCGTGGCAGACCTCTCTGATGATGCCCAATGGGTCGCCCCGGCGGTAGGCGGCGAGCGTCGTGAAGTACGCGACGGTGTCCGTGAGCAAACCAGCGGAGACGGGGACGGTGACCGAGCGGGTCAGTCCGCGCGCTCTCAGGATCGAGTGGATTAACGCTCGGCCTGTCCGTCCGTTGCCATCGGGGAACGGGTGGATCGTCTCGAACTGCGCGTGCGCGACCGCAGCCAGGACGAGGGGTGGGAGGTCGTTCCGCGCGATGAAGGCGACCAGGTCGTCGATCAGCTCTGGCACGTGGCTGTGGTGCGGCGCGACGTACTCAGCCTGATGCGGGCCCACCGACGAGCCGCCGATCCACACCTGCTGCTCCCTCCACTTCCCGGCGATCTCTGGCTCGACGTGCTGAAGCAGCGCCCGGTGCATGGCGAGGACGGCGTCGGCGTCCAGGCGGTCCGCAAGCTCGATCGCGGCTCGCATGGCCGCGACGTTCCCGACGATCTCCGTCGCGTCGCGCTTGCTCGTGTCACCGAGCTCTGCAACAGCGATCGCCTTGGCACCGCTGCTCAGGTTCTCGATGAGTGACGACGAGGCCGATTCGGACCGGAGCAGGATGCTCGAGAAGGGCGCCAGCTCCGCGCCGAACTCGGTGTCGAACCTGGCGATCTCCGTGGAGGCCTCCGCTGCCAGTGCTGCGACGTCGGAGGGCAGCGCCAGCAACACGCCGGCGATGCTGGGCACAAGCGCTGCGCGATACGGCCCGGCGTGCGCGCGACGGGCCGAGTTCGACAGCATGTCTCGGGGGATGCTGGAAGCCCAGGGGTGCTCTTCGTCGCCGACGACCGGCCAACCCTGATCCGAGAGCATGGACCCATCCTATTCTCGTTTACCCCGAAGACGAGAGCAGGCCGACCTCATGATCTCGCTTGCCTGTCTGGCTGACTAGGGTTCCCGGGTGACTGAAGCGCGCAGGCTGGTCGACAAGCTCTGGTCGTTCTGCAACGTGCTGCGCGACGACGGCGTCTCCACGATGGAGTACACCGAGCAGCTGACCTACCTGCTGTTCGTCAAGATGGCGCACGAGCGCGCCACCCGGAAGATCAAGCCAGGGCAGATCGTCCCCGACTCGTGCTCCTGGCAGCGGCTGCTCGACACGGACGGCGACGAGCTCGAGGTCACCTACCGCCACATGCTCGAGGAGCTCGCCCGCCAGCCGGGCACCCTCGGTGTCGTCTTCCGCAAGGCGCAGAACCGCATTCAGGACCCCGCCAAGCTCAAGCGGCTGATCGTCGACCTCATCGACCGGGAGAACTGGTCGGCGACCGGCGTCGACATCAAGGGCGACGCCTATGAGGAGCTGCTCGCCAAGGGAGCCGAGGACGTCAAGTCCGGTGCGGGGCAGTACTTCACACCCCGCGCCCTGATCGACGCAATGGTGGACTGCATCCGCCCTCAGCCCGGCGACACCGTCGTCGACCCTGCCTGTGGCACAGGTGGTTTCCTGCTCGCTGCGCACACCTTCGCCAGCAGTGGGGCGGAGCACCTGAACCCGAAGGCCCGAGAGCACCTACGCGACGCCTTCGTCAGCGGCACGGAGCTCGTCGACGGCACTGCCCGCCTGGCCGCGATGAACCTGCTGCTGCACGGCATCGGCAAGCCCAACGGCGACTCGCTGGTGGCCGTGGGCGACGCCCTGAGCAGCGACCCGGGGCGGCGCTGGTCCGTCGTCCTCGCCAATCCCCCCTTCGGGCGCAAGTCCTCCGTGACGATGGTCGGGGCGGACGGGCGGGAGAGCCGCGACGACCTCGAGATCGTGCGGGACGACTTCTGGGTGACGACGTCGAACAAGCAGCTGAACTTCGTCCAGCACATCAAGACGATTCTGGAGATCAACGGCCGGGCAGCCGTCGTCCTGCCGGACAACGTGCTGTTCGAGGGCGGCGCCGGCGAGACGATCCGGCACCGGCTGCTCAAGGAGTTCGACGTCCACACGCTGCTGCGGCTGCCGACCGGCATCTTCTATGCCGGCGGGGTCAAGGCCAACGTGCTGTTCTTCGACAAGCGACCCGCGGGTGCGCGGCCATGGACCGAGCGGCTCTGGGTCTACGACTTTCGCACCAACCAGCACTTCACGCTCAAGCAGAGCCAGCTGCGCCGCGAAAAGCTGCAGGACTTCGTCGACTGCTACCTGCCGGATAAGGCTCGCTCGGAGCGGGTCGAGACCGAGCGGTTCCGGGCGTTCTCCTACGACGAGCTCGTCGCGCGTGACAAGGCCAACCTCGACCTGGTGTGGCTCAAGGACGACAGCCTTGAGGATCTCGACAACCTCCCGGCCCCCGAGGTGATCGCCCGCGAGATCGTCGAGGACCTGACGGCAGCCCTCGTCGAGTTCGAGGCCGTCGCAGCAGCGCTCGAGGCCTGCGCTCAGTGCGAACCCTCGGTCTGAGGACCACCGGGGCGCCCACAGCCCTCAGCGGTTGTCGCGACCACGCCGTCGTCCGCGGTCGGGTGCTCGCAATCGGCAAACCGGACTCGACGCCAACGAACGGCTGCGGCCGGGCATCGGCGATGTCGCCAGCTCCAACGGCGGACGGCCTTCTCACGGCCACGGCAGCATCCTCATCTGCCGATGTGCGGACGTTGAAACCGTCAATCTTCGACCCCGCGCCGCTCCCGCAGGGACGGACCATTGGCCCAAGGCACGACGCTCAATCGTTCGTTCGCCACGGCCACCCTTGCGGGCTTGTCGCGGTGATGCGGACCGCCTCGCCCAACCGCCACGGGGCCGGCCGGGGCCCGGTCAAGACGGCGCTGCGGATGCGCCGCGACCCATTGATGGGAGTAGTAAGCCCCGTGGAGGTCCTTGGACGGCATGGTTCGGGGCGGTGGCAGACTGCCCCGCCGCCCGAAGCGTCCCGCAATTGCACCCCAGCGAGGACCGAGCCCTATACGTTTGTCGCGTGTATCAGGCGACGCCACCGGGGTGGGACTCGGATGAATGGGAGCAGTACTGCCTCCTCATTCTCCGCCAGCGGCATGGGGATCGCTTGGTACCGGTCCCGGACAAGAGCGGTGGCGACGGCGGTTTAGAGGCCTTCACTCAAGAGGGCGCCGCCTACCAGTGCTATGCACCGGAGAACGAACCGCTCAAGCCGAAGACTCGCTACGAGTTGCAGCGCGGGAAGATCACTAAGGACCTCAAGAAGCTTGACACATATCGCGTCCGAGTTCAGGAATTACTGGGCGACGTGGCTCTCGTGTCGTGGGTTCTCTTGACACCCCGCCACGAGGCCGCGGACCTTGTGGCGCACTGCCAGGCCAAGGCTCGGGAGGTGGTGGCACTGGGCCTCCCGTTCATATCGTCTGACTTCTGCGTCTCCGTGCAGACGCTAGCCGATTTTGAAGTGGAGCATCGATTGGTCCAGTCGGTAGGGTTTCTCCCGGGCTCCCTGTCGTCGCCGATTTCCCGACCTCACTTACACCCATCCGGCATCCCATTCTCCGAAGTGGAGGGCCACCTCATCGGCGTAATGGACAGCAAGCTGGCACACATCCTCGCTGACGAGACATCGAGAGCGTATTACCGAGGAGAACTCCTCAGAGGTCAGGTCGCGGGTGATGACCTTGTCGGCCGATTTCGTGACCGCGTACCTGACGTCGCCTTCGCCCTCGATCGAGAACTCGACGCCGCTAAACGGGCGATGTTGATGAACCAGGCTCTGACGCCTGATGCCGAGCCGACACGCCTGCAGGGGTTGCTCGCTGACATCGTCGAGCGGGTCCAGCAGACCGTGCCGCAGTTGAGCCGCACCAACGCCGAGATGTTGGCTGAAGCGGCTATCTGTCGTTGGCTGCAGGAGTGCTCGCTCCACTTTGGTTCCTCAGCGGCGCCTGCATCTGTCGGTGGGGGCGAGCAGGATGGGTGACGTGGATCAGGAAGACCTCCGCGGCGGGCCTACAGACGGCCCACGTGCGGCCGAGCTGCCGTCAGCGCTACCGATCTACAGCGGCACGTTCGCGTTGGACCCGGTGGTTCACTTCCAACCTCGCCCGGTGCTCTTGGCGGCCGCCGATCGCGTTGTGTGGCGCCTGTCGCTGCTCGTCCTGATTCTCAGCAAGTTCCGCAGCCAACGGGCGCGGGTCGAACACCTGCATCTCATGTTCTGGGCGTTGGGTACTTCGACAACCCGCGCTTTGATGGCGAGTTGGTGGAAAGGCCTCAGGCAGCCCGACCTTGCGACGGTGAAAAGCGAACCTAGGCTTGAGGTAACGCTATCGTTGGCTGTGGCCGAAGCCTTAGTAAGGATCCTCGCCAATGGCAAAGCCGAACTGACTCCGCGCGGGAAGAAGTTTGCTCAGACGCTCGACTCAAGCGAGGATGTGCTGGTGCAGGAGAAGGAACTACTCGCCTCGCTGCAACCATTGACAGAGACCGCCGTATGGCAGCGTATGGGCGGATCAACATCATGACTTTTCATGTTCGCGCGGTGAGTCTTCGGGCGCGCACAGACGAAGATCTGCTCGGCTTCGATGCCACCCTGCAACAAGGATTGGTGGTGGTACGCGGCCAGAACACGGTCGGCAAGTCCCTGCTCCTGCAATCGATGCTTTATGGACTTGGTCTCGAAGATTTGTACACGACTTCGAGGCAGGGTGCTTTGACGCGTGCGATGTCGTTCGAGGTGGAATGGGGCGGACGAACGCTCGACGTCCGACATTCGTGGGTTGAACTCGAGATCGCCAATGCACGCGGCGAGGTCATCACGACGAGGCGCGACGTACGAGGTCCCGCCACTCAGGCCGGTGCCGCGCACCAGCTGGTCAGGGTGTGGCAAGAGCCGGCTCTCACTAGCGGGACGGCGGAGGCGGCTAGATCCAAGGCTTCGGCGTTCTACACCGGACGACCAGGCGCCGCCACCGAAGAGGCCGGCTTTCATCGCTTCCTGGAGCGGTTCTTGGGCTGGGAACTGCCTACGGTTCCTGCCTACGACGGTCGTAGCGTCCCGCTGTACATCCAAGCCGTGCTCGCACTGGCGTACGTAGAACAGAAGCAGGGCTGGGGTGGGATCGTCCCGCGGATGCCAACCAAGTACGGCATCGCGGAGCCGTTGCGCCGCGCCGCTGAGTTCACGCTCTCACTTGACGTTCTGGATCGCGCTACGCGGCGCCGAGCCATTGACGAGCAGATCGGCGAACTCGAACGAGCCGAAGCTTCGACCCGGAACCGGCTGCAAGCTGCAGCCGAGTTGGAGGGCGGCAGGGTCTCATTCCCGCAGCTGCCCAATGCCAAGGGCCGCAGCATGAAGGGCGTCATGCGAGACGTGGACCTCGCAGCGCGGCCCGAGGTTGAGATCTTGCAGGCCAACACTTGGATGCCACTGGAAACCGTCATTGAAGATCTGCTGTCGCTCCGGCGTGATCGCGGGATCAGCGCTGTGCTGGCTGGCGAGCGTCCTGGCCAACGTTCGGAATCGTCAGTGACCGCGCGGCAACTCCGTGAGGCGGAGCAGGCTCTGGCACAGCTGTCGGCTCGCATGGCAGCGCTGGACGAGTCCGACAACATGCTCGACATGCAGCGGGGAGCGCTGGAGCGTCGGGTGTCAGCCGTTCGCGAGGAGCGTGGGCGGTACAACCAACTCATCACGCTGACGAACCTCGGCGCTGAGGTCGCGTCATCAAGCTTCTCGCACGGGGATTGCCCGACGTGCCACCAGTCGTTGGCCGACGTCGAGGCTGCTGACACGACGGTGATGGACGTTGAGGCATCGAGGACCTTGCTGGGTCAGGAGCTCGAAACCATGGAGAATTTGCTGGCGGGTGCGGTCCGGGCGGCGGAGACGCACAGGGCTGTACGAAACGCGTACGAGGCACAGGCAGCGGACCTGCGCGGACAGGTACGGAGCCTGAAGGCGGATCTGGTCACACCCGACATCGTTCCGAGCGTTGCGGACATCCAACGACAGGTCTCGGAGGAGAACCGGCTCGCTGACCTTCAGCGGATGCAGGCACAGACCGTCGAAGACATCGCCCAGTGGCAGTCGACTCGACAACGTCTAGCGGAACTCTTGACGCAGGCGATAGCCCTTGGGCCCATCGAGCTCACCGAATCGGACCGGGCGCGCGTCCATCTCTGGGAAGGCGCCCTGCGCGAGATGCTCGCTGACTTCGGTTTTGAGTCGGTGCCAGCGGCGGAGATCTCATTGGACGACTCCATGAAGCCAACGCTTGAGGGTTACGACCTCGGATTCCAAGGGTCAGCCAGCGACGGCGTGCGGATGCGTTGGGCCTACATGCTGTCTCTCATGGAGACGGCGCTGAACGGCTCCTCCAATCACCCAGGACTCCTCATGCTCGACGAGCCCGGGCAGCAAGGGGTTGAGAAGAGCTCCCTTGCCGCATTGTTCCGGGAGCTGTTGCGCGCCACCGGTAGACCGACCCAGGTCATCGTCACAACTAGCGAGAGCGGTGCCTCACTGAATGACTGGCTGGGGGGTTCCGACTACCAACTGCTTGAGGTCGCCCCGCCACGGCTCCTCAAGCCAGTCGACTAGCCACGTGTCTACGGCGGTACCAATTTCGGGGGCGGCCGAGTAAGACCGCGGTCTGTCTTGATCGGCTTAATCAGCACCCCTGCCAGCGGTCAGAGCAGGTACGAGACGAGTCGAACCGTGCCGAGGGTCAGCGCCACCATGCCGAGGAACGCGAGCAGCAGCGCAAGGCCACTGACGAAGTGCCTTATCGCACGTTGCAGCAGTCGGGGTAGGCCCTTCCACGTCCCGTCGCCGCTCGTGGCCGAGGCGTGAAGCTGGCCCTTCCCCTGGGTGAGGAAGGGCCGCCACACCTCGTCGTACAGGCTCGTCAGATGCTCCGCGCGGAAGTAGTCGCTGTGCCGCAGGCCGGGGGTGACGTGGTTGATGGCGCCGGTGCCGGCGTTGGCCCCACACGAGCCTGCGGGGCCGGAGTCCCAGATGCCGAGCTGTGCCAAGCGGACTGTGCCGTCGTCGGGACTGAAATGGTTCAGGACGGCCTCGACTTGTCCTCGGTCGAGGAGTGGCCGCCAGTCGAAGTCAGGGCGCACGATGCTGCCGAGCAGGATGACTCGGCCGACCTGCAGCCCTGGGTTGTCGAGCAACGCGTGCGCGAGCAACCAGGTGCCGAAGCTGTGCGCGAGCACATCCGGTCGACGGCCCAGCTGCTGCTCTGACGCGTCGGCGAGCGCGGTGATGCGCGTGACGAGCCTGCGGGTCTGCTGGCGCTGTCGCCACCGGCTGGTCACGCCGAGCCGGAAGACGCCGTACTTGTAGACGAAGACGGGTACGGCGCGGATGTAGGTGGTCGCGGCGACCCATGCGAACTGCTCCTGCCAGCCGCCGCGGGTATTCATGCCGTGCAACACGAGCATCCACCGCACAACCTGCCCTGGCTCGTTCGTGCGGACGTAGACAGCCCCAGCCGGCACAGGCCCGTGGTCGGCGAGCATGGCGGAGCATTCGGGGCACCGGTTACCCGCTGCAGCGAGATCCGTAACTCTGAGTTGGCATGCGGGGCAGGTGTAGCTGAGTTGCTTGTCCAACTCGCCCTGGCCCGCAAGGCGGTCGAGCAGCAGCGTGGCCTCGGCCTCGTCGACGTCGGCCAGATCCCGGAGGTCGCTCGCCGTCAAGTCGATGCGCCCAGGGCCCTCGAGTCGTTCCATGCACGCGTCCACCAGTGCCCGGTCGAAGGAGCCGTAGAGCTGTTCCCGGAAGTCGCTCATGCGTAGCTCGTGAGCAGGACCAGAAGATCCCAGGCTTGAGCCTCGGTCAGCTGTGCACGAACCCAGAGCCTGCGGCGGGTGCCGTCTAGCTGGACGTGGACGTCCCTGTCCTTGCGGTCGGTGTTGCGACTCGCGGCATAGAGCAGGTTCGACCGTCTGCCGGTGAACCGGGTCATGGTGGCGACGGCGCTGCGTGCCTCGTTGGCGTCCTGAACCTCGCGGTAGGCCGCATCGGATGCTTCTGCGCCGTAAGCAATCCAGGCACCCGGCGTGCTGAGCCGGACCGTGTTGGTGCGCAGCGGTCCGGATTTCGTGTCCTCATCTACCTTCTTGATGACGGTCGACATATTGATGGGACGGAACGTGCCCTGCGGTCGCACGCAGCCGACCACCTCCCACATCGCGGCGAGCGCAGCGTCGTGCTCCTTGCTCGAGACGGGCACCTGGACGAAGGCAGCCGCCAGTCGTTGACGGGGTCGGATCTCGAAGCGCATTACAGTGCGCTGGCGACGCAACAGGTAGGCCCGGTACTGGATGGTCTCGTCGCCCTCATCGCGGGTGAAGTCCCTCTCGGGTGCGCGGTCCTCGACCGTGATGCCCTGGTGCCACTCGAACCTGAGCCGACCTCCGTCAAGTGCGTGTACACCGGTGAGCGTGAGCGCAGTGTCGAAAGCCACGGAGGTGTTCGCGGCCCACTGCCCTCCGTGGCCCGCCTTCGTTACCCTCCGACGCAGCAGAGACTCGTCGGTCCAGAGGCGATCCCTCGCGTCGGCGGCCGACAGCCGATAGAGGTAGATGGTCTGGTTGCCCCACCCCTCGACCTCGTGCAGCCAGTCGTCGATGTCCGCGGCGAGCACGGTGCCGGCATCGATCGCGGCCTTAAGGTGCTTCGAGAACTGGGCCTTGTTGGTGCCGATCGGCAGCTGCTTGCGACGAAGCAGGTCCTTGATGAAGTCGTTGCCCTGGGCCCGGATAACGCCGTCGACGAGCGCCTTTAAGTCCTCCTTGCTCGGATCGGGCACGAATCGAATGGTATTGATGTCGCGTCTCGCCTGGTGCATAGGCCGAGCTACGGCCACTGGGGCTCCCCTATTCGCGCCTAGCGGGTGGTCCCGTCGGGCGTACTCCGTCGTCCCTCAGCCCACCTCAGCTGACGCACTCATCTGGCTGAGTAAAAAGTGCAGCCACGACCCGGTCCAGGAGTGCGTCGCCTACGGCCGGCTGGCGCTCCCTGCCGGCGGACGGCTTTGTCCGGCGCCGAATCCGCCGGCGGCTATCAAAGGCGGCTCGCCAACGCGGCATAGGCGAAGGGGGCCCTGCTGTCGTAGGTTGGCGGCGCGACCACCCTCTTAAGATCCCGAGCAGTGGGCGCCAGTCCGACAACGGCCGCGCCGACCGCCAGTCCCACGGCGAGCGCCCCACCACCGGTGACGACAGCGGCTCCAGCGGACGCGCCGGACGCCGCCAGCCCCGCGAAGCCGACCATGATCGCCTCGGGCCAGCGCCTGCGGTTCATGCTCTCGCGCAGACGGGCGATGTCGTCCTCGATCTCCTGCAGCACGCCGCGGGTCTTGGCCTCGCGGAGCGTCGGGTCTTCTAGCGCGGCGGCATCGGCGAGTCGCGCGTCGAGTGCCGTCCGGCAGCGGCTGAGCGCCTCACGGTTGGCGTCCTTGAACTCCCGCAGGTCGGCGGCGGACACGGCCCGGGCGGGCGCCGGGAGGACCCGGTCCAGCGCGACGTACCGCAGGCTGTCCAGGGCCGTCTCCCCCCCGGGCCTCGGCCTGGCCCCGAGCCTCTGGAGAAGTTCCGGCGTGTCTGTGACAGGGTTCAGATCTGAGCCTGCGCCGCTCAGCGCGCCGGCCAGGTAGGCCAAGTACATGCCCGCCGCCGCAACATCGACCCGCCACCAGCCGAAGCCGTCGCCGACAGGGTCGGCCAGCCCGCGGTCCGCGAGCTCCCTGAACAAGCTCCACGCCATCTTGCCGCTGTGCAGACGCGTCCGGCGGTCGTCCGCCGGCGTAGCGGATTGGGGCACGTCATCGAGCAAAGTCAGGAAGCGCTCCTGAAAGTCGGACGCTTGGATGAGCCGGTCCTCCGGGGCCACGTACCGCAGAAGTCCTTCCCGGAGCAGGTCGTCCATATAGGGGTGCGTGGCGTCTAGCCGACCGTGCAGATCCGGCGGCGCGATGGTCGCTGCATAGTCCCAGTACAGGAGCACCTTCATGAACCAGTCGGATCGGGGGACCCGAACGTGCGGGTAGTACAGCGCTGTTGTCAAAGTCCGTCCTCTTGGTCGCGGGGGGGCGACATTCTCACGTCCCCGGCAGCTATGAGCCAGGCTGGGTCCACGCGGCGCGGCGGAAGGGGTGTAAGCCTCGCTGTCCGCACCCCGCACGCGCCGCCTCCACGTGCCGGGTGCATTGTGGGCAGCCCCCGGCGGACTGGCCACGCGGAGCAGGCCCCGGCTACGCCGGGATGCTCGGAATCGCCCGCTCACTGCGCAACCCTCTTCCTGCCGGCGGCGTTGTCGGGCAGGGTCGTAAGGCCGGTGTCCGCCTGGTCGCCGGTGCACCCCTGGTCCCCACCGGGCCATCGCCACGTCCGCTTGACCGTGTGAGGTCCGGCATGAGTTCT
>JAABUN010006466.1_pt1 | contig 13475 bp, 12 predicted proteins | sample 5559311 | NCBI WGS metagenome assembly JAABUN01 (sample SAMN10711877, study PRJNA513370) | rock metagenome | isolation source: Antarctica rocks | place: Antarctica: Victoria Land, Siegfried Peak sud | reverse complement strand
TGGCAGATCGAGATGCTCACCGGCCTCGACCTGGTGCCGCCGACCGGTGCCCTCATCGTGGCGACCTGGCCCAAGCCGCAGGAAGGCTCTGGCTTCCCTGCGCGCGTGTTCGCCATCGTCGACCGAGGCTGAGGCCATTCGCCGACGTGACCGGCGCGAGGACAGCTCTCGCTCCCGCCGCGCATCGGCCGTCAACACGCTTATGTTGCCGCCCAAAGGCGGCGGTACGAGGCACGGGTTGTCGCGTGGTTCCCACCGCGTGCCCTTGCAGCGCTCTACCATCGTGGGATGGCTCCACGTCCTCGTTGGTGGCACACCCTCCAAGCCTCCAAGGGCGAAGCGCGCCTAGCGGTTGACCTCTACAACCGTTCAGGGAACGAGCGTCAGCTGGAGGCGTTCATCGTCCACATGTCGTTGGCATGGTTGAAGTTGTTGCAGGCTCGTACTGAGCATGACGGCGGCGACCTCTATGAACGCGACAGCAGGGGGTGGCGGCGGAAGCACCCTGAGGGCGGGTTCTTGTACAAGCCTTTGCGCGTGTTGCTGCGCGAGCACCTGACTGACAACGACCCTCGAGTGGAGAACATCAACTTCTTCACGGGCCTTCGCAACCAGATCGAGCACCGGCACGAGTCCAAGATCGCCAGTCTCGTTGCCGGACGTACCCAGGCGCTACTCATCAACTACGAGACGACGTTGGTTGAGTACTTCGGCTCTGGGGAAGCTTTGGGGACCGAGTTGCGGTTCCCGCTATTCGTATCCTCGATCACAGAGGATGCGGCAGAGGCGGTCAAGGCAGTTCGTGTTCAGGTGCCGAAGGGTGTTCTCGATTGGGTCCAGGACTTTGACGCGAGCCTGGAGGCTGGGATCGCGGAGGACCAGAAATTCGACTTCCGCATCTACCTGATTCCGCACAAGGGGCCGAAGTCGACTGCTGACGCCGCCATAACCTTCATCCGCTCGGACGAGCTGACCGACGAACAGAACGCCTTGATGGATCAGGTCCAGACGATCATCAGGGACCGAAAGGTTCCCGTCGATGACCTGCACGGGCTCCGCGTCGGGCAGGTGGTTGATCAGGTTGCCAAGGAGCTCACGAAGCCGTTCACCCAGCACATGCACACTCAGTCGTGGCGCTACTTCAAGGTGCGTCCTCCAACTGACGCCGCGGTTAGGTCATTGACTAAGCCTGACTTCTGTCGCTACAACGCTGCCTTCGACCAGTACGTGTACACGCCGCAGTGGGTGACCTACCTCGTCCGGCACCTGGGAGATGAGGCTACGTATGAGCGAGTACGACTCGGTCTACCGAGGGCGGTCAATGAGCAGGTGTCGGAGTGATAATTGCGGCGGTATGACACGCGTGTGAGTCGGAGCTGGTGTGATCGCAGGTTGAGCAACTGGCGGATAGCCGAGATTTGTCGCTCCCGTGTGATGTCATTCTGAAGTGAACCGACACGACGATGCCCTTCGCTCCGCGCACAAAATGGTTACGAATAGCGAGCTCAAGCAGCTGAAGACGTCGGGGACCGTTTCGAAGGCCGGGCGGCTTGCAAGCTTGGTGGGTCACGACCTACTCAAGTTCCTCAACTATGAACGCGCGGGCTCCCTGGAGGACGGGGCTGCCGGGGAGTGGATCGAGCTAATCGGCGGCCGAGATCGGCGAAGGTCTCGGCCTCACTTCCTCTGCCACAGCGCGGGAGATTACTGACTGTGAGTGGCGTCGATACCGTCCGCGGCATCAACTACCAGCACTGCCAGGCGATTCTCACAGCCCTAGACGTGTCCGCTGACGACTCGGTGCTCGGGATCCGCGTCGAGGGGACCGTTGACGCCCTCGACCTGGAGGTCCTAGCGGATGCCCCCGGCGGGGCCGGACCGTTCGTGGTTCGCGGCTTGCAGATGAAATCTCGTCTGCAACCTCACACGTGGGCGCGGGCCGAGTTGCTCGACATCGTTCACCGGTGGACTGAGCTTCCGGTGAGCGCGGACTCGGAGTTCTCTTTACTCACGGACGGCGTCCTCGGGCCGTCCGGGTACGTGGTCGCTGCTGCGTTGGACGAGGCTCGAGATGGCAGATACGGCGCCGTCGCAGAGTTCCTGGGGGTCGACGTCGCCGATCCCTTGTGCGCGGTTATGGCGCGAGCGCGTGTTGTTTCGGAACCGGGTTCGGTCGAGGCGCTGCTCCTCTCGGCCGAGATAGAAGTCCAGGCCCTGCTTGGAACTGGACCTACTCATCCGGACGCCGAGAAGGGCGCCGCAGACCGGGTCAATGAGCTTTTCCGGGTCATCTCTACTCGCTCGGGTCTGCCGGACCCGGATGACCGCTTCATCTCCAGGGACGAAATTGTCGCCATTGTCGGCGACGTCGCTCGACTTGCCGAAGCCGACCGTTGGACCGGTTCCCTTGCCGCGGAGTACCTGACGGCGGTGGCGTCCGAGAAGATCGACGACCTCGTCGTGCCGGGGTTGAGCGCCGGTTGGCAGAACTCACCGATTCGGCTGGAGGACCTCGCTTCTGTCAGTGGTCCACTCCTGATGGCCGGACGGACCGGTTCGGGTAAGTCCACTCTGGCGCGTTTGTGGCGTCGCGGTGCTGCAGGGGCTGGTGGGAAGGTTGTCGTGTGTCACGCCGAGGCGTACCTGGCGCGACGGTTGGACCGGCTGGTGGCCGATGCCGTGGGCAACGCGGTGGGTCGAACGTTGCCGCGCGTGGTGGGTCGCCAGGTACTGGGGGACCCGAGTGTGACCGTGGTCCTTGATGGTGTTTCGGAGATTCCGCAGCGGGTCAGGTCCGAGCTCGCGGCAGATCTTCGTCCACACCTGGCGGGGGCACATGGGGCCCGGGTGGTCGGGGTCGGACGCGACGAGGGGGTGTGCGCGACCGTTTTCCCGGCTTCATTGACGGTACAACGGTTATATCCGTGCGCGTTCGATCGCCCGGAGCGGCTCGCGTTGACCGCGAAAGTGCTGGGCGAACCTGAAAGCAGCGCCGCCTCTGCGCCCGTTGCCGTCGACCGTGTCGAGCCGGCCGCTCAGGCAGGATCCGATGGAGGTGACACGAAGGACTTTCCGCGACGCTGCCACGAGGCCTTGGCGCAGGTTGAACATGCCTTGGACGATGCCGCCGGTAACCCGATGCTGCTCGAGCTGGCGCTGCAACTGGTGGCCGGTGGGGTCCCGGTCACCGACCGGGCTTCGGTGTACGAGTTGACCGTCTCGCGAATGTCTGACCGCGCCAACGCCGGCGACGTGCGCCTCGCAGTTGCTGTGCTCGGCGTCGTGTTCGCTGAGCTTCTCGATGAGGGAAGGCGGTACGCCAATCCGCTGGAGTGGGAACGCATGATCGCCGGGGCCGCAGCGTTCCTTGAAGAGCGCGGCGTTGCAACCGATGTCGCCGCCGTTCGCGACGCAGTCGCTCGAAGCGGCCTGGTCAACGCCGTCATCACCGGGATTGGGCACACGACGCTCCGAGTGCCTGTTCACGACTCGTTCGCCGACTACTTCGCCGCTCGGGCACACGCAGACGGACTGGTCTTCCTGCCAGAAACCCTGCTCGAGAATGACGAGAACCGTCTATGGCTTTCCTCCCAAATGCGGATGCTCAGCGACTCAGAGGTGCTGGCGGTCACCGAGCAGTTGCCGTTCTCCCTGGTGCGGGTCAGCGAGTCGGACCACAACACCATCGACGAGCAGACCCCCGGAATCGTGGCCGCTTTGCTGAACGCTGTCCTTCCCGACGGAACGGACGTCGAGGTGACGATGTGGCGGACGGCGAACGGGAAGACGATGGCTCAGGCCGGAACCGCAGTCACAAGGTGGGTCGACCCGGCGCGGGCCCCGTCCGTCTTCGCGGGCCCGACCGTGGTCGCCGAGGACGGTGACGGGCCGACCGCGGTCGCAGTGCGACTGTGGCGACTGATCCTCAAGCAGCGGCTGCGTCGCGACCGTCGGTTGCGGCCACGAAACCCTCGGTCGCGTCAGGAAGCCCGCGACCAGCTGAGCGCACACTGCCGCGAGGTGGTCACCGCAGCGACAACAATCCTGACCGAAGTCGCACCACCCGGTGCGATCGACCGTTTGAAGGAAACCATCGGCCAACTCGGCATGACCGGCGTGGTTTATGAACGTCATGAGCGTGAACTCGGTCCGGACGGGTGGGCCGTCAGGTATCGACACACAGAGGCCGTCGACCTGGCCGCGGCGCCTGACTCGTCCCAGCCGCCCGAGGAGCGAACCGGTGACTACTCCGCGTGGACCGACGTGGTGTTTCGGGTCTCAACGTCACCGGAAGCCACCGCTGCCAAGGCTGTCGGCGAGGCCGTCACCAAACTGACACGAAACCACTGGCTGTGAACCAGACGACTCGGAAGGCGCATCACATGAACCCTGGCGAAGACACCTCCCCGGAACTATGGGCCGCCATCTGGAGGTTGGCCGAAGCCTGGTCGCAAACTCCTCTGGTTCAGGAGATCGCAGCAACGCTCCCCCGGAACCAGCCGCTGGATGAACGAGGAGACCAAGCGGTCGGCATCCCTGCGCTCGTGAAGCACCTCGAAGTTCGTGCCGGCATGATGATGAAACCGCTGATGCACGCCAGCCGTATCCCGGCGCTGCTTAGCCAGCCTCTCCTCGCTGGGTTCGGGATGCCTGCAATCGACCAGGATGAGCTGCGCGAGTGGTTGCAGATGACTGCGAAGTTGGAGGGAGCGCACCGGGTCACCCTGGGGTGGTTGCGCTCTTCACTGGCCGGGTACCCCATTCTTCGTGCGCCGCAGCTGGCACCCAGCACCCCTTTGACGACCGGGGAGATGACGACTCGTTACATCTGGTCCAAGGAGGAGTTCGCTTCCGGCCTGAACCAGCGGCCTGCGCCGCCCTCAGTGCCGGACCTGCTCGGCGCGGACCCGATGGGCGCGTTGGAACTTGACCAGGCTGCCCGGGAAGTCAGCCAGGCGCTGACGAAGTCCCAGGCGTGGGTCGACTTTCACGGCGCACTTCACGCCCTGGACGACGACGCGAAGGAAGCGTTGCGCGCGGCCCGGCGCGAACTGAAGGAGCGTCTGTCAGCCGAAGCCTTGGATGACCACGAACCGAATCTCGCTATCCCCCGCGCCGAGTACCGCTCCCACACCATGAACGAGGTCGTCGAGTCGCTGACCGGCCCGGCACGGGTCTACGCCGACGCGTTCGGCGAAGCGGACCGGCTGCTGGACCTCACCATGGGCGACATCTTCGGCGAGCTGGTGCTGTTCGATGAGCCATGGCGCGTATCTGTGTTCAATGTCGAGACCCCGACGCCCGGAGAACCCATCGTCGGATTCGAGACGAAGCCCATCGGGGCATTCCTGACCACCGGTCAGATTCTCTGGCTCACGACCGAAGCAGTTACGGATGCGGTCAGGGTCGAGTTGCACTCGATGAAAATGGACCAAGTCGAAGGTATGCACGACCATTTCGAAGCGCGCGTGCTTCTCAACACAGGCGAGGGGTGGCCAGCCTCGACCTTCCACATACCGAGCAAAGACGACCCGCAGTAGCCGAAAACCTCAAGGGCACAGATACACCCTGGCGGAAGTCAACCCCTGGCCCGCATGCAACGTTGCCGCGGGCGCCCCGCCGAGGCGGGTCCCTTTACCGAAACCGGCGAGTCTGTTGCTATTACTGTTCGCGGTTCAGTTTCCGAAGGGCGGTGGAGGGCGCCGAAGGCGATCGGTTCATCTGGGCATCTATACAAAGCCATCGCACCAGGGCGGTTGCGTCAATCTGGGCGAAATGGGCTGGCTGGGTCAGCATCACCGGGGGAATGGTCCTATTTGATTTTACTGCTGTGATGAGGCTGCTCGTGGCCAGTTCAGGTACGCGCTGATCGCTACGCAGCGCTTAGTTGCAAGCTTCTTGATGGTGGGACCCGGTTTGCTTTCTAATTGTCCTGCACGCGAATACGCGAACACCGAGTCGGTCGGCGTGTCGCTGGCGCAACCGGTGTGCCGACGGGCAAAATGCTAGGCATCGCGAATGGCAAAGGCATGGCTGTCGCACCAGCGCTGGCTGTCCTAACCAAGTGCGACTTTGGGCCTGGCCTGGAGTCGCGCTTCCTTGCGTCCGTAGATCCATTGTTCATGAGGTCATCGCCAACCACCACGGCGTGCTGTCAAGGCGTCTGTGGAGGCAGCCAGACGCGCCATTTCTACTTGGGCCAGGTCTGGCTTCTGAGTCCTTCTGTTGTGCCGCCAGTGGTGCAACGTGCCGCAAATATGGGCGTCGGCCCTTTAGGCTCGGCACGTGCTCGTCCCCGTCAAACCCGAGGCCATCCGCCATGCCCGCGAAACGGCGGGTCTGACTCAGCACCAATTGGCGCGCGAGATTGGCATCGCAGGCGGCGAGCGGATCTCAAAATGGGAACTCGGCACGGCGGTCCCTCGACTGCATGTTGTCTCTGCCATGGCGCGCGTGTTGAACGTCGACCTGGAAGCGTTTCTTGCGCCAGGCTGGCAATTGACTGGTATCGCGCGTCTACGTGCCTCCCAAGAACTCAGCGTCACGGCTGCGGCCAAGGAGTGCCACGTATCAGTTGCGACGTACGAGCGGTGGGAGAAGGGCGAAACGCTGCGCGGACCAACTGGAGGGTCTCTGGCTCGGCTCGCAAAGGTCATGCAGGTGAGCGAACAGGAAGCTGCAGCAGCGTTTCAGCAGAGCAAGGGCCAGCGCTAGAAGCACCCCGACTTCGAGTGCGCACTAACTACACACCAGAAGGACCCGCGCGAAACGTCGCCTCTTGTGAGGCTAAAAAACTAGTGGATAATCTGCAACTATGCTACGTTCTGCGCACCAACACATATGTGTCTTGTCCTAGTTGGGTGACAGAGCGCGCCACCTCATTGCGATCTGAGAAAACGTACTTGCCTGCACCGTGACAAGAGAGAAGGGAGCACGACATGCGCCAGATGACTGGGCTTTCGATTGCTGCAGTGCTGGTTGTGCTTGCGTTGGCCGGTTGTGATTCGGCGGAAGAGCCGAGTCCCGCAACGTCAGCGCCTGCGCAGAGCACCAGCCCGGCATCAACGAGCCCTGACGATGTCGCCATCACTTCATCGGGGCCGGTCGAAGCCGAGCCGGACGACTCTGGGCAACAAGCCGCAGCCGATGCCGTCGTCGATTTCTGGGCGATGCTCGACGAGCTCTCGCAAGACCCGAGCGTTGACATCGCAGAACTGACACGAGTCGCTCGAGGTCAAGCCGTGAAGCAATGGGCGTCCAACATTCAGGGACGTAGGGACCGTGATTCGGTGCAGACGGGGGACACCTTGGTGACCGTGACTGATGTAGAGACGGTTGAAGATGCACAACGGTATGAGGTCACTACCTGCTTAGATTTTTCGGACGTGCAGTTTGACGGCGTCACTCCTGAACGCAGATTCGACGACGGAGCTCAGATCACGTATGTGGTGCGCCCAGACGCGCTGAGTGAGGGTGAACTCTTCGTGACTGATGATCCCTTGGAGTACGAGCCGTGCGCCTCATAGGGGCAGTCGTGATGGCCCTAGCGGGAGTATCCCTGTTCGGAGCTATGCCTTTTGCCGTTGCGGCTCCAGTGGACTGTGGTCCAGGGAGTGTTTGGGATGAGGGGGAGGGGCGCTGTGTGATTTCGGTTTCTGTTCCCTCCGAACCTGGTTCCCCCGGGAGTTCCGGCCAGCCAGCTACCCTCGCCAGCGGGGGCGGCAAGTCAGTTCCCGCTGAGCCCACGTGTGTTGATTCGTTAGACGGCAGCGAAGTTCCCTGCACCAAAGACGGCGGGTGGCATTGGGTCCAGGGATGGAACACCTACGCACGCGTGCAGGACCCTCAGCCCGAGAAGTCGGACGCCGTGTGGGAAGGAAACACCGACGGCGCGATCTACGAGATCGGTCAACTGGTCGGTAGCGGGTTTGGTCTCGGCGTAGGACCTTCAATCCCTCGGTGGTCAGCCGCTCCTCCGTGGCTTGAGGTTCCAGACCCGAGAGTTCTAGCCCAGCAGGCCGTGGAAGCAATGGACTTGCAGGCCATCACTATTGGCATCATCCCTGAGGACATTCCCGGTAGCGCGGGCTTACTGGGGTTGCCGACGTGGATGTGGGCGCAAACCCCGACCGACAACACGACGGGGCCGATCACCCGGTCAGCATCGGCCGGCGGGTACACCGTCACCGCCACCGGGCGAGTCGAAGAAGTCGCCTGGGACATGGGCGACGGGACCACTGTGACGTGTGCCGGTCCGGGGCAACCGTACGAAGACGTGTACATGGACTCCGATTCCCCCTCATGTGGGCACCGTTACCAACAACAGGGGGATCACGCCGTCACCGCCACTTCGTACTGGTCCGTTGACTGGTCCGGGATGGGACAAAGCGGCACCATCGCGCTGCAACTTCAAGAATCCACCACCATCACGATGGGCGAAGCGCAGGTGCTGAACACCGACCCTTGAGGGGCTGGTGTATCGGTGTTGCGCAGGGAAGGGAACTATGGCTCGGACTAAAACGATCGACAAACCAACCACCGTGAACGGGGCGGGCGCAGCGCCTGAGCAGCCCGATGCCGTTAAGCCGGCGGTTGCCTCTCCTGTGGCGGCACCACCGAAGTTACGGCGGCGCCCCTTGTGGTTCCTGGCTGGAGCCGCCCTGTGCGTGCTGGGTGCGCTGTTGGCGGTGTGGATCTGGACATCATCAAGCGAAAACACGGAAGTCGTCGCGATCCGAGACACCGTGGTCCGCGGTGACACCATCACCGCAGAGGACCTCATTAGTGTGCGACTCAACACTGAGCCAGCACTGCAAGCCGTGCCTGCCTCGCGGTCTGCGGACTTTGTCGGGTTGCGCGTCTCCCGGGATATGACGGCCGGGTCGCTGCTCACCGATGAAGCCGTCGCGCAGACCCTGGTTCCGAGTTCGGGCCAAGCGGTGGTGGGTTTGGCTTTGACCCCAGCGTTGATGCCGGGCACCACGTTACTGGTCGGTGATGACGTGTTGGTCGTGGCGACTGCGGGCGGCCAAGGCGACCCCACAACGGTCACTGAAGCCTTCGATTTCCCCGCCGAAGTCACCGACATTCTGCCGACCACCGCTACCGGGGAAACAGTGGTTTCTGTGGCCGTGCCAGAGCAGAACGCTGACACGCTGGCCACGTGGGCCGCGAGCGGTCGGGTAGCGCTGGTGTTGAAGAGCCGGGAGGGCTGATCGGCGTGGCTGTCATCACGTTGTGTTCAGTCTCTGGGTCACCGGGCGTCACCACTGCTTCGGTCGGCTTAGCGTTGTGTTGGTCCCGGCCAACGGTCGTGCTCGAGGCCGACCCCACCGGGAGTTCGTCCATCCTGGCTGGGTATCTGCGCGGGCAGGTAGCCCCCTCGGAAGCGCTGATCGACCTGGTGGTCGCGCAAAGCCAGGGCCAGCTGCGAACCCGTATCCCGCAGGTCACGTTCACCCTGCCCGAATCGAGCGTGTCACTGATCCCCGGAGCGAGATCACACGCCCAAACCGGTGGGCTCGGTGCGTTGTGGGACTCACTGCTTGCCGCGCTAAAGGACCTCACCGCGACCGGCCAAGACGCCATCGTTGACCTCGGGCGACTAGGCCAGGAGGGGTGCGCCACGCCATTCCTGTACGGAAGCGACCTGACGTTGATCGTCACCCGCTCCGACTTGGTATCACTATCAGCAGCCCGGTCACGGGTGAGCGTTCTGCGGACCCACTTCGCTGAGATGGGCGCCGCCCAATCGTTGGGACTGGTCGTCATCGGGGCGGGACGCCCCTACTCAGCAAGTGAGATCGGGGACGTCCTGGAGGTGCCCGTGGTCGCGACCTTGCCGCATGAACCCAAAACCGCTGCGGTGTTCGCGCACGGCGAGCAAATCCGCAAACTGTCCGGCACTGGGTTAGTACGCAACCTGCGCGCAGCCCAAACCAGCATCGAGAACGTCCTACAGGCCAACCGGGCAGAGTTAGCCGACGCAAATGAAGCCACACCATGACCCTCCAAAGCACCACAGAAACCACGGCGGGCGCAGCCTCGACGCACCCGTCGTCTCTGCCCTTATTCAAAGACACACCCGCGCCGCCCCCGCAAAAGAAAGGCCGCGTCCGGGGCACATTCACCCTGCCCAGCAACACCAACGGTGCCGCTACGCAACCACCAACAGCACCACCGCGCCCCGCTGCGGACACCCCGCCCACCGCAGGAAACGACACCAGCGGGTGGCGGGCCAGTGGGGGTACGGACTGGGAGGTTGTGGCTACGTTGCGCCAGCAGACCGCTGACCGGCTCTCCGCGGAAACGTCCACGCTTCTCGAGGACAGGGACAGCCAACGCGGCCGCGGCGCCGCGATCATTGCGGACCTGCTGTCCAGGGAGTCGATGGAACGGGCCCGTGCTGGCGGCGACGCGTGGACCCCACGCGAGCAAGACCTCCTCGCGCGGGCCGTGTTTGATGCTGTCTTCGGGCTGGGACGCCTCCAACCGTTGGTGGACGACGAAGAGATCGACAACGTCCTCATCTTCGGTTACGACCGCGTCGTGGTGGAGCTCGCTGGCGGCAAACTTATCCCGGGGCCACCGGTGGCCGATTCAGATGAAGAACTTATCGATTTCCTTACGTTCGTCGCGACCCGTTCCGAGGTCAACGCGCGTCCGTTCTCCCCGGCTCAACCCTCACTGCACATGCGTTTAGACGGCGGCGCACGGTTGGCCGCGACCGCCTGGGTGACCCCGCGGCCCCAGGTCGTGATCCGCCGCCACAGGTTGACCGACGTCAGTTTGGATGACTTGGTAGCTCTTGGGTCTCTGAGCCCGGTAGCGGCGTCCTTCCTGGCCGCTGCGGTCAAGCACCACCATTCCGTGGTGGTCTCTGGTGGCCAGGGCGCAGGCAAGACCACCGTGGTCCGCGCATTATGTGGCCAGATCCCCAAACACGAGGTGATCGGCACTTTCGAGACCGAGTACGAACTGCACTTACACGACATGATCGACAGACACCCCATGTGTTTCTCGTGGGAGGCACGCCCGGGTTCTGGTGAACGCGACCCCGGCGGGAAACAGGCGGGGGAGTACACCCTTGCTGACGCGCTCTACGACAGCTTCCGGTACAACCTGACCAGGCAAATCGTGGGAGAGGTCCGAGGCCCCGAAGCCAAAGCGATGCTCAAAGCGATGCAGTCCAGTCACGGGTCCATTTCGACCACGCACGCCACCAACGCCACCGGGGCAATCGAGAAACTCGCCACCTGTGTCATGGAAGCCGGGTCCCACGATCACGACTACGCGGTCCGCGCAGTTTCGGCTGGAATCAGGATCGTGGTTCACGTCAACCGCGCCGTAAGCACCGAACCCGACGGCGCTGTCCGTGTCCACCGGTACGTCTCAGAAATTGTGGCTGTCAGCCCCGGGGAGAAAGAAAAGGGATACGCCACCACTCACGTATTCCGTGCAACGCCGGGAGAGACCACCGCTCGCCCGCACGTGCTGCCAGAAGAGTTCCGCGAACTCGGCGCAGCCGGGTTCGACATCGCCGCGTTCTATGACCAAACCGAGGACATGGCATGACGCCCGTGCTGCCCGCCCTGGCCGGGGCCATGATCACCGCCGGGATCTTGCTCGCTGTCACCGGACTGCTCAAACGCCCCGTCGCCCCACCGGCCCCACGCCGTTCACGGCGCCACACCCAACCCAGGCTGAGCAAACAGACCCGCACCCTGCTGCTCGTAGGGGTGGCCATAGGTCTGTTGGTCGCTTTACTCACCGGTTGGCTCATCGCAGTGGTCGTGGCCCCCGCAGCGATAGCCGGCCTACCCGTGCTGCTCTCAGCGCCACCAGCAGACAAAGAGGTCAAACGCATCGAGGCCATGGAGGAATGGATCCGGTCCCTGTCCGGGGTACTCACCGCCGGTATCGGCCTCGAACAAGCCCTAATGAGTTCGTTGCGTTCCACCCCAGAACCGATCCGCCCCGAAGTGGGCAGGCTCGTGGCCCGGCTGCGGGCACGGTGGACCACCGAAACCGCGATCCGCGCCTTCGCCGACGACCTCAACGACCCCACCGGGGACCTCATCGCCAGCAACCTGCTCCTGGGTGCTCGGCGCCGCGGAAGCGGACTGGCGACAGTCCTGAACGCGTTGGCCGAATCTGTCGGGTCAGACGTTCGGGCACGAAGAGAGATCGAAGCAGACCGGGCCAAACCCCGCTCCAACGCCCGACTCATCACCTTGATCACCCTCGGCGTTCTAGCGTTCTTGTCCCTATCGGGTGACTACATCGCACCCTTTGGGACCCCGTTCGGCCAGGCCGTGCTCGCGATCCTTCTCACTGCCTACGCAGCAACGCTGGCATGGATGCGGAAGATGGCCCACGGCAAACCCCTGCCCAGGTTTATCGGGGCAGACGCGAAAGCAGGCGCAGCATGAACATCCTGCAACTCGTCCTGACCTCCGGAGCCGCGATCGGACTGGGCCTGACCTTGATGTTGTGGCGCTTCGTGCCCGCCGACCCAGACTTGGCCGACACGCTGACCCGGTTGGCGTCCGAATCGGTCCGACCCGGCACCGCCGCGCGTGCCGGGAACCCTGCCGGCCCCGCCGACGTGCGTGACGTGCTCGGACGCTGGGCCGAACGCAACCTACCCATCAACCTCTGGGGCAGCGTCTCATCCCAAGACTTAGCCATCCTGCGAGTGAGCTCATCACGTTTCCTCGGGGAAAAAGTGATGTTCGCCCTGATGGGCCTGTTCATCGCGCCCTTACTGTCCGGTGCGGCCCTGTTGATCGGCATCGCGCTACCGCTTGTCGTGCCCGTCGCGGGATCTCTTGCCTTGGCAGCGGTGATGTGGTTCATTCCGACCTACAACGCGGTCGACGACGCCAAAAAGGCACGCGTCGAATTCAGCCGCGCACTGGGCGCCTACATCGACCTCGTCGCGTTGGAACGCAACGCTGGCTCTGGCCCGAGGCAGTCCATGGAAGCAGCAGCAGCGATCGGCGACAGTTGGGTTTTTCGACGCCTCGGCGAAGAACTTGCCCGCACCCGATGGTCAGGGGTCACCCCGTGGGAAGCGATGCGCCACCTCGACAACGAACTCGGAATCGCGGACCTGAACGACCTGGCCGACATCATGCGCCTATCCAGCGAAGACGGCGCCGAAGTCTACGCCCAACTCCGGGCCCGCAGCGCCAGCATGCGATCAGCAATGTTGAACGCCGAAAAAGCCCAAGCCAACGAAGTCAGCGAACGCATGACCGTGCCTATGGCCGTCCTCGGAATGATCTTCCTGGTCATCTTGATCGCCCCCGCCATGCTCCGCTTCGCGTTCGGCGAACTATGACCCACAGACCCAGCACCATCCCAACTAGTGGTGTGTCTCAGTTTTGGTTTGCTACTTGGAGGGCGACGCGTCCGCGGGCGACTTTGGTGAGGATGTCCTCGGCGGTGGCGGTCCAGACCAGGGGCTTGGG
>JAABUN010006465.1_pt1 | contig 13478 bp, 10 predicted proteins | sample 5559311 | NCBI WGS metagenome assembly JAABUN01 (sample SAMN10711877, study PRJNA513370) | rock metagenome | isolation source: Antarctica rocks | place: Antarctica: Victoria Land, Siegfried Peak sud | reverse complement strand
GGACACCGCGCCGTCGCCACCCGCTACGACAAACGCGACTACATCTACCGCGGCACCATCACCATCGCTGCCATCATGATCTGGCTCCGCGACCCCGTCGTACCCCCATTACGGGACACGCCCTAGTCGTGTGCGGCGGCGTTCCTGGCTACCTCGAGCGAGCCCTCACGTGTAGGGGTTCCTAGTCGAGAGTCGCTTGCCGAGGTGGGAAGTTGGCGCTAGACGATCGGGGGGCGCGTGTCGTCGCGGCGGTCGACGTAAGTGGTATTGGCAGTACGGCGCCGCTGCTGCTGAAGAACAAGTGTCAGCACGATGGCAAGCACTCCGCCAGCCATGCAGACATAACCGATCGCTGTGAGGTCGAAATCGGTGAGTTGGTCGCGGACGCCGAAGGCAAGGATGCCTCCGACGACGAGGAGGAAGATCCCTAGGCCGAGGCTCATAGTGTGTAGATCCTGTCTAGATGGGGTACCCGAGAACATGGGGCTGCTGACTGCTGTCAGCGGCGAGGTCGAACAGACATGGTGGTCGTCGAGGGCCTTGCTGCAGGTACCTGGTCGAAGCACGCGCCTCAGGCTCGCGCTCGGGCGTCGCTTCTCATCAGGGGCGGCTGATTCTCGATGCTGAGAGCCAGCTCCCCACAAGGATCAGGCGAGCCGCATGATGACGAGTACCAGGATCACGATGACCAGGATGCCGATGATGAGGCTGATGAGTCCGCGGTTCATGAGCCGAAGGGTATCAGCGCCGAACCAGCTGCACGGGCATTTGGCGGCTCTGACCGCCGGCAGTTGCGCGGGGCCAAGTCTCGTGGATCAGCGTGCGAGTGCTAGTCGTCGTGGCGAGCGGGACGGGACCTGTTCAGTGGTGGCCGCATCGTCGGCCGAAGCATGCTGGCCAAGATTGCTTCACTCCCTTCGCCCGTCGAGCGTGGTCCAGCACCACCTCGTGCGCACTGTGATCGGTGACTGTGCCGGAGCATCAGTCACTGCCGATCCGGTAGATCGCGTCCCCCAGCGGCAGATCCTTCGGCTGGAAAGTAGAAGATCAGCTCGGCGTACAGGTGCGAGCGTCACATCGCTCCTGAACTCGTCGGCGGACTACAGCACAAGACTCTAAGCGCTACGGACATCAGTAGCGTGCTCGGGCGAGCGGCCGTGCTCCAAGTAGGTGCCGTGGCCTTGGTTGGCGGCCTCGGCCACCCGGCGGGCCAGGCGGCTGGGCATGAGGCGATCGAGCTCAACTACATCGAAGAAGCGCGCTTCGACAATCTCGTTCAGGGCTGAGTCGGAAGGACGCCAGATCCCGATCGGTCAGGACGCCGCCGCGAAAGATCACCAGGAGCTTGTCTCCCTCGTTGAGGTGAGGTGCCCAGTCGAGGACGAGGCGGCGCCTCGAAACGCTGCTGTGCGATTGAGGGTGAGTAGTTCGGCCGGATCGGCACCTTCCCCGCGGTCGCGGCCCGTGAACCTAACGGCACCGCCCGCAGCCGTTCCGTCTTGTGCTTGTTCACGTCCAGCTCCCGGGTGACCGTCGACGTCGGCCGTCCGATCGATCGGGCTATCGCGGCATAAGACCAGCCCGCGACCAGCCCGGCGAAGATCGCCTCCCGGTCAGCCGGGCTGAGATGGCGCTGCGAACCCGGTCGAAGCGACAGCGGTGGCATCCCCCAGCCTGGGTGAACATGCGCCGCCCAGACTGCTCAGACACACCCGCCGCGACGGCGGCATCCGCAACCGAGCAACCAGCCCGGATTGACCCCCAAAACACCTGCTGACAACGACGAGACGGACCAGGACGGAGGCACGACACTCCTGACTAGGAGCGTTGCGATGACCCTATGAACTCAAGGTGGCGCCCCCAGCAGGATTCGAACCTGCGACACAAGGTTTAGGAAACCTATGCTCTATCCCCTGAGCTATGGGGGCCGACCACACAGGCTAGCCGCAGGCGCCCCGGGCAGGCGAACGTGAGGCACGGCGTACGGGTGGGAGCATGTGCACCATGCCGAAGCCTGTCCTGCTGGACGTCGACACGGGCACCGACGACGCCCTGGCCCTGCTCTACGCCGTGGCCCACCCCGACCTCGACCTGATCGGGGTCAGCTGCGTGGCCGGCAACTCCGGGCTGGACCAGGTCGTGCTCAACACCCTCAAGGTGCTGGACGCCGCGGGCGCCACCGACATCCCAGTTGCCGCGGGTGCGAACCGGCCGCTGCTGGAGCGAGCCCGGCCCGAGGGGCAGTTCCACGGCATCGATGGCCTGGGCGGGGTCGAGCTGCCGGACACCCGGCGTGCGGTCTCGCCGCTCTCGGCCATCGAGATGCTGCACCACCAGATCCTCGAGTCGCCCCAGCCGGTGACCCTGGTGGCGCTCGCCCCGCAGACCAATATCGCCATGCTGCTCAACCTGCACCCGGAGGTGGCAGACAACCTGGAGCGGATCGTCTTCATGGGGGGCTCGGCCGGCGCCGGCAACGTCACCGCGGTGGCCGAGTTCAACGTCTGGCAGGACCCGGAGGCCGCGGCTTGCACCATCGAGTCGGGCATCCCGACGGCTATGTACGGCCTGGATGTCTTCACCAGGCTGACCGTAGATCAGGCGACGGCCACCCGGTTCGACCAGCACGGCCACCCGGCGACACGGCTGGTCGGTGAGCTGCTGCACCGGCGCGGCAACCGCGCGGCTGGGGTGGTGCAGGATTATCTCGGACTGATCGGGGACGCCGGTGCCCTGGTCATGCTGACCAATCCCGAGCTGTTCACCGTGCGCTCTCACCCCGTCCGGGTCAACCTCGCCGGACTGGGCCGCGGTCAGACCATCGTCGACCGCCGGCCCTACGCTCAGGACGCCCAGGCGCGCGCCGCGGACCCCTGGCCGACCCTCGAGGTCGCGTTGGACCTGGACGCCGATGGTGCTGCGGCGGCGTTCGTGAACGCCATCCATCTGTACGGCTAGCCCTTCGACAGGCTCAGGGAACGGGCCCTTCGACAAGCTCAGGGACGTCGTCGAGCTCGCGCCCTTCGACAAGCTCAGGGAGCGTCAGTGCTCGGAGTGCTGTTCCTTCAGCTTGGCCACCTCGGCGTGGACCTCGACCATGTCCAGGCCCTTGACCGCGTCGATGACCTCTTTGAGGGCCGGGCCCGGGAGCGCACCGGCCTGGTTGAAGACCATCACGCCCTCGCGGAAGGCCATCAGGGTCGGGATGCCCTCGATGCCGAGCTGGCCCGAGAGGGCCTGGTTGGCGTCGGTGTCGAGCTTCGCAAAAGTGACGCCCTCGTACTGCTCGGAAGTCTTCTCATAGACCGGACCGAAGCGCTTGCACGGGCCACACCACTCGGCCCAGAAGTCCACCAGCACGATCTCGTTGTCGGTGATGGTGTCTTCGAAGTTGTCGGCACTGATGTCGATCGTGGCCATGGCGGCTGGTCCTCCTGGATTCGCAGAAACTGCCGTACTCGGCAGTCCCCAGCACAACGACTGCGTCCAACCGGCTATTCCGACCTACTTGATCGCCACCACCCGGCGCATCGGGATGGTCACGTCGACCTGCTCACGCTTGGTCAGCAGGTCCTCCAGATACTCGATGGCCCGCTCCACCCGCGACCACCGGGTGTTGGGAAGATAGAGCGCCGTCATCATCAGCTCGGCGTCGGCCCGGTTCCGGATGGCGAAGCGGTAGCGCTCCCGCTGGTCCTCCACCCGCCGCAACCCGTGCGACCGAAGGGTGCGGGTGAACCCGGCCAGCTCCACCGGCCCGGGGAACTGCGGGCGGGTCCGGATGCGTCCGCTGATCCGGGTCAGCACCCCGATGTCGCGAGGACCCAGCGGCCGCAGCGCTGGAGCGATCGCCGCCAGCACCCCACCGGGACGGAGCACCCGGGCGACCTCCGCCAGCAGCTCGTCCAGGGGCGTCACCACCACCAGACCCATCGAGCTGGTGACCACGTCCACCGAGCCGTCGCGGAACGGCAGCCGCAACGCGTCGCCGCGCACCCACGGCCCGGGCCCGCGCTCGGCGGCCAGCTGGAGCTCGTGCTCGGAGAGGTCGAGCCCGACGACCGTACGACCGGGCTGGGCCAGCTCCCGTGACATCGGACCGGAACCACTCGCCAGGTCCACCACGGTCGTCGCGTCGGCGGACACAGCGCGGGCCAGCCACCGGTACGGGGTGTGGTCGCTCGAAAGCGACCGGGACAGCACAGCCTCGGAGATGCCGGCCCGTTCCCGGTGGAACTTGGCCAGGTAGTCCGGCCAGTTGACCTCGTCGCTCACGTCACCGCCTAGATGAGGGTGCGCGGCTCAGCGCACCGGCAACATCATGGCCGATGTCGTGCAGCAGCCGTCCCGGGCCCACGGGTTGGCCGGCCACGGCGGAGACCAGGGCCGACAACCCGGGCAGGGCCTCGTCCCGGCCGGCCCGGCTGACCAGCTTCGGAGCGAGGAGCGGGTTGGACCCGTCCGGCCAGGGCAGGGTCAGCTTGTCCCAGGTGCGCAACCAGGCCGCGGAGATTTCCGGCACCGACGGCACGCCGAAGAAGTGCCCCACCGGGGCGTGGTGCCGGAGCTCGACCAACGGGGACTCCACGTAGATCCGGGCCAGTCGGACCCGGGCGTCCAGATCTCGGCGGCGCTCGAGCGGGAGGTCGGCGACGAAGTCGCAGGGCAACGGGCAGGTGGGCCCGACGTCAGGCCGCTCACCCGCCTCGATGGTGAGGTGGTTCATCGCGCAGACCCCGAGGGCGTCGCCCTGACGGGAGTGGTAGCGGTCGAGATAGGAGGTGAAGCCGGCCTGGTCACCGTCGGTGGCGTGCAGGGCGCGCTTCGCCGTCGCCCGCAGCGCCGAAGGATGGGCACAGGTCCGGTCGTCGCTGCCCCACCGGCTGCCGCCCACGAACTCCGCCAGGTGCAGCGGGTCGCCGGCGTGGCCCAGGGTGCTCTCCCAGGCCAGCTGCAGCAGGTACTCCCCGATCAGGTGCGCGCTGACCACGACCCCCAACGGTTCCCGCCGCAGCGCCCGGACCTCCAGCACCTCGAGCATCAGCTCGTACAGCGGGACCAGGGAACCGAGCGCCCCACGGTTGGGCTCAAGCGGCTCGGTCGGAAAGGACGCGTCCGCTAGCCGGGCGGCCCAGGGCTCGGCGAAACCGTGCGCGATCTTGGCGAAGTCCTCGGCGTCCAGGTCCAGCACCCGCCGGGCCGCGGTGGCCAGCGCCCGCGCGCGTACGAGCTGATCGGGCGGCATCAGCTGTCCCGGCGGACCGTCTAGCAGCGCGGCGACCGCGTCGTACCAGTGCCCGTCCAGCAGGGTGCGAAGCGCCGAGCCGGTCAGCTCGTCGTCGAGCAGTCCGTCGTGCGGGCCGTCGTCGAGACCCACGCCGGCCGGATCAGACCCGGGAGACGAAGAGGTGGGTGGAGGCCAGCCGGTCGATCTCGCAGCCGGGTGAGCCGACGGCGGTCAGCCGTACGCCGAGCCCACCGACCTCGGCGCTCACCTCAGCACCCGGCTGGATACCGGCCTCGCGCAGGAGGCCCATCATCTCGACGTCCTTCTGGATCTCCTCGCTCATCCGCTCGATGACGACCCGGATGGGCGCGACCTCGTTCTTGACCACGTCCTGGAGCTGCTCGTTGCCTTCACGGAAGGGGGCCAGGGCGCCGACCACACCCAGCTCGGCCAGCCCCGGGATGGGGTTGCCGTAGGGCGAGGAGGTGGGCGAGTCGAGCAGGGTGACGAGCTTGCGCTCCACGTCCTCGGAGATCACGTGCTCCCAGCGACAGGCCTCGTCGTGCACCTTCTCCCAGTCCAGCCCGATCACGTCGATCAGCAGCCGCTCGGCCAGCCGGTGCTTGCGCATCACCCGGGTCGCCCGCATCCGGCCCTCGTCGGTCAGCTCGAGATGCCGGTCCCCCTGGACGCTCACCAGCTGGTCGCGTTCCATCCGGGCCACGGTCTGCGAGACGGTCGGACCGCTCTGGTGCAACCGCTCGGCGATCCGGGCCCGAAGAGGGACGATGCCTTCTTCCTCGAGCTCGTAGATCGTCCGGAGATACATCTCGGTGGTATCGATCAGGTCGCTCACGGTGTCATTCTCCCCTACTCACTGTGGGTCGCCAGGTCAGCAAAGCGGCTCCGCTCGACCCGAGGCAAGATTAGACGATGCCCGCCGACTCCACGCCCACGCTCTGGTGGGTTCGACGCGACTTCCGGCTCGCCGACAACCCCGCCTTGGGGGCGGCCATCCAGCAGGGGTCGGGCGTGCTGCCGCTCTTCGTGCTGGACCCGGTCCTGCTGCGGACCGCCGGCACCGCTCGGCTGGCCTGGATGGTCGCGGCGCTGCACGTCCTGGACGCTGACCTCCGCGCCGGCGGCGGGCTGGGCCTGAGCGTCGTACGCGGTCGCCCCGACGAGGTCGTGACCCAGGTCGCGCAGTCGGTCGGTGCCGGGCAGGTCCAGGTCAGCGCGGACTTCGCACCGTACGGTCGAGCGCGCGACACCCGGGTCAGCACAGCCCTGAGCGAGGCCGGGATCGAGCTCCGGGCCACAGGATCGCCGTACGCCGTGGCCCCCGGCAGCCTCCGCAACCAGAGCGGCCTGCCCTACCAGGTCTTCACCCCCTTCCACCGCGCCTGGCTGGAGCGCGGCGTGCACGGACCGGCCCCCACCGTCCGGGCCGAGGACGTCAGCTGGCTGGCCGCGGACCAGCGGGAGCGGTTGCCGGCGGCCGACCCGGAGCTGGTCGACCAGGTCGGCGAGACCGTGGCGATCAAGGACTGGCGCGCCTGGGTGCAGCGGGACACCGCGGGCGCCACCGACTACGACCAGCTCAACAACTTCCCCGGCCGAGACGCCACCTCCCACCTGTCCAAGCCGCTGCGCTGGGGACACCTGCACCCCCGTACGGTGCTGGCTGATCTCGCCGAGGTCCGGTCCAAGGGGGCGTTGGCCGTGGCCCGGCAGGTGGCCTGGCGCGACTTCCACGCCGACGTGCTGTTCCACCGGCCCGACGCCGTGACCGAGCCGATCCGTCCCGAGTTCAAGAAGATGACCGACGAGGACCCGGACACCAGCCCGCTCGCCGCCGAGCACCTGCGGGCCTGGCAGCATGGCCGGACGGGCTTTCCGCTGGTGGACGCCGGGATGCGCCAGCTGGTGGCCGAGAACTGGATGCACAACCGCGTACGGCTGGTCGTCGCCTCCTTCCTGATCAAGGACCTGCACATCGGCTGGCGGCACGGGGCGCGTTGGTTCATGGAGCAGCTGCACGACGGCGACATCGCGCAGAACCAGCTCAACTGGCAGTGGGTGGCCGGCTGCGGGACCGACGCCGCGCCCTACTTCCGGATCTTCAACCCCACCGGGCAGGCCGAGAAGTTCGACGCCGACGGCAGCTACATCCGGCGCTACGTGCCCGAGCTGGCCGAGGTGCCGCTCACCCACCTGCACGAGCCCTGGACCGCACCCGGGGGGCCGCCCGCCGGCTACCCGGCGCCGATCGTCGAGCACGCAGCGGAGCGCCGGGAGTCGCTCGAGCGCTACGCCGCCATCCGGAGCTGACGGGGTCTGCGTCATCATGGGACCGATGTCCATGACCCGAGCGGAGCGTCTGTCCGCCCTGCTGGAGCGGGTGATCAGCGACGGACGGGTCGAGGTCGAGTCGTCGGCAGCCAGCTTCGCCGTCTCGGCGGCCACCATCCGTCGCGACCTCGACCACCTGGCCGACCAGCAGCTGCTGAGCCGGACCCACGGCGGCGCCGTCCCGAACACCACGAGCTACGACCTGCCGCTGCGCTACAAGTCCAGCAGCCGCGGCGAGGCCAAGAAGCGGATCGCCCAGCGGGCCGTGGAGATGCTGTGGCCCGGCTGCACGATCTCCCTCAACGGCGGCACCACCACCGTCGAGGTGGCCCGCGCGATCCCCGGGGCGGCGCAGCTGCGGGGTGGGGTCACCATGGTCACCAACGCGATCAACATCGCCACCGAGCTGACCGTCCGGCCGTTCATCAAGATCGTGGTGTGTGGCGGTGTCGCCCGGCCGCGCAGCTACGAGCTGGTGGGCAGCATGGCCAGCGAGACCCTCAGCCAGCTCACCCCCGACATCTGCTTCCTGGGCACCATCGGCTTCGACCCCACGGCCGGGGTCACCACCAACGACGAGGCCGAGTCAGCGGTCAACCGGGTGATGGTCAAGCAGGCCAAACGGACCATCGTGGTCGCGGACGCGGCCAAGCTCGGTCATGTCGGCTTCTCCCGGATCTGCCACGTCGAGGAGGTTTCCGGGCTGCTGACCGACCGCTCCGCCGACCCCGCGATGGTCGAGACCTTGCGGGCCCGCGGGCTCGAAGTCATCCTGGCCTGAGGCCATCCTGGGCTGAGGTCAGTGGCTCTCGCAGGCGATGAAGTCGTTGTCGCGGTCCAAGTCTTTCTGCCCCGTCGTGCCACCGTCGTTGAGGGCGTAGAGGGCGTTGTTGCGGAGGAAGTCCGTGACCGGATCCCCGGACGACGCCTTGTCCTTCGCCCCGATCCGACCGACTCCGTGCGGGTGGTCGACCCGCATCGCGGTGCAGTTGTCGTACGACTTGAGCGCCACCGGCTTCTTCACCGCGATGGTCACAGTTCGTGCGGACCCGTTGACCTCAGAGGTGCCGCTGTACTTCACCGTGTAGGTGTGGTTCCCGGAGGTGACTCCCCCGGCTGAATAGCTCGCGCGGCCCCCGATCAGCTTCAGACCCGACTTCACGGTCTTGGTGCCTTCCAGCACGTTGGCCGTGCCCCCGAGCGGCGGCTGACCCGTCGCCCGGACCGCGATGTCGATCTTGATCGTGTTCGGGGCCGGGGACGTCCCGGTCAGCGACGTGCTAGAGGCCGTCTTGGCCTTCACCGTGGCGACGACCGTGCCGCGGACCGCAGCCACCCGGCTCGTCCCGCCGTAGCCGACGGTGTAGGTGTGCCGGCCGGGTTTGATCTTGCTGGCCTGGAAGACCGCCTGAGAGTTGGTGACGGTCAACCGGGCCAGAGATCTCGATCCCTCCTGCACGGTCGCCACTCCCGTCAACGCGCCTTCGCCTGCCGCCGCGACCCGGATGATGATCTTGACCTTGCCCACCGCAGGTGAGCTGGCCGCCAGGGTGAGGGTGGGTCGGGCCTTGTCGCGTACGACCACCCTGACGACCCCGGAAGGTCCCGACACCCTGCTCGTGCCGGAGTACCGCACGGTGTAGGTGTGGCTACCCGGCTTCACCTTGCTGGCGCGGAAGGCCGCCCGGCCATCGACGACCTTGATCGCCGCAGCGATGGTCTTGGTTCCCTCGATGATGGCCACGGAACCGCCGAGCCCAGGCTCAGCAGTGATCGTGACGCCGATCTGGAGGTCGCCGTACGACATCGAACGCCCGGTCAGGGCGAGGGTCGCTGGGATCTTGGCCACGGCGGCCGTCTGCGCGGACCTGCTGGTGCCCGGCAGGAAGCCGGTCTTGCTTCCGGTCGCCTGGAGTGAGATCCGCGTGCCGAGATCCGCGGTGCCGAGCTGGAGCCGGTCGCTGGTCTGGCCGGCGATCGAGGTGCCGTTCCGCAGCCACCGGTAGGTCGTGCTGACCGACGGTGTGGACCACGTCGGGGCCCGGGCGACCAGCGTGCTGCCGATCCGGGCCAGGCCGGAGATCGTTGCAGGCGTGGTGGCGGTGATCGCCGTCGGGGGCGCCACGTAGGTCGGGTCAAAGATCGAGACGGTGTAGGCGTACGGGTCGATCGGTGTGCCGCCGACCAGGATGTTCGAGACGGTGACGCGATAGTCGTTGAAGGCCGCACCGGGGGCGGGCAGCGAGCCAAGTTCGAAGACCAGAGACCCGAAGGCGCCAACCGGCAGGGCCCGCGCGGGGACCGGGTTCCCGCGCCCGTCGACGACCGTCACGGTTGCCGAACCCAGGTCGTACGCGGGGTCGGTCGCCGTGAAGGACCAGCGACCTACCGGCTCCAGCTGGCCCGGGAAGAACCCGGCCGAGGGCCAGCTCGTGTAGGTCGGCGTGCCCGCCGCAGTGTCCCCGTCGTTCACCCACAGGGCCTGGGCCCGACCGACGTAACCGCTGCCCATGGTCCGGGTCGAGGGCCGCTGGAGCCACCAGCGGTGGCCCGCGACCTCGTTGCCGGCCCCGGGGTCGTCCATGTAGCCCTTGATCACGTCGGCTCCCCGATAGCCGAGCGCCAGGTTCGACGCGGCCGCAGCCTCGGCTCCCGGGGCGGAATTACACGTCCAGCTGGCTGGCGGGGTGTGGCTGAGGGCGTTGTTGGCGTCCATCATCAGGGCCGCCTGTTGGGCCTTGGCCGACAGGGCGGTATCGAAGGTGACCGGCTGCACCCCACTCATCGCCCGGAAGTAGTTCACGAGCTCCAGGGTGGCCGCCTGGAGCGGCGCCGGGGTCAATCCTGCGTCGCAGGCGGCCACCGCCGCCGGGTCCGCCTCCGGCGCCGCCACGGCCATCGCAGGCAGGAAGCGGTCCCGGTAGGCCGCCGCCACTGCCTGCCGGTCCCCGGTCGCGATCACGACCGGTGCGGACGCCGACGCCGCTGCCGAAGCCACCTGGCCGACCGGCCGGCTGACCGGGGCTCCCGACGCCGGCACCGACCCGAGAACCAGGAGCAGCGCAACACCGGAGGCGAGCAGGGCGGCCATCCTGGACGAGGAGGGCGGGAGGGCGCGGGGGTTGGGCACAGGCTGCAGTATGCCCATTCACCGACGGTCGCAGCCACCCAGGAAATCGTCACCGCAAATGCGTTGACCGGGCCCCCAACGGCGCCTACCTTGGTGGGACACGGAGAGGAGGTGGTCCAACGAATGAATGACTTTTGGACATGTGAGGTGCTGGCCAGCTAGCCGCACGCGCTGACTGTGTGTCACTGGTCCCGAGCGGCCGGCTAATTCACAGCCAACACCCGAACCCGCGAGCGCCGGATTTGTCCTCCGGCCGACGGCCATCCGTCGAAGTGCTCGCGGGTTCGTCCATGTCTGGGGCCCCCCGCCGCTCCCTCCCGTTCAGGGTGCGCGAGCAGACTGCACAGGTGACTGCAACCCAGACCACCGACCTCGCCCACCTGAGTGACACCGAGCTGGCCTCGCTCGACGCCTGGTGGAGAGCCGACAACTATCTGACCGTCGGTCAGATCTACCTCCGCGAGAACGCCCTGCTCCGCCGGCCCCTGGTCGACGACGACATCAAACCGCGTCTGCTGGGGCACTGGGGGACCAGCCCGGGCCTGTCCTTCATCTACGCCCACGTGTCGCGGTTGATCCGTCATACCGGCCAGCAGGCCATCTACCTCGCGGGCCCCGGGCACGGCGGGCCGGCCCTGGTTGCCGCCGGCTACCTCGAGGGCACCTACTCCGAGACCTACCCCCGGATCAGCACCGACGAGGAGGGGCTGCAGCGGTTGTTCCGGCAGTTCTCGGCCCCGGGTGGGATCCCCAGCCACGTCTCGGTGACCACCCCGGGCTCCATCCACGAGGGCGGCGAGCTGGGCTACGTGCTGGTGCACGCCTTCGGCTCGGTGATGGACAACCCCGACCTGCTCACCATCGCGGTGGTCGGCGACGGCGAGGCCGAGACCGGTCCGTTGGAGGGCTCCTGGAAGGGCATCTCCTTCCTCAACCCCGTCCACGACGGAGCGGTGCTGCCGATCCTGCACCTGAACGGCGCCAAGATCGCCGGGCCGACCGTGCTGGCCCGCAAACCCGCCGCGGAGGTCCGCTCGCTGCTCGAAGGCCATGGCTACGAGGTCATCGAGGTGAGCGGGGACGACCTGCCCGGGATGCACCACCGGTTCGCCGAGGCCCTGGCCCACGCCTACGGCCGGATCACCGAGATCCAGGCCGCCGCCCGCGCCGGTGACTGGGATTCCAGCCGCCCGCACTGGCCGATGATCGTGCTGCGCAGCCCCAAGGGCTGGACGGGACCCGACGAGGTCGACGGGATCAAGGTGACCGGCACCTGGCGGTCGCACCAGGTGCCGCTGTCCGGCGTACGCGAGAACCCGGCGCACCTGCAGATCCTCGAGGAGTGGATGCGGTCCTACCGCCCGGAGGAGCTGTTCGACGAGCACGGCACACCCGTCGAGCTGGTGCTGGCCAACAACCCCACCGGTGACCTCCGGATGAGCGCCTCCCCGCACGCGAACGGCGGAGTGCTGACCAAACCCCTGGTGATGCCCGACTTCCGGGACTTCGCCGTCCGGGTCGACCAGCCCGCGGTGGAGCCAATGGAGTCCACCCGACGCCTCGGGGAGATGCTCGCCCAGATCTATCGGGACAACCCCGACAACTTCCGGCTGTTCAGCCCGGACGAGACCAACAGCAACCGGTTGGGCGCCGTCTTCGGGGTGAGCGACCGGGCGTTCGCCGAGCAGGTCCTGCCCGACGACGTGAGCATCTCCGCCGGCGGCCGGGTGATGGAGGTGCTCTCCGAGCACAACTGCCACGGCTGGCTGGAGGGTTACAACCTGACCGGCCGGCACGGCATGTTCGCCACGTACGAGGCGTTCGCGATGGTGAGTGCCTCGCAGACCGTCCAGCACGGCAAATGGCTGGAGGAGGCCCTGCACCTGACCTGGCGGGCCAAGGTGCCGAGCTTCAACGTGCTGCTCACCTCGACCGCCTGGCGCAACGACCACAACGGCTTCTCCCACCAGGGACCCGGGCTGATCCAAGTGGTCATCACCCACCGGGGCGACGTCGCCCGGGTCTACCTGCCGCCGGACGCTAACTGCCTACTCTCGGTCGCCGACCACTGCCTGCGCTCGCGGTCGTACGTGAACCTGATCGTGATCGACAAGCAGCCGCAGATGCAGTGGCTGAACATGGATGACGCCATCGAGCACTGCACCCGGGGCGCCGGGGTCTGGGACTGGGCCGGGAACGACGACGGCGAGCGCGACCCCGACGTGGTGCTGGCCTGCGCCGGTGATGTGCCGACGCTGGAGACCGTGGCCGCCGCGCAGATCCTGCGGGAGCGGATGCCGCAGCTGCGGGTCCGGGTGGTCAACGTGGTGGACCTGATGGGCCTGCCCCGACCAAAGGACCACCCGCACGGGATGACCGACATCCTGTTCCGGGAGCTGTTCACCGACTCGGTGGACGTGGTCTTCGCCTTCCACGGATTCCCCGGTGCGGTGCACCAGCTGGTGCACGGCCGGCCGGACGCCGACCGGTTCCACGTCCGGGGGTTCATCGAGCAGGGGACCACGACCACCCCCTTCGACATGACCGTCAAGAACGAGATCTCCCGCTTCCACCTGGTCATGGACGCTCTCAACAACGCCGGGCGCACCCCGGCCGGGGCCACCGAGCTGATCGCCTGGTGCCAGGCCAAGCTCTCCGAGCACCGCAACTACGTGGTGGCCGAGCAGGAGGACATGCCGGAGATCCGGAACTGGACCCTGTCGAGCTGAGCCCGTCCAGGGGCGGCTCAGGGTGCTGGTGGGCGGCGCG
>JAABUN010006464.1_pt1 | contig 13478 bp, 12 predicted proteins | sample 5559311 | NCBI WGS metagenome assembly JAABUN01 (sample SAMN10711877, study PRJNA513370) | rock metagenome | isolation source: Antarctica rocks | place: Antarctica: Victoria Land, Siegfried Peak sud | reverse complement strand
CTGGCGAGATGTTCGAGGGCAAGGCGCTGTTCCAGATGAAGTTCTACGCGCTGGTGCTCTGGCGCACCACCGGCGTGATCCCTCGTCTGCTCCAACTGATGTATCTCGGCGACCGCGAGGTCTTGCGCTACTCCCCCGACCAGGCCGACCTGCTGGCCACCGAGCGAAAGCTGCTCGCCCTGTGGGAGGCGATCGAGCGGGCGACCCAGCGGCGGGAGTTCCTGTCCCGACCGTCCAGGCTGTGCGACTGGTGCGATCACCAGGCGCTGTGCCCCTCGTTCGGCGGCACGCCGCCGCCCTTCCCCCAGACGCTGCCCGGCCCGGATGCGCTGCTGCCCTACCAGCAGCGGGCGGCCGACGCGGCCGGGTGCGGGCCGGGTGTGACAGGGCGCACTGACACGACGACCGAGCAGAGGAGCACCCTGTGAGCGTCACCGACCAGCCCAGCGCGATCGCCGTCGAGCACGCCGACGAGCTCGCCGCCGTCACCGAGTCCCCGGAGCCGCTGCCGCCCCGGTGCTCAAGCTCCCCCTGCCGCCGGGCTTCGAGACCGTCGAGCAGGAGCGCGCGCACCGCAAGACCACCCTGGCCGCCGCGTTCCGGATGTTCTCCATGGCCGGCCTGGACGAGGGCGTCGCCGGCCACGTGACGTCCGCTGAACCCGTTCGGCATGCACTTCAGCATGATCAAGAGCAGCGATCCGGTGCGGGTCGACCACGCCGGCAACGCCGTGGAGGGCGACCGCGCCGTCAACGGCGCGGCCGTGGCCATTCACTGCGCGGTGCACGCCGCCCGGCCCGACGTCGCCGCCGCCGCTCACGCCCACGGCCCCTACGGCAAGACCCTTTCCCCGCTCGACATGACGATCGAGCCGCTCACCCAGGACGCCTGCGCCTTCTACGACGATGTCGGTGTCTACCGCGACTACCGCGGCGTGGTCCTATCGTCAGAGAGGGAGAGCGGATCGGCCGGGCGCTCGGTTCGCACAAGGCCGTGATTTCCGCAACCACGGCATACTCACCGTCGGCGATGCCGTCGACAGCGCCGCCTGGTGGTTCCTCACCTTGGAGCGCACCGCGCAGTCGCAGCTGATGGCCTACGACGCCGCTGCCGGTCTGGGCAGCAAGCCGTTGCAGATCGAAGCCGAGGAGGCCGGCCCCACTCGCGGGCAGGTGGGCTTCGAGTTGGCCGGCTGGTTCCAGTTCCAGCCGATCTGGGAGCGCATCAGCCGCGACAACCCCGACATCTTCGACTGACCGAGTCGACCCCGCCTCCGGGCAAAGTTCACCCGAAGAGATCCGGGTGTTGTTCTGTCGAAAAGGGGCAAGTTGTGCTTCACTGCACCCAGTCTGATCCACATCATCCCAGGGAGACCACATGCGGCGATTCTCGACTCTTCTTACGGGCGCGGCACTCGCCGGCGGCATCTCCCTCCTGGGCGCACCGGCAGCCTTCGCGAAGGAGGCCGTCGCCTGCGACGCCTACGCCCAGACCTGCCCGGCCGTCCGGGGCGAGACCACGCCCAGCGTCTCGGACACCAAGGGTGGCGTCTCCAAAGTGATCACCACGCGGACCAGCACGCCGTCTACTCTGCCCTTCACCGGCGGTGACGTGGTCCTGATCTCCGTGCTCGGCGCCGCCGCGGTCGCCGGTGGAGCCGTTCTCGTGGTAGCAGGCCGCCGTCGGAGCGTGGCCACCGCCTAACAGCACCCGTCATCGACGAAGCCCCCGGGATCCTCTCTGGGGGTTTCGTCGTGCCGGGGTGTCAGCCGAGCCGGCGATGCGGCCCTGAGCCGTCGGGCTCGCCGAGTAGCCGGTCCACCGCGGCCTGGTAGGTACGGCGCTGCTGGTCCCAGCGGTAGGGAGCCAGTTCGGCAGAGCCGGCGGCCACCAGACGGCTGCGGTGAGCGGCATCGTGGTGCAGCCGGCGCACCGCCGCGGCAAGGTCGCTCGCGTCCCCTGGCCGGAAGTACTCCAGCGCGGCGTCGGAGAAGTAGGCCGCGACCGACCTCGTGCGCGAGCTGATGACGGGCATTCGCAGCGCCAGGAACTCGTACATCTTGTTGCAGTGCGTCAGGTCGCGGAAGGCGTCCTGCTTCATCGCCACCACGCCGACGTCGGCCGAGGCCAGCCCGGCGAGCAGCTGCTCCATCGGCACGAATCCCCGACTGAAGTGCACTCGGTCGGCAACGCCCCGCTCCGCGGCGAGCCGCTCCAGGGCGGGCCGGAACGCCCCGTCACCGTAGACGTCGAAGTGCAGGTCGGGCAGCTCGTCACGCAGGAGCGCCACGGCCTCGATGATCACGTCCAGCCCGTACCGCTCCTCGATGGAGCCGTGGCACACGAGGGTGAAGCGGCCGCTCGAGGGCTGCGGCGGATACCTCCCCACGTCGAAGACGCGCTCGTCTGCCGAGTTGAGGACGACCGTGAGCTTTTCGGCCGCCGCCCCCCGGGACACGAAGGCCTCCCGCATCTGGTCGGTGCAGGTGAGGCAGTGGTCCGCCACGCGGATGCTGAGCTGCTCGGCGGCCACGACCAGTCTCACGAGTGGATGCGTCATCGGTCGCCCGAACTTGGTGGCGAAGAACTCGGGCATCACCTCGTGCAGGTCGAGGAGCACTCGGGCGCCGAGCATCCGCGGCACCAGCCCGGCCAGGACGAGCAGGTCCGGCATCGAGTGCACCTGGACCAGGTCGTAGCGCCGTCGGAGGTGACGGGCGGCCATGGTGGCCGACGCCAGCGCCAGAAACGACGCGTAGCGCCCGATGTACGCCGCGCCGCTGCCTCTGCCGTGCCGCATGGGCAGGCGGCGCACGGTCAGCGGTCCGTCGCTCTCCACCGCGGGCTCGTCGTTGCCTCGAAGACACACGACGTCGACCTCGTGGCCGGCTGCCAGCAGCGCCTCGACCTCGCGGCGCACCCGGATGTCGAGCGGGTAGTAGTACTGCCGCACCACGCAGACCCGGGCCATGCTCCTCCTGGTGGATGTGCGGATCCGTCGGCTCGAGCGATGGACCAGCCTGAGACGACGTCGCCGCCCGCGGAGGGGGCGCGTGGCGACGGTCCGGTGAGCCGGGCAGCGCACCGTTGAGCGTAGCCGCCGGTGCAAGCGCGCCCGATCGGCATGAAAGCACCGGGCAAGGCCGCTGTCGATCGCTCAAGTTCTCGTCCGCAGCAGCCGACAAAGCCAGCAGCAGCCGATCCGTCACAGGGGAGCCCGAGCGCATGACGCAGCACCGACCGTCCCTAGCCGGCCCGCTCGCTCGCCTTCTGGCCCTTCTGCTCGCCACGGTGGCGATGACGACGGCGCTGGTGAGCACCAGAACGCTTGCCGAGGCCAGCACGGCATCCGTGACCTTGAGCCCGACGAGCGGTCCTGCCGGGACGTCCGTATCGGTCGGGGCCAGCGGCTTCCCCGGCAGAGCCAGGGGCACCGTCACCTTTGACGGCACCGTCGTGACCTCGTTCAGAACGTCGACGGAGGGAACCGCCTCGGTGGGCTTCGCCGTGCCCAACGTGCCGGCGCAGGCAGCCACGGTCACCGTCGTCGTCTCGCGCACGTCGTCGTCCGCCTCGTTCCTCGTCACCGAGCCGGTGGTGACCGAGCCGGTGGTGACCGAGCCGGTGTCGAGCTCGGCGCCCCCGCCTGCGGGTGGCTACCGGTCGTTGACGCCGGTCGGCACCTGGTCTTCGCTGCCCAGCGACGCGCAGGCCGCTGCGATGGTCCGCCGGTCCAGCTGGGAGCCCCGCCCGCAGAACGCCAAGGCCAACGCCACCGTGCCCTCGGGGCTATCGCTGGGCCGGCACGGCGGCGTCGCCCCGGTCTGGAACGACTGGCTGCTGCCCCGGGTGACCGGCAACTTCACCGGCACCACCGACGAGATCGTGCAGTGGGCCGCCGCCAAGTGGGGTCTGCCCGACGAGGTGCTGCGGGCTCAGATGATCTCCGAGTCGTACTGGTACCAGGGCCTGCTGGACGCCAACGGCAAGCCGGTCGCCGGCAAGGGATTCGGTGACTACACCACCGACCAGAGCAAGTGCCCCCCCGGCTACAGCGCTGCCTGCCCGCTGAGCTTCGGCGTCCTGCAGATCAAGTACGCCACCTACCACCCCGGCACCTTCCCGCACAGCCGCGACAGCACCGCCTTCAACATCGACTACCTCGCCGCCATCATGCGCGGCTGCTACGAGGGCTGGGAGAGCTGGCTGGCCAGCTACGGCGGCCCGAACGGCACCGCCAGCAACTACGCCGCCGGCGACCTCTACGGCTGCCTCGGTCGCTGGTACTCCGGCGGCTGGCACACCCCCGACGCCGAGTCCTACATCAGCAGCGTCAAGAACAACCTCACCGACAAGGCCTGGCTCCGCAGCGGCTTCTAGCCCGTCACGTGCCCGGAGCCGTTGCCTCGAGACCGAAGGCCTGGCGCACCGCCTCGATGCTGTGCTGCGGCAGCCGGTCGGCATGCAGCAGCCGACGTCGAGCGATGAGCCACCCACGGCGCGCTGTCTTGCGGACCAGGAGTCCGGGCGCATCGGGCCGGGTCACGAGGAACGCCCCCAGGCGTCCGACGGCCCGCTCGCGGGCCAGCAGCCGCACCTGCTGGTAAGCCAGCGTCGCGTGGGCACGGCAGCTGTGGCGTCGCAGCACTCGGACCGCCTGCGGCGATGCGCTGATCTCCGGCACGGCCAGGAGCCACGGCAGCATGGCGACCTGCTGCTCAGCGATGCGGGTGGGGCCTGAGCTCAGCGACGGCTCGCCACGCAGGTAGCAGTAGTGGGCCTCGGGCAGCTGGCGCCAGGTCAGCCCGTGCGCGAGCGCCACGACGGCGATGGCGAAGTCCTCGGCGACCCGGAGGTCGGGCCAGTAGCGCAGCCCGTGGTCCCGCATCGCCTGACGCCGCATGGCCGGCTTGAGGTAGCCGAGGTCGTGCTCCACGAACTTCTCGAGCCCGATCAGCCGCGGCTCGTCGAGTCGGACACCGAGCCACGGAACCACCCGGACGCCGGCTACCTCGCCGCGGTCCAGGGCCTGCGCGCCCAGCATGAGGACGTCGTCCGCGACGATGTCGACTCCGTGCGACCACGCGAGCAAGCGCTCCAGGCGCCTCGGCAGCCAGGCGTCGTCAACGTCGAGCCGCGCCACCCAGGTGCCGCGCGCGGCGTCGAGCCCCCGGTTGAGCGCCGAGCTCACCCCCTGGTTGCGGTCGGCGGGCAGGACGTGCACACGACTGTCCTGCGCGCTCAGTGCCCCGGCGACCGCTCGGGTGCGATCGGTCGAGCCGTCGTCGACGACCAGCACCTCGAAGTCCGCGTACGACTGACGCAGGACCGACCGCACGGCCCGCTCCAGCGTCGCCTCCGCCTGGTAGGCGGGAACGATGACCGAGAAGGTCGGAGGGCCCCCTCCTGTCCCTCGCATCTCGCTCATCGACCGCTGGCGCGGGCGACCGCAGCGACCGTGCTCACCCACCGGTCGAGAGTCAACCGCTGCTCGACCAGAGCCCGTCCGGCTCGGCCCATCCGGCTGGCCTCCTCAGGGTTGTCGAGCAGATGCTGGATCGCTGCCCGCAGGGCCGCCGGGTCGCCCGGCGGCACATACAGGCCGGTCTCCCCGTCTCGGACGAGGTCGACCTGGCCCCTCGAGGCTGTGACCACCACCGCCTTGGCCATGGCCATCGCCTCGGCGATCACCGTCACGCCGCAGTCCGCGTCGACGTCCTGCAACGGCACGACCACCATGCGGGCCCTGGCGTACAGGTCTCGTAGCGCGCGGTGGTCGAGCTGGGTGCGCACACGAGCGTTCGGCGGCAGCCCCACGTCCCGCACGCCGCCGAGGATCGAACGGAAGCTTCCCTGGATGTCGCCGGATGCCTGGAGCACGGTGCTGCCGACGGCGACCTCGGCTCGGACGTCGAGTCCAGCCACGGCCTTCATGAACGTGGGGTAGTCGCGCGCCTCGGAGCCCACGGCGCACACGTAGTCGCTCACCTCGACGTGAGCAGGAGCGAAGAAGCACTCGTCGACGGGCTGCAGCGCGTGGTGCAGAAGGCGCATCGGCACCCCGAGACGCTGATGGGCGAACGCCATCTGCACACTGCCGTAGTTGACGATCCCACCCAGGTGCGAGTGCGCCTTCAGCCGGCTGAGGAAGACGGCCTTCTTCGGGACGGACAGCCAGACCGACACGAGCACGACGTCCCGTCGCTGCCGGGTGACCTTGTTCAGCAGCGCGAGCGGCAGACCCATGCGGTCGGCTCGCGCAACGACGTGAGTGCACTGATGCTGTCGCAGGTAGGCCTCGAGAACCTGGGCCGGGACCAAGGCCTTGCGTGCCAGCGCCTTCGCCGGCCGGCAGGCTCTCTGCCGCATGTACTCCATGTCCAGGACGTCGGCGTCCAGCTCCCGGGCCAGCTCGACGTAGTCCGTCCGCGGACGCAGCCCCGCCAGGGCCTGGCGGGCGAGCTCCTCGACGCTCGCCTGGCCGGCCCACGCCGGGACCATCAGCAGGCTCCGCTGCGGGCACACGGTGGTCACCCGCCCCCGGCGGCAGCGGTCGCCTCGCGGCTGGCGCCGTGGCTGCTGCTCGCCGTGCCGCGGCTGTCGAGAACCTCATCCGATGGCGTGCCCGGGTCGGCGGGCCCGTCCCCGTGCCGCCGTGTGGCACCTGTGATGGCCAACGCCAGCAACGGGACGGCGATGTCGGCCGACCCGCGCAGGAACAGATGCGGGTCCAGGGCGGTGAGCACGAACACCGTGCAGTAGGCAGCGAACGCCGCGGCGCCGGCGACGCCGAAGGCTCCTTGTTCCCGTGCTGCGGTCCGTGAGGCTCTGAGTGCGATCCAGATGAAGATGGCGAAGGCGAGCAGGTACGGGACGCCTCCGATCCACAGGAACCACGTGTGCCCGCTCTCGATGTAGACGACCGGCTGCCACACCTCGGCGCCAATTGCCTCCGGCAGGGCGCGCACCCCCAGCAACCACCCGTAGCCGTCGAACAGCTGCGGCCAGAAGTAGGTCGACAGGTTGTGCCAGCGCGCCAGCCAGCTCGATGGCAGACCGGTGGACGGGTCGAGGGAGCTCAGCCGGGCGGCGATCACCGGCGCCAGCGCCGCCACGGCCAGAGGCGCGGCGACCACACCGCCGGCCAGGACACGGGGCAGCCGACCGAGTACCCAGCCCAGGGCTAGGAGGCAGACGAACAGACCGATGACGCTCGAGGCCTGTCCCGAGCCCAGGGCCCCCAGCAGGAAGACGGCCGAGAGAGTCAGGGCGATCCGCGCCGAGCGGCCGGCCGGTTGCCGGAAGGCGAGTGCGAGGCTGATGGCCAGGTTGAAGGTGAGGAAGTCAGCAGCCCCGTGGGCGTTGCCGATGGTCGCCGAGCCGCGTCCGGGGGCGGGCCCGCCGGAAGAGCCCCAGAAGCCCGCGAGGAGCTCCCGGACGCCGAGCAGGTCCATCGACTGGAGGACGGCGAGGACGGCGACGACGACGGCCGCGGCCATGGACGCCCAGAGGCACCACCACACCTGACGCTCGCTGCGGACCGCCAGGCGGAAGACGAGGAACAGCAGGTAGTACTTCGCGACGACTGACGCCGCCGACACGTCATCAGCGGACACTCCCGCGCCACGGGCCGCCATCCAGAGGACCGGAAGGGCCGATCCGGTCAACAGCAGGAGCAGGAAGCCGACGTCCACCCGGCTGAGCGCGAGATGCGGGTGCTCGGCGCGACGCCAGACCCGCAGCACGGCCCAGCGGCCGGCGAGAGCCACGACGAGGAGCAGGAGCAACGCCTCGTTGGGCCGGAGCACCGGCAGCAGCCGCCCGCGCTCGATCCCCACCACGAGCGGGGTGACGAGCAGCCAGAGGTAGGCGGCGGAAGCGGGACGCGTCGAAACCAGGGCTAGGACACCGATGGCCGCGACGGCGACGATCGCGGTGGCCGGTGCCAAGCCCGTGAGCACCCCGAGTCCGACAGCCACCACCAGCAACGGCCAGGTCGTCGGCCGCGCGCGGCCAGCGCCTTGGGTCGGCTGGGCCATCCGATCCGTGGCTGCTGCGGCCACTGTCATCCGCGCCGCCCCCGCGCGACATGAAGCACCGCGGCCAGCTCTGGCGAACGCAGAGCGGCGTGGAGGAGCAGGAAGCAGGCGGTGGCCGTGCCAGCCGCGGCCGCGCCGGCCAGGAGGTCTCCGGGCGCGCCGTCCACGACCGACCGCGCGGGTGCAGCGACGAGCGCTCCGGCGGTACCCATCAGCGCACCCACCACCAGCCCGCGCAGGGCCACGGGAAGCAGAAGGCCGTCGCCGGCAGGAAGTGCGCCCAGCACCTTGCGCGACAGGTACAGCGCCGAGCACAGGTCCCCGGCCGCCTTGGACAGACCGAGTCCGACGAGAACGGCAGCGCCGTCTGCCAAGGCCAGGGTCACCACCATTCCGGTGACCGTGAGCCCGGCACGAAGCGCCATGGCGTGGAACGGCGGTGCTGCCTGTCCTTGCGCGTAGCTGCCGGCGGTCAGGACGATGAAGCAGGCCTCCCCCACCACGCTCAACGAGATGACGGCGAGCGAGACGGCGACCAGGCTCTCGCCGCGCGGCGTGGCCATCTCCCCTAGGGTGACAGCCCAGGACAACGGTGCTGCCAGGGCAAGCAGGCAGCACGCCGCCGGCACGACCAGGAAGGCGAGCATGGACAGGCTCCGGTCGAGCTGGGCGCGCACGCCGGCGAGGTCACCCGCTTGGTGAAGGCGCGCGGCGCGCGGCAGGAGCGCCGTCGCGAGTGGGCGGGCGGTGAGCGCGGTGACGAGATAGAAGAAGTTGAGTGCCAGGACGAAGGACACCACTCCCCCCGCCACGCTGCCGGCGACCACCAGCACGCCCAGCATGAGGACGGCGCTGAGAGCAGAGTGCCCCAGCGCAGGCCGGGCGGCGCGCAGCAGGAGGCGTACATCGGTGTCGCGCCAGCCCGGCCGAGGCACGAGGCGCACGCCTGCAGCGGCCGCGCCGCACCACTGCACAGCCGCGTGCAGCGCGACGGCGCACGTCGTCCCTGCCCCGAGCACGACCAGCTGGCTGGTCGTGACGTCGCTGATGTCCTGGCCCACACCTCCCATGCCGGCGAAGACGAGCAAGGTGACGCTGATGCCGATGTTCTCCACGGCAGGAGCCGCCGCAGGCAACGCGAAGCGACGGCGGGCGTTCATCGCCGCTGCTGCTGTGCCTGCGACTCCGTAGAAGAGGAGCTGCGGCATCAGCAGCGCCAGCAACAGGACGCCGATCCGCCTCTGATCGACGGCGACGGCGGGGTCGCTGATCCCGAGCCCGAGCAGCCGCATGACGAGCGGGCCCGCCACGACCACCGCCACACCGACGAAGAAGAAGACCGCGAGCGCGACGCCGAGAAAGCCACCGGCCACGCGAGCCGCGCCGCGGGGATCCCTGTCGTCAAAGGCTCGAACCATGGGAGGCACGAGCAGCGACGCGAACAGCGAGCCGGTGAGGACCTCGTAGACGACTTGAGGCAGCGCCTGCGTCGACTGATAGGCGTTGGCGAGGAAGGTCGGCCCCATTACGGCGCCGATGGACATCACGCGCAGCAGGCCAGTGGCTCGGCTCACCAGGGTCCACGCCGCCACAACGGCAGAGTCCCGGGCCAACCCGGCGCTCGGCACCTCTGTCACCTCGTCCGCCGCCGCCCCAGGCGGCCGGCTCACGGCAATCCGGCGAGGCGGCGGCGCAGACCGAGCGCCAGCAGGCCGCTGGACAGGACGAGACCGAGCATCGCGCCGGCTGCTGCCGCCCGCACGGGCCGCGGACCCACGGGCTGGTCGAGCAGGTAGGCCGGTGTGAGGATCTCTGCCGGCGTAGCAGTCTCACGCTGGACCAGGATCTGGGTGAGCTCTGACTGGAGGGCACTGACTCGCTGGGTCAGCGCGGTGTCCTCGACCTGCAGGTTCCGCTCCTCAGCGGTCACGGCGAGACCACCGGGACTGGCGGCTGCCCCAGCCCGAGCCGCCGCGATCTCATCGAGCCTGGCGCGGCCGGCTGCGGCCCGAACGGACAGGTCGGTGATCTCGTCGCGGAGCCGCCGCTCCTGCTCGGCCCCGAGGTCGGTCACACCGGTGGACACCGAGGCGACGTAGCTCTCTGCCACTCCCTGGGCGAGCCGGACCGCCAGCTCCGGTTCGTTGTTGCGGATGCGCGTGCGCAGCACCTGACTGCCTGCTAGCTGCTCGACGTCCTGGGAACGTGTCAGCTCTGGCAAGGGAACGTCGAACCGCTCTGCTACGGGTGACAGTACGCCCCGGCTGCTCAGCAGGACCTCTTGCGTCGCAAGCTGACGCTCGCCCTCCTGCGAGCTTCCCGTCACCGAGAACAGCACGTCGGCCTCCGCGGCGTAGACGGTCGGCTGCAAGGCGCTGACGAAGTAGGCAGACAGCACGGTGAGCAGCAGGACCGTCGCAGCGACGGTGAGGAGCCGCTGCAGGGACCAGCTGGGCACGTCCATCCACGCACGACCCGGCCGGGGGAGCGGCGAGGTCGGCGGCTGTTGGCTGGCCCGGTCGGCCGGCAGGACAGGGACCGCGGGGACCGGAGCTGTCGGCTCGCGCGTGTGCGGGACCGGCGGCCCGGCGAGGGTTGCCGCGGACTCCGGCGGGGCAGCAAGCGACTCGACCGCCGGGACGGCAGCGCCGGGCGACGCCTCCTTGGGAATCGCGGGGTCGATCGTGCGCCACCCGGCCTGGTCTGTCACGGTGTCAGTCCACCACGCGACGGGCTGGGCACCGGCTACCAGGACGGAGGTGAAGCCGTTCCCCGCGGGCCATCCGGTGCCGGAGAGCCCGCCGTGAACACCTTCCGGGCCGGCAGGGCCGGCGGCCGGCGCACCGTTCGCGGCGGGCTCGGGAAGCCCCGGGGGACGCGCCAGGAGGCCGTCCCAATCTGAGGGCTTCCAACGGCTGGCGGTCAGCCCGCCTGCTCGACCGCCGGCCGCGCCGGGCGGTGTCGGGGGGCCGGGGACCGGGTCGTCGTCAGGCGCCGGCGTGTCAGCCGGGCCGGAGCCGTCAGGGCGCACGCCGCTGCCTGCCGCCGACATGCCCTTCTCCTCTGAACGCACTGAGCCGAAGCCTACCTCGCACCTGAGCGCCTCAGCAGCGCCGCGGGCGTGCGGCACAGGATCCGCAGGTCGAGGCTCCAGGAGCATCGAGCGACGTACTCAATGTCCAGGTCGAGCGCCTGGCGCATGCCCAGCCGGCTGCGTCCGCTCACCTGCCACAGACCCGTCAGCCCCGGCAGCACCTCCAGCCGGCGCAGGTGGGCACCCTCGTAGAGCTCGACCTCCCAGTCGAGCGCCGGCCGTGGGCCCACGAGCGACATCTGCCCGCGCAGCACGTTGATCAGCTGCGGCAGCTCGTCGAGGCTGGTCCGGCGCAGGAAGCCGCCCACCCAGGTGATGCGCGGGTCCCGGGCGAGCTTGTAGACGCCTGCCTCTCCGCCGTCCGGCGCCACCTGCTCGGTGAGCAGGGCGGTGACGTAGCGGCGGTGCGCGCCGTCGTCGCTGTCCGTGCGCATGGAGCGGAACTTGAGCATGACGAAGGGCGCGCTGTGCTGGCCGACTCGGGTCTGGCGGTACAACGCCGGGCCCGGGCTCGTGAGCCGGACGGCGGCGGCGAGGACGAGCATCGTCGGCAGGAGCAGCAGCAGCAGCAGCAGCGACGTCACGAGGTCGAGTGAGCGCTTGGCCAGCCGGTAGCCGCGCCGGTCCGCGACCGGGGGCTCTACGACGCTGAGCTGGACCGGGACGGGCGCCGGGATGCCGGCCGGCGGCTCGACCCGCGGCGGGTCGGTGCTGCGCAACGGCGGCGTCATCGCACGGTCCGGTCCTGCTCGGCGGCCAGCCGCTCCACGACCGCGGCGTGGTGGGGTACGTCCCGCACCGGCCGGGCGGGCGAGCCGACGGCGACCACGCCGGCCGGCACGTCGTGCACGACGACGGAGCCCGCGCCGATGATCGCCCCTGCGCCGATGCGCACGTAGGGCAGCACGGTCACGTTCACCCCGAGCTGCGCCCCGGCACCGACCGTCGGCCCGCGCATCGCCGCGGCCGAGGCCGACGAGCCCGGGTAAAGGTCGTTGGCGAAGCAGACGCCGGGCGCGAGGAAGGCGTCGTCGTCGATCTCGCTGTACTGGGCGATGTAGCAGCCGGTGTGGATCTTCACGCGGTGCCCGAGCCGGCACCCGTAGTCCACGACGCTGTTGCTCCAGACGCTGACGTCGTCGCCGATCGTCGACTCCTCGCGGATGACGACGTGGTGGCCGGTGTTGAGTCGGGCGCCCACCGTCGAGCCGGCGTAGAGGACGGTCCCGCTCCGCAGCCGAGCCGATGGCCCGAGCACCAGCGGTCCGGCGACGGGGCGGTCGGGCGGGTAGCCGACCGAGACGCCGTCGTCGGCCTGCAGGTTCTGTCCCCCGCGGCAGTCAGCCAGCACGGCGGGCCTCCGTCGCCAGCACCGCGCGAAGCGCGGCACCGACGTGCGCGACCTGCTCGCGGGTGAGCGTGGGGAACATCGGCAGGGAGAGCAGCTCCCCGGCGGTGGACTCGCACACGGGCAGCGGCTCGCGCGCGAAGGCCGCGTAGGCCACCTGCTGGTGGCATGGGACGGGGTAGTGGATCCCGGTGGCGATCCCGCGCTCGGCCAGCGCGGCCCGCACCCGGTCGCGCTCCGGTACCAGGGCCACCGCCAGGTGGTGCACGCTCTCGCCCTCGGGTGCGACGGCGACGAGCTCGACGTCGAGGTGCCGCAACTCCTCGCCGTACCACTGCGCCACGGTCCGCCGGGCGGCGTTCCAGCCGTCGAGGTGACGCAGCTTGACCCGCAGCGCGGCGGCCTGCAGGGCATCGAGCCGGCTGTTGGTCCCCACCACGTCGTGGACGTACTTGGTGTCGGCCCGACGACCGTGGTCGGCCATCGAGCGGATCGCCTCGGCCAGGCGAGCGTCGTCGGTGACCACCGCCCCGCCGTCGCCCACGGCTCCGAGGTTCTTGCCCGGGTAGAAGCTGAAGCAGGCGACGTCGCCCGCCGAGCCGGCGCGACGGCCCCGCCAGGTCGCGCCGTGCGCCTGCGCGGCGTCCTCGACCAGGGCCACCCCCGCCCGGCGGCAGACCCGGCTCAGCGCGGCCTCCACGTGCTCGGCGGTCATCAGCAGCGTGCGCGGCTCGACATCGACGAACCTCGGCACGGCGCCGGCCAGCACGACGGCCTCGGCCGTGGCGACGAACGTGTTGGCCGGCAGGACGACCTCGTCGCCGGCGCCGACGCCCAGGGCCCGCAGCGCGAGCACCAGCGCGTCGGTGCCGTTGGCCACGCCGACGCTGTGCGCCGTCTGGCAGTAGGAGGCCCACTCGGCCTCGAAGGCGGCGACCTGCGGGCCGCCGATGAACCCCGACCCCTCCAGCACCTCGTGCCAGGTCGCCTCGATCTC
>JAABUN010006463.1_pt1 | contig 13481 bp, 16 predicted proteins | sample 5559311 | NCBI WGS metagenome assembly JAABUN01 (sample SAMN10711877, study PRJNA513370) | rock metagenome | isolation source: Antarctica rocks | place: Antarctica: Victoria Land, Siegfried Peak sud | reverse complement strand
CGCGGTGAGCGAGGCACTGACGCTCCTGGTCGACCGGGTCGTGACGCTCCTCAACAGCGTCGACTACCGATCGTCGGAGACTTTTGACGACCTGCACACCCTCTTCGGGGCAGTTTGCGCGATAGCCGAGCTGCAACGCGCGGTTCCCGGCTCCATTCACACGCCCGTTCCTTTGAGGTTGGTACTCGATCGCCGCCCCTTCATCTAGCCGGTTAGCCCTGCAGGGCCGGCAACAAACCTGATGGATGTGTTCGGCTCCTTGGAGTTCCTCGGCCGGGACTTCGAGAAGGGCCTGGCCCGGCTCAAGGCGGTCAGCGAGACACCGGCCCGCTGAGGGTCGGGGCCGCGGTCTCCACCCAGGGCAGCACCAGGTCGCGGTACCGCTCCGTCATCGTGGCCAGCACCTGGTCGGCGGGGGTGTCCCAGATCGCGGCGTTGAAGATCTCCACCTCGACGGGGCCCTCGTAGCCTGCGTCGGCGAGCAGCCGGGTGATGCTCGCGAAATCAACGACGCCGTCGCCCATCATCCCGCGCGACAGCAGCGCGTCCGCGGCGATAGGCAGGTTGAAGTCGCACACCTGGTAGGCGGCGATCCGGTGCTCGCGCCCGGCGCGGGCGACCTGCTCGGCCAGCTGAGGGTCCCACCAGACGTGGAAGGTGTCGACGACGACGCCGACCTCCGCGGAGGAGTAGGGCGACGCGAGGTCCAGAGCCTGACCGAGCGTCGAGAGCACCGCGCGGTCGGCGGCGTACATCGGGTGCAACGGCTCCAGCGCCAGCCGCACACCGTGCTCGCGGGCGTAGGGGACGAGGTCGGCCAGCCGGTCGGCCACCCGCTGCCGGGCCGCCACCAGGTCGTGGTCGCCCTCGGGCAGCCCGCCCACCACCAGCACGAGCTCCGAGGTGTCCAGCGCCTGCGCCTGTTGGACCGCCGTCCGGTTGTCCTCCAGCGCTTGCTGTTGCCCGGCGGCGTCGGCTGCAGTGAGAAAACCGCCGCGGCAGAGGCTGGAGACCGCCAGCCCGGAGCGGCGGACCAGGGCGACGGCCTCTGCCGTGCCCACCTCCTCGACCCGGTCTCGCCACAGCCCAACCCAGGTCAGCCCCGCTTCGACCGCCACCTGCAGCGCCTCGGCGAGGGTGAGCCGCTTGGTGGTGGCCGTGTTGAGGGAGAGCCGGTCCAGCCCAGCCACCTCAGGCCCCCAGCCCGTGCACGGTGAGCAGCTGCTGCATCCTCGCTGCCGCCAGCTCGGGGTCACGCAGCAGCCCGGCCGCGTCGGCCAGCCGGAAGGTCTGGACGAGGTGGGGCAACGAACGGCCCGCCTGCTGGCCGGCCACCATGACGAACCCGGGCTGCTGCCCGTTCAGCCAGCCGAGGAAGGCGACGCCGGTTTTGTAGTGCGGTGTCGGGGCGCTGAAGATGTGCCGGCCCAGCTGCTCGGTGGAGGCGAGCAGTGCGTGCCCGCGGTCGGCGTCGCCGGCGTCGTAGGCCTGGATCGCCGTCGAGGCCAACGGTGCGATGGCGGCGAAGATACCGAGCAGCGCGTCGGAGTGGTGGCTGCCGTCGCCGTGGATCAGCTCGGGGTAGTTGAAGTCGTCGCCGGTGTAGAGCCGCACCTGCGGAGCCAGGGTGGCCAGCCGGGCCCGCAGGGCGATCTCGTGGGCGGCGTCGAGCAGCGAGACCTTGACGCCGTCGACCTTCCCCGGATGGGCCTCGATCAGTTGGACGAAGGTCTCGGTGGCCGCGGCGACGTCAGCGGCCCCCCAGTATGCGGCCAGCGACGGGTCGAACATGGGCCCCAGCCAGTGCAGGATGACCGGCTGCTCGACCTCGGCCAGCAGGGTGCCGTAGACGTCCAGGTAGTCCTGCGGGCCGGTGGCCACGGTGACCAGCGCACGCGAGGCCATCAGGATGACGGTGGCACCGGCCCCAGCGACCAGCTGGACCTGCTCTCGGTAGGCGCCCAGTACCGCGTCCACGCCCCGCCGGCCCGACGGCAGGGCGTCCAGGTCCAGCTGGTCGGTGCCTGCCCCGCACGCCAGCGCGCCGCCAACCGAAGCTGCTTCGGTAGCGGAGCGGAGGACCAGCTCCTGGGTGGCGGGCCAGTCCAGGCCCATGCCGCGCTGTGCGGTGTCCATCGCGTCGGCGACGCCGAGGCCGTAGGACCACAGTTCGTGCCGCAGAGCCAGCGTCGAGTCCCAGTCCAGCACCGCCGGTGCTCCAGGTGAGTTGTCGGCCCAGATCCTGGGTACGACGTGGGCCGCGGCGTAGACGACGCGCGAGGTCAGCGGTCCGTCCGGCCGGGTCCAGGCTCCGGGCTCGGCGAGGCGGTGCTCGCCCAGCTGGCCGTCCTGGCCGGGCAAAGCGAGCCGCGTCACAGGGCGAGCTCGGGCACGTCGAGGGTCCGGCGCTCGGCGGATGAGCGCAGGCCCAGCTCAGCCAACTGCACCCCGCGGGCGGCGGACGCCAGGCCGAAGCGGTGCGGTCGACCGGCGAGGACGTCGCGCAGGAACTCCTCCCACTGGCGCTTGAAGCCGTTGTCCAGCACCGCGTTGGCGGGGACGTCCAGCCACTGGTCGCGGAACGACTCCGTGCTGGGCAGGTCCGGGTTCCACACCGGCTTGGGGGTGTGAGCGCGCTGCTGTGCGACGCAGGTCTGCAGGCCCGCGACTGCGGAGCCGTGGGTGCCGTCGACCTGGAACTCGACCAGTTCGTCTCGGTGCACCCGAACGGTCCAGGAGGAGTTGATCTGGCCGACCACGGGCTCACCCGCGGGCGTCACCAGCTCGAAAAGGGCGTACGCGGCGTCGTCGGCAGTGGCGTCGTAGGGCCGGCCCTGCTCGTCCCAGCGCCGCGTGATGTGAGTGACGCTGAGGGCGTTGACGCTGCGGACCCGGCCGATGATGCCCTCGAGCACGTAGCTCCAGTGGCAGAACATGTCGGTGGTGATGCCGCCGCCCTCGTCGGCGCGGTAGTTCCAGGACGGGCGCTGGGCGGCCTGGTGGTCGCCCTCGAACACCCAGTAGCCGAACTCGCAACGCAGCGAGAGGATGCGGCCGAAGAAGCCCTCGTCAACGAGCCGACGCAGCTTCACCAAGCCTGGCAGGTAGAGCTTGTCGTGCACCACGCCGGCGGTGACCCCGGTGTGTGCGGCCAGGGCGGCCAGGGCGACAGCGTCGTCCAGGGTCTTTGCTACCGGCTTCTCGGTGAAGATGTGCTTGCCGGCCCGCATGGCCCGCTGCAGCAGGTCGGGGCGGTGGCTGGTCATCCCGGCATCGAAGAAGATGTCGACGCTCGCGTCGGCTAGCACGCTCTCGACGTCGGTCGTCCACTGCTCGACCTTGTGCTGCTGGGCCAGGTCAGCTAGCTTGACCTCGTTCCGGCCCACCAGGATCGGCTCGACCTGGACCCGTGTCCCGTCCAGCAGCGTCACACCGCCCGCCTCACGGAGCGGCAGGACGGACCGGAGTAGGTGCTGCCGGTAGCCCATCCGCCCGGTCACGCCGTTCATGGCTATGCGCAGTACGCGTGGGCGGTCGGTGGGCATGGTCATAGCGACTCCTCGGTCCATCCAGACGCAGAAAGCGCTTTCCACGGTACACTCGCGGCGCCGAGGGCGTCAACGACCAAGGGAAGGGGTGTGAGTGTGACGTGCCAGCCATCCGACTGACCGACGTCGCCACCCGCGCCGGGGTTTCGCTGGCGACCGCGTCGCGGGTGCTCAACGGCTCGCTGCGCAGCCCGGCCGAGGCCATCGCCGGCCGGGTGCGCGCCGCCGCCGACGAGCTGGGCTACGTCGCCAACGCGCAGGCCCAGGCACTGGCCCGCTCGTCCACCGGCCTGGTGGGGGTGGTGGTCCACGACATCAGCGACCCGTACTTCTCCAGCATCGTGCGTGGGGCCCAGCACGCCGCCCGAATGCGACGCAGCCAAGTGCTGCTGGCCAGCACGGACCGCGACGAGCAGACCGAGGTCGACGCCGTCCGGGCGTTCGCCGTCTACCGCACCGACGCGATCATCCTGGCCGGCTCTCGCGGCTCGCACGACGACCAGGCGCTGACCCGGGAGCTGGCGCGCTACACCGCCAACGGCGGCCGGCTGGTCACCTTCGGCCGGACCGGGTTCCCCGACGCCCGGGTGGTAGAGGTCGCGAACGCCGACGGGGCGGCCAGGCTGGTGAGCGCTCTCGTGGACCGCGGCCGGCGCAGGTTCGCCGTGCTCGGCGGGCCGGCCGAGCTGGTCACCGTCCAGCAGCGGGTGGCGGGGTTCCGCCGGGCTCTGGTCGTAGCTGGCTTAGCGCCGCTGGTCGTCGAGCACGCGGAGTTCACGAGCCAGGGCGGCTACCGCTCGGCCATGCTGTGCCTGGACGCGGCGGGCCCCGGCACCCCCGGTGCGGACGAGCCGCTCTGCCTGCTGGCCGTCAACGACGTGATGGCTCTGGGGGCCCTGACTGCCGCCCGGGCCCGCGGGCTCACCGTGCCCGCCGACGTGGAGGTGGCCGGCTTCGACGACATCCCGACGCTCCGCGACTTCGACCCGCCGCTGACCACCTTCCGGCTGCCGCTGGAACGGATGGGGGAGCGGGCCGCCGAGCTAGCCCTGACCGGTGACGGGTCGGGTCCGGTGCTGATCGAGGGCGAGGTCGTCCTCCGGCTGAGCGCCGGCGCACCGCGCTGACAGCCGACACCGGTCATCCGCTGATGTCCGGAGCACCCGCGAGGATCAGAGAGAGAGCGCCTGGCCGGCATCTTCCTGAACCGCGGTTGCGGCCTCCAGCTGGGCAGGCGCCGCACCCTCCGGGGTGCCCCGTGCTTCGCGGTGGCCCTCCGCGTCCCGGCGGCCGCTAGCCCCTGCCTGGCCTGGAGCACGGGACGCAGCGCCGGGCCACGGGCCGGGCCAGCAGCCGCTCGGTCGCGATGGCCCGGCCGCAGCGTTCGCACAGCCCGTAGGTGCCGGCCGCAAGTCGTTCCCGGGCGGCCAGCAGCTCGGCCAGGGTCCGTTCGATCCGGTCCAGCAGGGCGACGTCGCGGGCCTGGTCCAAGGAGACGGTGGAGCCCTCGGGGTCGTGCTCGTCATCGGCAGAGGTCAGGCTGCGGGCCGCGCGCATCTCGGCGATCGCCGTCGAGAGTGCGGCCTGCTGGTCCCGCGCCTGGCTCACGCGCTCGTCCAGCAGATCCGCGAAGACCGCGTCAGGACGCGACGCTGTCACGACGGCCGGGGGGACGCTCGCCGCTGGGGATCGAAGCCAAGGGGGTCATCGACGAGCAGAAGACGGGTCATGCCGACACGCTAGGTGCCGCGGCCGACAGGACGCGGAACGTGCGAGAACTGCTCAGGCGGCGCGACGGAGAGGCTGGTCGGCCTCCACGACGTCACCGGAGATGATCTCGGCGTGGTCGCCGACCGTCAGCTGGAAAGCGTCCTCAGGAGTCCCGTGCTCGATCTCGCTCTCCGTCGTCCGCTCGTCGGCCTGGTTGGCGATCACGACGGCGACGTAGGGCAGGAACACGGCGAAGGCGAGCAGAGTCCAGCGGAGCCAGCCGTCCACGAACACCATGCCGAGGAAGCACGCCATCCGGAAGGCCATCGCCAGCGTGTACCGCTTGACGCGCTGGGAGAGCTCGTCGCTCGAGGACCCGCGCGCATCGGTGATTACCGCGGGGTGGGCGCCGTGGTGGACGTGCTGACGATCGCCCGGCGCTGCACTGGCCCTCGTTGACATGCACCCAACCTAGGTCGACCCGCGGGCCTACCGGGGGCCGAGGCGGGTCAGAAGAATCACGCATCCAGCCGGGCCGGCAGGCCGAAGCACCTTCGGTGTCTCGGCGCACGAAGGGGGACGCCCGAGCCGGGCTGGCCGGGGTACGGTCCCCGCGTGTATCTGATGCGGGTCCGGATGGCCAAGGGGGCCACAGTCCTCGGCCGGGTGGCCACCCGCCTCGGTGAGGCCGGCGTGGACATCAACCGGCTGCAGACCCACGTCAAGGACGAGCGGGACGTCGTGCTGGACCTGCTGTTGGACGTACCGGCGCACCAGTCGATCGAGGCGGTCCTGGCGCACTGTCAGGCTCTCGCGGGCGTCCGGGTCGAGGGGGTCATCAGCTATCCCGCCGGGGCGGACCTGCACCAGGACCTGGAGCTGGTCCAGCAGCTCGACCGCTGCACCCCGGACGCGGCCCCCGAGGTGCTGGCCGCGGCGGCGCCACTGCTGTGCGGCGGCACCTGGGCACTCCTGCTGCAGCCCGGGGACCGCACGGTCACCTTCCGTACGTCGCGGGCGCCGGCGCTGAGTGCGTCGGACCTGACCGCCCTGGGCGACCTCGGCACGACCCATGCCGTGGCACTGCCCCCCGGCTGCCCCGTCGACGTCGCCACCCAGCTGGCCGTGGTCGCGATGGCGCCCCGGGGCACCCTGGTGGTGGCCCGCACCGGCGAGGACCGGTTCAGCCCGGCCGAGCTCGCGCGGCTGGACCACCTGGCCGGGGTCGCCGCGGGCAGCCGCCCGGTGCCCCGGCTCGACGTCCCCGCCGCGCATCCGACGGGGTGAGGTCAGGGCCGGGCCAGCCAGCCCGTGCGGGTACCCCGCACGCTCAGGTCACGTCGGTGCAGCAGGCTGTGGGGGCCGTCCTCGGCGAGGAGCAGGTCCACCGTCGCCAGGTCGTCAGCGGCCAGCGTCTCGTCGAGGAAGGGGCGGACCTAGCGCAGGTAGGACCGGACGTAGCGACCCGTCGCCGGCGTCCACCCGGAACCCCCGCCGCTCCACCAGCGTGAAACCGGTTCGCTCGAGCGCGGGGCCCCAGTCGGGATGGGTGTCCAGACCGGACGGCAACGCGTCGACCGCCGCCTGCAGACGCAGCTCCAGCCCCGGCCGGCCCACGCCGAGGTCGTCCGGGAGGTAGCGGGGCGTGGCGTCCATCTCCGTCACCGCCAGCAGCGCGCCGGGGCGCAGAGCGCTCCGGATCTCGGTCAGCACGCGCTCGGGGTCGCGCACGTGGTGCAACGAGGTGGCGGCCCAGACGAGGTCGAGGTCCGCGACGTCCGGCCAGCCGGCGTCGAGGTCGGCCTGCACCGTGTCGACCAGCGGTTCCAGGCCGGCCTGGCGTGCAGCCGCTCGGAGCCGCTGGAGCATCGGCTCTGAGATGTCGAGGGCGATGAGGCGGGCCGTCGGGAACCGCCGGGCCAGGGCCAGCGTGGCGGTACCGGTGCCGGCTCCCAGGTCCAGCACGCGCTCCGGTGGGCGATCCACCGCGCCGGCCACCCAGCCCATCACCTCGTCCAGATAGGCGTGCAGCACCTCCGCGTCCAGATCCAGCAGCTCAGCCATCGCCGCCTGGTGGTCGTCGTGGTGCTCGTTCTGGTGACTGGGGTCCGGGTGCGGTGCGCGATCCATGGTCCGAGCCTAGACGGCTGTGCGTAGCAGACATACCATCATGCGTATGGAGCAAGAAGCCGACCTGGACCTCCTGATCCGGCAGCGCATCCGCGGTCTGCGGCTGGCCCACGGCTGGTCTCTGGGGGCTTTGGCCACCCGCTGCTACCTCAGCCCGTCGACCCTGAGCCGGATCGAGACCGGGCACCGACGGATCGCCCTGGACCAGCTGGTGCCGATCGCCCGGGCGCTGGGCACCACGCTGGACCAGCTGGTGGAGTCAGCGGACGACGGCGACGTGGTCATCCGGCCACAGCGTGACGAGGCCAACGGCACGACCCTGTGGAACCTCACCCGGTCCGACGCTCCGCGGGGGCTGACCGTCGCCAAGATGCGGCTGACGGCCCCGGCACCGGTCGGGAGAACCGCTGCGCTGGGGGTGCACCTCGGTCGGGACTGGTTCACCGTCCTGTCGGGGACGGCGCGGCTCCAGCTGGGGGAGCGGACCATTCTCGTGGAAGCCGGCCAGGCCGCCGAGTTCTCGACGATGGTGCCGCACGCGATCCATGCCCACGAAGGCCCCGTCGAGGTGCTCGTCATCCTGGACCACGACGGCGAGCGGACTCACCTCGGACCGGTCGGCTCGACGCCGCCGTCGGTGGCCGAGATTCTCGCGGAGCCCTCAGCGGACCGCTGAAACCGAACCCCCAGGTGAGGCCACCGCATGAGGGTCGTCGGCACCACCCCCGATCCCGGGAGCCGCGCGCTCACCGCCGTGGCCGAGCTGTCCGCTCCACCCGCGTGCGCTGCTCGTGGCTGCCAGAACGTTGCTCGCTACCAGCTGCTGGACGCGCCGGTTCAGATAGCGCTGCTCGGGCAGGCTCGCGGTCAGCCGGGCCGCCAGCCGGTAGTCCTCGAGCGCGGCGGGGTCGCCGGACATCTCGCGCAGGTGGGCCCGGACGGCGTAGAAGCGGTGGTGCCGCTGCATCACCGGGTCGTCCTCCAGCGGCCGCAGGACGGCGAGCCCGTGGGCCGGACCGAACGCCATCGCGGCGGCCACCGCCTTGTTGAGGGTGACCGCCGCGCCGGGGCTGAGGTTGGCCAGCAGCTGGCACAGCACGACCACCTGCTGCCAGTCGGTCGCCCCCCAGGTCGGAGCCTCTGCGTGCACGGCTGCGATCGCCGCCTGCAGCTGGTAGCGCCCGACGTGGCCCCTCGGCAGGACGCACTCCAAGAGCTGTACGCCATCGGCGACCAGGCCCCGGTCCCAGAGCCGGCGGTCCTGCTCGGCGAGCGGCACCAGATCGCCGCCGGCATCGCTGCGGGCCGCCCACCGGGCGTGGGTCAGCAGCATCAGGGACAGGGCCCCGGTCACCTCGTCGTGGTCGGGCAGCAGCGCGTGCAGCCGCCGGGTCAGCCGGAGCGCCTCAGCTGTCAGCGTCGCGTCGACGAGGACCGTGCCGCTGCTGCGGGTCGAGCCTTCGGTGAAGGTCAGGTGCAGCACGTCCAGCACCGACGCCACCCGTGCGGGGAGCTCCTCCGGTGCGGGCAGGGCGAACCGCGCCCCGGCGGTGCGCAGGGTGGCCCGGGCCCTGCTCAACCGTTGCCCCATCGTCGCCTGCGGCACGAGGAAGGCCGCCGCGACCTCAGCCGTCGTCAGGCCGGAGACGGCCCGCAGGGTCAGGGCGACCTGAGACGACCGGGTCAGCGCAGGGTGGCAGCACATCAGGAGCAGCCGGAGGCTGTCGTCCGCCGGCGTCCGGGTTTCGGTGTCCACGCCCGCCTGGGGGTCGAGCGGCTCGGCGGCGACCGCCTGTTCGCGCGCGCTGCGGGCTCGGTCGGCGCGGATGCGGTCGACCAGCCGACGAGAGGCCACCCGCACCAGCCAGCCCCGCGGGGAGTCCGGCCGGCCCTCGCGTGGCCACTGACGGGCGCGGCCGCCTCGAGCCCCTCCTGAGCAGCGTCCTCGCAGTCGGCGAGATCGGGGTGCCGACGGAGCAGGGCGCCTTCGCTCACTGGTCGTCGGCCCCCGGGCCCATCGTGGCGCGCAGCTCGATGACCTCACCGGGACCAGCGAACTGCTCGGCGACCTGCTCGGCCCGCTGCCGGCTCTCGACGTCGACCAGGAAGAAGCCGGCCAGGTGCTCCCGGGCCTCCGAGTAGGGGCCGTCGGTGGCCAGCGGCCGCCCGGCTCCCCAGCGGTAGAGCCGCGCCGCGGCGGCGTCACCCAACGCCTCGCCCCCGAGCAGCTCGCCCGAGCCCGACAGCTCGGTCAGCAAGGCTTCGAAGTCGGCGTTCATCCTGGCGCGCTGCTCGGCGGGCAGTGCCTGGTGCTCGGCCACGAAGTCGCCGGTCGGATGCCCCCAGGGCTCGGGGTGGGAGTGGATGAGGATGACGTACTTCATGCGGGGCTCCCTCTCTTGGACGGGTCGGTCGACCCTCGTACCGTGACGTCGGAGCCGGCGTCGGCTGTTCGACATGACGACGGTCGCCGGTCCCGACCTCCTCCAGCGTCGAGTCTCGAAGGAAGCACCGTCAACGAGGCCAGGCCGATGAGTCCCGTGCGGCGCTGAGGTCTACCCAGCGACCCATCTACCGAAGGAGACCACGATGACCGCACCAACAGTCCCGGGCTACCTCGACGTGCCGGGCGGCCGCCTGTACTACGAGGTCCGGGGGAGTGGACCACTGCTGCTGGTGATCGGGCAGCCGATGAGCAGCGAGCCGTTCGCCCCGCTGGCCGACCTGCTGGCTGCGGACCACACCGTGGTGACCTACGACCCGCACGGCCTGGCCCGCAGCACCGTGGACGACCCCGCTCTGGAGGTCACCCCGGAGGTCCAGGCCGACGACCTGGCTCTGCTGGTGGATGCCGTCGGTTCCGGACCCGCTGACGTGTTCGCCAGCAGCGGCGGGGCGGTGGCCGCGCTAGCCCTGGCCGCACGGCACCCCGAGCAGGTCCGCACCGTCATCGCACACGAGCCACCGGTGACCGAGCTGCTGCCCGACGCGCCGCACATCCGCGCCGTCGTCGACACCATCGAGGACGCCTACCGCCAGCACGGATCCGGGGCCGGCTGGGGCGGGTTCGTCGACCTGGTCGTCCACGACGGGCCGCTCACCGGACCTGCGGTCCCCCCGGCGGCGTGGCCGCCCCCCGGCCAGGACGTCGGCGAGGAGGACGCGAGCCAGGGCGGCGGTGCCGACGGCGCGGGCCAGGAGCCGCCCGCACCGTCGGCCAAGCAGCAGGCTGACGACGAGCTGTTCTTCCTGCGGATGCTCAAGCCGTTCACGCGGTACCGGCCGCTGGTCGACGTGCTGCGCAGCGGCTCACCGCAGATCGTCATCGGGATCGGTGAGGCCTCGGGCGGCGAGCTCGCCGGTCGTTCCACCCGCGCGCTCGCCGAGCAGCTGGGCGTGGAGCCGACGCCCTTCCCGGGGGACCACGCCGGCTTCCTGGGCGACACCCGCGCGTTCGCCGACACCCTGAGCCGGGTGGTCGAGCGCCAGCAGGCGGCCCGTTAGCCCCGTCGGCAGCCGCCACGAGTTCATAGCCTGGACGGCGACATCGACACGCCCGCCTGGACCTTTGACTACGGGTTCGACCCGTTGACGGGCGAGGTCCTCATTGCGTTCGTCGACCGTTGCCGACCCCTTCGACGTGCTCAGCTGCGCACTGGCGGCACCGCAAGCTGGAGGTGCACGACGCCGTCGAGCACCTCGACGGGGTAGCCCCGGAGCCGGGCGGTCGATCCGGCGGCCAGGTGCTCGCCGCTGTGCAGGTCGAACTCCCAGCCGTGCCAGGGGCACTGCAGGATCTCCCCGTCACGCCCCAGCTCGTAGCGGTATACCGCCGACGGCAGCCGGGTCCCCGTCACCGCGCCCCGGCAGACCGGCGCGGCCATGTGCGGGCAGCGGTTGCGCCAGGCCACCACCTCACCCCGCACCAGGTACAGCCCGACCTCCAGGGTCCCGACGGTGACGAGCAGTGGCCCGCCGGAGGGGATGTCGGCCACCCGGGCCACCGGGAGCAGGCTCACTCGTGCTCCCCTTCAGGCGCCGTGCTCACCGGGGTCAGGTCGGAGCTGTACGGGGGTAGCGACTCCCGCGGTGGCGGCCTGCTGAGGCCGTACAGCTCGGCGGCCGTGCCGCCCATGATCCGGGCGCGCACGGCCGGGTCGAGCCGGCGGAACAGCAGCTCCGGGTTGTCGTTGTCCCAGTGCGGGTAGTCGGACGAGAACATCACGGTGTGCGCGGCGTCCACCATCATGAGGATTTGCTCGAGGTGCTCCGGGCGGGAGGGCTCCTCCAGCGGCTGGGTGGTGAACCGGACGTGCTCCAGGACGTACTCCGAGGGCAGCCGGGTGAGCCAAGGCACGGTGTCGCGTAGCGCCTTGTAGGTCTTGTCCATCCGCCACATCAGCTGAGGCAGCCAGGAGAGCCCGGCCTCGACCAGCACGATGCGCAGGGTTGGGAACAGCTCGAACACGCCTTCGCAGACCAGGCTGTTGAGCTGCGCCATCGCCGTCAGCGGCAGCACGTTGTGCCATTCCAGGTAGCGCGACGGGTAGCCGACCGGGGTCGGCGGGCCCGCGCTGCCGGCCCCCTCGGCACCGGGGTGCAGGGCTACCGGCAGGCCGTGCTCGACCGCCGCGGCGTAAATCGGGTGGTAGGCGCGCTGACCACACGGCTGCCGGGTCGTGGTCGCCATCAGGACCTGGACCAGCTCGGGCCGCTCGCCCAGCCGGTGGATCTCGCCGACGGCGGCTGACGGGTCGTCGGCGTTGACCAGGATCGACCCGCGGAACCGTCCGCTCACTCCCAGCCAGCCGTCGGCCGTGGCGTCGTTGACGGCCGAGGCGACGGCGTTGAGGTAATCCGGGTCGGCGCCCAGCGGCAGCACGAACGGCCCCGTCAGGACCGCGTAGTCGATTCCGTAGCGGTCGAGGTGGTCGCTGAGCAGGAACAGCGGGTCGCTGGCCGGAGGCCCGCCCCGGGGCGGGACCGTGTCACGCCGAAGCACCCCGCGGGGGTTGGTGTAGCCGGTCCCGGTGCCCAGGCCGGTTGTGGCCCAGTGTTCGCGCCACTGCCGCGGCAGGTAGGACAGCAGGTCTGGGAGGGACTGGTGCACGTCCGTGTCGATCAGCACCGTTCCGTCGGCGGGCTGCCCTCGGACCACGGCTCAGCTCTCCTCGCTCATGCTGCGCAGCGCCCACAGCTGAGTCCGCAGCCGGCGCGGCTGCTCGAGCGTGGCCAGCACCGTCTCGGCGACGTCTTCCGCGCTCAGCACATCCTCCAGCCAGGCGTCGCCGGCGTTGCGGCCCGCCCCGAGGGCGAGCTCGGTGGAGACGGCGGCGGGGCAGAGGGTGGTCACCCGGATGCCCTCGGCGCGGACCTCGCGGTCCAGGGCACCGGCGAGGCCGACCTGCGCGAACTTCGTGGCGGCGTAGACGGCCTCGGTCGCGCCGCCGCGCAGCCCCGCGACGGAGGAGACCACGACGACGTCGCCTCCGCCCGCCTTGCGCATCACCGGCACGGCCGCGCGGATGCTCCACTCGGTGCCGAGGAAGTTGGTCGTGCTCATCGTGGTGACCTCGTCGTCGGTGAGATCCATGATCCCGCCGTAGGCTCCGATGCCGGCGTTGGCCACCAGGCTGTCGAGGCGTCCGAAGCGCTCGACGGCGGCGGCCACCAGGGTGCGGTTCACCTCGGGGTCGCCCACGTCACCGCTCAGCGTGACCACCTGCTCGGGTCCCAGCTCTTCGACCAGCTCATCGAGCCGTTCGTGGCGGCGGCCGAGCAGCGCCACCCGGGCTCCGCGGGAGACCAGCAGCCGGGCCGTGGCGCGGCCGATGCCGGCGGTCGCGCCGGTGACGGCCACGACGGTCCCTGCCACCGCCCGCCGGCCGAGGGGGGAGGGCTCGGTGGAGATGGCGGTCATGGGGTTCCTGTCCGGTTGTTGGGGGTTACTGGAGCTCGACGACGGCCTTGACGAAGCCTTCCGGCTTGGCGATCGCCATGGCGAACGCCTCGTTGATGGCGTCGAGGGTGAACCGGTGGGTGACGAGCGGCTCCAGCTGGAGCTGCCCGCTGGCCAACAGCTGCAGGCCGACG
>JAABUN010006462.1_pt1 | contig 13482 bp, 13 predicted proteins | sample 5559311 | NCBI WGS metagenome assembly JAABUN01 (sample SAMN10711877, study PRJNA513370) | rock metagenome | isolation source: Antarctica rocks | place: Antarctica: Victoria Land, Siegfried Peak sud | reverse complement strand
CTCGCTCGTGTCGCGGCCCCAGGTCATGGTGCCCAGGCCGAGGCGGGAGACACGCAGCCCGCTGCTGCCGACCGGCCGAGTGTGCATGCACGAGACCCTAACCAGTCCGCGCGCCAACTCCGGCCCCGCCACCGAGAGTGCGCGAGCCAGGCTCAGTTGCTCGTGCCGACCGAGGGCTGGATCGGCGGTCACTACATCCGCGACGACCGACCGCCGACAGGCCGCTTCGTCCGGAACTCCGGCAGCCACCGCCTCGAGGTTCGGGTGGCACAAGGTTGGTTCGGCACCGACCACATCAGCCCCGCCTCGGCGCGAGACGCGATGGCGCCGACCGGGCAGGTCCTGTCGAAAGCCCTGCCCGGGCACATGGGAGCCAGCCCCTCGGCCACCGGCTAAAACGTCTGGGCCTAGAGCCTGCCCAAAGAACCTGGACCCGGTCCATGCCTCTCCCGACGTCACCGAGCTCATCCACGCCACCTGCGGCCAGCACCGCACCGAGCACTTCGTCGAAGGCCGGGCAGGTGCGGCTGCGGCGAATGCCTGCCGCTCATCCCCGCGAAGTCCCAGACCCCGGCTTCTGCTACGTCGACGGCCGGTTCATGTACCCGGCGCTGTGCCGCGAGCTCGGAGTGGGCGAGCGGATGCTCACCGCGCACCAGCCGGGCCGTCGCCGGGCCGGTCGAAGCCTGCCGCGGCAGGAGGTTCACCGTGCGCTCATGCCTGCGGACAGATCGATGGCGGCCCCGCACCCGCCCGGCATGATCGACATGGCCACGACCGCCTGGGCGACTCGTTCTCGGTCACCATCCGTGAAGTCCCGCCCGGGACAGAAACTCGGCGACTAGGGATCGTCAAGGCCTGTGGATCCGCGTGTGTGTTCGGCTTGTTGATGGCCTTCTTGCTGATCGCCTCCTTGTTTGATCTTCGTTGCCGGGCCGTTCGACGAGCTCGTCTTGCCGCGCCTGATCGGGGGGGTCCCCGCGCCACGCGGCTGTCACGATCCGTCGGATGGCGCCGGGCTTGACCTTGCGTGGGTTGGCGTAGGCGCTAGTCGTGGCCAGATCAACGACGCGCGGAATGTCGTTCTCGGTCAGGCCGATCTCGCTCAGCGCGTGCGGAGCGCCGAGTTCGCGGCTGAGGTCCCACAAGAACGTGGCCGGCGCATCGCTGCTGGTGGCCCGGCGGAGCGCAGCTCTCGCTTCGGGCGCGTGTCCTGCGTTGTAGGCCAGCACGTAGGGGAGCAGCACGGTGTGCGTTTCGGCGTGAGGTAGGCCGAAGCTGCCTCCGAGGACGTGGCACAGTTTGTGGTGCAGCGACATGGTGGTCGCGCCCAGTGTGGCGCCGCATAGCCATGCTCCGTAGAGGGCGTCCGCTCGGGCGTCGATGTCTGTGCCACTCGCAGCGATGCGGGGCAGCGCGTTGAGCAGGGCTCGGATGCCGTCCTCGGCCATCAGCGAGATGATGGGGGAGCGGTCGGGGGCGTACAGCGCTTCGACGGCGTGCGCGATGGCGTTGAATCCGCTGGTTACCGAGAGTGAGACGGGCAAGCTGCGGGTGAGCTCTGGGTCGTAGAGGACGCTGACGGGCAGCACGCGCGTGTCTCGACCGGTCTTCTTCTCTCCGTCGATGGTCAGGCCCCAGACCGACGTCATCTCCGAGCCGGCGTAGGTGGTGGGAACGGCGATGATGGGAAGGTCAGACTCCAAGGCGATGGCCTTGCCGAGGCCCATGGTGGACCCGCCGCCTACCGCTACGCATCCGTCGGCGCCCGCGGCGCGGGCGGCGTCCCTGGCCTGTCGGGCGGACTCGATGGGTACGTGCATCCGGGCTTCGGCGTGCACGCCAGCACTATGCTGTCCGAGCTGGTTTGACACCTGCTCGGCAAGGTCTCGTTGTTCGGGGGTGGACAGCACCAGCACCCGGGTCAAGCCGAGATGGCTAACCTCCTGAGGCAGCGAGGCCAGGACTCCAGCGCCGAAGGTGACCCGCATCGGCATCGACGCATAGCGGAAGCCTCTCATCGTGGGTCCTGGGATCGGGCCGGCTGCTCCGGCTGGGGTTGCAACGTGATGTCGAAGTTCGCGTCGACGAACGGTGACGGCACCCCGAAGCGGGCAGCGGCCGCTGGGTCGTGGTTGGGCACGAAGTCTTTGATCAGGCTGTCCCGGACGGCGAAGACGGCGTCGGAGTCGATGTAGGGGCTGCCGGCGACGAAGATGTGGGTGGTGAGGTCGTCGTACCCCGGGGCGCTCACGATGAAGTGGACGTGGGCCGGGCGGTTGGGATGTCGTCGGGCGGCTCCGAGGAGCTCACCGACAGGCCCGTCAGTGGGGATGGGATAGAAGCTTGGGACCACCGTGCGGAACAGGAACTGACCCTGCTCATCGGCTGTGAACAGTCCTCGCCCGTTTCCCTGGCTCTGGGTGCCTGGTTGCTGGACGTCGTAGAAGCCCTTGGTGTTGGCCTGCCAAACGTCGATGGTGGCGCCGGGGATGCTTTCGCCTCCGACTCCGACGATCGTGCCATGTACGACGCAGGCCGCGCCGTCGCTCTCCGGTGAGACGTCGTCGCCCAGGGCGCGCCGAGGTGACTCGACCATGTGGAAGGGCCCAAGGACCGTCGAGTCGGTGGCCTCCGGCGTTTCCGAGTCGTTGATCGTCTCGACCAGCATGGAGACACCGAGGACGTCGGAGAGCAGGATGAACTCCTGCCGCACGTCGGTGCAGGTCTTCCCGGTTCGGGTCAGGAAGTCGATAGCGGCCTCCCACTCCTCGATGGTCGGTTGAACATCCTCGACGAGGGCGTGGAGGTGGCGGACGACCCCGGTCAGGATGGTCTTGAGCCGTTCGTCGGAGGTGGGAGCAAAGCTATCGACGACGGTGTCGGTGTAGTTGGCTGTGCGCACATCTGTTTCCATAGAAGCTTCCTCTCAGCGGTTAGGGGACGGGCCTAGGCCACGACAACGTCGTCGAGATGCAGCAGCGACTCGGCGTTGCGGAAGGCGATCTTTTCGCGGTCTGCCTCGCTGATCGGTGCCCCGTCGAGGAACTGCGATGCCGCCTCGATGGTCTCGAACGGATAGTCGGTGCCGAAGAGGATGTGATCTGCTCCGAGGGCCAACATTGCGCACAGCAGCGGAGCGGCCGAGCAGACTCCGCTGGTGGTGATGTAGAGGTTCCGACGAAGGTATTCCGACGGTTGTTCGAGGGCAAGGTGCACACCGTGGTTGTTGTGGAACTTCCAGCGAGAGTCCAGCCGCCACAGTGCGTACGGCAACCCCTCACCCATGTGTCCGAGCAGTAGCTTGGCTCGTGGGAAGTCGTCGAACACGCCGCCGAAGATCAGCCGAAGTGCGTGGGTAGCCGTGTCAATCCCCCAGCTCCACATCGGACCGACCATCTCGGGGTGGCCAGAGAAGACATGCGATGTGTCTACCCCGTTGGCAGGGTGGAGGTAAAGCGGTACGTTCAGCGCTTCGGCTCGTTCCCAGACCACCCGCATCGCAGGGTGGTCGAGATATTTCCCGCCGGTGTGCGCGTTGACCAGGCCCCCGTGTAACCCGAGCTGGGTGACACTGCGCTCTAGCTCGTCGGCCGCTGCAGCCGGGTCCTGCAAAGGAAGAGCGGCGAAGCCGGAGAACCGGGTCGGACGCTCGGAGATGACTCCGGCCAAGAAGTCGTTGACCGTAATCGCCTTGGCCACGGCCGTTGCCGCGTCAGTTTCTGCCTGGATGCCGGGGGAGTTGAGTGAAAGCACCTCCATGTCGATCCCGTGGGCGTCCATCTGTGGCAGGCGCTCGTCGGTGAAGTCCAACAACCGTCGCGACGCGTCTGCCCAAGCCTGAGGCTTCGCCACGGTGCTCGTGCTCGAACCGTAGCTGACCAGCTCGGGGGTGACGAAGTGCTCCTCCAACGCGATCTTTCTCATCGACTCTCCTTAGGGAACGACACTCACGCACCTGTTTACGAATGTGCATTGACTTTACCTATAGTGAATCGTAGGGTGACGTCTGTCAAGCCCTCATCCCACGTCTCAAGGACGTGATCAGTCAGAAGGAGTACGTCGTGACCGAGAGATTTGATGTGGCTGTTGTCGGCTATGGGCCGGTGGGTATAGCCATGGCCACCCTGCTCGGACGGTCCGGACATCGCGTCGTCGTCCTGGAGCGCTACGCAGGGTTGTACAACCTGCCGCGAGCGGCGATCTTCGATGACGAGACCATGCGCACGTTCGCCAAGCTAGGTATCGCCGAAGAACTGCTGCCCAAGCTGCATGTCCAGCGCAACTACGAATGGCGCAACGGCGCGGGCGAGCTGTTGATCGAGCATGACTTTGCGGCGGTGGGCCAAAGTGGCTGGGCGGAGTGGTACATGATGTACCAACCCGACCTCGAGAACGCCATCAACCGGGCCTGCTTGGCCACTGCGAACGTCGACGTCCGCTACAACTGCTTGGTCACTAGCTATGAACAGCTGAGCGACGGTGTCCACGTCCTGACCGAGGGCGCCGATGTGGTGGCCGACTACGTCGTGGCCACCGATGGCGGAAACAGCACCACCCGCCGGTGGCTGGGGATCGACCAGGACGACCTTGGGTTCTCAGAGCCGTGGATGGTGTGCGACTTCCGGCTTACCGGACCCACGAATCTGCCGATGGCGAGGCAGGTCTGCGACCCAGCCCAACCCACGTCCATCATCTCGTTGGGACCCGACCACCACCGGTTCAGCTTCATGCTGGAGTCGGAGGCCGCGTTCACCACCGAGAGCCGACCCGAGCTGGTCTGGGGCCGCGTCGCCCAGTACCTCAGCCCAGCCAACGCGGAGCTCATCCGGGTGGCCACCTATACCTTCCGCTCGCTCGTGGCCCACAACTGGCGACGGGACCGAATCCTGCTGGCCGGCGATGCAGCGCATCAGATGCCGCCGTTCCTCGGCCAAGGAATGTGTTCGGGCATCCGCGATGCCCAAAATCTCGCCTTCAAGCTGGACCTCATTCTTACCGGGCGCGCCGCCCAGTCTCTTCTCGACAGCTATCAGGTCGAACGGGAGCCGCACGTACGGGCGGTGATCGCCAAAGGAATCGAGCTGGGCCGGTTGCAAACCCTTCGCGACCCCGAGGCCGCGGCCGCCCGGGACCGCACGTTGCTGGCGGCACACCAAGCCAAGGCCGACCCAGAGAAGATCCGCTTCCCCGGCATCGGTCCGGGCTTCGTTGCCCGGCACGATTCGGCCGGCCGCGGTCAGCTCTTCCCGCAGGGGCTGGTGGAGTCGGGCGGCGTACGGGGCCGCTTCGACGAGGTTCTCGGCTATGGGATGTTCCTGCTGCTGAGTGAGGAGGCCGCCGCCACTCTCGACCCGGAGACGCTACGCCGGGCGAGCCGGCTGCTGGACGGGGTGTACAGGATCTTGCCGGAGAGCGCGGCAGCCGCCGATGCGACGGCCGTGGTAGATGCGGAGGGTGTCTATGCCAGCTGGTTGGCCGAACACCGCAGCAGTGCCGTCATCGTCCGACCAGACTTCTACGTCTACGGATCAGCCGCCAGCCAAGCGGAACTCGACCTGCTGCTAGCTGAGGTCGCCGCCGACATCGCACCGACGACGGAGCCGCAACCTGCGATCAATCCGAGAAGGTGTTGACATGAGCTCGCGTCGGGCAAACCCCAACGTGACCGGTGTCTCCGAGCGCACCCTGTTGATCATCGCGGCCTTCATCGCCCTTCTCGAGGGGTTCGATCTGGCGTGCTATGGCGTGACCGTGCCGTCGCTGCTGCATGATCCGTCGTTGGGCATCACCAAGACCACGGCCGGGCTGCTGGGCTCGCTGACGGCCTTCGGAATGCTGATCGGAGCGGCGACCGCAGGGGCGACCGTCACCCGGGCCGGCCCGCGCCGACTGATCTTGGCCAGTTGCGGGCTGTTCTCGGTGGGGATGACGCTGTGCACCCTAGCGCCGTCCGTGTCGGTGTTCGGGCTGGGGCGACTGCTGGTGGGACTGGGACTCGGTGTAGTGCTGCCCACCTTGCTCGGCTACCTCGTCGACCTGTCGTCACCGAGCCGCCGCAACCGCAACGTCGGCACGGTGATGGCGGGATACGCCCTGGGTGGGTTGTCCGCACCGCTGCTCGGAGCGGCACTGCTCCCGGCGCATTCGTTCCGCTGGATCTACCTGGTGGGGCTGGTAGCGCCGCTCGTGGTACTGCCGTTCGCCCTCCGCCTCCTGCCTGAGAGCCCGGTGCACCTGGTTCGGGTTGGCCGCGGGGTCGAGGCAACTGCGCTTGTGGCCGTGATGGGGCTGCCGTTACCCACGGTCCCCGCCCCGGATGGCCGTCGTCAGCTGCTCGGGCTCGGGCCGTTGTTCGCTCGGGGTATCCGCACCACCACCATTCTCTTCTGGGCCATGTCGTTCTGCGGTCTGCTGCTGGTGTTCGGAATCAGCACCTGGCTGCCCACCATCATGCAAGCCAGCGGGTACCGACTCGGCTCCGCGCTGTTGCAGACCGCCGCCATGTGGACCGGCGCCGGCGTCGGCACCCTTATCGGGGGCCGGGTGGCGGACCGGGTCGGAGCGAAGACCGTCGTGGTCACGGCTTTTGTGGTCGGCTCCGCGAGCTTGGTGCTGATGAGCACCCGGCCTAACCTCGTGCTGCTCTTCGTGTTCATGTTCGTCAGCGGGCTTGGGTTCATCGGTTCCCAGATCCTGGTCAACGGCCTCATCCTGACTCGCTACCCGGATGACCTTCGTGGCAGCGGTCTGGCCTGGGCGCTGTCCGCCGGCCGGCCGGGCGCGATCCTGGGCCCTATCCTGGGGGGCTGGGTGCTCAGCTCCACCCTGGGGGTCGAGTGGAACTTCTACACGTTCGCCATCGTCGGCGTCCTGGGTGCCGTTCTCGCCCTGATGGTGCCGCGGCGGCCTCCGGTCGGGCGGCCTGCTTCGCCTGACGACTCGACGTCACTGCGTTCACCTCATGGCGTCCCGGTGATCCGGCCTGCCAGTCGTGTCGGCACGCCTAGACTCAGCAGACCAAAGGCTGGCTCGGGTTTCGAGGGTCGTTGACCCCAGTCGAGCAGCCTGGTGAGGATGAGATGGACGCCAATCGCGAGGAGCCGGTCGAGATCGACTCGGGCCGTCAAGGTATCCAGTCGGTCGAGAACGCCATGACCGTGCTGCTTGCGCTCGAGGCCGGCGGTGGTCCGATGACCCTCGGCGAGGTCGCGCAGGGCAGCCGGTCGCAGCCGAGCAAGGTGCACCGCTATCTGGTCAGTCTCTGCCGAGTCGGCCTGGCGTCCCAGTCTTCTGCCTCGGGCCGCTATGACCTGGGCCCGGCGCTGCGGCGCCTGGGTGCAGAGGCCCTCCGGCGTACGAACGATGTGGCGATCGCGGCCGAGTACGCGTGCCGGTTGCGCGACGAGACCGGACACTCAGTCAACCTGACGGTGTGGTCCGACCACGGTCCCGTTGTGGTCCGATGGGACTACGGGAAGCACGCGTTGGCCTTGGAGGTCCGGGTCGGCGCGACCCTGCCCCTGCTGGCCTCGTCGGCTGGCCGCGTGTTCTTGGCTGTCTTGCCGGAGTCCATGACGGCTCCAGTCCTGGCGCTGAGCCGGCAACGGCTTTCCAGCCTTTCGCTGAGCGAGAGTGACGTGGAGGGGATCCGCGCCCAGGTGCGCCGAGCGGGCTTTGCGCTTACCTCCGGCGGTGTCATCCCCGGGGTCTCGTCTATCGCTGCACCGATCTTCACGGCGTCCAGCGCGCTGCCGATCGTCGTTTCGGTGGTGTTCCCCCGCGAGGACATGCACGACAGCGAGCTGGCTGAAGTGCAGGGTCTGTTGCAGGAGATGACCGCGGCGGTCTCGCGAGAACTCGGGGTGGCCTGACAGCCCCCAGTGCTTTGGTCCTAGGCCATGTTCCGCCCGCCGTCAACGGTGAGGGTTTGGCCCGTGATGAAACCGGCAGCGTCGGAGGCCAGGAACAGCACGGGGCCTACGACGTCGCTGGGCTGCTGATCGCGGGCCAGGGCACGAGCGCGGCGCTGAGCTTCTAGCAGCTCGGCTGGATAGGTGGCCAGGACGGCGGGTGTGATGGTCAACCCGGGTGCGACCACGTTGACTGTGATGCCAAGATGGCCGACTTCGCGAGCTAACGAGCGCGTCAGCCCGACTACGCCTGCCTTGGCGGCCACGTAGTGCGTCTGCTCCGCCACGCCGGCGAAGACCGAGGCTGAGCCGATGTTGACGATGCGTCCCCATCCACGGTCGGCGATCAGGGGCAACGCTGCAGCGGTGACCATGGCGGTGCCCGTGAGATTCACGTCGATCACCGCCCGCCAGTGCTCCCCGGTCATCGCTTGGAAGGGCGTCGCGGGATACCAGCCGGCGCAGTTCACCAGCACGTCGAGGTGGCCGAACTCGGCTCGCACCACGTCGGCAAGGGCGGCGCAGTCGCGCTCACGGGTGATGTCGGCTTGCACCGCGACCCGCGCGTTACGCCGCCACAGACTCCCTGTGTCGCGGTCAGAGGCCACGACTTCGTCGCCGTTGGCGACGAACGCATCGACCAGGGCTGACCCGATGCTACCGGCTGAGCCCGTGACTAGCACTACCCGACCTGTGTCCATGACCCACGCTCCTGATTCACAATAGGGTATTGACTTTACGATTGGTGAATCATATCGTCTCTTGTGAGTGCTGGTCCACCCGAGAGCAGTTCTGACCACGACGGAGTGATCACATGGATTGGAAGCGGCTGACTGTGCCCCTGCTGCTGGGGGCTGTCTTATCCGTTGCGGGTTGCAGCGGGGGCGCTGACCCTGGCGGATCCGAGACGGTGGCGCCTGCCGGTAGCGCACCCTGCCAGAAGGTGAGCTTGGTCGGTCAGGACGACCCGATCTTTCGCTCGGCCTACTACGCGCTTGAACAGGACAAGGTGAAGTCCGACCTGATCCCCGATGTAGAGGTGCAGTACTTGAGCATCCCTGCGGCGATCCAGGCCACTCAGTCAGGGGCCTTCGACTTCATCGGCACCTCGCTGCAAGGGGTAGTGCTGGCCCGGCAGAGCGGCTTGGATCTCAGGATCGCCGCCTTCCTGCTCGCCCACACCGGAGGCGGCCTGTCGTTCTATGTGCGCAGCGACTCAGGGATCAATACCGCCAAGGACTTGGTCGGTAGGACCGTGGCCACGCCGAGTCTGGGTTCGACTGGCACCACCGAGGCCCAGATCGTACTTGCCGAGAAGTATGGCCTGCAGTTCGCACTTGAGGGCGGGGATCTGACCTGGACCGAACTCGACCCGCCGACTCAGCTCAACGCACTCAAGAATGGCGACATCGACGCGGCTCTGATGTGGAACCAGGCGAAGTACCGAGCTGACCAGGACCCCTCTCTGAGGAACCTCGCGCAGCTTGATGCCGACTACAAGGAGGTCACCGGCTCGTTCCCGATAGGCGTTGCGGTCGTGGCCAAGGGAGACTATGTCGACGCCAACCCCAAGTGCGCCGCCGAGATGCAGAACCTCATTGCAGAGTCGGCCACCTACTTCAAAGAGAACATCGACTCACTGGCTCCAGAAGTCGCAGCTCAGACCCGCGACGACGTCGAGTACATCAAAGAATGGTGGGATCCGACGAACTACGTGTTCGGCGGAGAAGCCGATGCCACCTGGCGCGGCTATGCGGATGCGTATTACTCGCGGGCCGCGAAGTACGGCATTATCCCGGCCCAGCCGAATCTCGACGAGATCGTCATCAAGGAGCAGTGACGGAGCGATCATGACAGTCATTCGAGATCAAGGAAATCAAGGAAGCAGAAGGCCCGGCCGCCCATCATCTGGGCTCAGTTCGGTCACCCCCGAAGTAGTGGTGGCACCGCCACCTCGGCGACTCGGCCGTCGGCAAGCCAGAGGAGCTCTCGCGGTTGCGGTAGCTGTGCCATTGCTTCTGATGGCGTGGTGGTGGATTGCATCACAAACCGCGACACCGCTGACTTTGCCTAAGCCTGGGGTAGTTTTCGCCCGCGCGCTCGACCTGCTGGTCGGGCCGTCCGCATTCCACACGTGGACGTCGATGGTGCGCATACTCATCTCCGTGGTGGTGGCGCTGGTGATCGGCGCGGTTCTCGTCTTCGTCGCTCTTCTGGTTCCGATCACCCAGACGTTGATCGGAACGGAGCTGCTCACTTTCCTCAACAGTGTGCCCGCCCTGGGCTGGGCCATCCTGGGGGTGGTGTGGTTCGGTGTCGGCGACCTGGCGGTCGTGGCCGTCGTGACGTTGATCCTCATCCCGTTCTCCATGGTCAACGTTTATGAAGGAATGCGCAGCCTCGATCCAGGACTGCTCGAGATGGGACACAGTTTCACCCGTTCGAAGACAAAGGTCCTGCTCCGCATCCAGGCCCCGCTGCTGGTGCCGTATGTGTTCGCTGCCGTTCGCCTCTCGTTCAGTGTCGGCTGGAAGGTCGCCCTGATCGCGGAGTTCTTCGGGGCCAAGGCCGGGCTGGGTCTGGTGATGAACCGAGCACGACAGTCCTTCGACACCGCGACGGTCCTTGCCGCGATCATCGTGGTACTCGTCATCGTCACCGTGTTCGAGCGGGCCCTTTTCGATCCGCTCGCTCGGATGTTCGCCCGCCGCTCCGGAACGATAGCGGGTGCACGATGACCACCACCCTGTCTCTGGCATCTGCGGCGGCCGCGGTCGAGCTCGGCCAGCTCCGCGTGCAGTACGGCAAGGATGTCGTCATCGACGGCCTGGACCTCACCTTCCGGCGGGGCGAGTTCACGTGCCTGCTCGGACCGAGCGGCTGCGGCAAGTCGACGATACTGCGGATCATCGGTGATCTGCTCGAGCCTGCGGGCGGTCATGTCGAAGTGCTCGGAAGAGCTCCTGACCGGGCTTGGGCGGATCTGGCCTACGTGTTCCAGGCACCTCGACTGGTCCCGTGGCGCTCCGCGGTGGGGAACGTGATCCTGGGGATGCAGTTGCGCGGCGTGAGCGGCTCCCGCCGGGTGCTGCACGACAGGGCGATGGCCGCCATGAGCACTGTCGGGATCGCCGAGCTCGCTGCCCGGCCGGCGCACGTCCTGTCCGGCGGCGAACAACAGCGGGTCTCCCTGGCCCGGGCGCTGGCGGTCGAGCCACAGGTCCTGTTGATGGACGAACCGTTCAGTGCTCTGGATGTCCAGACCCGCCGGCAGCTGCGAGCCGAGATCCGTTCCGTCTGGCAGCAGACCGGCTTGACCATCGTCTTCGTCACCCACGACGTCGACGAAGCCCTGATCGTTGCCGATCGCGTCATCGTCTTCTCGCCCAAGCCGACCCAGTTGCTCGCTGACGTCGCCGTCGACCTGCCTCGGCCGATCGATCCCGCATCCTCCGAGTTCGCCGCCAGACACAGCCAGCTGGTCGATCTGTTCGCGGGCAGCGCAGCCGCGACCGACGAGCTCACGGGTCACACCACGTGACCGCCAATCTCCGCCGATCCACCCAACGAAAGGGAACGACTGATGAACCCGCCCACAACTGACTCAGTGACGCTCGACAAGCAAGCCTCGTTGCACTCCAAGCGCTGGCGCGAGCAAGGATGGCTCTTCGACGCTGCCATCGCCACCCAGGGCATCCAGTTCGACCAGCCACGCCTGGGCTATTTCCTGGGACCGGTTCGCGACGACCAGATCCACATGGAGATGCACGGACTGGAGTCCCAGGTCCACAAGCTGGCCGACCTCACCCCACTCGCCTCTGGCATGGCGCAGCGGCGACTCGGCCTGGCGAGCCAAGCCAAGGAGGCGGGGCATTCCGTGACCGCGTCGGTGCACTCCTACGCCGCGGCCCAGCTGCTCGGGCTGGCTACCTATCCGGTCTGGGAGAACAACGACCTCCTGCTCGACCTGCACCGGCGCAAGGCCGCCGCCTTTCTGGGCTGGGCCGAAGGTGTCGAGCACCATGTCGAAGCGGTCGACATCCCCTTCCGCGGCGGCGCCTTGCCGGCCTACTTCCACCTTCCGGCGGGCCACGACGGCAGCCCGTTGCCGACCGTCATCGCTTGCGACGGTATGGACGCAGGTCGGGAGTTCGTCGTCGCCAACGTCGGCGATGAACACCTCCGCCGCGGCTTCGCGGTTCTCGCCATCGATGGGCCGGGTCAGTCGGAGGCGGCCACCCGGGGTCTCTACACCTCGCCGCAGGCTTGGGTCGAGGCCGGTGACGCCTTGGTGCAGTGGATCCACGATCGAGTCGAGGTGGACACCGATCGCGTCGTGTTGACCGGCGTCAGTTTCGGCTCGTACTTCATGACCCAACTAGCGGCCACTCATCCGGGAGTCTTTCGTGCTTGTGCCGTGGAGCTTCCTTGCTTCGAACCGACGGCCCACACGATCTTCGAACAGGCCACCCCAGCGTACAAGGCCCGACACATGTGGATGGCCGGACTCTCAGACGACGAAGGGGCCTTCGACGAAATGGTCAAAGGCTACGACCTGCGCACCGTCATTAAGGACATGACGACACCCTGGTTCGTGCTCGGCGGGGCCGAGGACGAACTCGCCCCGGCCAGTTGGGTCTACGAGTTGGCTGACCTCAGCCCGGGCCCGGTGCACACCATCCTCTACGACGGGGCGACCCATGCACTGACCGGTTCTCCGGCGGTGGCCGTCGGCCCCCCGTGGCGTACCGAGACGCGCGACTGGCTGGCCGACGCGGTGACGATGGATCCCTCTGACCACAAGCACCGAGTCCATCGCGAGGTCAAGCGAAACGGCCAAGTAACCGTGAGGTGAACGCTTGATGGCGGCGTGCCCTGGCACGGGGACGCAAAGGTAAAGTGGCTCTTGGTACCTGCGCCGATCTTGTCGGCCAGCCGACCCGCCAGGGTCATCGACACCGCCATGCCCACCGCCTGGGGTGTGGTCAGCAATCCGGTGACCAGCACACTCGTGTCCCGCACCTGTTGGAAATAGAGCGGAACCAGGAAGACCGCACCGAAGGTGGCAGCGCCGAGGCCGAAGGTGGTGACCGCCGCAGCGGAGAAGGTCCGGCCCTGGAAGAGTCGCAAGTCCAGCAGCGGCGCATTGATCCGTAAGGAGCGGACCACGAACGCGACGAGGAGCACCAGGCTGGCCGCGAGCGGGATCAGGACCGCCGCGCTACCCAGGTCGGCGACCGTCCTGATCTCAGAGATCCCGAAGATGAGCGCCGCCAACGCAGGCGAGAGCAGCAGTAGACCGATCAGGTCCAGGCGGCTGCTCGTCGCGCCGTTCGAGTACGGCAGCAAGCGCCAGCCCATCAGCAGTGCCACTGCACCGATGGGCACGTTGATCAAGAAGATCCACTCCCAGCCGACGTACTGCAGCAAGGCCCCACCTAAGGAAGCGCTGATTTTCTCGGGTGCGCGGGGCGGCGCCTGGCTGGGGGTCCGGGGTCGCGAAATGATGAGGCATGCGTGGTGAGCAGTCCGACTTTCAGCCGAGTTTCACTGATGTTGAGTACGGCAA